>Ga0209382_10004806_pt1 | contig 17839 bp, 18 predicted proteins | sample SoiMetdeltSBSDD5_FD_187599 | JGI IMG/M metagenome (GOLD analysis project Ga0209382, IMG submission 187599) | Bulk soil microbial communities from a Populus tree surrounding site in Tennessee, USA - Soil MetaG P. deltoides SBSDD5 (SPAdes) (version 2) | ecosystem: Environmental > Terrestrial >...
GACCGGGGCACCAATTTCTACACGCGGATTTTTGTAAGTCATGCCGATAACTAAACTGGAATATGGCCATGGGCTTGCTAAACGTCTTTCAACGAATCTCGCAATCTCCCACCAATCCGCATCCAACGGCGGCGCCGCGCACCTTCGACGTGGCGGATTTGTATCGGGGGCCGGTCTCAACGCAAGGCGACACTCCCGATGCGGGTGCCCCGCCGCTGGATGAGAAATTGCGGCAGGCTTATTTCTGGATTGTTAACACGGCGATCATCAGTCCGCACTACGACATTGAATATAACGATGGCCCGCCGCAGTCGTTCGTGTTGGGCGACAGCAAGAGCCGGTTGACGCTGCCGTCGGGGCAGAGCTATTCGAGTTTTGTCTTGTTGCCCATCCTGACATTTGCGACGCGGCGCAAATGTCTTTTCATTGGCGGTCCCGGCCGCGGGAAAACAGCCAGTGCGATCCTCATGGGCGTCCTCGGAGGTTATTCCGTGCGTGAAGTTCGCCGTGCGATGCAGCATGGACATCCGCAAATGACCATCGCGGATTTGCTGGGCAATCCGCTCCCCGCCGATCTTGTGAACGCGCAACGCATCGAAGACATCCGAATATCGTGGCGGCAATGGCTCGGCATGCGGGTGAAGATCATCGATGAGTACAACCGCATTCCCACGCGCACGCAAAGCGCTTTGCTCACGGTGATGGGCGACAACTATGCGGAGATTCTCAACCACATTTACGAATGTCCCGACTCGGCCTGGTTTCTGACCGCCAACGACGACCAGGGCGGCGGCACGTATCAGGTGATCGAAGCTTTGCGTGACCGCATTGATGTGGTGGTGCAGGCGCTGGCCTTCAATCCGCGATTTCTTGCCGACCTGCTTACGCGCATCGAGGAGAACATTCGTCCTGACGAAGTGGTGCCGCGTCAAATCGTCTTTACCGAATCGGAAGTGGACCGGATGCAGGAGGAGATCCGTGCAGTGGCCGTGTCAAATGAAGTGCGCCGGCGTTTGGAATTTTTCGCCAGCCAATTCGAATTCTGCGAGGTCGCGGGCGATCAATTTGAATACAAGACCAAAGACACGGCACGACTTGCCGGCGTCGAATGGCATCTGCTCACGGTTCAAGAGACGGGACGCGACCGGCTCAAAGACATCGGCTGCCAAACCAAGAATGGCTTGTCCGTTCGTGTGCTGATGACGTTGCTCATCTACTCGAAAGCGCTCGCATATTTTCGCGGTAATCAAATCGTGGTACTCGATGATGTGCGTCAGATTCTTCCATTCGTCCTTCACGACAAGTTGTCGCCCGACAGCGAGGCGCCATTCTTCGACGCGCCGGGAAACGGTGTTTTCCGCGCCGACCGCATCGGCTGGTTGCGGAAGGTGTTTGATCTCTCCTGCGCCGATTACGACCGGCTGAATCTCGATCGCGAAGATCCCGTGGCCGAGCTCGCGAAAGAATTCCAGCGTGGCCTCGACGGCTTGAGCGAGAGCGAGACACGCAGCCGCCTTGTCAAGATTGAGCGGCTCATCGCGGAATGGACCAAAGGCCGAAAGCTTTACGGGCACATCTACGACGACGTGCTGAAGCTGAAGTATCTGCACCAGCGCTATACCAATTATTTGCGATGGTTGAAAACGCAGTAAGCAACGCCCTGGCTTCAATCCTGCGCTCCGGGCGCGCTGATTTCAACGCGCGTTTCGCTGCGGCGCGACGGATTCACTCGGATCTTGACCCGGGCGCGTTCGCGGATTTCCTGAGGACAGCGGTCGATGAATTGGCACGGGCGGTGGAGAAAGTTCGGCCTGATCGCCTCGGCGAAGTGACGATGGCCGCTTACGAGGCTGCTCTCGAATTGATCGGCCAGAAACTTGCAGGTCCCGGTGCCCGCCTCGCATCCATCGAAGAAGGCTGGCGCCGTATCTTGCCCAAGGCTGCATCGCTCGTTGCGGCGGCACCTGGCCGTCTGATTCCCGCCGTGTGCAATGCGGTGCACCAGATCGCGTCGACACACGGTGCGCGTCCGGCACAATGGATCGCGACGATGGAAAAACTTGGACCGGAGTGCGGGGACGCTGAAGCGTTCTTAAAATTGGGCCAGGTAGTGGCGTGGCGCGCGGGCTTGGCCCATTTACGGTCTGGCGCGATTGCGACGGCCGACGCGTTGCCCGAACCGCTGGCGCTCGCGGCTGTCGGAGCAAAGACCGGGACTTCCTGGGCGAGTGTGCGAGAGCAACTTCTGGCCAATTCCTGGTTTGATCCCGCGAGCGGATCCTCGGTGGCCCGGGTAGTTGCGCAGGCAGGATCGTTCAAAGGTTTCGGCGGGTTGTTCATCGAACCTCCGATTGTCGCTTCGTCAGGCGAACATTTCCTCGTTCAAAGCGATAGGGAATGCTGGCTCCTGACAGCAGACATTTTCGGAGCGACGTTTCATCGCGCATCCGTCAAAGAGTTCGCAGCCAAAGTTCCGCCGGGCCTGCTATTGAAAGGATCCCGAGTGGCATTCAATGGCCAGAGTTTCGAGCTGCCGACAATCGGCGAGTTGACCAGTGCGGCTGCCAATGAGACTACGCTTGCGCTCACTTCGCCTCTCACTCACTCGATTACCCTCGTGGCACTCAGGTGAAAGCTGCACCACGACAACCTATATCCACGCTTGAGGCGCTTCGCCAGCAATGGACCGATGCCTGGCCGGCGGCATTGGCGGCCTGGAGTAAATTCACGCGGCTGCGAGCGCCGAGTCTTTGCCTTACGGAAACGGAAGCGCAAGGCGAAGGACTAACGGGCAGTTTTGCAATGATTCGGCTGCAGGACCAGTCCGTCGTCGTGAGCTTGCCGGAAGTTGTGGCGAGTCATGTCGAGCGCTACGCCGTTGAGATTCTCGCGCACGAAATCGGGCATCACGTTCTGGCGCCAGCAACCCTGACGGATCATGTCAGGATGATTGCGCGCATGCGTTGGGCGCTGCCAACCGTGGAGCATCACGCTTCAATGGTGGCAAACCTTTACACTGACCTGCTGATCAACGACCGGCTCCAACGTAGTGCCGCCTTGCGGATCGCGGATGTTTACCGGGCCATGGGCGCGAGCGGCAGTGGCGGAGCTGTCTGGACGCTTTACCTGCGCATTTACGAAATCCTCTGGAGCCTCGAGCGCGGTTCGCTTGGCGGCGGCAATACGGACGACCGTCTCGAAGGCGACGCGTGGCTCGGCGCGCGGCTGGTGCGCAGTTACGCTCGCGATTGGCTGGATGGTTCAGGGCGATTCGCCGCATTGCTCCTGCCGCACCTGCTCGAAGACAACAAGTCCACGAAGATCATCGAGAAACTTCTCGATACGCGCAACGCGGCAGCGGGCGGCGACCCTGCCGGTCTCGTCGAGGAAGAAGCTGGCGAACGTGACGGCGCAATCCATCCTGCTCAAGACCCAACGTTAGCCGACTTGCCCGATGGCGATGATGAAGCGAAAGAGGTAGTCCTCACAAAGCCAACGGACGTGCAGAAGAATGAGCCTCCTGGCGGTCAAGCCCGGGAACCGTTTCACTTCGGGGAAATTCTTCGCGCCGCCGGGATGAACCTTTCGGACCACGACGCGGCGGTGCGTTATTACCGCGAACGCGCGCGTCCCTACCTGGTTCCATTCCCGCATCGGAAGGCGCCGGAGAGTGTCGATCCGTTGCCTGAAGGATTGGAAGCCTGGGACATCGGTCACGCGCTCGATGCAGCGGACTGGTTCCAATCGGTGCTGCAAAGTCCGCGCATCGTTCCCGGCATGACGACGGTGCAGCGTGTCTGGGGCACGACCGAAGGCCGGGAGCCCAAGCGCGAGCCTCTCGATCTGGACCTTTACGTGGACAGCTCCGGCTCGATGCCTAACCCGCAACAGAACACTTCGTATCCGGCGCTTGCCGGCGCGATTCTGTGTCTCTCGGCCTTGCGTGCCGGGGCCCGTGTTCAAGCGACGTTGTGGAGCGGCAAGAAACAATTTACTTCAACGAACGGGTTCGTGCGCGACTATCAGGCGGTGCTGCGCGTGCTTACTGGTTACTTCGGCGGTGCGACCGCATTTCCGATTCATGTGCTGCGCGATACTTACACCACGCGGAAAGCCGACGCGAGGCCAGCTCACATCCTCGTGATTTCGGATGACGGAGTCTCGACTATGTTCGATCGCGATGAGCGCGGCAGTCCTGGATGGGAGATTGCCGCGATGGCCCTCGCCCGCGCGGGAGGCGGCGGCACATGGGTCTTGAACCTGCCGCCGCGATGGGAGCGGGCCTCGGGAGCCTATGCCGACATTCGCCGTGCGCGGGACCAACAAGGCTGGCACGTGCACCGAGTGGCGTCCCTGGAGGAATTGGTGGAGTTCGCGCGGCGATTCAGCCAGTTGCGTTATGGAGATGCCGTGCGCGCGCCGAACAAATTAGGGCAGAAAAGCGCATGATCGTCGTCTGGCGAATTACGGAGCGTTGCAACCTGAGTTGCCCATTCTGCGCCTACGATCGGAGTCTCACTCGCCCCCGGCGCGAAGCCGATGAGGGGGCCGTCCGATCTTTCGCTTCTGTGCTTGCCGATTATCAGCGCAAAACCGGGGACTGCGTGCTGGTTAGCTGGATCGGCGGCGAACCACTTTTGTTCTCGGCACTGAAGTTGCTGACGGTTTTCTTCACAACCGAACTCGGCTTGCGCGTGAGCGCAACGACGAATGGAACCACGCTGAGCAGCGCTTCGGTGCGCGAGCATGTGCTGGCTCATTACGCCGAATTGACGGTAAGTGTCGATGGCATTGGCTCTGTTCACGATGAACTTCGCGGATGGCCGGGAGGTTACGCTGCGCTCCGCGAATCTGTCATGCAACTCGCGGAGGCGAAGCGCAAAAGCAACAACGGGCCGCGCTTGCGCGCCAATGTGGTCCTGATGCGGCAAACGATCGGCGACTTCGAGCGGCTGTGTCTGGAACTCGCAGAATGGGGGATTGAAGAAATCACGTTCAATCAATTGGGCGGCCGCGACCGGCCCGAGTTCTTTCCAACCCACCGCTTGTTGTCCGAACAGGTGGCCTGGCTGATGAACGAGATTCCCCGGCTTCGCGCGCGACTCGCTGGCCTTGGCGTTCGCCTGAATGGGAGCGAGGCTTATCTTGCGCGCATTGGAGCCACCAGTCGCGATGAAACGCTTCCCGTGGTGAACTGTCATCCGGGAGAACAATTCCTGTTCATCAATGAGGAGGGAATTGCATCACCGTGCAACTTCACGACACACGAGTATGGTGTTCCGATAAGCGAGTTGGACGATATCGGCCATCTGCCCGGGCGATTTGCCGAGGCACGGCACGAGCGCCGTGCGAGTGCTTGCGAAGATTGCCATAGCACGCAGGTTTTTGCGAAATTCACTGCGCAATAGATGCAACAGGAAGGGCCCATCCTGGAATCATTGACCCGCCGGCTCGCGGAAACGCCGGAAGAATTTCTGGCCGAGCCGCGAATTGGACAGACGGGACGCGTCCATGTTGCTGCCGTCGTGGCTGATTTGCTCCGGTTGCTTAATGCCCCGCCGGCGTCCGCGCCTGGTCAGTTCATCGGCAACGATGTTCGTCGCGATCGCAACCGTCTAGCCATTGCCCTGCTTCTCTGCTGGCTGCTTTCAGACGATTGGTTTCGCCAAACAAAACTCGATGCCGCGAAAGTTCTGGAACTCCTCGATGCACAATGTAACGAACTGGCTACGCAGGTAGCGGCGCGGAAGTTCGTCACCGACCCGGACCGGCGTGAAGAGTTGGCGCGTCTTGCACTCGCACGGCTTGGCTTTCGGCCTGCCGGCGAGACGCTGGCACAGGCGCAGGACCGATTGACGACGCTGAATTCTACCGAGCGCGCCCGCGTGATGAAAGCTGCCCGTGCAGCCGAAGAGCGCGCGCGGCAAATCCGCGAAGCGCTCGCACGAAAAGCGGCTGAAGAATCCGCGGACAAATTCACACGGGAATGAAGACCGAGACGATCACTGACGCCGATCGTTATCCGACCTTGACCGAGGATGGTCGCCGAATGCTGGAATTTATGCGCGAGCACCCGCACGCGCCGACGTTTCGCAACCAGAGCGGCAACCGCCTCAATGTGGATGACCTTTCACGAGTCCGTGAATTCGAGCGGGAGGCGCAGTCGGCTGAAGTCGGCTGGCGGCCGAGTGAATTGCCGTCGTGGCTGGCCAAGTTTGTAGAGCAATCTTTCGCTGAGGTTCCATTCTATCGGCGCTACGGTTCCCCTCCCGCAGAATTTCAGGATTTGCCGACAATTTGCCGCGCCGATCTCAGCCGGGACATAGCGCAATTTGTGCCCGACTCCACGCCAATTGACCGGCTGATCAATTTTCGAACCAGCGGCACCACCGGGCACTCCTTACTGCTGGCATCGCATCCGGCGGTGGCGGCGAGCTATCTCGCGTTTCACAAGCGCGCCTTGCGGCGGTTCGGCATTGAATTGCGCCACGGTCGTGGACAAGTCGGCGTTGTGTTGGTCGGCTTCCAACGCAAATGTTTCACCTACATTTCCGTGACCCCGGCCATGGACGAATCGGGTCTTGCGAAAATAAATCTGCATCCTGCAGATTGGCGCGATCCCGACGATCGAGCAAAGTATTTGGATGCGCTCGCAGCGGAGGTCTATACGGGCGACCCCATTGCCTTTGCCGAGTTGTTGAAATTGCCGCTGGCAACGAAACCGCGTGCGATGCTTTCGACTTCCATGACCCTGCTGCCTGCCATGCAGCAACAATTGCAAGAACGCTTTGGCTGTCCCGTGCTCGATCTCTACTCGATGAACGAAGCGGGGCCGGTCGCGGTCGCCGATGTCACCGCTGGCGGCCACGTGTTGCTGCAACACCGGCTTTATGTGCAAACCCTGGATGCTTCAGGTCAGCAGGTCCCGATCGGCGAGCGCGGTGAAGTAACGCTCACGGGCGGATTCAACTTTTGTCTGCCGCTCTTGCGTTACCGCACTGGTGACTACGCATCGCTCCGTTTCAACGGAACCGAACCGGTTCTCGTTGGTCTCGAAGGGCGTCCGCCCATTCGCTTCCGCAATACACGCGGCGAGTGGCTCAACAACATTGAAGTGACTCACGCCTTGCAGCGCTTTGCGATTCCCCAGTTTACGCTGCATCAGGATCGTGACGGCGGATTGCTTCTGCGCTTAAGCGGAGCCGGCCATGAACCGAATCACATTCGAAATGCGCTCTTGGAGCTTTTCGGTTCCGGCCAACGGCTTATACTGGAGCAAGTCGATTCGTTCGATGGCAAAGTGGTGCAATACACGTCCGACCTGGCCGGCTCGCAACCATGAGCCGTGGCTGGGAAATCGCTGCCAATGTCCTGAATGCGCTATCGATCATCCTCGCCGGCTGCAACAGCGTGCACACCTGGTGGATCGGAATCAGCGGATGCATTCTCTTCGGCGCGGTTTTCTTTAACGCGAAGCTGTACGCCGACGTGACCTTGCAGGGATTCTTTGTGGTGACGAGCGCGATTGGATGGTGGGCGTGGTTGCACGGGCGCCGCGGCGAGCAACTTCCGGTACGGCGAGTGCGGCCCGCGATTGCTGCCGCCTTGTTCGTGGCTGGCGCGATCATTGCGGCCGGTTATGGCTGGTTGCTCCATCGCTTCACGGATGCCTACGCGCCGTTTCTGGACTCGGTCGTCCTGGCGTTCAGTGTCCTTGGCCAGTTTTTGCTGATCGGCCGGCGTTATGAATCCTGGTGGTGCTGGCTGCTGGTGAATACGATTGCAGTGCCGCTTTACTTCTCGCGCGGATTACACGTGACAGCCGTGCTGTATGCGGCCTTTTGGGTGAACGCTATTGTCGCCCTGGTCCGCTGGCGGCGATTCATCGTAGCTGCATGAGCAAACGTTTTCGACGAGGCCTCGTCGTGGGCAAGTTTTCGCCGCTCCATCGCGGTCATGAACTGGTGATTCGCCGTGCGTTCGACGAGTGCGAAGAAGTGGTGATCATCAGTTACTGCAAGCCGGAATTTCCGGGCTGCGACGCCGCACGCCGCAACGGCTGGCTGTCGCAACTGTTTCCAGCGGCGCGAATTCTGACGCCAACAGATGCAGTGCCAGCCAACGATGCAGATGACAAGACGCATCGTCGCTTCTGTGGGCATCTTTGCACCGACGTGTTGGGAATTGCTGTCGATGCAGTGTTTACGAGCGAGAATTACGGCGATGGTTTTGCCGCTGAGCTTACCCGTTATTTTCGTGAACGCGACCGGAACGCGCCTGAAGTTCAGCACGTATTGGTGGACGGCGAACGGCGCCTCGTTCCCGCGTCCGGCACAATGCTGAGAGAAGACGTGCACCGCCATCGCGATTGGCTCTCTCCAATTGTCTATGCCTCGTTCGTCATGCGAATCTGTGTGCTCGGCGGCGAATCTTCCGGAAAGACCGTTCTTGCTCAGGCGCTCGCGCGCGAATTCGAAACACAGTGCGTGACAGAATACGGGCGATATTTATGGGAGGCAAAGGACGGGAAGCTGTGCTTTGAAGACCTTCTTCGCATTGGCCAGCAGCAGGTCGCGCTGGAAGAGCAGACAGCCGGGAGCGCAAACCGGTACCTGTTCTGCGATACCTCGCCGCTCACGACTTTATTCTACAGCCGCCATCTGTTCGGTCGAGCCAAGCCGGAGCTGGAACGGCTGGCGGATCGTTCTTACGACTCCGTCATTCTGTGCGCGCCGGACTTTCCATTCGTCCAGGACGGCACTCGCCAGGATGAATCATTCCGTGCGCGCCAGCACGAATGGTATGTGCGCGCATTTGCGGAGCGGGGAATCCCATTTCTGTTGGCTGAGGGGTCTCTGGCATGTCGAGTTGCGGCCATACGGCACAACTTGCGATTGACATTCAAAGCTTCCTGAGGATACTGCGCGGTATATGAAAGCGATCTGGGCTATGGCACTCATGCTGGGGTGCGGGACTATTCTGGCTGGAAATCTTCAGGACATTCCGCTCAAAGACATCAATGGCAAGGACACCTCGCTCAAAGCTTACAAGGGCAAAGTGTTGCTGGTGGTGAATGTCGCGTCGAAGTGCGGGCTGACCCCGCAATACAAGACGCTGGAGGCCACGCATCGCAAATACAAGGACCAGGGATTTAGTGTGCTGGCTTTTCCGTGCAATGATTTCGGTTCGCAGGAGCCCGGGACGAACGAGGAGATCAAGGAGTTCTGTTCCAGCAAATACGACGTGACGTTTCCGATATTCGACAAGCTGCACGTCAAAGGGCCCGAACGGCACGCGCTGTACACCGCGCTCTCGGGCGAAGGTTCTCCATTCCCGGGCGATGTAAAATGGAACTTTGGAAAATTTCTTATCGGCAAGGACGGCAAAATTCTGAAGCGCTTCGAACCCAAAGTCGCACCGGATTCGCCGGAGGTGACGCAGGCCATCGAGGCCGCGCTCGCCGCGAAATAATACATTAAAAGGGTTGCAGGGCTCAGACTAAAGAAGGACATTCCGACCGTGACTATGGCCAAAATCAAGCACGTGGCCTTTCTGAAGTTTAAGGAAGGCACCTCCCAGGATGAGATGGACCGCATCTTCTCGGAGTTGATGGACATTTCTGAAAACATTCCGGGCATTGAAGACTATGTATCCGGCGCGAACAACAGCCCGGAAGCGCTCAACGACGGGTTCACCCATGCCTTCGTGATGACCTTTTCCGACGTCAATGCGCGCGACGCTTACCTGCCGCACCCCGAGCACGAACGGTTCAAGCTCAACGCTTTGCCGCACATTGAAAAGATTTTGGTGCTGGATTTTGAAGTTTAGGCTCGCGAGGACACTCGCCCTCCCGTCTTAGACAGGGGCTTTCAGATCCAACCAGAAAGTGCTGCCATTGCTTGGATTGGAGGTCAGGCCGACTCTGCCGCCCATGCGTTCGACTGCCTTCTTAACGATTGCCAATCCGATCCCTGTGCCGTCGTAACGTTTGCTGAGGCGCTGGAAGATTTCGAAAATTTTCTCGTGGGCTTCGTGAGGGATGCCGATGCCATTATCCTGAATGTACAGACGAACGAAGGGGGTTGCATTTGAAGTGATCGGCTCAGCCCAGACCCGCACTTGGGGCAAGGTATCAAGACCAACAAATTTGACGGCATTCCCAAGGAGGTTGGAGAGGCATTGAGTCAGCCCTGCCGCGTTCCCCAGGACGATTGGCAGCTTGCCTTCGAGCGAGATGCTCGCTTTGGGCGCCTGCAGGCTGGGATAGGATTCGATAATTCCACGGATCAAGCGATCGAGATCAACCCGTTCCATCACGAAATCCGTCCGAGCTACGCGGCTAAACGTCAGAACATCCTGAATAAGCCGATCCATGCGTTCGGCGGAAGCCGTGATGCGCTCCAGGCATGCGCGCGCTTCGGGGCTTATCTCATCTCCGCAGTCCTCGATCAGAATCGCCGCGAAGCCCTGCATCGAGCGCAGCGGCGCCCGCATATCATGCGAGATACTGAAGGAAAATGACTCCAACTCGCTCAAGGCCTCCTTCAACTTTGCAGTGCGCTCGACCACGGTCTGTTCGAGCACGTCTGCGGTCTGTTTGCGCTCCGTGATATCGAGAGTTACGCCCAGCATGCGATCGTCTCCATTGTGAAAGCATCGGCCGAGCGAAGAAATCCAGCGAACGCGGCCCTGGGAATCGATCACACGATATTCGCTGCTGTGGTCGCCACTGATGGCGATGGCATTGCGCAAGGTCTTGCGGAAAGTCTCGCGGTCCTCCGGATGGATAAGCTCGCACAGCCGTTCGTAAGTGAGAGTCTCCCCGGGACGCAGGCCAAAGTGCGCTTTGCATTGGTCCGAACACTTCAAGTGGTTGGTGGGCAGGTCCAGCTCCCAAATGCCGAGCTGAGCCACGGCCACAGCCATGGCTAGACGCGTTTGTTGTTCGTTCGCGATTGATTCGACATGTTTGCGCACGGCGATTTCTGCTTCGAGCGCAGCCGCTTTCTGCTGCAGGATAGCGATGGCACGAAGGCGTTCATCCGTCGTGCGCCCTGTCGCGTAGTTTTCGGCCGGGATAACGCGTGAGTGTTGGGAGCAGACGTGGAGCAAAGGTGTGCTGTCGTTCTCTCCGTGAAAAACGCTCAACGGATACGCGCAAAAAAGTGAGAACGTGCAAGTCTGCGCCAGGCCGTTCCAAAGTTCCTCCAGCCGGACGGCAGCGGTGGAGTTGCCGTCATTCCAAAGCAACACAACCATTTCACCGAAGGCGCGCAGTGGCCGGCCCGCTCGGGTTGCGTGGCGCACCATGCTTCCGACAGTGCGATCGAATAACGTCGCGTCGGGCATACGATTAACCATGAAGGTGGCCAGCGTGTCGGCCGCGTCGAGAGACGTAAATTGCCCCGACGCACGCAAGGCAGCAGGATCCAGCCCCTGGTCCTTCAGGCGCGCTTCCAAGGCGAGACGATGCGCGGCTGTGGCGACGACGATAGCCGGCTCGCCAGAACGAAACCCGGCGCTAATGAAGCCGCAGATGGAGTCGATCAGGAAATCGTCGTCCTCATAAAACTGTACAAAATGATCATTCCGGCCCATATCACGGGCGTGGATCGGCGGTGCGGGCTCACACATTTCCGGCTGAAGCGGGATGATGTCACTTCGCACGCGCATTCTTGACTGAAGTGATTTTGCTCAGAAGTAACGACGCGGAAATGGGGCATAGACCCCAGTTTTACAGAAGTCGTACCAGGACTAGTCAGACCATTCGTCCGCTTCGTCGAAAGCGGGAATGGGAATATTGATGATGCGCAGCTTGCCGACAGCGCGGTGGCGGCAGCCTGGCTTAATATAAATAGCCGACATGGGTTTGACGGCGATGCGCTCGCCGTCCAGTTCCATGTAACCCGTGCCTTCCAGAACCAGGTAAATCTCCGTCATGCGCTTGTGATAATGCGTGCGGGAATCCTCCTGAATATCCACGACGTGCAGACTGGCGACATTATCTTTGAGGCCCGCAAAAGCGCGCCGGGTGAAACCACAAGGACAACGCTGCGGCGGGATTTGGTCCAGTTCCGCGACTTGAAAATTACGCATTCGGTGGTTTTTCGATGTGCCCATTGCCGGAGACATGCGCAAGCATCGACCATTTTGATTCGTACACCCGGAGGATTGCGATCAACTCGCGTTTGGTGACGCGGGCGACAATGTAATTGGCAGCGGTGTTGCGGAGGATATGTGCTTCCACCGGAGGGAGATCTTTGGCCAGGTCTTCCACCATCGCTTTTGCAACCATGCAGAAGGTGCTCGAGTTGCTGAACACAAACGGCGACTTGTCGTGACAATCCTTGCAGAGGTCAAGGGCCTTCACCAAAGATATTGGCTGAGTGAGCACGTTCTCCCAAAACTGACGGGCCTTATCGTGAGTTTCTCTATTCGGCGTGGGTGCCGTATTCTGCAACTGGCACTGGGATTCATTGAAACTCCGGATTCTGTCCCAGGAAAGCTGGCTCAACCACGGACGTGGCGCGCTAAGGACAGCCATAGGTTTTGTGCATCGATGCGTCGTGGCCTGGGGAGTCGCAGGCGATGAGGAGCGTTGCCAGCGAAAAGCGCGGGAAAGCGTATCGGAGAACGTCCGAAAGAACGCGGTTCCGCTGGTTTGGCGCATGACAGCAAATTAAATCCAATTGGACCAACGGTCAATGTAACAAAAGGCCGGCTGGCAGCGCGATTCTGCGCCTTCTTGTTGAAACCAGCCATGGCACTTGGCAGGGTAGGGCTAAATGACGCATTTGGCTCGGGCCAGACAAGTGTTCGATATTGAAATCGCTGCCTTGAAAGCGGTGCGTGTCGGATTGGACGCGGCGTTCGAGAAGGCCGTCGAGTTGGCGGTAACCACCCTGCGCCAACGTTCCAAGCTCATCGTGGTGGGGATTGGCAAATCGGGGATTGTTGGACGCAAGATCGCCGCAACACTCACCAGCACGGGTTCGACTGCTGTCGTCCTGGACAGCGTGGACGCGCTCCACGGGGACCTGGGAATTGTGAATGATGGCGATCTTATCCTGGCCCTGAGTTACTCCGGCGAATCGGAGGAGTTGGTGAATCTCCTGCCGGCGTTGAAGCGGTTTTCAGTGAAACTGGTGGCGTTCACCAGTTCGCCTAAAAGCACCTTGGCCCGCTACAGCGACGTGGTGCTCAAACTCCGAGTCCCACGCGAGGCGTGCCCATTCAATCTGGCCCCAACTGCCAGTTCCACGGCGATGCTGGTGATGGGAGATGCATTCGCCATGGCGGTGTTGCAGGCGCGCGGCTTCAAGCAGCAGCAATTCGCCAGATTTCACCCTGCCGGCGCGATTGGGCGCGCCATGTTGTTCAAGGTTGGCGACATCATGCGGACGGGCGACCGAAATGCGGTCGCAAGTGAAGAACTAACCGTGCGCGAAGCGCTCTGGGTCATGACGCGCGCCAAATCCGGCAGCGTCAGCGTGGTGAATCGCAAAGGCGTTCTCGTCGGTGTATTCACGGATGGTGACCTGCGGCGCCAAATGGCCAGCGGCGATCGGGTGCTGGAGCAGCCCCTGAAAAAATTAATGACGCGCAATCCAATTTGTGTGCGCGACGACGCGCTTGCCGGCGAAGCGCTGAAGATTTTCAATGAACGAAACATCGATGACCTGATCGTGGTGAATGCGAAAAAGGAGCCGGTGGGATTGATTGATTCGCAAGACCTCCCCAAAGTGAAACTCATGTGACCGCATTATGAAGTTATTCATTGTTTTCTCTCTTCTCGGCACATTAGCGTGGACGGGCTGCGCCACCCGCGAACCGGTCGCCGCGGCATCGATGCAAATACCCCAAACATTTGAAAAGACCGTGAAGAAGAAAGTCCGCGCGAATTACTTGTTGTACTTGCCCAAGGACTATTCCGTCACGTCTAAGAAATCGTGGCCCCTGATGCTTTTCCTGCACGGGGCAGGGGAGCGCGGCACAAATCTCGCCAGAGTGGCCGTGCACGGCCCGCCGAAAGTCGCCGCGCAGGGCAAACGGGATCTCCCATTCATCATTGTGTCCCCGCAATGTCCGGCCGGGGACCGCTGGAAGACCGAAACGTTGACTGCGCTCTTGGATGATGTGGCCCTGAAACATCGCGTGGACACAAATCGTGTCTACGTCACCGGGCTTAGCATGGGCGGGTACGGAACTTGGGCCCTGGCGACGGAACATCCGGAACGCTTCGCCGCGATCGCGCCGATTTGCGGCGGTGGCGAAATCGTGCCAATCCTTCTCGCGAGCCAGAAGAAAAAAGCCGCCTTGAAGTCACTTGGCGTGTGGGCTTTTCACGGCGCAAAGGATCCGGTCGTGAAGCTGGAAGAATCGGAAAAGATGGTCAACGCCTTCAAACAGATCGGCGCTGCAGACGTGCGGCTCACCGTGTACCCCGAAGCGACGCACGACTCCTGGACCGAGACCTACGATAATTCAAAGCTTTACGAGTGGCTGTTGGGACACCGCCGCTAATCGAGGCCGGAAGCTTTCTTCGCGCGCGCGAGCACTTGATTTGCAACGGACCGGGCACGCTCGGCGCCATTCCGAAGAACTTCGTTTACGTAATCCAAATTCGCTGCCAACTCGGCCCGCTTGGCACGCGCCGCCGCGAAATAGTTCCAATAATGCTCGAAAAGCGCCTTCTTCAGGTCGCCGTAACCCAGTCCGCCCACACGCAGCCGGTTTTCGAAGTCGCCCCCCACCTCTCGCGGCGCGACGAGCTTCAGTAACTGGATTGCAATATTCTTATCGGCGTCCGGCTTCGGCTCCGCTGGCGTGCGCGTGTCCGTCACGATGCTCATCACTCTCTTGCGAATGACCTTCTCGTCGCCGAAAATATCGATCGCATTTCCGTAGCTCTTGCTCATCTTCTGCCCGTCCAGTCCGGGAACCACAGCGACTTCATCCCGAATCTGCGGCTCGGGGATCACAAAGGTTTGGCCATAAGTCTCATTAAACTTGATTGCGATATCGCGGGTGACTTCGACGTGCTGCTTTTGATCGCGACCCACAGGCACTACGTTGGAATCATAAATCAGAATATCCGCCGCCATCAGCACGGGATACGCAAACAGCCCATGGTTGACGGGCAACCCTTTCGCAAGCTTGTCCTTGTAACTGTGGCAGCGTTCCAGCAATCCCATGGGCGTGACGGTCGTGAGCATCCACGCCAATTCGGTCACTTCGGGAACATCGGATTGCCTGAAAAAAACCGACCGCTTCGGATCGAGCCCGCAAGCCAGGAAATCCAGCGCCACGTCCAGCGTGTTCTTTCGCCGCGCGTCCGCTTCGTAGAGAGAAGTCATCGAATGGTAATTCGCAACGAAATAGTAGGCCTCTCCCTTTTCCTGGAGCTCGATCGCAGGCCGCATCATCCCGAAATAATTTCCGAGATGCAGCGCGCCGGAAGGTTGTATGCCCGACAAAATCCGCATGCGCCGCAACCTAGCAACGAACCCCGGCTGCGGCAAACGCCATGTTCCTCCGAATTAAGGCTAGTCGTGCCCTCCTCGAAGGCGGGTGTACGTTTGGGTGGTTGTGTGGATGGCATCGATAACGCCATCTGCAAACGCGTCGTCTTTTCGAACGATCCGAACCGGGTTGCCGTACGCGTCGTAGAAGTAACTTGATCTCGAAATGCCGTGCTCCACAACGCTCTCCTCAAAGCCATATTCAGATTCCGTGGTCGATGAGCGCAATCTGCCGCGGCGATCGTATACGTAAGCCGTTCGCTCCCGGTATTCGACAACTCCGTCGGCGTAATGGTCGATCTCATGCTCTTCCGCTGTGACATTGCCGTGCGAATCGACGGTGTAACGCCACGTTCGCCTGTTGTCGATCTGGCCGTCGCGCCCATGATCAACTTCCCGAACTGCGAGGGCCAGATTGTCGTGTGCGTCATAAGCACGGGTGAGAGCGTCGATATCGTCCCAGGTTCCATCCGCACCCCGATCGGTTTCGGTAGTTACAACAACCAGATTGCCGCGACTATCGTAATCGTAAGCGCTTCTGGCGATATAATCCACAGTGCCGTCAGCATTCGAGTCGGCTTCGATGATAGACCCCGTCCGCTTGCCGTCACCGTCATATTCGTCCGTAATAACGCCGCGCGACTCCAGCACGTCGCTGCTGAGATCGTAGGATTCATTCACAGCCCGAATGCGCTGGCCCTCTGCGTCGTATGTAATGGTCGAAGTGGAGCGATGGTCCGTGGTGCCGTCGCCGTCATAGTCCCACTCAGCCACTCGAACCGCGACTCGACCCTCGTCGTCATACGAATAACTCACCACACTAAAGGAATTCGCAGTTCCGTCCGCCTCATAATCGTCCTCCGTGGCCGTCTCCAACAAAACGAACTTGGGCCGATCATCCGCGTCGGCCGCGAGCGCCATGAAAAGAACCAGGCAGATTGAGCAGATTTGCATCTTCATAAAGACCCCTGTTGATGGTTTACGAGGTCGCATGCTGTGTCTCATGCGTCCAAAGTGCAAGTCTTGACTACTGGCCAGAATTGACTTTCGGTTCCTTGCAGGAGGGGTTAAGGAATAAGCGCGATATGGCAGGACACAGCAAATGGGCCAAAGTGAAGCGCTTTAAGGGAGCGATTGACGCCAAGCGCGGGAAGATTTTTGCCAAGCTGGGCCGCGAAATCACGATTGCCGCGAAATTAGCTGGCGGCGATCCGGACATGAATCCTCGGCTCCGCATGGTTCTGCTCAAATGCCGGGCAGCCAATATGCCGGTGGACAATATCGAGCGCGCGATCAAGCGCGGTGTCGGCGGCGGTGAAGGCGCAAACTATGAGGATCTTACGTACGAAGTCTATGGACCCAACGGTGTCGCGCTCCTGGTCGAGTTGAGCACGGACAACCGAAATCGCACAGCGGCAGAGATTCGAAGTTTGCTTACGAAAAATGGCGGCACAATCGCCACAGCCGGGTCAGTCAGCCGCCTTTTTCAGCGCAAGGGGCAAATCATTGTATCCAGGGAAGGCGTGAATGAAGACCAGTTGATGGAGGCTGCGCTGGACGCGGGCGCCGAAGACTTTAAAGCAGACGAAGACGGCTACGAAATTCTTACCGATTCGGCAAAGTTCGAATCCGTCCACAAACAGATCGAAGCCAAGGGCTATAAATTCGCGGTCGCAGAAGTCACTTCGATTCCCTCTATCACCGTGCCCGTGAAGGACTCGGCAGCGGTGACAAAGCTGATTGATATCCTCGAAGAGCATGACGATGTGAAGGAAATCTATTCCAACGCGGAGTTTCCCGACACGGCGTAGCTGGCCCTGACGCCATGGCAACGCCTCCACGATCTCTCACCGCGCGAGTTCTGCATTGGCTCTCCGATGCCATTTACGCGCATCGAGCCTGGTTCCTTTACCCGCAGATCGTTCTGGCGGTATTGTGCGTATTTTACACGGTCTACAACCTCGAGTTTCTTACCAGTCGCAACGTCCTGGTTGGCGCCGAGAAGGAGTACCATCGCATCTACCTCGAATTCAAAAAGGAATTCCCTGTCCAGGACGAACTGGTCGTCGTCGTGGAAAGCACGGACATCGAGCGCAATCGTCAATTTGTCGAGCGCCTCGGCGCGCGTTTGCAGACGGAAACGAACCTGTTTGCCGGCGTTTTCTTCAAGGGCGACCTGCAAGCGATGGGATCCAAAGCACTGTTGTTCCTGCCCGAGGACGCACTGGCTGATCTTGCGAAAACGCTCCATGAATACCTCCCGGTGCTGCAGGAGTTTGCCAAGGCCAACAACCTGGTATCGCTATTCGATCTGGTGA
>Ga0209382_10004807_pt1 | contig 17835 bp, 17 predicted proteins | sample SoiMetdeltSBSDD5_FD_187599 | JGI IMG/M metagenome (GOLD analysis project Ga0209382, IMG submission 187599) | Bulk soil microbial communities from a Populus tree surrounding site in Tennessee, USA - Soil MetaG P. deltoides SBSDD5 (SPAdes) (version 2) | ecosystem: Environmental > Terrestrial >...
CGCGGCGAGCTCTTCGAGGCGCAGGACATGCTGGCGGCGATCCGCGCGCTGGTGCTCGGGCCGCTGATGCTGCAGACGACGAGCGCACGTCCCAACGGCGTGCGCCGCCTCGAGCACGTGGCTCCGGGTTGGGCGCGCGAGATGCAGGCCACGGTCGCGAAGTACGAGCCGCGGTCGTGCGCGCTCGCGCTGCGCGCGGCCGCCCAGATCTATCGCGCGCTCAGGGGCGCGGCGGCGACTGCGGACCTCGTCGTGCGGAAGGACGCAGAAGCGGCGGCCATGGCCTACCTCGACGGCATCCTCGCGCGCACTCCGTGAGGTACGATCGGCGCGCCGCCTTTCCCGTCGTGGCCGCGCTGCTCGCGGCCGCCTCGGCGATCGCGGCGGGCCCGGCGGGTCCGGCACGGTACCGGCCGCCCTTCGGTCCCTGGTCGCGCGCGAACGGCGGCCTTCCCATCCTGGAGCCGCAGCGTTCCGGCCTTGAGGTCTCGGGCGTGTTCAATCCGGCGGTGGTCAAGGACGGCGGCGGGTACGTCATGCTCTACCGCGCCCAGGACGGGCAGAAGACCTCGCGCCTCCTGCGCGCGACCAGCACGGACGGCATCCATTTCGAGCGGGAGGCGGAGCCCGCCCTGGCTCCGGAGGCCGACTACGAGCGGCAGGGCGGGGTCGAGGATCCGCGGCTCGTGAAGATCGGCGCCACCTGGTACCTCACCTACACCGCTTACGACGGCAAGGACGCGCAACTCGCGCTGGCCACCTCCGCCGACCTCGTGCGCTGGCAGCGGCGCGGCGTCATCATGCCCGCCAACCGCGGCCGCTGGAACGTGCACTGGACGAAGTCGGGCGCGATCCTCGACGAGCGCGTGGACGGCAAGTACTGGATGTACTACATGGGCGACGCCCAGGGCGCGTACGACCAGACGGGAGTGGCTTTCTCGGAGGATCTCGTTCATTGGACGGAAGCCCTGGACGCCCCCGTCCTGCCGCGCCGTCCGGGCCGGTTCGACTCGCGGGTGGTGGAGCCCGGCCCGCCTCCGGTCCTCACCGAGGACGGAATCCTCCTCGTGTACAACGGCGCGGACGATCGGCTCGTCTATCGCACGGGATGGGCGCTCTTCGACCGCCGCGATCCCACCCGCGTGCTCGCGCGCTCGGACACGCCGGTCTTCGTGCCCGAGCGTCACTGGGAGCTAGCCGGTCAGGTGCCCAACGTCGTCTTCGTCGAGGGGCTGGTGCGCGAGGGGCCGCGCTGGCGGTTCTACTACGGCGCCGCCGACACGCGCGTGGGCCTGGCCGAGGCCTTCACGCGCCCGGAGTCGCGATGAGCAACCTCTGGCCCGCGGAGAGCCCGGAGGTGTGCGACGGGCAGCCCTCGGCGGAGGCGGTCGAGGAAGTCGCGCCCGTCCGCGCCGACCTCGGCTCCATCACCGTCCGGCGCCTGCTTCCCCGGCGGGCGCGGCGCCTGGTCGGGCCCTGGTGCTTCCTCGACGTGTTCGGGCCCGTCAAGCAGGCGGGGCTCAAGCCCATGGACGTGCCGCCCCATCCGCACATCGGCCTGCAGACGGTCACCTGGCTCTTCGCGGGCGAAGCGCTGCATCGCGACAGCCTGGGCTCCGAGGCCGTGGCCGTCCCGGGCACGCTGAACCTCATGACCGCGGGGCGTGGCATCGCGCACTCCGAGGAGACGCCGGCCGGCGCCGTGGGCGTGGTGCACGGCGTGCAGCTCTGGATCGCGCTGCCGGATGCGCACCGCGACGTCGCGCCCGCCTTCGCTCATTACGCGGAGCGCCCGCACGTGGACGTGCCCGGGGGCCGCGTGACCGTGATCCTCGGCCGCCTGTGGGAAGTCGGCCCACCGGGCGCGACGTTCTCGCCGCTCCTGGGGGCGGAGATCGCCGCCGACCGCGCGCCCCGGGTCGTGGTGCCGCTCGACCGCACGTTCGAGCACGCCGTGGTGCCGATCGACACCGGCTTCGCCCTCGACGACCGCGTGCTCGCCGTGGACACGCTCTACTACCTCGGCACCGGACGGGATGAGGTCTGCCTGCGCGTGGAGCCGGGCCGGCGCCCGCGCGCGCTGCTCCTGGGCGGCGTCCCCCTGGGCGAGAGCGTCCTCATGTGGTGGAACTTCGTCGCCCGCCGCGCGGACGAGATCGTGGCCGCCCGCGAGGACTGGCAGGCCGGCCGCCGCTTCGGCGACGTGCGCGGCTACCCGGGGGCGCGCCTGGACGCGCCCGCGTACGTCGCGCGTCCGGTACCCGCGAACCCGATGAGCTGAGGGCGGCCGCTAGGGAATCAGGAGCAGCTTGCCCGTCGTCTGCCGCGCTTCGAGCAGGCGATGCGCCTCCGCGGCGTCGCGCAGAGGCAGCTCGCGGTCGATGCGCACGCGCAGGCGGCCGGACTCCACGGCGGCGAAGCTCTCGCGCGCCCGCCAGAGCAGCTCCTCGCGCGTCTGCGTGTAGTGGGCCAGGCTCGGGCGGGTCAGGAAGTTCCCCTTCTTGGCCAGGCGGGAGGGATCCAGCGGCGGCACCGTGCCGCTCGACTGGCCGTAGAGGGCGAGGTACCCGCGCACGGCCAGGGCGTCGAGGCTCTTGTCGAAGGTGGTCCGGCCGACGCCGTCGTAGACCACGTTGACGCCGGTCCCGTTCGTGAGGCGCATGGCCTCCGTCTCGAAGTCCTGGGTCGTGTAGTCGATGGCGGCGTCCGCGCCCAGCTCGCGCACGAGGGGGAGCTTGGCCGTGGACGCCGTCCCGAAGACGCGCGCGCCGCGCTCCTTGCCCATCTGCACGAGCAGGCCGCCCACTCCGCCCGCGGCGGCGTGGACGAGCGCGGTGTCCCCGGCCTTCAGCGCATAGACGCTCGTCACCAGGTAGTGGGCGGTCATGCCCTGGAGCATGAGGGCGGCGGCGATGCGCGATTCGATGGCGCGCGGCACGGGGACGAGCTTCCAGGCGGGCACGATCGCGTGCTCGGCATAGGACCCGATCTGCATGGCGTAGGCGACGCGGTCGCCGCCCTTGAGGTCCTCGACGTCGGGGCCCACCGCCTCCACCACCCCCGCGCCCTCCGAGCCGGGGGTGAAGGGAAGGGGCAGCTTGTAGAGGCCGGTGCGGTGGTAGACGTCGATGAAGTTCACCCCCACGGCCTCGATGCGCACGAGCGCTTCGCCCTTGCCGGGGACGGGCTTCTCCACGGAGACGTACTCGAGCACGCTCGGGTCGCCGGTCCGGGACACGCGGATGGCGTGCATGGCGCTTCCTCCTCGCGATGCCGGCCTGCGTTCTACCACGCGTAGCATATAGGTCCCCACAACGAGGAGCCACCCATGTCCATATCCGAGAGACTGCGCGCCGCCGGAGTCACCCTGCCCCCGCCGACCGCGCCGGGCGCGGTCTACGTGCCGACCGTCCAGACCGGCAACCTCCTCTTCGTCGCCGGCCATACCGCCAAGCGCGAGGGCAAGCCCTGGGTGGGCCAGCTCGGCGCGGGCCTGGCCACCGCGGAGGGGCGGGAGGCGGCGCGCTCCATCGCCGTCGACCTCATGGGCACGCTGCAGGCGGCCCTGGGCGACCTCGAGCGCGTCAAGCGCATCGTGAAGCTGATGGTGCTCGTGAACAGCACGCCCGCCTTCACGGAGCAGCACCTCGTGGCCAACGGGGCCTCGGAGCTGCTGGTGGCCATCTTCGGCGAGCGCGGGCCGCACGCGCGCAGCGCGTTCGGGGTGGCCCAGATCCCCACCGGGTCCTGCGTGGAGATCGAGATGATCGTCGAGGTGGAGGGAGCCTAGGCCTCGACCGCCTTCGCCGGCGGGTGGAACAGGAGCGCGAGCGCCAGCGCCGCCGCCGAGCCCGCCACCAGCGGGACCAGGAAGAGGTCGTGGAAGTCCGTCACGCCGTTCTTCGTGAAGACCTCCTGGATCAGCCACGGGCAGATCGAATTCGCCACCAGGGCGCCCACGCCGAGGATCATCACGTTGAAGAGGCCCTGGGCGCTGGAGCGCACGTCCTTCGGGAAATACGCGTCCACGAAGATGTAGACGGTAGCGAAGAAGAACGCATAGCAGATGCCGTGGAGGACCTGCACGAGGATGATGAGCCACGTGTGCTGGGGGAGGAACGCCCACACCGCGAACCGCACCGGGTAGCCGAGGATGCCCACGATCATGGTGGCGCGCCAGCCCAGCCGCTTGAGCGTCGCCCCCAGGATGAACATCGTGAGGATCTCCGCGATCTGGCCGATGCTCATGACGGGCATGATCCAGTTGCCGGGGATGCCCACGCCGCCCGCGTCCTTCGACGTGCCGAGGAATACGCCCGCCCAGTTGAAGTAGCAGTTGTGCACGAAGGAATCGACGAACGTGACGAGCCACAGGACGAGGATGAAGGGGTAGCGGAGCAGCCTCAGCGCCTCCAGCCAGGCCAGCTTCTCCGCGCCTTCCTCGGCGCGCTTGGGCGGCGTGTGGGGCAGGGTCAAGCTGAACGCGGCCAGCAGGAGCGACGCCACGCCGGCCACGACGAACGTCCAGCGCGCGCCCGCGCGCAGCGCGTCCCCGACGAGGCCGGAGTTGAGGACCGTGCCGAGCCATTCGACGAACCCCTGCGGGTTGGCCGCGCGCACCTTGTCCCAGTCCACGAGGATGAACGTGAACGGCCAGGCGGCGAGGATCCAGCCGATGGTGCCGCCCATGCGCACGATGCCGAACTCGCTCTGCGCGTCCTTCATGTTGGCGAAGGCGATCGAGTTCGCGATGGAGATGGTCGGCACGTAGAGCAGGCAGTGGACGAGCATCAAGAAGAAGAAGGGCCAGAACGACCGGGTGAAGGCCAGGCTCAGCATGGCCAGGCCGCCGATGAAGTGGCTGAAGGCCATGAACTTCTCGGCCGAGAAATTCCGATCCGCGAACTGGTTGCTGAAGAACATTCCCACGATGGCGGCGATGGGAAAGGCGTTCAGGATCCACGACTGCTGCGCGGGAGTGAACCCGAGGCTGGGCAGATAGCCGAAGATCAGCGGCAGCCATGCGCCCCAGATGAAGAACTCCAGGACCATCATGACGAACAGCTTCACGCGGATTGGATTTTTCATAGGCCTCGTGGCGGGAGCTTAGAGGAGGCCCGGCGCCGTGGCAAGACGCTGCAAGGATTTGATAGCGGCGCCCCGCGCCTCCCGCCTAGAGTCGCGGGCGGAGGTGCGGATGCCGCGTGCCGCGGGACGTGCCGTCGTCCTTGCCGTCGTGATCGCGATGGGGGCGGGCGCCGCTGGCGCGCAGTCCCCGTCGCCGTCCCCCTCTCCGTTCGTTTCGCCGTGCCTGGCCCCGGAGTACAGGCAGTTCGACTTCTGGGTGGGAGACTGGGACGTCCTCGATCCCGGGGGCAACGTCGTCGGCACCAACAACATCACGCGCGAGTATGGCGGATGCGTGGTGCAGGAGCACTGGGAGGCGCGCGGCCCCCAGAAGCAGGTGGGCTCGAGCTTCAACACCTACAACCCGGCCACCCGGCAGTGGCATCAGACGTGGGTGGACAGCACGGGGGGATTCCTCCTCCTCGACGGCGCCTTCGCGGACGGACGCATGGTCCTGGCCGCCGAGATGCGCAACAAGCGCGGGCTCCTGAAGCACCGCATCGCCTGGACGCCCCAGCCCGACGGCCGCGTGCGCCAGCTCTGGGAGACCTCGTCCGACGGTGGCCAGACCTGGAAGACGGCCTTCGACGGCCTGTACGTGCGCGCGAAGCGCTGAGGCCCTCGGGCCTGGGACGGCTCCCGGAACTGTCATACCGCGCGTCGGGCCGGTCGCGCCCGAGCGTACCGTCCGCGGATGGAGGTGCGCTATGCGGTTCCCACGCGTGATGGCGGTGATGGCGTCGGTCCTGGCCGTCGCGATGTCCCCGGGCGGCCTGGCCGCGGATCCGGACGAAGACGACGTGCCGCCGTTCGCGCGGCGGATCGACCTTTCCGGGCCGCGGTTCGGAGTCAGCCTGCTGAGCCCGGGCATCGTCGATCGGATCGCCTCGGAGTCCGATCAGCAGGTGGGCACGGTCGTGACCCAGTTCGGGTGGCAGTTCGAGAAGCGGTTCGGCAGCGGTGGGGGGAAGGGACTGACCGGCGTCACGGAATGGATCCTGCTCGTGGGGGGCATGGAGCACAACGCCTTCCTGCCCAGCATCAACTGGCTGGTGGGACTGCGCACGCGCTCGGGCACCGAGTTCGGCGCCGGGCCCAACATCTCGCCGGCGGGGACGGCCATCGTCCTCGCCGCCGGGAAGACGTTCCGCGCGGGAGCGCTGAACCTGCCCGTGAACCTGGCCCTGGTGCCCTCCGCGTCCGGAGTGCGTCTGACGCTGCTCTGCGGGTTCAACACGAGGCGCTGACGCGCAGGCGCGCGACTGTCCTCAGCCGCGCTCGCCGTCGGAGCTCGGAGGGGGTGAGCCCGAACGTGCGGCGGAACGCGGCCGTGAAATGACTGTGGCTCGCGAAGCCGAGGTCGAGCGCGACGGCGGTGAGATCGCTCCCGGGCTCCGCGACCCGCTCCAGCGACGCCTGGAGGCGCAGGCGGAGGAGCCAGCGATGGACGGCGCCGCCCGTCGCCTGCTGGAAGGCGCGGCAGAGCTGGAAGGTCGAGCAGCCCGCGACCCCGGCCAGGACGGACAGGGTGAGACGCTCGTCCAGGTGGGCGAGCGCGTGCGCGCGCACCCGCTCCACGACGCCGATGACGTTCGCGGGGTCCACGAACGGCCGGACGCGCGGGGCCAGGCCGCGCGCCGCGTACGATGCGCTCAGGACGCGCGCGAGCACGCGCAGCATCACCTCCTCCGCCCGGACGGGGTCCGCGGGCTCGGGTCCGTCCAGGTGATGGGCCACCAGGCGTTGCTGGGCGTAGGCGACTGGATCGGATGGCCCATGGGTGAAGCGGAACGGGCGCTCGGGCCGCTCCTCCGCCGGCGGGTCGAGGCGGCAGACGAGGTCCGCCATCACGGCGGGCGCGAAGGAGTACCAGTCGCAGCGGTCGCCTCGCGCATCGAGGGCGCGCCGGCGATAGGGCTGGTGCCGGTTGTAATAGGTCACGATGGTGGGGTCGGCGATGAACGGCCGCTCCCGCTCGTGCTCGATCCAGACGCTGGTGCGCGGGAAGACGAAGACGTGGCGGCGCACCTGGCCCGCCTCCGCGAAATCCGGGTGGTCGGGCGCGATGGCGAAGCGCCCGGCCCGGAACGAATCCGTGTCGAGAAGGAGCCGCGACGGCGGGGCGGCGGTGGTCACCCGGCGATGATAGGCGACCTCCGCGCGGCCGCGCTCAGCGACGGGGCTCCGGACCCCGCGGCGCCGCTTCCGCGGGCTGGTTGAGCACGGTCCAGTAGAGCCCGAGCTGGCGAGCCGCCACCACGAAGTTCTCGAAGTCGACGGGCTTCTGGACGTAGCTGTTCGCGCCGAGGTCGTAGGTGGCGGCGATGTCCACCTGCTCCTTCGAGCTCGTCAGCATCACCACGGGCGTGCGGCGGGTGCGTTCGTCCTCGCGCATGCGCCGGAGCACGTCGATGCCGCTCAGCAGGGGCAGCTTGATGTCGAGCAGGACGACGACGGGCTGCTCCGTGGTGTCGCGGCCGGCATGAGCCCCCGTGCCGAGCAGGTAGTCGAGGGCCTCCACCCCGTTGGAGGCGACCACGACCGGATTGGTGATCTTGGCTTCGGCCAGCGCGAGGGTGGTGAGCTCGACGTCGTCGGCGCTGTCTTCGACGAGGAGGATGGGCCGGTCGTTCATCATTATTGTTCCTTGGGCTCCAGAGTGAAATGGAACGTCGCTCCCTTGCCGACGGCGCCCTCGGCCCAGATCCGCCCGCCGTGGCGCGTGACGATGCGCTGCACGGTGACGAGGCCGATGCCCGTCCCTTCGAAGTCGGACTCGAGGTGCAGGCGCTGGAAGGCGCCGAACAGCTTGTCCGCGTAGGCCATGTCGAACCCGGCCCCGTTGTCGCGCACGTAGAAGGCCTCTCCCGTGCCGTTGACCTCCCGGCCGACCTCGATGCGGGCGGCCGCCGCCTTGCCCGTGAACTTCCAGGCGTTGCCCATCAGGTTCTCGAGCACGATGGTCAGGAGCTGCGGATCGGCGTGGGCGGACAGCCCGGGCGCGATCTCGACGCGTACGGCGCGTTCGGCGTCGCGCCGGGCCAGCTCCGCGGCCACGCGCGCGGCCAGCGCGCTCACGTCCACTTCCTTGCGCGCGAGCTCCTTGCGCCCGACCCGGGCCAGGCCGAGGAGGTCGTCGATGAGCTCGGACATGCGCTGGGTGGCGGCGCGCACGCGGTCGAGGTAGTGGCGGCCGCGGTCGTCCAGGGTCTTCGCGTAGTTGCTCAGGAGCACCTTGCTGAACCCGTCGATCGCGCGCAGGGGAGCCCGCAGGTCGTGGGAGACGGAGTAGGAGAAGGCCTCCAGCTCCTTGTTGGCGGCGGCCAGGTCGCGGGTGCGCGCCTCCACGCGCCGCTCCAGGTCGCCGCGCGCCTGCTCGAGCTCCCGGTTCCGGGCCTGGATCTCGTCCAGCATCTGGTTGAAGGTGGTGACCAGGGTGCCCAGCTCGTCCTTGCCCTGGCCGCGGGCGCGGACGGAATAGTCCTTGCGCGTCGAGACCTCGCCGGCCACGGCGGCCAGCTCCAGGATGGGTCCCGAGATCGTCCGCTCCGCGACGCGCGAGAGGCCGACGGCCAGGAGGAAGGAGGCCGCCAGCACCCCGAGCACGATGCCGGCGTAGCGACGCTGCCGCGCGCGCAGCTCGCCCAGGCTGGCGCGGACGACGACCTGCCCGATCGCCTTCCCGTCGAACTGCACCGCCTGCAGCACGGTGAGCTGATCGCTCTCGAAGAGGGCGGTGGACCGGGGAGGGCCGCCCGGCCCGCGCAAGGCGGCGCGCGACGCCGGATCACGCGCGTAGACGGCGAAGGGACGCTCCTCTCCGGCGCGGAAGATCCCGGCCGCCGTCACCGCCTTCTCCGCCTGCAGGCCGCCGAGGGTGGTTCCGGCCGCCTCGCTGTCGTTGAAGAGGAGCGGGGTGACGGTGTTGAACCCGATGATCTGGGCCTCCGTCTCCAGGCGGGAGGCCATGCGCTCGCGGAACGTGCTCGCGTCGTAGACCAGGAAGACGATGCTGGCGGAGACGAGCGCGGTCATGCTGCTGAGCACGCTGATGCTGGTGAGCTTGCGGCGGAGGGTCAGGCCGGCGAAGCCACGCATCAGGCCCCGTCCTCGATGACGCGCTGGGCGAGGCGGATGATCTGGGAGCTCATCTGGAGCCGTGCCTGCCGCAGCTCGCGCAGGTTCAGCTCGAACCGCACCGTCGAGTCCTTCAGCCGGAAGCCGACCATGCCGCCCCCGTCGGCGAACCGATCCATGTCGCCCACGGTGAGGACGCTCGCGCCCTTGAGCGCGGCCAGGACCTGGGGCAGGTGGCCGCGCTCGGACTCGCCGATGAAGGCCATCTGGGCGGCCGCGGCCTCGCGGACGGAGCGCGTCCGCCGGATCTCGACGCGACGGCCCAGCACCGTCTTGCCGTGGAAGGCGCGGTCGATCACCTCGCCGAACGGGTCGTCGCCGACGATGGCGAGGACGAAGGTGGGACCGGGCGCGTCGTCGTCCGGCCAACGGACGAATTTCGCGAAGTTGTAGAGGAAAGCCGCCTTGACCTCGTAATCGGTCGGGAGGGGGGCGGTTGCCGGCAGGGCAGTCGGCGCAAAGGCGAAAGCCAGTGGCAGGAGGCTCAGGGCGGCGACGATGCGAATGTACATTTTTGATCCGTTAAAGGCTAACATGTATGTCCGCCGTCCCCCCCGGCGTCAGAAAAGCCATGCCCACCACGCGTCTCCTGCACGTCGAAGACGAGGTCACGGATTCGGACCTGGTCAAAGTATGGCTGCAGGAGGCGGGGCTCGAGTGGGAGGTGGTGAGGGTCGACACACGCGAGGCGTTCGTCGCCGCCCTCGAACGCGAGCACTTCGACATCGTCCTCTCCGACTTCCAGCTGCCCGCCTTCAACGGCCTCGAGGCCCTGAAGGAGACGCGCGCGCGCCGCCCCGAGCTCGCTTTCGTCTTCTTCACCGCGACCCTGGGTGAGGAACGGGCGGTGGACGCGCTGAAGGAGGGGGCCACCGATTTCGTAGCCAAGGAGCGACCCGCCCGCCTCGTCCCCGCCCTGCGGCGAGCCGTGCGGGAAGCGGAAGAGCGGGCCGCCCGCAAGCGGGCGGAAGAGGACCTCCGCCAGCGGGAGGAAAGCTTCCACCTGCTCTTCGAGAGCAACCCGCATCCGATGTGGGTGTTCGATCGCGACACCCTCTGCTTCCTGGAGGTGAACTCCGCCGCCATCGCCCATTATGGGTATTCGCGCGACGAGTTCCTGGCGATGCGCATCACGGACATCCGCCCCGCCGACGACGCCGGGAACGTGGTGGGCGCCGTGCGCCATCGGCTCAAGGACGGCCGCGTCATCGACGTCGAGATCGCCGCCCACGACATCGAGTTCGAGGGCCGGGCCGGCCGGCTGGTGGTGGCTCACGACGTCACGGAGCGCAAGCGCCTGGAGGCGCAGCTCCTGCAGTCCCAGAAGCTGGAAGCGGTAGGCCAGCTCGCCGCGGGCGTCGCCCACGACTTCAACAACCTCCTGAACGTCATCACCGGCTACAGCGAGCTCCTCCTCCGGTCCCTGCCCGCGAAGGGAACGGACCGCGAGCGCACGGAGCAGGTGCGCCGGGCGGCGGAGCGCGGAGCCGGCCTCACCCGCCAGCTCCTCGCCTTCAGCCGGCGCCAGGTGCTGGAGCCGCGTGTGCTGGACCTCAATGCCGCCCTGGCCGACGTGCAGTCCATGCTCACCCGCCTCATCGGGGAGGACATCCGGATCGTGACCTCCTTCGATCCCGCGCTCGGCCGCGTCTTCGCCGACCCCGGACAGATGGAGCAGGTGCTCGTGAACCTCGTGGTCAACGCCCGGGACGCCATGCCGGAGGGCGGGGCGCTCGTGCTCGAGACCTCGAACGTGGACCTCGACGAATCCTACGCGCGGACGCATCCCGGCTCCACGCCGGGCCGTCATGTCCGCCTGGCCGTCAGCGACACCGGCCACGGCATGGACGCGGCCACCGCATCGCGCGTGTTCGAGCCCTTCTTCACCACCAAGCCGCGCGGCAAGGGCACCGGGCTGGGGCTGGCCACGGTGCACGGGATCGTCCAGCAGAGCGGCGGGCACGTGGACGTGTACAGCGAGCTGGGGCACGGGACGACGTTCAAGATCTACCTGCCGCGGGTCGAGGCCGAGGAAGCCCGGCCCGCCGACGAGGGCGCGCGCGTCGAGCCCCACCGGGGAACGGAGACGATCGTGCTCGTCGAGGACGAGGACGGGCTGCGCGCGCTCATCCGCGAGGTGCTCGAGGACGCGGGATACCGCGTGGCCGAAGCGGCCGACCCCGAGCACGGGCTCGCCGCCGTGCGGGCGCAGCCGGGTGGGATCGACCTCCTGATGACGGATGTGATCCTGCCCCAGATGCGCGGGAACGAGCTCGCGGACCGGGTGCGCGAGATCTCGCCCCGCGCCCGCGTGCTCTTCATGTCCGGCTACACCGACGAGGCCATCGGACAGCACGCCGTGCTCACGCCCGGGGCCCATTTCCTGCAAAAGCCGTTCACCCTGGACGCCCTGCTGGCCAAGGTGCGAGCGGTGCTGGAAGGGCCGGCGGAGACGCCGCCCCTCGAGGTCTAGACGGCCGCGCCCCGCGCCTCTCGCGATCAGTCCTGGGGCGGACGGACGGGTGGGAGCGTCGCCACGTCCGTGCCGCTGAACTCCACGATGGCGCGGTTGCCCTTGTATTCCATCTCGTCGTGGATGCCGATCTTCGAGGTGTAATAGCCGCGCGCCGTCCAGGACTTCAGCTCCACGAAGAAGCGCTGGCCCACCGTCTCCGGCTTCTCGGTGGCGGGCTGACGCCGCTCTTCCGGCTCCTCGGTGGGCAGTTCGGTGTCCACGAGCGGCCTGGCGATGCGCTCGAGCAGGGCCGTCCGCTCCGCCGGCGTCGCCTCCCGGAACGCCTTGCCCGAGGCCTCGCGGGCCAGCGCGTCGACGGTGGCCAGCCCCGCCTTCCAGCGCTCGCGGTCCGCCTTCAAAACGGGGATGGCCGGGTCGTACTCGGCGAGGCGGCCGTCGATGTAGCCGGCGACGCCGGCCGCGCGCGCTCCCCCGGAGTGCGCGTCCGCGGGGATGATCATCTCCACGAGCTCGTCGAGGAGCGCCATCTCGGGCGCGCTGAAGAAGCGGCCGGCGGCGGCCGCCCCGGCGGGCACGGCGGCCGTGGCTTCGGCGAGCCCGCCGGGCAGGAGCGGAGTGGCCGCCGCCACCGCGGCCAGCTTGAGGGCGTCGCGCCGCGTGACCGTCACAAGTTCCCCTTGCGCAGCTCGTCCGCCAGGTAATCGCACGACCGCCAGGCCAGGGCCATGATGGTCCAGGTCGGGTTCTGGCAGGACGCGCTCACGTGGCTGCTCCCGTCCACGACGAAGAGGTTCTTCACGTCGTGCGACTGCTGATGCTGGGTGAGCACCGACGTCCTGGGGTCGGTCCCCATGCGGGCGGTGCCGAGCTCGTGGATGGACCAGCCCTCGGTGAGGATGTGGCGGTCGTGGTCCACGACCTCGATGCCGGCCTCCTCGAAGATCTCCCGGGCCGTGTTGGCCATGTCCGCCGCCATCTTCTTCTCGTTGTCGCCGAACTTGAAGTCGAAGCGCAGGACGGGAACACCCCACTTGTCCTTGACCTCGGGGTCGATGCTGACCGCGTTTTCGTAGCGCGCCAGCACCTCGCCGAAGCCGCCCATGCCGATGGTCGCGCCTTCGTACTCGCGCACCTGCTTCTTGTAGGCGGCGCCGAAGCCGGGCGCGCGCGAGGCGCCGGGGAACATGCCGGTGCCGGCACTGCCCTCGAAGCCGTATCCGCGCACGAAGTCCTTCTCCTTGTCCTTCAGGTTGCGGAACCGCGGGACGTAGAAGCCGCCCGGACGCCCGTCGTCGAGGGTGCGCGGCTTGCCTACGAGGTCCTTCACGAACCCGTCCACGCCGGGGCCCATGACGTGCTCGCAGAAGTTGTGGCCGACGTGCCCGCTGGAGTTGCCGATGCCATTCGGGTGCTGCGCCGACTTCGAGTTGAGGAGGAGCCGCGCCGATTCCAGCGTGGACGCGCCGACCACCACGACCTTCGCGCGCGCCTCCATGGTGGTTCCGGTGGCCGCGTCCACGAAGGACACGCCGCGCGCCTTGCCCGTCGCCGGATCCACGGCGATCTCGCGGGCGACGGAGCCGGTGCGCACGATGAGGTGCCCCGTCTCCAGGGCCGGATAGATGAGGCCGGTAGGGGAGTCGAAGGCGGCGTGGATGTCGCAGCCGCCCGCGCGGCGGTTGCAGGCGCCGCGTCCGAAGCAGCGGCTGCGGAACTTGTTGTGCTTGAGGCCGTCGGTGGTCACGCCCGCGCGATAGGGCGTCAGGACCTTTCCGGACTTCGCCATGGACTGGCGGAGCATGACCTCGGCCGCGTTGAGCCGGGTGGCGCGCTGGAAACGGCTGTCGGGCAGATGAGCGAGGCCTTCCGGATGTCCGGAGATGCCGAGGTAGAGGTCGACCTTGTCGTAGTAGGGCTCGAGGTCCGCGTACGAGATCGGCCAGTCCTCGCCCCAGCCGTCGTGGCTCTTGCCCTTGAAGTCGTAGTCGCTCAGGCGGAGGGCGAGCCGGCCCCAGATGTTGGTCTTGCCCCCGAGCACGCGCGCCCGTACCCAGGCGTAGTTCGTGCCCGTGTAGGGATGCTCCTTCTCGTTCACGAGGATGTTCTTCGAGTAGTCGGAGCCGTTCCAGCCCTGCACGTAGGACTGGACCGTCTTCCAGGGCGAGTCCTTCGGCGCGTAGGGCGGCTTGCGCAGCGCGTACTCCGCGCCCCGCAGCGCGTGCGACGTGTACGGCATGTCGCCGCGGCGCGGATGGTCGTAGGGCCACTCCAGCGATTTGAGCTCCGCGGTGGTGTCGAGCTGCCGACCCGCTTCCAGGAGCAGCACGTCCAGGCCGTGCGACGTGAGGACGTGGGCGGCCATGCCGCCGGCGGCGCCCGAGCCCACGACGATCGCGTCGTAGGTGCGTCTCAGATCCACGGCCCTGGGAAGGGGAGGGGGGACGCGCAGCAGCGTCATCGGAGTGAAGAGGAGTCTATCATCGCGCCATGCTCACTTCAGCCCTCGCCGGCCTCCTGCTCCTGGCCGCACCGGCCGCGGCCCCGTCCCCGTCCGCTTCTGCTCCCCGCTTGCTGCTGGTGACGGTCACGAAAGGCTTCCACCACGACTCGATCGTCGACCTCGCGCGCCTGCTCACCGACATCGGCGCGGAGAGCGGGCTCTACACGCTCGACCGCGCGCGCACCGACGACGAGCTCAAGACGAAGACCTCGCCCGAGGCCCTGGCCGGCTACGCGGGGATCGTCTTCGCGAGCACGACCGGGGATCTCCCCGTCGCCGACCGCGACCTTCTCGTGAAGTGGATCGAGGACGGCCACGCCCTCGTCGGCCTCCACGCCGCCGCCGACACCTTCCATGGGTACGGACCGTTCCTCGACCTCCTGGGCGGCGAGTTCGAGCGTCACGGCCCGCAGGCCAAGGTGAATGTGATGGTGCGCGACCCGAAGAGCCCGGCCACGCGCGGCCTCCCCGCCGCCTTCGACGTGTTCGACGAGATCTACCAGTACAAGCGCTACGATCCCGCGCGCGTGCACCTGCTCCTCGGCCTCGACGCCCATCCGGAGACGGGCGCGCCCGGGAAGTACCCGCTGGCCTGGACGCGCGAGCAGGGGAAGGGCCGCGTGTTCTACACCGCCCTCGGCCATCGCCCGGACGTGATCGCGGCGCCCTGGTACCACGATCACGTGAAGGGCGGCATCGAGTGGGCGCTGGGGGCGCGCCCGGCCCGCTAGTCCTCCTTCAGCCGGTATCCGACCCCCGTCTCCGTCAGCAGGTAGCGCGGCCGAGCCGGATCCCGCTCCAGCTTGTGGCGGAGCTGCCCCATGTAGATCCGGACGTAGTGGGCCTGGTCGATCGCACCGGGACCCCACACCTCCTGGAGCAGCTGGCGGTGCGTGACCACGCGCCCGGCCTGACGGACGAGGGCGGCCAGAAGCCGGTACTCGGTCCGCGTGAGGCGCACCTCTTCTCCGGCCACGAACACGCGCTGGGCGCCGAGGTCCACGCGCAGCTCGCCGGTCTCGAAGGTCGACTCCCCGTCCGGGGCGGCGCGCGCCGCGTTGCGCAGGGCCACCCGGATTCGCGCCAGCAGCTCGCCCGTCGCGAAAGGCTTGGTGATGTAGTCGTCCGCTCCGGCGTCGAGGGCCTGGATCTTGTCGTTCTCCTGCTCGCGGGCCGAGATCACGATCACGGGGACCCGTGACCACTCGCGGAGCCGTCGCGTGACCTCGACGCCGTCGAGATCGGGGAGACCGAGGTCGAGGAGCACGAGGTCCGGTGTACGCGTCGCCGCCTCCACCAGGGCCTGCCCGCCGCTGGTCGCCTCCGCCACCCGGTAGCCGTGGCCGGGCAGGGCGGCGCGCAGGACGCGCATGACCTGGGGCTCGTCCTCCACCACGAGGATCAGCGGACGCCGCGCCTCCGGCGCCGCCGGCTCAGGGTCCATCGCGGTCGGTCCCCTCGCCGGGAGTCGCGGCGCGAGGCGCACCCTCGACGGGAAGGGTGAAGCGGATCACCGCCCCCCGCGGCGCCGCATTCTCGGCCCAGATCCGTCCGCCATGGGCGGTGACGATCGCGCGACAGATCGCGAGGCCGAGCCCGAAGCCGCGCTGGTGCGACGGTCCGCGATAGAACTTCTCGAAGACGCGCTCCTCGTCTCCGGGAGGGAGGCCGGGGCCGTCGTCCTGGATCTCGACGAGCACGGCCGCGGGCTCGCGGCGCGCGCGGACGCGCACGCGCGCCTCCGGGCCCGCGTACTTGACCGCGTTCTCGAGGAGGTTGACCAGCAGCTGCTCCACGAGGACGGCGTCCACGGACACGAGCGGCAAGTCGTCGGGCAGCGACGTCTCGACGCGGGCGGCGGGGAGACGCGGCTCCATCCGGACCAGGGCCGAGCCCACCACCTCCTCCACGGGCAGCCACTCCCGGCCCAGCCGCAGCGGCCCCGACTCCATGCGCGTCATGTCCAGAAGGTTCGTGACCAGGTGATTCAGGCGCTGCGACTCTTCGGAGATGGTCTCCAGCAGGTCGCGTCGCGTCTCCTCCGCCAGCACGCCCTCGCGCAGGAGCGCGCTGGCCGCCCCCGTGATCGCGGCCAGGGGCGTGCGCAAATCGTGCGACACCGAGCTCAGCAGGGTGTGCCGGAGGCGCTCCCGTTCCGCCTCCGTCCGAATCCGCTCCGCCGCTTCCGCCTGCTCGCGCACGCGCACCGCGAGCGTTGCGATGATCAGTCCCACCGCCAGCATGACGGCGAAGGTCACGAGGAACTGCGTGTCCGCCACCGCGAAGGTGAGATGGGGTGGCACGAAGAAGAAGTCGAAGGCGGCCACGGCCAGAGCGGCGGCGAGAGCGGAGGGACCGCGACCTCCGCGCATGGCCACCACCGATACGCCGGCCAGGTAGACCATGATCAGGCTCGCATGGTCGAACCGTCCCACCATCGCCCGGCACACCAGCGTGCAGGCGACGACGGTGGCGATGGCGGCGGCGTAGGCACGGACGGTCGCGCGGCGAAGCGGCGCCGGATCCTGGTCCTCGCTGCGCATGACTCAGGGGCAAGCCTACTCCACACCTTCCGACGCCTCGCGCGGGCCGCGCCCGCCGCCGTGTAAATGCCGTATAAAAAAGCGCGCCGAGGGCGTCTCCGCCATTGACCGCGGATGGACGCGACCCTACATTCGAATTGCCTAGATCACCGTGAGGTGATGCGGGGGAACCACCGGGCGCATGTCGCGCCCACGGGGCGTATCCGGGCCGTCGCCCGGTAGGGGAATCCAACCCCGAGCCCGTCAGCTCACCTCGCCGGCGATTGGATGCTCGTCATCGAACCAGAGTCCGTTGCGCCGCCGCCGCCGCCGCCGCGGCGAGCGCGGCGCCCCTCGTCCTCGGTCCAGCCTCCGCCGCGCCGCCAGTGGTGGCGCATGTGGCTGGTAGGGCGGCCACTGCCGACGGCGGATGCGCCGCATCAGGCCATCGGCAAGGCCGTCGGGCTCGCCGTGTTCGCGTCCGACGCGCTCAGCTCCACCGCGTACGCGACCCAGGAGATCCTGCTCGTCCTGGCCCTGGCCGGCACGGCCGCGTTCCACTTCGTCTTTCCGATCTCCGTCGCCATCGTGATCCTCCTCGCCATCGTGACCATCTCGTACGAGCAGACCATCCACGCCTATCCGAGCGGAGGCGGCGCCTACATCGTCGCTCGCGACAACCTGGGCGAGCTGCCCGCCCAGATTGCGGGCGCCGCCCTCCTGACCGACTACATCCTCACCGTCTCCGTGTCCGTCTCCTCGGGAGTCGCACAGCTCGCCTCCGCCTACCCCGCGCTCTTCGCCCATCGCGTGGCCCTCTCGATCTCCCTCGTGCTCGCGATCATGGTGATCAACCTGCGCGGGGTGAAGGAGTCCGGGCGCATCTTCGCCGTGCCCACCTACTTCTTCGTGTTCGCGATGTTCGCCACCCTGGGCACCGCGCTGCTGCGGCACCTCACGGGCACCCTCGGCCACGTGATCGACCCGCCGGCCCTGGAGGTCCACCGGGAGCAGGCCGCGGCCACGCTCTTCCTGCTCCTCCACGCCTTCGCCAACGGGACCACCGCCCTCAC
>Ga0209382_10004810_pt1 | contig 17831 bp, 12 predicted proteins | sample SoiMetdeltSBSDD5_FD_187599 | JGI IMG/M metagenome (GOLD analysis project Ga0209382, IMG submission 187599) | Bulk soil microbial communities from a Populus tree surrounding site in Tennessee, USA - Soil MetaG P. deltoides SBSDD5 (SPAdes) (version 2) | ecosystem: Environmental > Terrestrial >...
TGTGACGAGCGGCGCAGAGAAGATGGTGCGCGCCGGGCCCGAGGAAGGGCCTGCGAGCGAAGGCGCGCAATGCGCTCGCGCGGACCGATAGCGGTTTCGCCACTCGCCCGAGGGCGTATAGATATATGTACCGGGATCGACGGCCACGGGGCGGCCGTCGAGCACGAGATCGAATGCCAATTGATCGTCGTGGGCGTGCACGCCTGCGCAGTCGTGCAGTGCGTATCCGCAGCGGACGACCAGGTGCACTCGATCCGATCGCACGATGTAGATCCCGAACTGTGGATGCGAATCGTACCGGGCGTTCGCAAACAGGTCGCCGCCTGCCGCTCGCAGAGTGCTCGAAAGCCGCTGCGGCGGCGCTGCGACCGCGTCGGCTTCCGGAGCGTTGCTGACATGTGCCGAGGGCGCCGGCAACGATCGCTTCAGCGCAACCGGCCTGGCGACGGCAGACGCAAGCGCCGCGGCTGCCGACCAGGCCTCGGCATGGTTGCCGTCCAGCAGATCGTCCCGGCCGAGCGCAGCGCTCGCCCACGCGAGCCATTGCTGATGGTTCGCTCGCGACTGGAGCGGATAGGCAGCATCGTCCGGCAACTCTGTGTATCCCTCGAGATTGCGATACCGCGCGCGACATTGAGCGACGGTTCCCGCGTCGACCCAGCCGCCGAGGCGCAAAAACCGTCCGCTGTCATCGTCGCCGATCTGCGGGACCGAGCCGTCCCTGCGAGTCAGGTTGCGCGTCATTTCCGCCGCGCGCGCCAGTCGTTCATGGAAGTGCGGTCCAAGCAATGCGCCGTTGCGCTCGTACCGTGACCTGACATCGCGCACCGCCGCGACGCTGAATCCCGGGCCCGACGGTATGCCGCCCGCGTGCACTGCCGAGAATGCTCCGGCGATACGCTGCTCGGGCACCCGGCTCAGGAATACAGCGCAGACCGCGAGCATTTCCGCGCACAGACGGTGATAACTCGTCGATGCTTCGAAGTGGCCGCCGTCGTCGAGGAATTGACGCGCGGCCTCGACGTCCAGCTCGAGAGCCGCAAACAGCAGCCACGTGTCCGAGCGCGGGCCGGGCGTCAAGTACATCGCTGCGAACAGCAAGCCGGCGATATTGCCGAGGTAGTGATTGGCGCGGCGTGTCTCGGACCACTCGAGATTGCCGGCGATGTGTGCTGCGTGCTCTGCGACCGAGCGCGCGAACACGCGTTCGAAGGACGCATCGAATTGCGCTCCGCCCGCCCTGAACAGGTCGAACGCGATGAGCCAGTTCGCGATGCGGATGCCCACGTCCATCGTGCATGCCCAGTTCACACCGAAACGCGGCGGGTTCTGCGCGATCCAGTCGCGCACCTGGCACTCGAACTCGGCGGGCAGCGCGCCATCCTGCGAGGTCGTGAACGCCGCGGCCAGCTCCGGCAGGTGCTGCATGCGCGACAACTCCCACGGCACCTTCACGTCGACACCAGCGATGTGTCCGTAGCGGATGTCGCGATACCCGGTGCGCTCCGACCAGCGATAGCCCGATTTGAAGTCGAGATGCCAGTCGATCGGGCTATAGCTCGCAGGCAGCTGCGTGCGTACGGCGCGGGCGAGGTCGCGATTGCGTGCATTGATGCGCAGATCGAGCTGCGTTGTGTCGATGCGCGCGGGATCGAAAGCGATCCCCTCGAACCCGCGACACCTCATGCCGTGACTGACCCGAACCCAGCCCGAGCCGAGCAGATCGAAGCGATGGCGCGCGAAGTACTCGACCGCACAGCGACTGGCTGCAGTGAGCGGTACACGCGTGCCGGCCGGGATCAAACGGCTGATCTGCCCGGCACCGTCGGCCTGGTCACCGTAGGAAGTCGAGCAGGCATCGCGCAGCCGAAACCAGCTGCGCCGAGCGACATTGCGCACCCGTCGGAGGGCGCTGCGCATCGTCAGGCCGGACGCAACGTCTTGAGCGCGCTCAGGCGCTCGCGCACTCCGGCGTCGTTGCAGAGGACGATGCAACCGCGCTTGGCGCCCGTCTCCTGATAGGCGCGCAGCGAGGGATAGAAAAGCGACATATCGGTGCGTCCCATCGCATCCAGGTACTCGCGGTCGAGTGCAGCGCCCGGTCCATAGTCATCGTAGCCGTACGAGTCGTTCGGCACTGCGAAGTCGTCGATGAGGATCACCGCGGCGGTCCAGCGCTCGAAGATCGTCGTGATCTCCTGCGCGAGCGGCAGGTCGGCATCCCAGTGCGCGTCGAGATAGAAGAACACGGAGCGCTTCGGAAACGACGCGTCCTGTGCCAGCTGCTGCAGGAACGCGCGGCTGTCGCCGAGCGACAGGTGAACGCGGTCACGCACACCGCGCAGCCGCATCGCTGCAAACGCCTGGTAGCGCGGCTGAGCCTCGACCGAATACACCGGAACGCCGAACCCGGCGAAGAATTCCGTGGTCGTGCCGCGGAACGTCCCGGTTTCGACGATCGCCGCCGGCGGCACGGCACGCATGATGTCCCGGCACATCTGCCGGCGGCCTTCCTGTCCGTTCATCGGGCCGCCCCAGCTGGCGCGCAGCGACGGCCGCAACAGGTACTCGAGCTTGCCGACGGTCACCGGGCCGAGACCACGCAACAGCAGGGATTTCACGGAGTGAGAGGCAGCCATGCAACGATCCTGAATAGTTCGAAAGAGCGGCAGTCGGGCAAAGCGCGGCGGAGTCTATGTGCGCAGCATCAGGCGTTCAACAGTGCTGACTCGACTGCGAGCGCGATGCGCGTTGCCTGCACCTGTTGTCCCCAGGAGATCGGCCATTCGCCGCTGCGAATCGCCTGGCCGAACGCGGCCAGCTCCTCTTTGTGTCCTTTCTCCGGGAGTGCCGTGCGCAGCTCGCCGCCGCGCCCGCCGCGCACCAGCAGCCGCTTGTAGTCTTCCAGCAGCGTCACGGTCCCATCGACGAACAGGTCGGCCATCTCTTTCGGATGCTCGCTCGAGCCCAGCGCCGTGTATGTCAGCGTCGCGACCGAGCCTTCCGTGAACGTTACGGTCGCGACGAAGTTGTCGTTGCGCGCGTAGTGCCCCGCACGCGGCACGATCGAGTGAGCCGAGAGCTCGGCCACCGGCGCCCCGGCGAGATAGGTGAACAGATCGTAGATGTGGCAGGCCTCGCCCAGGTTGCGGCCGCCGCCCTGCTCGCCGTGCACCCAGTGATCGAGCGGCAGGTAACCGGCGTTCATCCGGTAATTGATGATGAAGGGCGCGGCGCGGCGCGCGACCGACTCTGCCATGCGCCGGGCGTAGGGCGAGAAGCGTCGATTGAAGCCCGTGAGCAGCACCGGCAATTGCGACGAGCCGGTGCCGACCAGTCCCTCCAGCTCGCCCAACTCCTCAGCCGTCAGCGCCAGCGGCTTCTCCACCAGCACGTGCTTGCCGGCGCGCAGCGCGTCGCGTACGAGCGCGGCGTGCAGGTGATGCCGGGTCGCGATGATCACAGCATCGACCTGCGAGTCGGCGAACGCGGCCTCGTAGTCGGTCGATGCATATTGCGCACCGAACTGCGAGGCGACCGCCTGCGCCGTATGGCCGCTGCCGGTGACTACCGCACGCAGCGAAAACACATCGCGCTGCGCGAGCAGGTTCGGCAGGTGCGTGGAGCGCGCAAACGCGCCCGCGCCGAGCAGTGCCACGCGAATTCGATCCGTCGACGACTGCGGGCTGCGCCGGATCTCGATCGTGCGCACCGGCTCCGCGTGCTCCGGGAACGTGAGCAGCACCATCATCGGCCGCGGCCCGGCGGAGCTGCTCAGGGAAGCGTACGCGGCGCTCGCCTCCGCAATCGGAAAGCGTGCGGAGATCAGCGGCTCCACCTGCACGCGCCCCTCGGCGATGAGGCGCAGGTATTCAGCCATGTTGCGATTCTCGGTCCACCGCACGTAGGCGAGCGGGTAGTCGAGCCCCTGCTCTTCGTAGCGATGATCGTAACGACCAGGACCGTACGAGGCCGAGATCAGGAAATCGATTTCCTTCGCGTAGAAATCCGCCCGGTTCAGCTGCAGTCCGACGTCGCCGACGAGCACGACGCGCGCCTTCTTGCGGCACATCTTGAACGCCGCAGCGACGACGGCGTCCGAGGCGGTTGCTGCCGTGATGATCACACCGTCCGCGCCGGCGCCGTCGGTGAGCCGGGCGACCTGCTCGATATCCGAGCCGTGATCGGGATGCAGCCCGTGATCGAGGCCGAGCTGCTCCGCCAGTGCAATACGCGCGGGATCGACGTCGATACCGATCGTGCGGCAGCCGTTCGCGCGCAACAGCTGCTGAGTGAGCTGACCGAGGATGCCCAGACCGATGACCACGAAGCGCTCGCCCAGCGTCGGCTGGGCGCGCCGCACTCCCTGCAAAGCGATCGCGCCGAGCGTTACGGTCGATGCGTGCGCCCAATCCAGATCGTCGGGAATCGGCGTGCACAGGTTGCGCGGTACTCGGATGAACTCGGCGTGATACGCGTACTGCGCGCCCGCGCACGCCACGCGATCTCCCGGCCGCAGGTCGTGGACACCGGCGCCGACCGCCTCCACGACGCCAGCCGCGGAGTAACCCGTCGGATGTGCTGCCTCGCGCTTCTCCTGGATCAGGCTCCACGTGCGCCGCACTCCTTGAGATGCAGCCGTACGCAGTACTGTCGCGAGCTGCTCGGGCTGCAGTGCCCGCTTCCACAATGGCGTTGCGCTGTGGCGAATGCCGCTCATTTCCGTTCCGACGGAAAGGCACGAGGCACGCACGCGTACCAGCACGTCGCCTGCTTCGATGCGCGGCGCCGGCACGTCGGCGACCATCGCTGCACCCTTGCGGATCAGAACCTGCTTCATGCGCGAGCCTCGCCGGCGATGAACGTCTCCCACCACATGGCGAGATTGAGCAGCGGCCAGGCCATCGCGCGCTTGTCACTGCGCAACAAGCTTGCCACCTGCTCCCACTGCAGCAGCCCGCTCTCGCTGCAGAACCGCTGCAGCTTGCGCGTGGCGAGGTCGCCCACGCGATCGAAGAACCATTCGTGGACCGGCACGGCGAACCCTTGCTTGCGGCGGTCGATCACCGCATCTGGAATGACGCCGCGCACCGCCTTCTTGAGGATGTGCTTCAGTGTACCGTTGCGCAGCTTGACTGCGGTCGGAATGCTCATCGCGAACTCGACGAACTTGTGGTCGAGAAACGGCACGCGACCTTCGAGCGAGACGCCCATGCTCATCTTGTCGACGCGCATCAGCAGCAGCTCCGGCAGACGCAGGTTCAGGTCCAGGTACGACATCCAGTGCAAGTGCGAAGGCTCCCAGGCCCGCTCTTCGAAACGCTGGCGCAGCGGCGCGAGCGCCTCCCAGGAGGTCCGCCCGGCAAATTGCGCGCGCAGGCGCGGCGACAGCAGCGCCTGCTTGCGAGCCTCCGGAAACCCTTCAGCGCCGCCCCAGAAAATCGGTTGACCGCGGCTGCCGCGACGCAGGAACTCATAGCGAAAGTCCTGGTCCTTGCCGAGCGCCGCCAGCGCGCCGAGGCCGAGCCGGCCGAGCACCCCCGCTCCCGGCAGATCGTCGAGCGCCTGCATCCGCAAGTGCGTCTTCCAGCTCGGATAGCCGCAGAACAGCTCGTCGGCACCCTCGCCGACCTGGCAGACGATGACGCCGGCGTCGCGGGCCAGCTTGCAGACGTAGTACAGCGGCACGCAGACAGGATCGGCGATCGGCTCGTCCTGCAGGTACACCATGCGCGGCAGGAACGACACCAGGTCATCGAGCGTCAGCAGCTTCTCGTGATGCTCTGTGTGGAACCGCTCGGCAACGGCGCGCGCGAAGTGCAGCTCGTTCGTGTAGCTGTCGTACTGCCCGTCGTAACCGATCGTGAAGGTCTTGACCGGCGCCGTCTCGCCTTCCGAGAACAGGGCCGTGTTCGTGCCCGAGTCGATGCCGCCGGACAGGAACACGCCGACCGGCACGTCGCTGACCTTCCGCAACTGCACCGCCGTGCGCAGCAGCGCCAGCAACCGCTGCGCGATCTCGTCCTCATCGACGCCGGTGAGCGGCTCGGTGCGGTCGAGCACGTCCCAGTATTTGCGTGTCTCGAGCGCGCCGTTGTTGCGCACGCGCAGCCATGTACCCGGCGGCAATTTGCGGACGCCGGCGAACAGCGTCTCGGGCGCTGGCACGGTCAGGAACGACAGGTAGTGGAACAGGCCCTCTTCGTTGACCGCTCGCTGCTGCTGCGGATCCTGGAGCAGCGCCTTGATCTCGGACGCGAAAACGATCCGTCCGTTGTGGACACTGTAGTAGAGCGGCTTGATGCCGATCCGATCGCGGACCAGCCACAGCTCGCGCTCGCGGCCGTCCCACAGCGCAAAGGCGAACATGCCGCGAAACCGCTCGAGGCACTCGATCCCCCATTCCTCGAAGGCGTGGATGATTACCTCGGTGTCGGAGTGATCGGTCTTCCAGCGATAGCGGCCGGTACGCTCCAGCTCGCGGCGCACCTCGGCATGGTTGTAGATCTCGCCGTTGAACACGATCCAGATCGAGCCGTCCTCGTTGCTCATCGGCTGATCGGCGAGCGACGACAGATCGATGATCGACAGCCGCCGGTGGCCGAGGCCGACGCGGCGATCGCCGGCGATCCAGACGCCGTCGCCATCGGGCCCGCGATGCACCATCGCGTCGCACATGCGCTTGAGATACGCCTCCTCGATCGCATACGAGGAGCCGTCGAACACGAGCGCTCCGGCTATGCCGCACATGTCAGGCGACGCCAGGCCCGCGCGTGCCGCGGCCCAGTCGCTCGGCGAGCTGCGCCACTGCACGCCGCCGCAGACGCGGTCTGATGGCGATGTCCACGAGCAGATCCCACAGTATTCCCAGGCGCGCAGCCAGCTTTCGCCACGGCCTGCCGACGATTGCAGGCCGGTAGGAGTGAAAGCCGCGCTGCCAGAACTGCACGCCGTCGATCCCGTTGTGAGCGAGGAACTGCGGCATGCCCTTCTGCCACTTGCCTTTCGCGATCGCGGAGTCCGACAGCACCGGCACGGCATCGACGCCCGCCCAGAACTCCGCGTAGTACGGCCACAGCGGCGACAGGAAACTGACCTGGCGATCGACCATGTACTGCTTCAGGCGGAAGGCGAGCGTCGCGGGCTGCGTGAACTCGAATTCCCAGGCACTGCCGTGGCGCTCGTTCAACAGCGCCAGCAGTGCGGCGCGTTTCCACAGCGCCGGCGAAGTGGTGATCCAGTAGGGCGACCTGTCATCGACTTCGAGCAGCCCCGGGGCAATCGAGCGTCCCCCACGCCGCGTCGTGTCGTGAACGCCGAGAGTCAGCGTGTCGCAGTCGTCGCGCAACGCGAGCGCCGCATAGCGCTCGATCTTCGGCCAGTCGATCGGCGCCTTGAGAAAGAAATCATCGAGCGTGAACAGCAGGTACGGCGCGTCGATCTGCCGGATCGCGCTCGCAACGAGTCCCATCCAGTCGCTCGAGCCGCGATACTCGCTGGCGACCGGATGCACGACGGTGACGTCGGGACGGGCAGCAAAGCGCTCCGACTCCGTGACGAGATACACGCGCCGCTTACCGCCGCCGTATTTGTCCCAGAGCTGCAGATGCGGCAGCCAGGTGTCGCGGAACGCATCGCAGCTGATGATTACCAGCGGCCAGTCACTCATGTCGCAGCTCCGCCCTCGATGATGTCGCGCAGCTGGTCGCCACGGACGCGCCAGGTGTTACGCGCCGAGTACGCGACACGCGCCGCAGCGAGCGCAGCGCTGTCTTCTTCGACCGCGACGTGCAGGGCCCGCACGAACTGCTCTGCGTCGCTCGCGGTGTAGACGAATTTGTCCGGCAACGGCAGCAGGTTCGGCAGGTTCGCGCAGACGACGGGACGGCCGCAGGCGAGGTATTGAAACAGCTTGTTGGGAGCGGTGATCACTCGTACCACGGTCTGGCTGATGTCATACGGCATGATGAACACATCGCAGCCGCTCATGCGCTCGCGCAGTTCCGCGCCCACGAGCGTGCCGAGATGCTCGACGTTGTCGCGCGCCAGCAGTTCCGCGTACAGCTGCTCGTTCTCGACGAGGCCGATCAGGCTCAGCGTGACGCCGGGCTCGGCGCTCAGGCGCAGCAGCCAGTCGGCGCGCAGGCGATCGTTGATGAAACCCATGTAGCAGGCGCGAATGGCACGGCCGCCGCGCGCAGCCGGCGCCGTGCGGCCCGATGTTTCGTCGACGTCGAACTCGTGGCCCGGCAGGAACAGCATTGCCCTCGCCGCACAGCGCTGCAGCTTCTCCAGCAGCGGGGTGCTGACAGCGAGACTGATGTCGGCACGGCGAATGACTTCCTCCTCGGCGTGCCGGTTCAGAGCGCGCACCCAGGGGCGCGACTGCGTCTGAAACTCGTCGTTGCACAGGTACAGGCGCGGCTGGAACAGTTGCGAACGCATGATCTCCGGAAAGTCGAACTGGAAATTGACGAGAACCGCGCGCTCGTAGCCCAGGCGGCGCACGATCGATTCGATGCGGCGCGCGTAGCCGCCGTTGCAGAGCCGCCGGAACACCGCGACGTTGTTGCGCAACTTGCGAGTCAGCCACGGCAAGCCCGCCGGCCGGCAGACGATCAGGTCGTCGGCAATATGCCGCACGCTCTCGGGATCGCCCGCTGCACTGTAGATCAGCTCCACATACAGCACGTTGTAGAAGCGCGTGAGCTGGCGCGTTACCTGGTGACGGATGCGCGGCGGCTCGTCCCAGCGCGTCATCGTCGTGATGACTGCCAGCGGCTTGTCGGCGCCGAACCGGAGCGCGTTCTCTGCCATCGATCGTTCGCCGGCTATGCGCCGCGGCGCGCGATCGCCTGGGCTACGTGCTGCACAGCCTCGCGGCTCAGCTCCGGATAGATCGGCAGCGACAGGATCCTGCCGGCGTTCTCCAGCGCGCGCGGCACCGGCCGCTGCGTGGCCGCAAGATACTTGTAGGCCTCCATCGCGGGCAGCGGAACCGGGTAGTGAACGGCGGTCTCGATGCCCTTGGCGGAGAGCGCCGCCATGAGTTCCTCGCGTCGATCGACCTTGATCACGTACAGGTGATAGACGTGCTGCGCAGCGTCGCGCACCCGCGGTCTCTCGACGCCCGGCACATCGCTCAACGCAGCGTCGTACCACGCTGCCACCTGCTGCCGCGCGCGTGTCCAGTCGTGGATGTGCGGCAGCTTCACGCTCAGGATCGCGGCCTGCATCGAGTCGAGGCGCGAGTTGATGCCTTCCATCACGTGATGATGCTTCTGCAACGCGCCGTGGTTGGCGAACATGCGCATCGTCAGTGCCAGCTCGTCGTCGTTCGTCAGGATCGCGCCGGCGTCGCCGTACGCGCCGAGGTTCTTGCCGGGATAGAAACTGAACGTCGCGGCCCGTCCGAAGGTCCCGACGCGCCGGCCCTGCCACGTGGCGTAGTGAGCCTGCGCGCAGTCCTCGATCACCTGCAGCCCGTGCTTCGCAGCGATGTTCATCACGCGCGTCATGTCCGCGGGCTGCCCGAACAGGTGGACCGGGATGATGGCCTTGGTGCGCGGCGTGATCGCAGCCTCGATCTGCTCCACGTCGATCGTGAAATAGTCGTCCACGTCGACGAAAACGGGTCGCGCTCCCGTCTGCGACACGGTCTCGCCCGTGGCAATCCAGGTGTGCGCGGTCGTGATGACTTCGTCGCCCGCGCCGATGCCGAGCATCTTCAGCACGATGTAGATCGCGTCGGTGCCGTTGGCGACCGGAATGCAATGCTTGACGCCGTAGTCGGCGGCGAAGGCACGCTCGAACTCGCGCACGAAGCGGCCGCCGATGAACGAGGTCTCGCCGATCACTTGCGCGATTGCGGCATCGACCTGCGGCTTGATCGTCAGGTATTGCGCCTGCAGATCGCAGAGAGGAATTCTCACGAGCGCACCCCCAGCTTGCAGCGCTTCGGGTTGAATCGCAGCTGCACTTCGCGTCCGGTCTCGATCGATTCGTAGATCGCGGAGATGAGCTCGAGGCTCTTGCGCCCTTCCAGGCCATCCACCAGGTGCCGGCGATTGTTCAGGATGCAGTCCACGACGTGCTCGTAATAGGCCTGGTGACCGAAGCCGTACACGTTCGGCGGGTTCACCGAGTACTTCTGCATGACGTCCTCATCGCCGGGCTGCGGCTGCGTGAAGTTCCACACGCGCATCTCGTTCACGGCGAAGCCGGCGATCTCGACCGAGCCGCGCTCGCCGAGCACCGAGATCGAGCCTTCCAGGTCCTTCGGCCGCGTCGCGGTCGTCGCCTCGATGACCCCGAGCGCGCCGTTCTGGAAACGCAGCGTCACGACCGCAGTGTCTTCCGCTTCGATGTCGACCAGCGCGGTCGTGCTCATGGCGTGGACGGTGTCGACTTCGCCCATCATCCACTCGAGCATGTCGATGTGGTGGCTCGCCTGGTTGCTGAGCACGCCGCCGTCCATCGCCCAGGTGCCGCGCCAATCGTCCTGATCGTAGTAGCTCTGCGGCCGGCACCAGCGCACGCGCACGGTCCCGAGCACCAGCTTGCCGAAGCGTCCGGCTTCGAGCGCCTCGCGCAGCTTCACGACCGGAACGTTGAAGCGGTTCTGCTTGACGACGAACAGCTTGACGTTGGCGTGGTCGCACGCGGCAATCATGCGATCCGCGTCGCGCAGCGTGAGCGCCATCGGCTTCTCGACGACGATGTGGGCGCCGAACGGCGCCAGCGAGACGACGTGATCGGCATGCAGGCCGCTCTCGGTCAGGACGACTGCGACGTCGACGCGCTCCTTGCGCATCATCTCGTGCATGTCCGCGTAGTGCGGCACCGCGAACTGCCGCCCGATCGCCGCGGCGCGCTCCTGCCGGGTGTCGCACACCGCGACCAGGCGTGCGTTCGCGATCTGCCGGTGGCCGAGCAGCTCCGCGTGTCGTTTCGCGATCCGGCCGCAGCCGATCAACGCAAAGTTCAGTTCTGCCATTGTCTCCTACCGTAGATGCGCCGATACATGTTCTTGAGCATTCTGTAGAGCGGTCGACCTTCGCCGGTGGCGAACACCCAGTTCCACAATGGGCGTTCCGAGCCGTACGCGGCGTGGGAGCGCTCGGGGCGCGCAACATACTGGTCGAGCTGGGCCGCGCTCCATCCCATCTTCTTCAGGAAGTACTGCCGATCCTCTTCGAGTGCGGCCGCCGATGGATACGGGATGTTCGCCAACGCCTGCAGCGCGCTGTCGCGCGTCATCTGCCCTGCAGCGACCAGCGTGCCGAGGTGCACGCGGCGTTTATCGACGCCGAATTTCTGCGGCAGGATGTAGCCCTGGTAGAAGCGTGTGAACACCGATTCGTAGTGCTTGTAGAGGTAGGGCTTGTACCCGTACTGGCTCTGCAGGACCTCGAGTGCGCGCGCCTTGTTGTAGTCGAAGTAGTCGAGGAAGGGGATCCAGCGGATGCGGCGCACGAACTCGTTCCAGAAGAACTCGACGGTGCCGATCGCCGGAAACGTCCGCAACCGCAGCCCGTCGTTGCGCGCGGCGAGCGACTCGATATTGCGCTTGTCGAACTTGAGCCAGTTCCAGGCGGTCGGCATGCGCATGCCCTCGGTCGCCTGGTTCGTGCCGGCGAGGATGTACTTGACGCCGAAGCGCGCCGCCTGCTGGTAGTTCACTGCGAACATCGCGTTGTCGTACAGCAGCTCGACGTCGATTACGTCGGCGTCGAAGAACGCCTGCATCAGCCCGCGGTACTCCTCCCAGTCGATCACGTGCGTGTGCAGGTCGACGCCGAGCGTCCGGACCAGGTTCGCGATGTTGTTCTGCGCCAGCTCCGAGTTCCAGCCGTTATCCATGTGGGCCGCGAGCGGCCGCAAGCCGAGCTGCACCGCCTGTACCAGCGCCCAGGAGCTGTCGACGCCGCCGGACACGCCGATCACGCAGTCGTAGCGCTTGCCGCGGCCGCTTGCCTTGACCTCATCGACGAAGCTCTGCAGACGTTCGGCACGCCGCTGCTCGGTCTGGTTGAGCACGACCGCCGACTGCGCGAGAAACTCGCTGCAGTAGTTGCACACGCCGCTCGCGTCGAACGTGATGTCGGCAACGCTCGTGTCCATCACGCAACGCGCACAGATGCGGTAGCCAGCCTTGTTCATGTCGCGCTCAACAATGTCTCGAGCTCCTGATAACGCGGATACGTGATCAATACGGCGCGATGCGGGCCGTGGAAGACGAAGAAAGCACCCGCGGCGACCGCGCTCGCGCCAGCGGCGACCGCAGCCTTGATGTCGGCGAGACTGCCGCATCCTCCCAATGCAATCAGCGGCACCGGCAGCGCCGCTGCGGCCTCGCGAATCAGCTCGATGTCCATTCCTGCCATCGTGCCGTCGCGATCGACGCTGTTGACGACCAGCTCGCCGGCGCCGGCGGCTACGCACTCTTCCAGGAAAGTGCGCCACGGCCGTGACACCGTCTTGCCGCGCGCTGCAGCGTACAGCTGCCGGCGGCCGAGCCAGTCCTTCTTGATGTCCGCGCAGACGAGCACGGCCTGGCTGCCGAAGCGCTCGGCGATCTGCGTCACGAGCGCGAGTTCCTCGAGCGCCGCCGTCTGCAGGCAGACCTTCTCGACGCCGAGCGCGAACAGCTGTTGTGCCTGCTCGACGCTGCGTATGCCGCCGCCATAGCAAAGCGGCATGAAGCACTCGCCCGCGAACTGCTCGATCAGCGCGTAGTTCGGCTCGCGGCCTTCCTTGCTGGCGAGAATGTCCACGACCATGAGCTCGTCGACTTCCTTCTCGTTAAAGATGCGAATCGCATTGATCGGATCGCCGACGTACTTGGGATTGCCGAACTTGCAGGTCTTCACCAGGCCGCCGTTACGCAGCAGCAGGCACGGAATGACGCGATGCTTCAGCATCTACAGGTTCACGAAGTTCCTGAGGAGCGCCATGCCGAAGCGGTGGCTCTTCTCGGGATGGAATTGCACGCCATAGATGTTGTCGCGGTTGAACGCCGCGGCGAAGTCCTTGCCGTGCTGAGCTGTGGCGAGCACATCATCGTCGCGGCGGCAGGCGACGTAGTAGGAGTGCACGAAATAGAAGCGCTGCTCGCCGTCGTCGGCATCGAGAAGCGGGTTGGGCCTCAGCACCCGCACCGTGTTCCAGCCCATGTGCGGCACCTTCAATCCGGAGCCGGGCTCGGGACTGAGCCGCCGCACTTCGGCGTCGACCCAGCCGAGGCCCGGCAACCCGCCCTCCTCGCTCGCGGAGCACATGAGCTGCATTCCCAGGCAGATGCCGAGGACCGGCACCTTGCGCTGCAGGGCGAGATCGCCGAGCACATCGGTCCAACCTCCGTGGCGCAGGCTCGCCATTCCGTAATCAAACGCTCCTACCCCGGCGATGATCACCTTCTGGTAACGCGCCAGGCCGTCCGGGCTGCTGACGATGCGCGCATCGCCGCCGCACTTCTGGATCATCCGCAGCACGGACGCGAAATTTCCGCAGGGAATTCCTGGGATCGCGATGGTTTCGTTCATAGCCGAGTCCGTTGCGCGACCATCAATGCACCGCGACGCTGTACACGTCGAGCCACCGGGAGAACAGAATCAGGCGCATGACGAACAGATCGAACGGCTCGCGTCCTTCGATGATGCGCACGGCACGGTCGAGGGCCCGCTGATTGACGATACCGCACGCGCGCGCAACAGCCGATGCCGCGAGCGATTTGAACCGCTCCGGCTGTTCGTGGCAGATCCAGAACTGTTCAGGCGCCATGAAGCCCATCTTGTCCTGCCGCCGCAGCGTGTCGGGCGGAACGATATCCTGCATTGCTGCCCGCAGTAGCCGTTTGGTAGTGCCATGCGCGATCTTGTATTCGTCGGGGCAGCCGAGCGCGAACTCGACCAGCCGATAGTCAAGGAACGGGGATCGGCTTTCGATGCCGTGCGCCATCGAGCTGCGGTCAGAGGCACGCAGCTGATACGGCAGACTGGTCGCGAGCATTTGCGAGATCGAGAAGTCCTTGATCGCTAGCTGCCTGCCGCCAAGCTCGCGCCGCAGGTCATATTCGTCCACACCGAGGCCGCCGATTTCCATCCAGGACGCGTCCGCGCTGCCTCGGCCGAGCGCGCTGTCGATAGCCTGCGCGACATGCCCGATCGCACCCAGTCTGGCAACATGAGACAACAGGAAGCGCACGCCATGGCCATGACGAGCGTGGGTCGCCAGCAGCTCACGCCGCAGCAGCAGCCACCTGCCACGCCAGAAAAGGTCCGCGAAGTAGTGACCGAAGAAACTGTGATAGCCGCTCAGCAGCTCGTCCGCGCCGTGTCCGTCGAGCGTGACTTTCACCGGCGTCTTGGCCACCAGCGCATACACACACCACTCGGCAAAGAAGCTCGCGCCGTCGAACGGTTCGTCGTGATGCCAGAGCATTTTCGGCATCTGCTCGAGGAAATCATCGAGTCGGGGATAGACATAGTGGGCATCCGCGCCCGCGTGCCGGACGACACGATCCACGTGTTGACGTTCGTCATGCCGCGGATCGTGGAAGCACGCGGAGAAAGTGCTCAGCGCGCGACCCGCGTCGCTGCACCCGCGCAGTTCCTTGCTCTGGCAGACGATCGACGATGAATCGATGCCGCCGGACAGAGTCGCGCCCACGGGTACATCGGCGCGCAGCCGCAATGACACCGCGTCGGCAAAGAGGCTGCGGAACTCTGCTGCGGCCGCTGCAAATCCCAGTTGCCTCGACTGATCACTGAGGGTGTACCAGCGCCTGATCTGCGCGGCGGGATTCTTCATCTCCGCCAGGGTGCAATCGATGTATTCGCCGCCGCGCAGCTGCAGAACGTCATCGAACATCGTCTTACGACTGTGATCGGTGACTCCGTGGTTGAGAAACGCGTAGGCGGCCTGCGCGTTGAGCACCGGGCGCCAGCCCTCCAGAACCGTGAACTGTTTGATCTCTGACGCGATCGCCACGAAGTCGGCGGGTGAGCGCCACAGATAGCACGGCTTGACGCCAAACCGGTCCCGCGCGATGAACACCCGCCGCGCACGCGGCTCGAAGATGACGAAGGTGAACATGCCGTTCAGTCGTCGCAGGCATTGCACGCCCCATTGGCGGTACGCGTGCAGAACGGTCTCCGTGTCCGACTCACTGGCAAACCTGCGTCCAAGCCGCACCAGCTCCTCACGAACACCGCGCTCGTTATAGATCTCGCCGTTGAAAATGATGACGGCTGCGCCGTCCTCGCTCGCCATCGGCTGATGGCCGCGCGGACCGCGATCCTGGATTGCGAGCCGCCGGTGGCCGAACGCGACGTAGACCGGCTGGTTATCGGGCGGCAACTCCCGTCGCGGGCGGGACGCGCGCGGCACGTCATAGACAGCGGCGGGAGTGTCTGCGCCTCCGAAAAAATACGCGAGATCGTTCTCCCCCCACACCGCGTAACCCTCTCCGTCGGGCCCCCGATGGCGCACCAGTTCAGTCATGGCGCGCACGCTCGGAATCAGCGGTCGCACACCGGCGTAGGAAAGCAGCGCCGAAATGCCGCACATCAGGGTACGTTCTCGTAGCGCAGAGGCGTCACTCGGGATTTCGCGCAGTCCATCGACGCATGCGGATGAGCGCGATGTCGCAGAAGTAAGAGCCGAATTCTCGACACATCGCCGCGATGGAGACGCAACCTGCGGGCACGACCGCCAGCGCACCGAGGAGTCGAGCGATCTTTACTTGGTAGAGAAAGTGAACGTTCACCTGTCGAACCACATACCGCGCGATCGCCGCCAGGCCGCTGCCTCCCGCGTCGTACTGCTTGGGTACGTCGTTGTGATTCACGAACTCGACGGATCGGTCGCTCGCCAGGACGATACGACCGCGCAGGACCATGTCGAGCAGGAACACGTATCCCCAACTGAGGACAGTCAGCCGATTCGGCCACCAGTAACCGGGGAAGGATGCCTGGCGGATCGCGGAAGTACGGTGCAATGCGTAGAAGAACGCGTCGTCAGTCCGCCAGATGTACCTGAGTGCGCGCACGAGTGTCGACTTCTGCGGAAAATTGCTGGTCGACCTTGGCCACCGCACTCCGTTCGCGAAAACGGTGATCCAATGCCCGGTGGCGGTCGCTGCGTCCGGGTTCTTTTCCAGTACTTCGACCAGCGACGCGATGTAGTTGTCCGAAATCTCGTCGTCGTCCGCGAGCCACATGAAGTACTTGCCATTGGCAGCGTCGAGCAGGGCAAGAAAGTTCGCGTGGGCGCCGATATTCCGCGGGTGTCTGATGAAGACCAGGTTGCCGACCCGTGACCGGAACTGGTTCACGACCGTGCTCACCTCGGTTCCCGGCGTGGCGTTGTCCGCGACTATGAGCTCGATGTTGCAGTAGTTCTGCCGAGCAACGCATGCAAGTGCACGCTCCAACAGCTGCGGGCGCATATACGTCGGAACGCCGATCGTCACGAGCGGGTGCGACTCGGCAGCCATGTCCTGTGCTGCCGCCTCTTCCAGTACGGAACTCACGCTGACCAAGCGACAGTCCTGCCGCGTGTCAGCCGCACCACTATTTCGCGGCGCACCTGGCTCGCCGCCAGTGCAGAACCTATGAGGGCGGTGAGCCCTGCACCTGCCAGGAACATCAAGAGGGAGGTCATGCCAAGCGTGCCAGGCATGATCATTCTGAACGCACCCAGGATCGCGAGCGCAGCGGCGAGCGGTATGGCCAGGTCGTGGACGAGCCAATTGCTCATCTCACCCTGCAACAATCGTCGATGCATCAACGGCACGACCACCACCATATAGACAAGGTTGATAATCACCCACGTGGCTGCGCCGCCGAGCGCGCCGAACCACTTGACCAGCAGATAGATCACAGGCACGAAGACCAACACGAGCACCGCATTCACCTTGATCAGCAGGCCGGTCCATCCCGCCGCCATCTGCAAATAAAACGGACCGTTCAGCAAGCCGTTCAGCATCATCCCGCTCACCAGCACTGCCATGATCGGGTAGGTGTGCAGCGCCAGCTCAGGGTCACGAGTCCACACGCCGAGAGTCTCTTCGCCGAAAATCGCGAGGAACATGGCCGCGCTGCCGAGCAGAACGACGGAGAGTTGCACCCCCCGATGGTAGGTGGCCGCCAGTCGCTCGTGATCGTTCTTGGCCAGCAGCGCGGTAAGGCGCGGGTAGATGCTTTGATCCACGGGCTGCACCAGCAACCGTACTGCGCCTGCTACCGAGAATGCGAGCGAGTAGTAGGCGAACTCCTTGAGGGTCAGCAGCCGCGTGAGGATGAATTTATCGGCCTGACTGAGCACGAAACCGAGCACGGTCAGCGTCAACGTCCCCATCGCGAACATCCATACGTTGCGCAACGAAGCGAGCGAGAAGTGCCCGCCCCGCCCGGCGCGGGGCAGATGCCCGTATACGACCGCCGAGAGTGCCAGCACCATCGCCACGGAGACCACGCCTTGCCAGATGAAGAAAGCAGTGATGGTGGGAGCGATCCGCGTCAGCACCAGCAACGCACCGACTGCTCGAACCGTCGCGCCGATGCAGACGATCACGTTCAATATCACCTGTCGCTGCAAGCCGATCAGGCTAGCGCGATAGATGTCCTCGACGAAGCGCAGCCCCGTCACGCCACCCATGATCGCGAACGCCTGCGCGGCGAGATCCACGGGGATCTCATCTACCTGCAGCCAGTGCGATGCGAGCCACGCAGATGATGCCCATACGGCAAGCGCGATCGACGAGGCCGCGATACAACCGATGACTTCGACGCTGCGCAGCAGATCGCGAATCGATTGGATGTCGGAGC
>Ga0209382_10004811_pt1 | contig 17830 bp, 19 predicted proteins | sample SoiMetdeltSBSDD5_FD_187599 | JGI IMG/M metagenome (GOLD analysis project Ga0209382, IMG submission 187599) | Bulk soil microbial communities from a Populus tree surrounding site in Tennessee, USA - Soil MetaG P. deltoides SBSDD5 (SPAdes) (version 2) | ecosystem: Environmental > Terrestrial >...
CACACCGGCCTACGGCCGCGCCCTCATCGGCGCCATGCACTGCTTCGTCGCCCTCGGCGATCGCGCCGGCGCCGAAGCCTACTACCGCCAGCTGCAGGCCAGCGGCGCCGACGAGTCCGTGCTTGCCGAGGCGCGCCGGGCCCTGGACACCACCGCCGCCACATCGGCGCTCCCGCGCGACGCGCGCTAGCCGGCGCGCACCACGTAGCACGGTCGAAGCCGAGGACTAATTCGAGGGCTTGTTGCCGAGGCCGATCGCCCGACCGGCCTGCGGGGGGCGCGGCAGCGCATCGTGAGCCCGCTGGATCGCGGACAGGCGGGCAACGATTTGGGGCGCCATCGGCGTGCCGCGGCGGGTCGCACGGCTCACGTGCAGCGACATCAGCTCGTTGGTCGCGACCAGGAAGCCCTCCGTCGCGTGGTACATGGCGTGGATGTAGTGCAGGCGCTTGGCATCGTGGCCCAGCAGCGTCGTGGTGAAGCGCAGCGGGTCGCCGACGCGCACCTCGCGGTGATAGGTCACGTGGGCCTCGAGACAGAACGTGGTGATCCCGCGCGCCGCGCGATGGGCCCCGTCGAGCCCCACCCACTCGAAGAACGCATCGGTGGCGTAATCGAACACCACGAGGTAATAGCCCACGTTCATGTGCTCGTTGGCATCGATCCATTCCGGGCGGACGACGTCGCGATAGCGGTCCAGCGGCGCGGCGAGATCAGACATCGAGGGTGACGATCTCGGCCTGCAGCCGCCGCGCCTCGACGCGCAGCCGCGCGACCGAGACCGGCAGGCGGAATCGCCGCGGGCCGGCGCTGCCGGGATTGAGATAGAGCACACCGTCGCGGCGCTCGACGCGCGGCTGATGCGAGTGGCCCGCGATGACCGCGTCGTAGCCGGCTGCGCGCGGATCGACGTCCAGCTCGTGGACGTCGTGCAGCACGTAGAGCACGCGGCCACTCTGCTCGACGACTTCCGTCTCGGCCAGTGCGCGCGCCCACCGGCCGCGGTCGTTGTTGCCGCGCACGGCCACCACCGGAGCGATGGTGCGCAGGGCGTCCAGCACCTCGGGCGTGCCGACGTCGCCCGCGTGCACGATGAGGTCGGCGCCGCGCAGCGCGCGCAGCGCCTCGGAACGCACGAGACCGTGGGTGTCGGAGATCACACCGATGCGTGGCATCGCCGGGCGAGCGTAGGCTATCATGTCGCTCCATGCTCCAGAGAACACGCGATCTACGCATCGACAGCTTCCGGCCGCTGCTGCCGCCGGCGATCCTGCTGGAGGAATTGCCGCTCTCCGAGCGCGGGTCGGAGACTGTGAGCCGCGGCCGCGAGGCCGTCGCCCGCGTGCTGAACGGCGAGGACGATCGCCTCGTCGTCGTCGTCGGACCGTGCTCGATCCACGATCCCGTCGCTGCGATCGATTACGCGCGGCGCCTCAGGCGCGCCGCCGACGAGCACGCCGCCACGCTCTGTATCGTCATGCGCGTCTACTTCGAGAAGCCGCGCACGACCGTCGGCTGGAAGGGGCTCATCAACGATCCGCGGCTCGACGGCTCCTTCGCCATCAACGAGGGCTTGCGGCTGGCGCGCCGGCTTCTCGTCGATCTCGCCGACCTCGGACTGCCGGCGGGGTGTGAGTTTCTCGATCCGATCTCGCCGCAGTACACCGCCGACACCGTCTCGTGGGGCGCGATCGGCGCGCGGACGACGGAAAGCCAGGTGCATCGCGAGCTCGCCTCCGGTCTCTCGATGCCCATCGGCTTCAAGAACGGCACGGACGGCGACGTGCAGATCGCCATCGACGCCGTGCGCGCCGGCGCGCACCCGCACCGCTTTCTCGGCGTCACCGAGCAGGGGCTCTGCGCGATCGTCTCCACGCGCGGGAACCCCGACTGCCACGTGATCCTGCGCGGCGGACAGAGCGGGGCGAACTACGACGCGGCCAGTGTGCGCAAGACGGCCTCGGCGCTGAGCGATGCCGGGCTGCCCCCGCGGCTGATGATCGACTGCAGCCACGGCAACAGCGGCAAGGACCACCGGCGCCAGCCCCTCGTCGCCCACGACATCGCCACGCAGGTGGCCGCCGGAGAGACGGCGATCGTCGGCGTGATGATGGAGAGCTTCCTCGTCGACGGTCGTCAGGACCTGACCAGCACCGCGACGCTCCGCTACGGCCAGTCGATCACCGACGCGTGCCTCGGCTGGGACGCCACCCTCGCCGTGCTCGCTGAGCTCGCCGCGGCCGTCGCGGAACGGCGGCGCGGGCTGCGCTGAGCGCCCCGACCCTCAGGCGAGCGGCTGGCCGCTGATCCACGACGGCGCGACGTCGCGCGGCGCGTAGCGCGAGGCGACATCACGCGCGCGGTCGGCGCCCGCGCCCCGCGGCCCCGCGTCGCGATCGCGCGGCGGCATCCCGCCACCACCGCCGCCCGGTCGGCCGCCGCCGTCACGTCCGTCGCCGCCGCGACCGCGCCGACGCCGGCCACCGCGACGCGAGCGCCGCCGACGATGACCGCCGTCTCCGCCGCCAGCCGTCTGCAGATGCGCGCCCTCGCGGTTGTGGGGATCGGGCGCCTCCGCCTCCGGGTGGACATCGCCGGGCTCGTCGGATGGCTCGGCCGATGTGCTCGGCGCCGCCTCCTCGGCGTCGACGGTGATCGGCTCGAACGCGTCGGCGACAATATCGACCGGCGCCTCGGTGCTCGCCGCCGCCGCAGCCGCCGGCACCTCGGTGCCGGCGACGACCGTGATCACACCCGCACGATTGACCTCGAGCTCCTTGATCCGACGCAGTCTCGTGATGAGGCGCGGCGAGCCGGGCGGGCGGCTGAAGCCGCGCGCCTTGAGCGCATTGGCCAGCGAGTCGAGCGTGACGGTCCCACGCGAGCGCGCGAGATCGCGCACGACGGCGACGATCTCGTCGTGCGGCGCGGTGTGCGGCTCGGGGCCGGTGGCGACGAGCGGCCGCGGCGCCGGCTGTTGCGGTGCCGGCTGTTGCGGCGCCTGATGCACCGGCTGATGCACGGGCCGTGGAGCGCTCTGATCGCCGCGGCCGCGACCGCCGCGGCGCCGCCGCCGTCGACCGCCGCGATCGCCGTGGCCATAGTCGCGCTCGACCCGTTCGACCGCGACCGGCTCCGGCGCCGGCATCCCGAGCAGCCCACGGTACGAGAGCCGGCGGAACGTCACGCCGAGGCTGGCGGCGACGTCGCCGACGGCATCGAAGGCACGGTCGTCGGACACGATCTCGATCACGTCGCCGGCGCGTGCCCCCGCAAGCCACACACCAGACGCCACCGCGATGCGCAGATCGCTCCAGTCACGGACGCCGACGGACGGCGCGCTGTGCACCAGCGCCGCGCCGTGGCGCGCGAGGAGCCGCGCGGTGTCGTGACCGATCACGCGCCAGTTACCGACGGCGAAGAACTCCGTGCGCCGGCCGGCACGATCCACCGCCAGGTGGGCGATGACGCGCGCGATGTGCTCCGCGCGGCTCGTGTTCTCGACGTCGAAGAAGATGGCACGGCGACCCGACGGCAGCGGCGGGGCGGGCGCGGGCTCGGGCACGCGCGCGGCGAGCGTTGGCTCGGGCACACTCAACGGGAGATCGTCGAGCGACGGCGCCGGCGCTTCGGGCGCCGCGGCGCTCGGCGGATCCTCGACAATCGACGGACGTACTTCGATCTCGGGCTGGGCCTGCGGACGCGCGCGTCCGCGGCGCTTACGCCCTCCTGAACGTCTGGTCTTTCGAGCTGTCGCCACGATACCTCCTCGGGGTCCTGGGCGGACCCACGCACGTCAGTGTACGAACCTCGCCTCGGGCCCGCGTGGCAAATTCACGCCGGGCCGCCGGTCGCTCGGAGCGTGCGGAACGTGACCGAGTACCGCTCCTCGCGTCCCGGCGGTATCGCGTGCCGCCACTGCCAGCGCGCCGCGCCGGCCAGCACGTAGGCCGAGCGCGGCGCCAGCACGAGCGCGCGCGTCCGTCGCGCGGTGTCGCGCCCCTGCTGAAACCGGAACCGACACGCGCCTAGCAGCGAGACGCCGACGACCACGCCGAATGCCGGGGCGTCACGATGCCAGCCGATGCCCGCGCCGGGCGGGTAGTGCGTCACGAGCACTTCCGCCAGCGCATCGGGCTCCACCGCGGCCAGCCTCGCCGCTCGCGTGCGAACTCCGAGCAAGACGTCGGGAATCGCCGGCCCGGGCTCGACGCGCCACGTCTCGTATCCGTACGTCCAGCCAAAGTGGATCGTACGCCGTCGCGCCACCTGGCCACGCATGCGCACCTCGCCGAAGGCGAGCGTTCGCACCCCGGCCAGCAGCGCGGTTTCCTCCGCGGGAGAAAGGATACCCTCGTAATATCGAAATCCCTCCGGGAGATCGGCCGCTTCGGGAAAGAGCATCGCCATCGCTCTCAGCATACCGGGCGCCGGCGCACGCTCGCTGGCATGTCGTTCGCAGCCCCGCGGGGCATGAGCGACTCCACGCCGAGCGGCTTCACACCCGAGCAGGAGCAGTTCGTGACCGAGGTCGTCGCGCGCCTCTGCCGCCGTTATGCGGACGTCATCGAAAAGCTCGCCACCGAGGTCCATGCGCTCACGATTGTGCTCGTCGAGAAGCGCGTCATCAGCCTCGAGCGGCTCGAGGCGGCGCGCCGTCAGCTCGATCTCGCCTACGACCTGAATCGGGTACTCCAGATACGCTCGCTCATCAAAGAGATCGACGAGCTCGACGCGGGCTAGACCCGCGCGTCCGTTGCGGTAGGATACCGGCCACCACAGGAGGTCGTCCATGACCGAGACCGCACGGATGGCGGTGTTCCACGGAACGGGCAAGCCGTTCGAGATTCGCGAGTACCCTGTGCCGGACCCCGAGCCCGGCGCCGCGCTCATCAAGATCGCGCTCGCCAACGTGTGCGGTTCGGATCTGCACTACTGGCGCGGCGAGCAGGACTACGCCCGCATGGGGCGCCCACTGCCGCTCAACACGGGTCACGAGCACGTGGGTACCATCGCCAGGCTCGGCGACGGCGTGACGACCGACGCCGGCGGGCGGCCGCTCAAGATCGGTGACCGCGTCGCGTATCGCTACTTCTTCCCGTGCGGGCGCTGCAAGGCGTGCCTCGCCCGCCACTTCAAATCGTGCCCGGTGCGCCAGGCTAACTGGCTCGTGTCGTGCGAGCAGTGGCCGCACTTCCAGGGCGGCTTCGGCCAGTACTTCTATCTGCGCCCCAATCACGCGATGTTCCTGCTGCCGCCGGAGATCACCGACGAGATGGCGGCCGGCGTGAACTGTGCCTACGCGCAGGTGTACGCCGGCCTCGACGTCGCGGGGCTGAAGGCGGGCCAAAGTGTGGTGATCCAGGGCGCCGGCGGGCTCGGCGTCTACGCCTGCGCCGTGGCGCGCGAGATGGGCGCCGGCCGCGTCATCGTCATCGACGGCATCGACGAGCGGCTCGAGCTGGCGCGTCAGTTCGGCGCCGACACGTTCGTCGACCTGCGGGAGTTCACGACACCGGACGCGCGCGTCAAACGCGTGCGCGAGCTGACTGACAACTGGGGCGGAGACGTCGTGCTCGAGCTGGTGGGCCATCCCGGCGTCGTGGACGAGGGGCTGCGCATGACGGCGCCGGAGGGCACCTATCTCGAGATCGGCAACATCAACGTCGGATGGAAGGCCGAGTTCGATCCGTCGTGGATCATCTTCGGCAACCGCCGCATCATCGGCCTGGCCCATTACGAGGCCGAGCACCTGCGCGGCGCGCTCGATCTCATGCAGCGCACGCTGACGAAGTATCCGTGGCGTCGTGTCGTCTCGCACAAATACCCGCTGGAGGAGATCAACCGCGCGTTCGCCGAGCAGGACAAGGGCCACGTCACGCGCGCCGCGATCGTCCCCAACTGAAGCGTGACCGAGGAGCGCCCCGATTCACTCGGGGCGCGACGAGCGCTGGGGGGTGCGGGGGGCCATGTCGGGGCCCCCCGCGTCCAACAGCCCGCCGAACTCGCGCCACGACCAGAGTGCGTTCCGCTCGATGAGCGCATTCGCCGTGACGTACAGGGCCAAGATGCGCTCGATGCGCGGGGCGGCGGCCGGATCGTCGCCCGCCAGGCGCCGCGACGGGCCGGCGAGCGACAGATCGATGTGGTCCAGGCTGTGCCGCGCGAAGCCGTAGAACCAGAAGCCGTCGCGATCGGCGAGCCCGGCGCCCTCCTCATAGACCTCGCTGAGATAGGCGGGGCGATCCGATAGGCAGTCGGCGGCCAGCGCGCAGCTCACGTCGCGGCCGCCGAACGACGACACGCGCGGCGTCAGTCCAGCCAGACCCAGAATCGTCGGAGTGATGTCGAGCTGGCTGACCAGACCGCTGACGGCACGCGGGCGATAGACGGACGCCGCGCGCAGCGACGGATCGAGCCAGACGGCGAGCGGGACGTTGAAGTGTCCCGCCGCGTTCTCGGTGTCGTTGCGCGCGATGCGCTCGTGCCGACCGTGGTCGCCGAGCACGAACACCACGGTGTCGCGCAGGGCACCGTCGCGCTCCAGTCCGCGGAAGAACCGCTCGAACTCGAGGTCGACATAGCGGAGAGCCGGCACGTACTGGTCGTGCTCCGTCCGCAGCGCCACCACGTCCGGATGGTCGCTCGGCATCCCAAACGGATGATGGGTGCCGAGGGTCAGCGTGGTCAGGAGATAGGGGCGCCCGCCAGCCCGCAGCCTGTCGATTTCCACGCGCACGCGGTCGAACAGCGCGCCGTCGGCGATGCCGAGGCCCGCGCGCGGCGCCGTCGGCGGAAATCCGCTCTCGTCGATCAGCTCCTCGAGGCCGTTGCGCGCCATGAACAGACCGAGCCGCGAGTGGCTCTGGTCCCGGTTCTGACCGAGCACCATCCGCGTCCGATAGCCTCCGCGTCCGAGCAGCGTCGGAAGGCACAGGTAGTCGTTGGCGTAGCGCGCCTTGGTGGCGGCCGTGCCCTGGCGCGGCAGGTACGAGCAGAGCGAGGCGAAGAGCCCGTGGAACGTCTGCGCGCCGTTGGAGTGGAACTGCGCGAACGTGACGCTGTCCGCGAACAGCGCATCGAGGAACGGCGTCACCCGGACACCGGAGATCGTGCGGCCGAGGAACCGTCGATCCAACGCCTCGATGAAGATCACGAGAACGTTCGGGCGACGCGCCAGCGGCGACGGCCGCGGGTCTTCGAGGTGCACGAGCGGAAATCGCGGCGAGAGGAACCGCGCGCTAGGCGCCAGCATCTCGCGCGCGATCGGGATCGCGCGCGATTCCGGCATCAGTCTCTGAACCGTCGGCGGGATCGTGTGGGGCCTGGCCGCCGTCTCGACCGACGTCTTCACGATCCAGATCGGGCTCTGCGCCAGCGCGTAGAACGTCGAGCTGGCGATCGGCGCCGCCTGCACCGAGTCCGGTCCGTCAGGATGCAAGCCCCAGGCGCCAACGATGACGAGCGCCAGCAGCGCGACGGCGGTCGCCCGCGGCCACACCCGCAGGCTCGGCGCGATCGTGCGCCGGAAGAGCATACGCCAGCCGAGGATCGCCGCCGTGAGCAGCGTCACGTACCCGGCGAGGCGCGCCGCCCACGTTCCGACTTCGCCGAGCTCGGCGGCCGTCTGCGCGCCGACCTGGCTGCCACCGAGTGCGCCGTGGCGCCCCTGACCGAACATGTCGGCGACGTATTCCATGAAGACGGCGTCGAGCCGGTGGCCGCTGTAGAGGTAGTAGCCCATGTCAACCGTCAGGACCGCGACGTACGCGACGGTCAGCATCGCGCCCGCGACGCTCAGCGTCCGCGCGAGGACCGCGCCCGCGTGACGGCGTTCGCGAAGGGCGACGGGCGTGGCCACGAGCAACGCGACGACGAGCACGGCGAGCATGCCCACGCTCGCGGTGATGAGATCCGCACGGAGGCCGGTGAGGAGGGTGAGACCGAGCACGCCCGGAGACGGGATCTCTCGCCTCGCCGTGGCGATCAGGAGGAACACTCGCTGCGCCTCCTGCACGATCACGAGCAGCAGCCACCAGAAGACAAAGCGCGGCGCCAACGCGGACGTCACCTGCGCGGAGGAACATATCACAGCGCGGGTGTAAGATCGCGGGCGCAACGCGAGGAGGAGCCATGGAACGTGAGCTGTGGCGCTGGGATGCCGTTGACCTCGCCGCTGCCATCCGTACACGCCGCATCTCGAGCCGCGAGGCGACCCAGGCGGTGCTGGAGCGGCTCGCTGCCGTCAACCCGGCGCTCAACGCGGTCACCGTGCTGCTCGCCGACGAGGCGCTCGCCGCGGCCGACCGCGCCGACGCGGGTGTGCGGCGCGGTGACGCGCTCGGCGCGCTGCACGGCGTACCCGTCACGATCAAGGAGAACGTCGATCAGCAGGGCGCGGCGACAACGAACGGCGTGCCCGCGTTCAAGGATCTCGTGGCGACGAGCGACAGTCCGCCGGTCGCGAACTGGCGGCGCGCCGGCGCCGTCATCATCGGCCGTACCAACACCCCCGCCTTCAGCCTTCGCTGGGACACGGACAACGAGCTGCGCGGCCGCACGTACAATCCGTGGAATCGCAGCCGAACGCCGGGCGGCAGCAGCGGAGGCGCGGCGGCCTCGCTCGCGGTCGGCATCGCGCCGCTCGGACACGGCAACGACCTCGGCGGCTCCGTCCGGTACCCCGCGTACTGTTGCGGCATCGCCGGCATCCGTCCGACGCTCGGCCGCGTGCCGTCCTACAACCAGACGGCCGTCGACGAGCGTCCGCCCGGGACGCAATTGATGTCGGTGCAGGGTCCGCTCGCGCGCCGCGTGCGAGACGTGCGGCTGGGCCTGGCGGCGATGAGCGCGCGCGACCCGCGCGATCCGTGGTGGGCGCCGGCGCCGCTCATCGGCGAGCCGGTCGCGCGGCCGATCCGCGTGGCGCTGAGCGTCGATCCGGCCAAGCTGGGCGTGCACGCCGACGTCGCCGCCGCCGTGCGCGCCGCCGGCAACGCGCTGGTCAACGCGGGCTACGCGGTGGAGGAGATCGAGCCGCCCGACGTCGAAGGCGTGGCGACGACGTGGCGGACGCTCTGCATCAACGAGATGCGCCATGTCACGCAGCCGTTCATCCGCAAGTACGGCGGCAGCGACATCAACCGCTCGCTGGACCTCACGCTGGCCGCCGTGTCCGACGTGGACCTCGACGGCTATCTCAAGGCGCTGGCGCTGCGGAGCAAGCACGTTCGCGACTGGACGCTCTTCATGGAGCGCTATCCGCTCGTGGTCGGACCCGTGTCCACCGAGCCCCCATTCGAGATCGGTTTCGACACCGCGGGGCCCGAGCGCCATGCCGAAGTCTCGCGCGCCCAGCGCCTGCTCGTGGCGGTCAACCTGCTCGGCTTCCCTGCGGTGGCGGTGCCGACCGGAGCGGCCGGGGGCCTGCCGATGGGCGTTCAGGTCATCGGCCCACGCTATCGCGAGGATCTGTGCCTGGACGCCGCGGAGGCCATCGAAGCCCAGCGACCGCTCCCGACGCCGATCGATCCCGTCGTGTAACGAGGGAGGATACCCCATGGCCGGCGACAGCATTTATCGGGTCACGGATCTCGTCGGAACCAGCAAGGTCTCGTGGGAAGACGCGGTGAAGAATGCCGTGACCACCGCGTCCAAGAGCCTGCGCGACCTGCGTGTCGCCGAGGTCACGCGCTTCGACGTCACGATCGACAAGGGCAAGGTGACGTCGTTCCGTGCGCGCGTGAACGTGTCGTTCAAATACGAGAAGTAGGCCGGCTCAGCCGGCGGCGACCACGTCGACGAAGCACGTGTTGAAGGTCGCCGCCGCGGCCGGCGACGCCACATCCGCGGTCAGGACGTTGGCGCAGCCGTGGGTGTCCTCGCCGCGCGCATTCGGCGTGAACCACGCGCCCTCCTTGATGGAGACGACGCCCGGCGCTACCCGGTCCGTGACGCGCGCGGGCAGCGTGGTGACGCCGCGCGCGTTGAACACGCGCACGGCCTGACCGTTCGCGATGCCTCGCGCCGCGGCGTCGGCGGTGCTGATCCAGACGTCGTCGTGGTCGGCGCGCTTGAGGATCGGCTGGTTGTCGTGGATCGAGTGCGTGCGCGCCCGCGACTTCGGAGTGAGCAGCCGCAGCGGATAGCGCGCGTCCTGCGCGTCGGGGATCCACGTCGGAATGGGCGGGATCGCGCCGAGGCCATAGGGATCGGGCTTGGCCGCGATCGCCATCGAATAGATCTCGATCTTGCCCGACGGCGTGCTGAACGGGTGGCGCTCGGGATCCCGGATCTCCTTCGCGAAGGCGACTGCGTCGTCCGGCGCGGGAAGCCGGGCAAGCCCCTGAGCGCGGAACGTGTCGAAGTCGTCGATGGTGTCGCGCGTCAGCTCGCGCAGCCACTGCTCCTCGGTCTTGTCGGTGTAGTCGTCGATGCCGAGCCGCTGCGCGAGCTCCGCGCAGATGTCGAAGTCGTTGCGGCACTCCGCCACCGGCGCAATGGCCTGCTTCATATAGATGACGTAGTGGCCGGCGCCCGCCCACGGGGTGTGGATGTCGTTGCGCTCCCAGAACGTCGTCGCCGGCAGCACGATGTCGGCGTACCGAGCGGTGGGCGTGATGAAGTGGTCGTGCACGACCATGAACTCCAGCCGCTGCGCGGCGGCCATCGTCTTCGCCACGTTGGGCGCCTGGTTGAAGAGATCGCCGGCCACGGAGTACACGAGCTTGATGTCGGCGGGATACCCACCGGCGCGGCCGCGATCCAATAAATCGGCGAGCAGTGGCGTGGCCACGCGCGCGTTCGCGGGATTGGGTCCGGGCGGCAGACTCTTGACGCCGCTGCGCCCGGTGGCGCCGTTGCTGACGCCCGAGTTCCCGCCGGCCACGCCGACGTTGCCGGTGATGGCCGCCAGCGCGTACGCGGCACGATGGAATTGCTCGCCGTGGGCGGTGCGTCCGGGCGCGTAGCCGCACTGCAGGGCCGCCGGCTTCGTCGTCGCGTACTCGATGGCGAGCCGCCGGATCGTCTCGGCGGGCACGCCCGAAATAGCCGCCGCCCACTCGGGCGTCTTGCGCACGCCGTCGGAGAGGCCGAGCAGGTAGGAACGATAGGACCCGCCCGCGGGCGCGCCGGGCGGCAGGTGCGCCTCGTCGAAGCCGAGCACGTGACGATCGAGATAGGTCTGATCGTGCAGCCCCTCGGTGACGATCACGTAGGCCATCGCGATGAGCGCCGCGGCGTCCGTCGAAGGCCGGATGAAGACGTGCTCGTCCGCCAGCTCGTAGCTCGTCCGAGTGCGGCGCGGGTCGACGCACACGATGCGCACACCGTGCTTCTTCGCGAGCTTGAGGTACTGCAGCGTCCCCGTACCGAAGGTGCCGTCGCCGGGGCTCCAGCCCCACATGATGATCAGCCGCGAGTTGACGTAGTCGCTCGGCTCGCGGCCGGCACTCTTGTAATCGGCCTTCGCGCCGTAAGTCATGTGGACGGAGAAGACCTCGGCCTCCGCCGAGATGTTGGACCAGAGCTCCGTGCATCCGCCGAAGCGATGCAGCAGGCGCTGCGCCGTGACGCGCGCGTTGTGCAGCATCGACAGGCTGCCGGTGCGCGAGCAGTCGAGAATGGCCGCGGGACCATAGGTGTCGCGCACGCGCCGCATCTGCCGCGCCACCTCGTCGAGCGCCGCGTCCCACGAGATGCGCTCGAATTCCCGGGATCCGCGCGGGCCCGTCCGCCGCAGCGGATGGGTCAACCGGTCGGGATGGTTGACGCGCTCGGCCTGGCCGAAGCCGCGCACACAGGCGTGCAGCGGCGGGACCTCCGGCGTCCACTTCCGCGGATCGGTGCTGATCTTCACGATGCGTCCGTCGCGAACGTGGGCGTTCACGACGCAGCGGCCGCCGCAGTTGTGCCCGCATGTGCTGGTGACGACGGTTTCGCCGGGGGCAGCAGCGACACGCGGCGCCTCGTACAGAATGTGGCGGCGGGCCATGGTGTCGCTCAGGATATCACTGCCGCGCCGGAACCTTGATCCACGGCTCCGGACACGACTGCACGTTCGGATATTAGCCGTTGGCGCTCTGGCAGAAATACCACTGCGCGACCTCGGCCGAAGACGTGGTCGGTGAGGACGATGGCGCAGCGCTTACCGGCGGCGGTGGCGCGGACGGTGGCGGAGGCGCGGCAGACGGTGGCGGCGGTGCGGTGGAATCGGCCGCAGGTGCCGCAGGCGGTGGTGGCGGTGGCGAGCCGACGGCTGCCGAAGGCGCGGACGCGAGAGGAGGCGCGGGCGCCGTTGCAACAGGCGGCGCACCCGGCACCGCGCCCGACACGACTGGAGGCGGCGGCGTAGCGACGGGGACGCCGCTGACCCAAACCCACTGATAGGGGACGTTGATCCCGTCACCGGAGAGCTCGTAGTAGCCGGTCGGATAGCGGACGATCGTCACGGTCGGGACCGGACGCAGCACGACGCGGCCGCCGCTCCACCACCAGACGTAGTACGGCGACCAGACGCCGGGGGTGATCTCGTAGCGCCAGCCGAAGCGAGGCGCAAACGCCCAGCCTCGACGTTCGAAGCGGTGAGTGCAGCAGACGATCAATCAGGAGGCAAAAGGCGGAGCACCACGTCCGCGTCAATGACGACGGCACGCTGATGAGTGGCCGCTCCGCGCGTAGCTCGAAAAGCGCGAGCGAGACGCCGACCGGCACGACGAAGTAACGAGTGACACGGCTATCGCCCCTCACCCTCACGACTCGATCCGCGCAGGTCGAGCATCGGCGGCAGAGCCGACACGTCGGCGCGTTCGAGTCGGGTGATCCTGGCCATGTGCGATAGGATGGCCGTGATCCGCCGCGCCGCCTCACACGCTATGTCAATGCGCGCCACCGCATCCGCGTTCTCCACCATCGAGCGCCTGAGCATTTCGAGCTGGCCGACGATAATCGCAAGCGGATTGTTGATCTCGTGGGCGGCCGCCCTGGCCAGTTCCGCGACGGAACGGAGCGCGTTGGCTTCACGCGCCAGAAGTTCGGCGCGCTTCAGCTCGGTGATGTCCTGCGCGTGCCCCAGTACCTGCGCGGGCCGACCAGACTCCTCAGCCCGCACGTTGCAGTACGCCCAGATGCGCTCCTCGCCGCTGCGCGTAACAACTCGCATCAGACCTTCGTCGGCTCCCGCGTCACGGACGCGGTTCAGGTAGTCGGCGAACAGATCTCGAACCGACGGACTCAACAGATCACGCAGGTTCGTTCCGACGAGATCGCTCGGCGTGTAACCGAGGCACCGCGCGGCGGCCGGGTTCACTGACAGGAGATTGCCATCGAGGTCGTGAACGCAGATCAGCGCCCGGCTCGATTCGACCAGCGCCCGATACCGGTCGCTGTCCTCCAGATTGGGAGTGGGGTCCACTATTCGACCGCGTCTGGTCCGGCGATCCGCTCCGCGCGCAGCCCGTTCCACGCCGCGAGACAGTTCGCATCGAACAGCAGAATTCCACCTCCGGGAATGTCCAACTCGTACTCAAGGTCATCGGACGAGAGCGCCGCGCCGCACCCGTGGCACAGTCGCTTCGTGCCCTTGCCGACCCAGCATTTCTCTAGCGTCTCGGCCGGTTGGGGTAGTTCGCCGGAACGGATCTTCGACCGCATTGTCGCGGCGCAGTCGGTCGGGTTGCTGCTCCTGACGCTTCCACCGGAGAGGTGCGGGAATCGGTGAGCTCGGTATCTGAGCATCAGCCCCTGGTCTGCGCTCGCAGGTCCAGCGAGTGCGTGCGGATTCGCCGGTTGGCGGTTAGTGTTTTGTCGCCATGCTCGATCACCTCTGAGTGCATCGCGGCTCCTTCCAGTGAGCCGATCAGCATAGCCGAACCCTCCCGGGTACGCCAGCGCGTAGATCTACTGAGAGACGCAGACACGTCACCCCGAGGCCGCCGTACCCGACCGTCCGGCACCCGCAGTCGCCGCCCGCCGTCGAACTTGCTCAGGCAGGCGCGTTCGCCTAGCCTGTCGTGAATCTGGACGTCCTACCGCCTGAGAGGCGAGGGAGGCCGATGCGTCGGCGCGCAAAGCCTACGAAAGCTGAGGTCGAGTCCAAGCGCCCTGTTGAGCCCAAGGCGCGGACCGAAGGCTTCAAGGTCCGCGATCTCGAGGAGCGGCTGGCGGAGGCGCTGGAGCGCGAGGCAGAAGCGCTGGAGCAGCAGGCTGCGACCGCCGAGATCCTACAGGTCATTTCCGGCTCGCCGACCGACCTTCAGCCAGTCTTCGACACGATTGTCCGGAGCGCGGGGCGGCTGTGCGACGCGTTCGACGTGGCCATATACCGCCGGGACGGCGACACCCTGCATCTAGTGGCTCACCAGGGTCCGATTCCGACTGCATCGATGCAGGCGCTGATTCGAGGCTGGACGCCCGGGCGAGCGGTTCTCGACGGACGTACCGTCCACGTTGCCGATATCCAGGCCGAGATGGACGAGTTTCCGGAGGGGAGCGAAATCGCGCGCCGCGTGGGAACCGCACGGTTCTCAGCATGCCGCTGATGCGAAAGGACGGCGCCGCAATCCGCCAGGTTCTCCTCAACCTGCTCTCGAACGCGATCGAGTTCACGCCGGAGGGCGGACGCATCGAGGTCGGGGCGAAACCGGGGAACGGATTCATTGAGGTTTCAGTGAGCGACACCGGAGTCGGCATCGCGCCGGAGGATCAGGAGGCGGTGTTCGAGGAGTTCCGGCAGGTCGGGACCGCTGACAAGAAAGTGGAAGGCACAGGGTTGAGGCCTGGCCCTAACGCGGAAGTTTGTCGTCGACGTTGAATGAGCTGATCCTCATCGTCGAGGAAAACCCGAAGAACCTCAAGCTCGTGCGCGACACGCTTCAGGCCAGCGTGCGGGAGCTGCTCGAGAAGGTCGCGGCAGATCCTCGACGAGTCAGCGCAGTGATGCGGTCTCGAAATCTCAACGCATTGCCAGGGGAGCCCAAGTGAACCGCCGCGCATTCCTCACTGGGCTGGGAGCCGTGCTCGCTGCACCGCTCTGTGCCGAGGCGCAGCAGGCGGGAAAAGCTCCACGGCTCTGTTTCCTGACGTTCGACCCCGGGTACGACGCAGTCGAACAGATTCACTCCTTTCTTCCAACGGCTTCACGACCTCGGTTACGTTGACGGGCAGACCATCAGCATTGAATACCTGTCCGCAGATGGCCAGGGCGAGCGCTTTCCTGCTCTCGCTGCCGAATGTGTGCGATTGAAGCCAGACGCCATCGTTGTGACCACCACTCCGGCCGCCCAAGCCGTCAAGGACGCGACCCGCACAATTCCGATTGTCATGATCCCGCTCGGCGATCCTGTCGGTACCGGGCTCGTCACGAGCCTTGCCCGACCTGGGGGAAATGTCACCGGACTGACGTTCATGGCTTCCGGGCTCGCTGCCAAGCGTCTCGAGGTGCTGAAGGAGGCCGTGCCAAGACTCTCCAGAGTCCTCGTGCTCTCGTATCTCGTAGACCCTATCGCGGCGCCTCAGGTAAAGGAACTCGAGAGTGCGGCTCGCTCATTGGGAGTGAAGCTACTTGTCCAAGACATCCGAACCGGCGATGACCTTCCGGCCGCGTTTCACGCTGGAGCCAAGTGGCGCGCCGACGGACTTCTTACGACGGCCGAAAGCATTTTCGCAGCTCAGCGTAAACGAGTGGTCGAACTCGCGGCCCAACACCGATTGCCGGGGCTGTACCCCTATAGAGCGGCGGTCGACGCAGGTGGCCTGATGGCCTACGATTCGTATACGCCCAATCTCGTGGCGCAGACGGCTACTTACGTCGACAGGATTTTGAAGGGCGCCAAACCGGCCGATCTGCCTGTTGAGCAGCCGACCAAGTTTGAGCTCGTCATCAACCTCAAAACCGCCAAAGCCCTCGGCCTCACGATCCCGCCGTCGCTGCTGCTGCGGGCGGATCAAGTGATCGAATAGCACTCGTTGCGGTGCTCGTCGTGCTCGCGAGCCGCGTGGTTGTGGCCCTCAAGGCACTGGCACAGCTCGCCGAAGTTGCTCCTTCCGGTCGTCCGCCAGTCGGCTTCGGATTCAGCGCAAGAGCCTATCGAGTCCGTGGGGGCGTCTCCGCAGTGCCGTAGGGGTTGGCTCCCCGGGCTGGGCTCGAACCAGCGACCCCCTGATTAACAGACGAGGGCCGACGGCAAGTCGGCCCTCAGTCTTTCTGCACGGTTCCGCGCAACCGCGCGATGCCGCTCGAGTTCTCGTTGCTCGCCTTGGGAGCTGAGCGGGACTCCCGGCGCGCTCGAGGACTGAAATCGGCCTGCAGGACGGGTGCGTTCAGCGCAAATTAGCGCAAGTAATTTAGACCCGCCGGCCTCCTGATTCTCAGTCAGGTGTATGGGAAGAGAATTAGCTTTGCCGCGCTCTTCGACGGTAGCGACGAGAAAACTGGACCTGTAGGCCTTGCGGCTTTTCCGGGCGATGCGCTATGGTCCGCGCCATGTCATTCCCGTCGAACGACACTCGAGAAGAGTGAAGCGAAAGGCGGCCAGCCATGAGCTCGTACAGGACACATAGCTTGGCTCTCACCGTTGTCAGCTTGCTCGTATTTGGGGCACCATGGCTCAGCATGGCCCAGCAGCCGATCCGGATAGGCGCCTCGATGGCGCTCACCGGAAAGTACTCCTTGCAGGGCGGCTATGGACGTGAGGGCTACCAGCTCTGCGAGAAGCACGTAAACGCGGGAGGCGGGGTGCTCGGGCGTCCGATCCAGTTCGTCATCCAAGACGATGCTTCAGACGAGAAGACGGCCGTCCGCGTCTACGAGAAGCTGATTACCGAGGATCGCGTCGATGCTGTGCTCGGTCCGTACTCGTCGCCGATCACCGACGCGGTGGCCGACGTCACCGAAAAGCATCGCAAGGTCATGATCGCGCCGATGGCGGGGACGACGTCGCTGTGGGAGAAGGGCCGAAAGTACCTCATCATGGTCATCTCACCGGTGGAGCTCACCCCTGAGGGTTTCATCGATCTCGCCGCGCGCTTCGGGCTCAAGACGATCGCCATGCTGAACGAGGACGGGCTCGTCGCGAAGGCAGCAGCGAAAGGCGCGGGCGAACTAGCCAAGAAGAAGAACCTCGACGTGGTGTTCTCCGAGACCTACCCGAAGGGGACGAAGGATTTCTCCGACATCTTGAAGCGCATCAAGGCCGCCAGGCCGGACGCCTTCGTGATTGCCGCCCAGGTCTTCGACGACCTGATCACAATGACGCGTCAGATGAAAGACGTGGATTTCAACGTCAAGATGCTCAGCAGTCTGCCGTACGGTGGACTGCCGGATTACCAGAAGCGTCTTGAGAAGGCCGCGGACTTCATCTACAGCGCGACGTTTTGGGAGCCGTCGCTGCCCTACCCCGGCAACCGCGAATTCGTCGCCGCGTACCAAAAGGAGTTCAACCGCCCGCCCGCGCTTCAGACGGCGAATGCCTACGCCGGCTGTCAGCTCTTCGTGGAGGCCGCGCGCCGCGCGGGGAGCATCGATGCAGACAAGGTGCGAGAGGCTTTGCTGAAGCTGCGGACGAAGACGATCCTCGGCGACTTCGCGGTCGACGAGCGCGGATTTCAAATCGCCCACAAGGCGGTCACGACCCAGTGGCAGGACGGCAAGCAGGTCATCGTCTGGCCCGACGAGGTCGCTACGGGCAAGCCGAAGTTCCCCACGCCGCCCTGGACCGCGCGGTAACCGCCCTCGCCGCGCCGGGCCGCTGAGGCCCGCCGCGCGGGGCGAAGCGCGTCAGGTGGTGATCCGCGTCGCCGACGCCGCGCCACGTGAAGCACGCGCAGCTCG
>Ga0209382_10004812_pt1 | contig 17827 bp, 15 predicted proteins | sample SoiMetdeltSBSDD5_FD_187599 | JGI IMG/M metagenome (GOLD analysis project Ga0209382, IMG submission 187599) | Bulk soil microbial communities from a Populus tree surrounding site in Tennessee, USA - Soil MetaG P. deltoides SBSDD5 (SPAdes) (version 2) | ecosystem: Environmental > Terrestrial >...
CCGGCGCGGGTCCATGTGCTTGAGCAATCCGACCAGCAGGCGCGCTTTCTCGTCGTTCGAGGGGTAGTAGATCACCTGACGCACGGCGTCGACGGTCATCTTGTCCGGCTCGATGCGCACCAGCGTCGGGTCGTTCATGTGCTCGTAGGCGAGCTCCAGTACCCGGTGCGACAGCGTCGCCGAGAACAGCATGTTGAGGCGCTGCTCCGGGGCCGGCAGGCGCCGCAGGATCCAGCGGATGTCGCTGATGAAGCCGAGATCGAACATGCGATCGGCCTCGTCGAGCACCAGCACCTGCACGGCGCGCAGATCGAAGACGCGCTGCTTGGCGAAGTCGATGATGCGTCCGGGGGTGCCCATCAGGACGTCGACACCCTGCTCGAGCACGTGGCGCTGCTTGTCGTAATCGACGCCGCCGAACGCGAGCCCGAGCCGCAGACCCGTGTGCGAGCCGAGCACCTCGGCGTCGCGATGGATCTGCACTGCCAGCTCGCGCGTTGGGGCGATGATCAGCGCGCGCGGCGCGTTGAGACTGCGCGAAGCAGGCGGCTCCGAGCGGATCAGTCGCGCGTACATCGCGACCAGGAATGCTGCGGTTTTCCCCGTTCCCGTCTGTGCCTGCCCGGCGACGTCGAGACCGGCCAGCGCTTGCGGCAATGTCTGTGCCTGAATCGGCGTGCAGCGTTCGAATGAGGCGTCGGCGAGACCCTTCTGCAGCGTTTCCGGCAGGTGCAGGCTCGAGAAGGACAACTCTGTTAAGTGCGAATCAGCCATTCGTTATGAGAAGTATGCGAGAGGAAAATTGGTGAGGGATTTAGCTTGGGGCCCGCTTGCAAATTGCGATGCCTGCGGTTCTAATAAGCCCCAACGCAGCGGAAGTCTCCGCTCCCGCCCCGACCGGATCACCGGCTCCAAGCTCCTCGTAGAAAGACCCCCGCCGGCGCGCCATGTGGGGTGCCATGTCGAATAGGCCCATGTCGGATAGACGATGTGTCTGCACCTTGAGATTTGTCTGGCTCGACTAAAGAGTTTCGACGGAGGCTGATCAGCCTTAAGACCAGCGCATTGTGCCCGAGCACGACTGACGAGTCACTTCAGTTTTGGTCGCGCCCTCGCCGCGTCGCACTGCGACGCCACGCGAACACTACATTGATCGACGATTCGAGGCCCGGCCTCGCACCGGCAGGCATGCCAACTTCACAGGAGAATTTTCGGGTGACGAACGACAAGAGCGACAAGATCGTGCACATCAGCGACGCCAGCTTCGAGCAGGACGTGCTCAAGGCGGGCCGCCCGGTGCTGATCGATTTCTGGGCGGAGTGGTGCGGCCCCTGCAAGGCGATCGCGCCCATGCTCAACGACATCGCCGAGGAATACGGCGACAAGGTCACGATCGCGAAGCTCAACGTCGACGAGAACCCCAAGACATCGCAGCGCTTCAACGTGCGCAGCATTCCGACCCTCATCCTCTTCAAGAACGGCCAGGTCGAAGGCCAGAAGGTCGGAGCCCCCCGCAAATCAGACCTGGTCGCATTTCTGGAAAGCAAACTGTGAGAGGCTATCTCGGTAATCAAGCCCGTAACCGTCCGGGCAAAGGTGGCGGCGGTCGTCCAAACCGCGGCAACGACGGCAACCGCGATCGCGGCGGCAACCATCGGCAGATGCACGACGACCTGCCGGTCGACGACTTCGACGCCGACGACGTAGGAATCATTTCCCCAACCGAGCTCGCAGCATCGCGTCAGTCGATGAATCTGACGCAGCTCAAGCTCAAACCCGTGTCCGAGCTGGTCGAGATTGCGACGAAGATGGGCCTGGAGAACCTGGCCCGCTCGCGCAAGCAGGACATCATCTTCTCGATCCTGAAGGCGCATGCGCGCAGCGGCGAGGACATCTACGGCGACGGCGTGCTGGAGATCCTGCAGGACGGCTTCGGCTTCCTGCGCTCCTCCGACAGCTCGTATCTCGCCGGCCCGGACGACATCTACGTCAGCCCGAGCCAGATCCGCCGCTTCAACCTGCGCACCGGCGACTCGATCTCCGGCCTGATCCGTCCGCCGAAGGACGGCGAGCGCTACTTCGCGCTGCTGAAGGTCGGCGAGATCAACTTCGACTCGCCGGAAGGCGCGCGGCACAAGGTTCTGTTCGAGAACCTCACGCCGCTCCATCCGACCAAGCGCCTCAAGCTGGAGCGCGGCAACGGCTCGAGCGAGGACCTGACCGCACGCATCATCGACCTGGTCGCGCCGATCGGCAAAGGCCAGCGCGGCCTGATCATCTCGCCGCCGAAAGCCGGCAAGACGATGCTGCTGCAGAACATCGCGACCTCGATCACCTCGAACCATCCCGATGTGTACCTGATCGTGCTGCTGATCGACGAGCGTCCCGAGGAAGTGACCGAGATGGCGCGCACGGTGCGCGGCGAGGTCGTGTCTTCGACGTTCGACGAGCCGGCCACGCGTCACGTGCAGGTTGCCGAGATGGTGATCGAGAAGGCGAAGCGACTGGTCGAGCACAAGCGCGACGTCGTGATCCTGCTGGATTCGATCACGCGCCTGGCGCGCGCCTACAACACCGTCGTGCCGAGCTCCGGCAAGGTGCTGACTGGCGGCGTCGATGCGAACGCCCTGCAGCGCCCGAAGCGCTTCTTCGGCGCGGCCCGTAACATCGAGGAAGGCGGCTCGCTGACGATCCTGGCGACCGCGCTGATCGACACCGGCTCGCGCATGGACGACGTGATCTACGAAGAGTTCAAGGGCACCGGCAACTCGGAAATCCATCTGGATCGCCGCGTGTCGGAGAAGCGCGTGTTCCCGGCGGTGAACATCAACCGTTCCGGCACACGCCGCGAAGAGCTGATCACCTCGCAGGACGAGCTGCAGAAGATCTGGATCCTGCGCAAGCTCCTGCACCCGATGGACGAGCTCGCCTCGATCGAGTTCCTGATCGACAAGATGAAGGACACGAAGACCAACGCGGACTTCTTCGACGCGATGAAGCGCTAGCAGCGGCAGGGGCGTGTGACCCCTGTCACATATCTTCCGCTTCCGCCTGACGCTCGTGTCAGGCTCCGCCTCAGTGTTGCGATGCGCTTCTCGGATCGCGGGGCGCTCGTCGATTAACGTAATGCGCCTGAATCACAACCCTCCACAAGGGTGACCTGGCGCATGTCCGAGATCCGCCCAGACTCGCCGACCTTGCGATTGCGCAGGCTCGACGCCGCGACGCACGAGCTCACCGAGCTCGTGCGCGAGGGCCGCATCTCGACCTTGTTCCAGCCGATCGTCGACCCGCGCTCGCGCGGCATCTGCGGCTTCGAGGCGCTGACCCGCGGTCCGTCCGACAGCTGGCTGCATTCGCCGCAGAATCTGTTCGAGGCGGCCCGCAAGAGCGGCGTGAAGCTGCAGCTCGACTTCCTGTGCATCCAGAGCGCGTTCAAGCGTTTTGCGGCCTCGCGCGTCGCGGGCCTGCTGTTCGTCAACGTTTCCCCTGACACCGTCTACGAAGATCCGGCCTTCGCCACGCGCTTCCTCGACTTCGCGGCACAGTCCAGCATCCCGCCGGACCGCTGTGTGATCGAGCTGACCGAAGAGAGTCTGCTCGACGATTACGCGCGCTTGCGCTCGACGTTGCAGCGACTGCGCGAGGCGGGCTGCGCCATCGCCATCGACGATCTCGGCGCCGGCTCCTCGGGCCTGCGCACGTGGTCCGAGCTCAAGCCCGACTACGTGAAGATCGACCGCTACTTCGTCAGCGGCATCGACTCCGACCAGACCAAGCTCGAGTTCGTGCGCTCGATGCTCGACATGGGTCGCGCGATGGGCTGCCGCGTCATCGCCGAGGGTGTCGAGACCGAGCGCGAATGTCGCGAGCTGGTCGATCTCGGCATCGACCGCTTGCAGGGCAATCTGTTCGGCCGGCCGGACCTCGCGCCGATGGCAGCGCTGCAGCAGCTGGAATCGCTCGACCGCTCGATCGTCACCCACACGGCCCTGTGCGCCGAGCACATCGCCGCCTATGTGCGGCCGGTCGCGCCCGACATGCGCGTGCACGAGCTCGCCGATCTGTTCCGCGATCATCCCGATCATCTGACGCTGCCGGTCGTGCAGGACGGGCGCCCGCTCGGCGTCGTGCGCCGTGAGCAGCTGTTCGATCTGCTCGCGAAGCCGTTGCATCCGGAGATCTACAACAAGAAGCCCGTGACCGCGATCATGGAGTCGCCGACGTTGCTGGTCGACGGCCAGCTGCGCCTCGAGCAGGTCAGCCGGCTCGTGACGCAAAAAGGTCGCCCGCGCTTGACCGAGGAGTTCGTGATCACCAAGGACGGCCGCTATCACGGGCTCGGCCAGACCATCGACGTGCTGCGCCTGATCACCGAGCAGCAGCTGCAGTCGGCCAAGCATTCGAATCCGCTCACGCTGCTGCCGGGCAACGCGGCGCTGCGCAGCTGTATCGACCGCCTCATCGAAAACCGCAAGCGCTTCGTCGTCGCGTACTTCGACCTGGATACGTTCAAGCCCTATAACGACGTGTACGGCTACGCGCAGGGCGATCAGGTGATCCTGCACCTGGCCGGCCTGTTGAAGAACATGTTCTCCGCGCGGCTCGATTTCGTCGCGCACGTCGGCGGCGACGACTTCATCGTGGTGATGCGCTCGGCCGACTGGCGCGAGCGAGTGAACCGCATCATCCAGCGCTTCAGTGCGACTGTCGCGAACTTCTACTCGCCGGAGCACGCTGCCGCTGGCCAGATCACCTCGTCCGACCGCGATGACAGGAAGCAGACCTTCCCGCTGATCACGGTCTCCGTGGCTGCGCTCGATTCGCAGACGACCGGCGCGGGCAGCGCAGATGCCGTCGCGCATCTGCTCGCACACGTCAAGAAGCTCGCGAAGCAGCAGGCAGGCAACAGCTTCATCCTGCGCAGCGACGAGCGTGTCGTCGACCTGCTCGCGGCACGCAAGACCGAAACGGAGCTCGTGTCCGAGCCGATGACCGGCTCGTAGCTCTCACTGCTTTGCCGGCGTGACGAAGAACACGCGTGCCAGGCACGTGTCGTTCGCCAGCGAAAGCAGCCCGACTTCCCTGCGGCGGGCATCCACGTTGGCCTCGTCCTCGATCGCAGCTGGATAAAGCTCGCCGTCGCGAAGCTCGTAGTTCGTTCCGTACCGCTGCTTCTTGCCGCGACCCGTAAGCAGGTCGTCGGTGAGCATGGCCACCTGATCGCTCATGATCTCGCCCCGACGGACGTGATCGGCAGTGAGCTTCAGCACTTCCTCCTGGAAGTCCGGGTCCGCGGCCGCGTGAATCGCCAGCAGCCACGCCGCATCGACGCCGTCGAGGCCGACCATCTGCGCGGTGGGAAAGCCGTCCTGAGCGACGATGTGCTTCAGCCGCTTGAGGTTGGCTGAGTCGACCTCTTCGAGGCGCATGCCTGCCGGAGTAGTCGGGTCGATGCGGCCACCAGTCGAGCGCAGGGAGGCGCGCGCTTCCTGGTCGTGCTTTGCCATGAGCAGGAGGTTCTGCCGAAGGGCAGGCCGCGTCACGGTCGCAGGAGCCGGCCTGGGCGGCTTGCGACTCTGCAATTGCGCCTGTTCGCGCACGGCTTCCGGGCACTTTGCGGCGATGTCCGGGTTCTGTGCCCCCGCCTGCAGGGCGAACAGTGCGAGTCCCAAGCCAGCGGTCCTGACGATCATCCGAGTAGCGACCATGGACCATATTGAGAGGTCCGTTGCCGGCCACGTCAACCGCCGCACCGCTCGTCCGTTGTCATGCGACATGACGCTCGACGCCGTCACTGCGGCCAATCGTTTCGGCCTGGGCGCCCGCCCGGGCGAGCTCGAGCGTGCGCGCGACGATGCGCGCGGCTGGCTCAAGAAGCAGGTCACCGGCTCGCGGCCGCTGCCGGAAGAGATCCGGCGCCTGCCGTCATCGGCCGAGATCTTCAAGACCTATTCAGCGCTGCGCCGCGAGCGTGACGACGCGAAATCGGACGGCGAAGCTGCGAAGCGCTTGCTCGGCGGGCTGCGTGCGAAGCTCGTTCCGTATTACCTCGACCAGGTCGCCGCGCGGTACCGTGTTGCCGTCGCCACGGAAGAGTCGTTTCGCGAGCGCCTCGTCCATTTCTGGACCAACCACTTCGCGGTCTCCGCCGACAAACCGCAGGTCCTCGCGCTCGCCGGGGCGCTGGAGAACGAGGCGATCAGGCCGCACGTCGCAGGACGGTTCGTCGACATGCTGACTGCCGTCGAGGCGCATCCGGCGATGATCCTCTACCTGGATAGCCAAGCGTCCATCGGGCCGGGCTCGCAGCTCGCGCAGCGTCGCAATCGGCGTTCGAGCGATCGCAAGCTCGGGATCAACGAGAATCTGGCGAGGGAAATTCTCGAGTTGCATACGCTCGGCGTCGACGGCGGCTACACGCAGCAGGACGTCACGACGTTCGCCCGCGCGCTCACCGGCTGGTCGATCGGCACCGATCGCTTTCCCGGCGGCGGCGAGCTCGGCAAGTTTGCGTTCCACGAAGCTGCGCATGAGCCGGGCGCGAAGATGATCCTCGGTACTCGCTACAGTCAGTCCGGTGTCGCGCAGCCGCGCGCAGTGCTTGCGGATCTCGCGAAGCATCCAGCCACTGCGCGGCATCTAGCTTCGAAGCTCGCGCGACACTTCATCGCCGACTCACCGCCGCCCGATGCCATCGAGCACATCGCGAAAGCGTTTCGTGACAGTGCAGGCGATCTGCCGGCCGTTCATCGAGCGGTGCTCGAGATTCCGGCGGCGTGGGCCAGTCCTGCAGCGAAATTCAAGACGCCGCACGAGCTGGTGGTATCCACGTTCCGTGCGCTCGATTTCGTGCCGGCCGAGCCGCGTCAAGTCGCTGCGCCGTTCGACCTGCTGGGACAACGGCCGTATACGCCGGGCTCGCCTGCAGGCTGGCCGGACACCGCGACGCAGTGGGACGGCCCGGACGCATTGCTGAAGCGCATCGAGTGGGCTGGGTCCGTCGCGGCGCGCGTTGCCAGTCGTGAGCAGCCGCTGAGTCTCGGCGAGCGATCGCTCGGTGTCGCTTTCAATGAGCGCACGCGCGTCGCGATTGCGCGTGCGGCCAGCGCAGAGCAGGGCATCACGCTGTTGTTCGCCAGTCCGGAGTTTCAGCGCAGATGAAATCGCCTATGACGAGCAGACGCACATTCGTGAGTGGAGCATTGGCGGCGGGCGCAGCTGCGATGCTGCCGCGCTGCGTCTTCGCCGACGCGGCGACCGACGCGCGCTTCGTCTTCGTCATTCTGCGTGGTGCGCTCGATGGTCTCGCCGCGGTACCCGCGTACGGCGATGGCGCCTACGCCGCGAAACGCGGCGCGCTCGCGATCACTTCGCCGCAATTGAAGCTGGACGGAATGTTCGCGCTGCACCCGTCGCTCACGCAGTTGCACGAGCGCTTCCAGTCCAAAGAGTTGATCGTTTTTCACGCCGTCGCGTCGCCGTATCGCGAGCGCTCGCATTTCGACGGGCAGGATCTGCTCGAGAACGGCACGAGCGCGCCGAAATCCGCGCACGATGGCTGGTTGAATCGCGCGCTGCCATTGCTGCCCGAAGCGAAGCAGCGCGCGACAGATCGGATTGCGCTCGCGCTTGCGCAGAACGTGCCGCTGGTGTTGCGCGGGGACGCTCGTGTCGGATCCTGGGCGCCCTCGCGTCTACCCGACACCGACTCCGACACTCTGCAGCGCATCGCCGATCTGTATTCGACCGATGAGTACTTCGCGAGTCGCCTGCAATCGGCGCTCTCCGCCGACAGCGTTGCCGGCGAAGGAATGAGCGCTGGCCGACGCGATCCGCTCAATGCACTCAACACCGTCGCCGCGGCGGCCGGCAAGTTTCTCGCGGCCGCGGACGGGCCGCGGATCGCGGTGCTGGAGGCGACTGGTTGGGACACGCACGCGAATCAGGGCGCCGAGCGCGGGCAACTCGCGAACCGACTGCGCGGCCTGGATCAGGCACTGAACAGTCTGCGCACCGCGCTCGCTGGCGCGTGGGGCCGAAGCGCGGTTCTCGTGGTTACGGAATTCGGCAGGACGGTTGCGGTGAACGGTACAGCCGGCACGGATCACGGCACGGCGACGTGCGCGTTTCTGGCAGGCGGCGCGGTTGCTGGCGGACGCGTCGTTGCGGACTGGCCGGGGCTGGCGAGCAGCGCTCTGTACGAAGGCCGCGACCTGCGGCCGACGCTCGACGTGCGGTCGATCATGAAAGGTGTGCTCGCGTCGCATCTCGGCGCGGCCGAGGGCGGGATTGAAGAGAAGGTGTTTCCGGGCAGTCGCGCGGCGCGACAGGTGGATGGACTCTTCAAGCACGGATTGTCGGGCTGAAGCCCGACCTACAGGGACAGGCGCAATAGCAGAACTGCGAGGCGCTGCGACTGGATTGGGAACGTGCGCAGGTCGGCGACTTCGTCAGGCGTGTGGTTGCCGTGGCCGAGCAGTCCGATGCCGTCGATCGCCATCTCCACGTAGTCAGCGGCATACGAGATGTCCGCGGCGCCCGCGCGTCGCGGGTCGACGGCCGTAACCGGACCGAAGCCAAGGTCGCGACTGACCGCGTCGTACAGCGACAGCAGTTTGCGATTGCCTTCGGTCGGCGGCATCGGCACGCCGCCGTCGCTGAAAGTAATCGTCGCCGACGCCCCGGGCAGGCTCGCCGCGACGATCTTGCGCATCCGCTCCTTGGTGCGCTCCAGCTGCTCCGTCGAAATCGTTCGCAGGTCGCCGGTCGCGACCGCCACCGGCGCGACGATGTTGTCCTTGCCGAAGGTTTCGGCGTGCAGCGTCTTCGGATCGAAGTTGAGCTGCGTGCTGCCTGCGATCAATCCCGGGTTGAACGTGAGCAGCTCTTCGCCGTGCAGCTCCTCGTAGAACGTGTGCAGGATGCGCGCGAGCTCGTAGATCGCGCCCACGCCGACCTCATCGGTGAAGATCTGCGAGGAATGCGCGCTGCGCGCTTTGACGTCGATCTTCCAGCCGGTGTAGCCGCGGCGCGCCGTGAGCGCGGTCTTCGGATCGTCCGCGCCGTTCTCCAGCCCGATCGCGATATCGGCAGCCTTCGCCGCCTCCACCAGCGACGCACGCGCGAGCGAGATCGGTCGGCCCGAGTCTTCCTCGTCGCCGATCATCATCATCGTGATGTGCATGCCGTCGAGCGCTTTGGTCTCCTTCAGCGCAGTGAGAGCCGCGAGCGCGACGACCAGCCCGCCTTTCATGTCGGACGTTCCCGGACCGCGCACGGTCTGCGCATCCACGCGCTCGAAGCGCTGGAACGGATGGTTGGGCTCGAACACGGTATCCAGGTGGCCGATCAGCAGGATGTGCCGGCCGCGCCCCGGATGCTCGGCGATCAAGTGACCGGCGCGCCCGAACGCGGCGCCGTCTTCCCAACGGACCTTGAAGCCGAGCGCTTCGAACCGCGGCCGCAGCACGTCGGCCACTTTGCGCACGCCCGCGAAATTCATCGTGCCGCTGTTGATGTTGACGATCTCTTCCAGCAGCGCGATCGAGCTCTCCTGCTGCGCCTGGGCGCGCTTCACGAGCGCGCGTTCGGCGGCGGACGGGGCACCAATTGCGGTTCCGACACCGCACACGAGGGCGAAGAAGATCGAACGAGTCACGATTCGCAGCACAGATCGCATGGCGGAATTTCACCTTTGGTCGCGTTCGCCGCATGATACGCGACAGATGACATCCGACACTTCGCAAGCTGCTCCCGCCGTCACGGCGGAGGGCGAGACCTTCGCATCCGCGCCCAAGCGCCTCAAGTACGTCAGCGTCACGCCGCCCGCGCCGGGATCGAGCGTCGAGATCGCGCCGGGCGTGCGCTGGGCGCGCATCCCGCTACCGATGGACCTCAACCACATCAACGTGTGGCTGGTCGCGACCGAGGGCGGCTGCGTGATCGTCGACACCGGCATGGCCGTGGCGATGGGCAGGGAGGCGTGGGAATCGATCGAGCGCGAGACGTTCGCGACGCAGCCGGTGCGCGCGATCTTCATCACGCACATTCACCCGGATCACAGCGGCCTCGCCGCGTGGTTGCAGGAACGCTATCGAGTCCCAGTGCTGATGTCGTCCCGCACTTACGACATGCTGCGCGTGATGAGCACCGGGGAGGGGAGGCCGCAAGCCGAGCAGGTCGAAGCCTTCTTCCAAGCGCACGGCCTGAGCGACGTCGCGCAGGTGCAGCCGATGTTCAAGCCGGAGCGGTTCGGCCGCATGACGAGCGGCTTGCCGCACGTGGAGCGCTACGTCGCCGACGGCGACACGTTGCGTTGGGGCGGCGAATGGCAGGCGTTGCAGACCGACGGTCACGCGCACGGCCACTTGTGCCTGTCGAACTCGGCCGCGCGCGTCCTGATCAGCGGCGATCAGGTGCTGCCTTCGATTTCTTCCAACATCAGTTACGGATTTCACACTGCCGATGCGAATCCACTCGGTTCGTATCTGGATTCGCTGCAGCGGCTACGCAAGCTGTCGACTGAAACGCTGGTGCTGCCGTCGCACGGCGTGCCGTTCTACGGGCTGCAACAGCGCGCCGACGATCTGACGATGCATCACGAGGAACAACTCGCGCTGGTGCAAGAGCGCTGCCGCGAGCCGAAGACCGCTGCCGACCTGCTGCCCACGATGTTTCGCCGCGAGCTCAAGGGCATGCATCTGTTCCTGGCGTTCGGCGAGGCGCTCGCGCACCTGGAGTACCTGGTGCATGCCGGACGACTGCAGCGCGTGACCTCGACCGGAATCGTTCGCTACGCCGCTCAGTAGTCGATCCACTCCACCGCGAACGCGGGCTTCTCGCCGGTGATCCGCTTCAGCGTCGTCTCGATCGTCGTGGCGTCGTTGTCGAAGCTGCCGTGACAGGCGCGGATGCGGCGGCCGAGCGAGCCGGTCGAGACCTGTTTGGTGCCCACCACGTCGAGACCGTTGCCGCCGGCGCTCCAGAATTTCTGCCAGCGCTTCACGCTCTCCAACTCGTCTTCGTGCCATTTCGGATTTGCCTTGGCGTCGAACACCTGTTCGAGCCCGAGGATCGGCATCTTGTGGCAGCTCTCGAGCGCTCGGCTCACGAGATAGAGCAGCGACTTGCGATACGGGCCGACGGTGTCGCAGATCTCGACTGCGTCGGACAGCAGGTGGATGTGGAAGCGCTTGCGCGGCAGCACCTTGTTGTCGATCGCGGGGCCGTAGTGTTCCAGCGCGAAGCGCACGGTGCACGCGGGCGCAAACAAGTGACAGCTCGCGACATCCAGATTGCGCGCGGGCAGCAAGTCGAGCAGATGACCGAGGATGATCGAGCCGGCGGAGTGTCCGACCAGATGGATCTCGGCCTGCGGCGTTTGCTTTTTCAGCTGCGCGAGCGCGTCGGCCAGCATCGTGCAGCCGCGGCTCGGCTCCGCCGCGCTTGCCGCGTTCTGCTTCATCTGGCTCCAGATCGGTTTTGCGGCCGGCCGCGCCAGCACTTCGACCGTACGATCGAGCACTTCCGCCGCGGTTTCCTTGACGCGCTCGAACAGGTCGCCGATGTCGCCTTCGGGTCGCGGTACTTTCTTCAGCTCGTCCTCGAGGATGCCGGCGAGCGTCTCGGTCGGGCCGGTGCGCCACGTGAGGAACACCGGATACACGCCGTTGGCTTTGAAGTACGGCGCGAGCGTCTGAATGCGCTGCACCGATGCGTCTTCCGAGTTCAGGCCGCCGTGCGCGTAGATCGCGATGCGCCGCGGCTTCGTGCCGCTGCCCCAGTACTGCAGCGGCTGGTCGCAGACGACGTCGCGCATGCAGGCCGCGCCGTTCTCGTGCGTGAGGATGCGATTGATCACTCCCCCGTCGTTGCCCATCACGATCGTGTGCCGATACGCTTCCTCGGCACTCCACGACGCGACTTCCTTGCTGACCTTCGGCGGCGGCTGCGTTGCCGCGCTCGAAGTGAAGGTGATCGCACCGGCGCGCGCGATCACCGTCTTTTCTTTGGCTCGCACCGGCACGTTCGAAGTCTTCGCTGCTCCCGACGGCACGCCGAGCGCCGCGATCCAGGCGTCGGTGCCGTACTTCACCCACTCTTCGTACGGCAGCACGCCGAAGCCGCAATTGCCCCAGACCAGGCCCCAGGAGTTCTGGACGACGAAGCCGATCTTGTTGTAGCCGACGAGCGCGAAAGCGTGTCCGCCGAGCGAGTCGGCCTTGCGCATCGGCTTGACCGCCGGGAGCGAGGCATGGCCGGTGAGGGTTTTCTTGCTGGCCTCGATGCCCCAGCCGTCGTGCACGTCGCCCGAGACGTAGATCGCGCCGATCTCGCGAATCGCTGCCTGCATGTCGACGACCGACGCGCGATTGACGCGATAGTAGACGCCGAGTCGCCGGGTCAGCGCGTCCTCGGCCCAATTGTCGTGCGGCTTCAGGAAGCGCACGTGACCGGCGGCATCGCGATACGGCCACATCTGATCCGCGCACACGCCGTGCTTGTGCCACGCCTTCAGCGCGCCGCGGCAGCTCGAGCCGTCGTAGTCCTCGCCGGGCCATTCGTCGTAGAACCGCGCGAGGTGATACAGCATGCGTGGACTGACCGGGCGCTGCCGGGTCCGCCCGCTGCCGGTGGCGTCGTCGAGCCCGACGCGCCAGTGCAGGTAGTTCACCACGCACGCCAGGCCGAACCCTGTGCACGCGCCTTCCTCGCCTTGATCGAGCACCAGCCCCGATTTGCAGTAGCGCGGCAGCAGGCGGCGGATTGCCGCGTCGTCCGGCCATTGCTGCGGCAGCGAGACTACGTTCGGCGTGTATTCGCGATCGCGCAGGTCGAGACGGTCGGGGCGGGCGTCCAGCGTGCGGCCGAGGCTCTTGGCGAATTTGGCGGGCATGATCGTTCTCCTTCTCCCGCGCGCACGTCTACCGAAACGATGCGCCGTTTTCAATTGGTCGGCAGGGAGTGAAACGAGCGAAGGCGGGGAAGTTATTGAAACCTGCGCCGTCGTCCTATCATTGGGACACGGTCAGAGGGAGAAAGTCATGAGTGCCCTGCAGGCAATGGCGATCGCGATAGCCGTCAGCGTGTGCGTCAGCACGGTTCTCGTTGCGGGTCTGATGACGCCGCTGCGTGGCGTCTTGCGGCGAGTCTGTCCGGGGCCGGAGGGCGAGAATTTCTGGGCGCGCTTCACGGTGCTCATGCTGTACCTGTCGCCGTTGCTGATTGCGCTCGTATTCGGGGTGCCGTACCAGGCAGCGCTGTCGCAGCTCGACGCGGGCGAGCTGGCGCAGCGAGTCCTGTCGTCGGCGCTGTTCGGCGCGTTCGCCGCACTCAGCGGGATCGGGCTGCGGATGGCGACTTTGCGGACGCCGCCTCGTGCGTGAGTTCGTCGAGTTTGCGGTCCACCTCGCCGACCTTGCGGGCGAGCAGATCCTGCCGCGCTTCCGAACGGCGATCGGCATGGAGAACAAGAGCAAGGACGGGGGCTTCGATCCCGTGACGGTCGCGGACCGCGAAGCCGAAGCGGCGATCCGGCGCGAGATCCGCCGGGTGTATCCGGATCACGGCATCCTCGGCGAGGAGCACGGGCTCGACGCCGGCAGCAGTCCGTATACGTGGGTCATCGATCCGATCGACGGGACGCGTGCATTTGTCCTCGGCCAGGTCCATTGGGGCACGCTGATCGCGCTGAACGACGGCACCGCGCCGATCGTGGGCGTGATGCGTCAGCCGTACACCGGCGAAACGTTCATCGGATCTGCCGCGGGAGCCGAGCTGCGCCGCGGGAATGCGACGACGCGACTCAAGACACGCGTGGCGTCGCGGTTGGCCGATGTGACGGTGTGCGCGACCGACCCGACGATGTTCGCCGGCCCAGCGCATCAGCAGGCTTTCGCGCGGCTCGCGTCGCGGGCGCGCGCAGCGCGCTTCGGCGGCGATTGCTACACGCCGTGCCTCGTCGCGGCCGGCTGTGCCGACCTGGTCGTCGAGGCCGGCCTCAAGACTTGGGACGTGCAGGCATTGATTCCGATCGTGCAGGCGGCGGGTGGCGTGATCACCGATTGGCGTGGCGGCCCTGCAGACCGTGCCGGCGAAGTCATCATCGCCGGCAATCGCGAGCTGCACACGGAGGTCGTCGCAGCTCTCGCCTGGTCCTGATCGCTTACTTGGGCTCGTCGCCGGAGAAAGTGACGGCGTTGGCGCCATCGACGGCGCCGATCTTTGCGCGGTCGCTCACCAGCAGCTCGACCTCGTGCTCGAAGCGCAGCTTGCCTTCGACCACGGCCCCTGGACCGATGACGATGCGCGGCGGGCGACGGTTGCTGTTGAACCGGTTCAGGTTCGGCTTTTCGACCAGGATGCCGCCTTCGATGCGCGAGTCGGCGCCGACGGTGATGTCGCCGTTGACCGTCTTCAGGCCGCCGCCGACATGTGCGGCTGTGATGGTCATCTTGCCGTTCACGTTCGACAGCTGGCCGCGGATGTCCGCGCCTTTCGCGAGCTGAGCGGAGCCGTTCACAGCCGAAACGTCGCCGCTGACCTGGGCGCCGTCGGCGAGCCGCAAGGTGCCGTTCACCGTTTCCACGCTGCCCGCCTTGGAGTCCGCGCCCAGCGAGATACCGCCGTTGACGCTGTCGACGTGCTGGACCGTCGCATTGCGCTCGATGGTGATCGAGCCGTTGACGGTTTTGACATCCGACGCAGTGGCGCCTTCTTCGATCGTGAGCGAGCCGTTCACGGTCGAGACGTTGCCGGCGGTCTGGCCGGCCTCGACGCGCACCGAGCCGTTGACCTTCGAGACGCTATCGTTGGCCACGGCCGCGAGCGGCAGGCAGGCCAGCAGTGCCAGACACAATCTCTTCATCGCGAGTCCTCCGCTGTTCATGGTCGGTTGGATGCAGCCCGCCTGCCAAGGGTTGCAGGGCTCGTGTAAGGTTTCGCCCATGGATGCTCCCTTGCATGTAGCCGGCGTTGCCCAGGTAATCCAGGCGGCTGTCGCGCCGGTGTTTCTGCTCACGGGCGTTGCCGCCACGCTCAGTGTCCTTGCCACCCGCATCGGTCGCATCATCGACCGCGCACGTCTCATGGAGGATCGGTTGCAGACCGCGACCGCGACCGCGGAGCTCGCGCGCGAGCTGCACGCACGACTGCGCGTGCTGTCGCGCCGCGCGACGCTCATCAATCGTGCGATCGCATTGTGCGTTTCGTCCGGCTTGCTCGTCTCGCTCGTGGTCGCTGCATTGTTCGTCAGCGCGTCGCTGCGCATTGATCTCTCGCTGCCGATCGCCATCGCGTTCGTGGTCGCGCTGCTGAGTCTCGCCGCGGCACTGCTGCTTTTTCTGCGAGAAGTATTCATTGCTACCGCCGCGCTCACCTTCGGTGGCACGCGTGTCGCTTCAACCGACGTCGCCAAACAATGACAGTGCCCAACGAAAAGTGTCAGCTGCGGGCATTCCACGGCGTTTGGGCCGATTCCGTGATGCACTCCACACTATTGCTTTCGCGGGACCCGGCATCATGCCGGCCACATGGTGCAAACACCCCCGGAAATCCTGGTGCAGCCGGATGCATTCCGCGTCACTCGCGAACCCCTGTTGCTCGTCTCCGAGCTGCGGGCGGCGCTCGCCGTCTGCCTGTTCGATGACACGCAAGCGGTCGGCGGCCTCCTGCACCTTCGCTACGTCGCGACCAGCGGCAACGAGCCGCTCGACCTGACGGACAACACGCTCAGCTCCGACTTGATGCTGATGGACAGCTTCTGCAAGGAGCTGCGCTCCGCTGGGGCACGCAAGCAGAGCTGGCGCGTCAGCATCTTCGGCCACACGCCGCAACAGCCGGCAATGGAAGGTCCCGCCGCGACGGTCATCGACCTGGCGAAGGCATACTTTTCCGATGCGCGCCTGCCGGTGGAGTGCAAGGAGTTCCGCCGCCCCCTCGGCGTCGTGGTCCGGATGGACGCGCGCGAGGGACGCATCTGGGTGAACGGCACGCCGGGAGCGGCCGAGGCCAGCTGACCGCTGTGCAGTCGGGCTAAAGCCCGACTCCGCATGCTAGCCTTGGCGCCGAAAACAAAAAGCCGAGGCACCGTCCGTGCAGACAGCCCCAGCGCCGTCCGCCCCGCTGTACAAGTCGCTCTATTTCCAGGTTCTGGTCGCCATCGCGATCGGCGTGCTGCTCGGCTATTTCGTGCCCGACACGGCCGCGCAGATGAAGCCGCTCGGCGACGGCTTCATCAAGCTCATCAAGATGATGATCGCGCCGATCATCTTCTGCACGGTCGTGACCGGCATCGCCGGCATGGAGAACATGAAGGCGGTCGGCAAGACCGGGGTGCTCGCGCTGGTGTACTTCGAGGTCGTCAGCACGCTGGCGCTGATCGTCGGCCTCGTGATCGTCAACGTCGTGAAGCCGGGCGCGGGGATGAACGTCGACGTCGCGACGCTGGACGCCAAGTCGATCGCGCACTACGCGGACGCGGCCAAGGAGCAGAGCGTCACGGAGTTCCTGCTGAACGTCATTCCGACGACGATCTTCGACGCCTTCACCAAGGGCGACATCCTGCAGGTGCTGCTGATCTCGCTGCTGTTCGGCTTCGCGCTGCACGCCGTCGGCGAGCGCGCGCGCCCCGTCTACGACTTCGTCGACCGGCTGTCGCAGGTCCTGTTCCGCATCGTCGGCTTCATCATGCGGCTCGCGCCGCTCGGCGCGTTCGGCGCGATGGCATTCACCATCGGCAAGTACGGGCTCGGCACGCTGAAGTCGCTCGGCCTGCTGATGATCTGCTTCTACGCGACCTGCCTGGTGTTCATTTTCGTCGTGCTGGGCCTGATCGCGCGCGTGCACGGCTTCAGCATCTGGCGGTTCGTGCGCTACCTGCGCGACGAGCTGCTGATCGTGCTCGGCACGTCCTCGTCCGAGTCGGTGCTGCCGCGCATGCTCACGAAGATGGAGACCGCGGGCGCCGCCAAGCCGGTCGTCGGCCTGGTGATCCCCACGGGGTACTCCTTCAACCTCGACGGAACGTCGATTTATTTGACGATGGCGGCCGTGTTCATCGCCCAGGCGACCAACACGCCGATGACGCTGCTCGACCAGCTCACGCTCCTGGCCGTGCTCCTGCTGACCTCCAAGGGCGCAGCAGGCGTCACCGGCAGCGGTTTCATCGTTCTGGCAGCCACGCTATCCGCCCTTGGTACATTGCCCGTGACGGCGGTAGCCCTCATCCTTGGCATCGACCGGTTCATGTCGGAGGCGCGCGCGTTGACGAACCTCGTCGGCAACGGCGTCGCGACCGTCGTCGTGGCGAAATGGTGCGGGGCGCTGGACGAGCAGCGGCTGCAGCACGAACTCAGGAAATAACGTCGCGAATGCTCGCGTTCGCGCACCCAGCCCGCGCCCGACCCCCCATGAGCCCGTCCGTTCAATTCGTACCGGTCACGACGCCGCCGCAGATCGAGGCGATCGCCGGCCTTGCGCGCGAGATCTGGTACGAGTACTACGTGGCGTTGATCGGCCGGGCCCAGGTCGAATACATGGTGACGAAGTTTCAGAGCAGCGGGGCCGTGGCCGGGCAGATCGGCGAGGGCTACGAGTATTTCTTGATCCAGCAGGGGTCGATTCAGCGGGATGGGCCGAACATCGGCTACTGCGCGGTTCAGCCCCAGCCCAGCAGCGGGAGCCTGTTCCTGAGCAAGTTGTACCTGTTACGCGACGCCCGCGGTGGGGGAACCGGCAGGGTTTGCATGGAGTTCATTGAGCAGCTTGCCCGCCGCCGCGGTCTCAACCTGCTATGGCTGACCGTGAACAAAGGAAACCCGGCTGT
>Ga0209382_10004813_pt1 | contig 17826 bp, 4 predicted proteins | sample SoiMetdeltSBSDD5_FD_187599 | JGI IMG/M metagenome (GOLD analysis project Ga0209382, IMG submission 187599) | Bulk soil microbial communities from a Populus tree surrounding site in Tennessee, USA - Soil MetaG P. deltoides SBSDD5 (SPAdes) (version 2) | ecosystem: Environmental > Terrestrial >...
CCTTTCTTCCGAGTGTACTTTTTAAACGCGTTCCTGAGGCCTTCCACCTCGATGGGGTCACCCAATTTCGTGCCCGTGCCGTGGGCCTCGATCAGTTGAACGCCCGCCGGATCGATCCCGAATTTGTCGTAGACCTCCTGCTCCAGGCGTGTCTGCGATTCCGGATTGGGCGCGGTGATCCCATTGGTTCTGCCATCCTGATTGACGCCCCATCCATGAATGACCGCATGAATCATGTCGCGATCTCTTTCGGCGTCGGCCAGCCGTTTCAACAAGACGACGCCCACGCCTTCTCCCGGAACAAATCCGTTCGCCCGCTCGTCGAAGGTGAAGCACCTGCCCTCGGGCGAGAGCATGCCCGTTTGCGATGTCTTTATATGCATCTCAGGCCCGACCATCACATAAACGCCCCCGGCCAGCGCCAGATCGCTCGCGCCAGAGGTCAAACTGTCACAAGCTTGGGCGAGGGCGACCAGCGACGAAGAGCAGGCCGTATCGATGGATATGCAAGGGCCCTGCAGGTTCAGGAAGTACGAAATGCGCGCGGCCAGAATGGAGGTCTCGCCGCCCGTGAAGCCTTGCGCGCTCAATTGATGCCGTCGCGACAACTGCTGATAATCACCGTTGGTACAGCCGACGAAGACACCGCACTTGCTCCCGGACAAAGATCGCGCCGCGTATCCGGCGTTTTCGATACTATGCCAGCACGCCTGCAAGAACAGGCGCTGCTGCGGATCCATGCTCTCGGCTTCGACCGGCGAGATGTCGAAAAACAACGGGTCGAACAGATCATATTCATCGATCGTCCCTGCCCACCGGCTGGTGGTCTTGCCCGCTATAGCCTCGCCAGGCTGATAGTACACATTCACATCCCAGCGGCGCCGTGGGACCTCGGTGATGCAATTCCTGCCGTCGGCAATGTTCTGCCAGAACTCCTCGATGTTTCTGGCCTGCGGGAACTGACCGGCCATGCCGATCACCGCAATGGGCTGTGCCGCGGTGGGCTGTGCCGCGGTGGGCTCTGATGGAAGGGGCGCCGGGGCGCCGGCGACGAATCGCGAGGCCGCGCGGCCGCGTCGGGACGTCAGCTTCTTCGCCGCACGCTCGGTCGCAAACGCGCGATGTGACGCGGCGCCAATCGCCGATGGCGCCGGCGTATCCATTACAAGAGGCGTAGGGCGCGCGCCCTGGCTCAGCGGCGCACCTCGCTTTTCAGCTTCTTCCTTTACGTATCGGCTGAGATGGACGAGCGTCGGGTAGCTGTAGACCTTCGTGGCTTCGATCGACGTCTGATATTTCTCGTTGATCTTCCGGATCCAGGTCACGCCGCTGATCGAATCGAGGCCCAGATCGACGAACTGCGCATTGTCGTCGACATCGCTCTCTCGCATCTGGAGTTCGTTCGCCAGCAGAGTTTTAAGGCTCGCGGCGACGTCGCGCAGCGCATCGCCGTCCATGGAGGGGGGTCGGTTTGCTGCGGCGGCCTGCCCATGGCCGTTCACGGACGAGTTCGCAGCTTCGATGGAAACCCGCTGTGACCCGCCTTGTGGCCCATCTTGTGGCCCATCTTGTGGTGTGATCTCCTGATAAAACTTGTTCTGAATTTGCGCCAGGGTGTCCGACCGACCCACAAAGGTCTTTTCATGCATGGCCAGTTCGAGTCGATACGTTTCTTCCAGCGGCTGGTATAGATGCTGCGTCAACTGCTGTTTGAGGCTAATCAAACTATGGCGCGGCGCTTGCGCGATTTGTTTGGCCAATGCCATCGCCGCCGGATACACCTCGGCCCTGGGCGCCACCCGCAGCAGGAGTCCCCTGTCTTTCAACTCGCTGCCCGCATAGCGCCGCGCAGTCAGCAGACTTTCTCTGGCCAGGTCCTTCCCGATCTTCTCCGCCAGAATCCAGGTAGCGCCCGCTCCCGGCGTGAATCCATAATCCATATACGGACTCACATACCGGCTTTCCTCGCCGAGCAGCGCGATGTCGGCGAACATCCCCATTGACCAGCCGGCGCCGATGCCGTGTCCTTGCATCGCCGCGATCACCGGCAGCTTGCAGTCGAGCGCCGATTGATAAATGTTGAAATCCGTGAACCTCGCCTTGCCTTGTTGAATAGCCAATAAACCTTCTTTGTCTCCGCCCGACGCAAAATAGTTATCGTAGCCGGTGAGGATCACGACCTTATACGACGGCGTCTGCTCGATATGCGCGAAGGCTTCCCTGACCCCTTCGATCAAGGCGTCGGAAAACATGTTCTTCGCTTCCCGATCTTCCATCTTCACAACCACGACGCCGTCCGGGCGCCCGGTTGCGGTGACCACTTTTGAGTGAAGCGCAATGGGCGTCGGCTCAGCAACCCGAGGTTCAGGCGCCGGCTCAGGGGCTTCGTCTATCCGCTGGAGCCAGACCGGAGCCGGCAAACTGCGAATCTTCTCCCGGAGGGTCGTCGCGGTCTGTTTCTTCCAAGCAGCCAAGACGCCTCGTGGCAGCTCGGCCCAGGACTCGGCGACTTTTAAGGCCGCAAGCAGAACCTGATCTTGCTCCTCCACGATCAATGCGCCCACGCGTCGCTGGAGATCAACGCCAGAATAGTCAGCGCCTGTCAGCAAGATTTCGCCGGCCGCCTCGCCGCCGAATCTATACGCAAAGATCGCGGCGGCCGTTTGCGCCAGCGCCGGGCTATGCCCGATGTTTGCGGAAGAGTAAACGCCCGTTTGGCTGTACACGCAGGCGTCGCAGTGCTGGCTGACGAGCCAGGCGGCGCCTTTGGCATTTCCATCCAAAGCGGCGACAACCGGGATCTCCGACTCGGCGACCAGGCGTTGAAACTCCAGCGCCACGTCATCAGGAATCGCGCTCTCCGTTCCCGGAAGAAAGTCGGGATACTCGCTGACGAGAACGACGGCCTTGTAGTAGGCGTTCCGACCAAGCTCGGCAAAAATATGGCCGAGATCCGCCACCAGGCCTGACACCTCAACTTGCTCCTCGGCGCTACAGAACTTGATGACAAGAACGTTTTCCGTCGTGGTGTCCAGATTGATATGTTCCGGATCAGCGCCGCTCGCGGTACTGATCCGGGCATCGGGCGGATTCTCCGCCGCGTCCGCCGCGGCCTCGACGCGCGTCAACGCTTCGACCAAACCGGCCAGGCGGCGCGTCAGATGCCGTTTTAACAGACGGAGCGCGTCCCGGGGCTTCGTCGCCATCGCCGACGCCAACTCCCGCGCATACGCCTCGACTTGCGCCCCCGGCAGTATGGGACACGTCCAGCCCTTGCTGCGCAATCGCTCGCCAGTCGAGGCCGTCGATAAATACAACAAGTCCTGCGCCAGGACCTCGCCGAACCGTTCTCCGAACAGAATCATCTCGGCGGTCGTCGGATAAAAATGGCGTCGCGTGTCTGTGTAGCCGTACTGCGCATCTTCGTTACAGACCATGAAGTCACATAGGGCCGCGAACAAGAAGCCTGCGCCGATCGCATCGCCCTCGAGGACGGCGATGACAGGATGGGGAAATGACACAATGGCCTGATAAAGCCGTTGCTCGACGGCTTCGTTGTAGTCATCTCTTCCCCCGCGCAAGAAACAGCGCTCGGCGCCGCTGATCATCAGTACCTTGACCGACGCTTCCTGTTGCGCCCGGTCCAGGGCCTGCAGCAAGTGGGCAATCACGTCCTTTGCCGGAGTGTCGCTGCTTAGCGGCGCGTCGATTTGAATCGAGAATATCCCGGCGCCGTCGTCGTACAACCTGACCGAAGAGACTGCAGGCGCGTCGCTCCCCCCTATAGGCGCGCCAAGCGCCGCATTTGAGAGAGTGATCGGCGCCCTTTCTGCGGAAGGCCGCCGCGCCAGGTTTTCCGAAGGCGCCGCCTCTGACGAGACAAGCGCGCTCGGCGCGACTAAAGAAATAGCAGCCGGCTTTCTCCGCTCAACCGGCGCGGGGGTCGATTGTTTATACGGAACAAATACGATTTCTCTGCGCGCCGGCGCGGCGGGAGTTATTTCTTTGTGGGCCGCAGGAACCGCCGGAGACGCCGTTTCATCAATGACCGGTTCGACTACATCCGAGGCTGTCCGCCGCCAGCTTGCGCCTCGCATCTGCGCAGCGACATTGCCCAGCTCATCACACAGATCGACATCCAGCTTGATGACGTCGTCTACGGCCTGACTGCCCGGCGAGTAGCGCGCCCAGGCCACCATCTCTCGGCTGCACGGCGATACGATCCGCAACGATTCCATCGCAAAGGGCATTCGCGGTTGGTCGGAACCTTCCGTTGAGTCGTCAATCAACCCCATGCAAGCCTGCAACGCGCAGTCCATCAAACTCGGATGCAGGACATAGTCTCCTGACGTATCCTCCACGACCTTCGGCAGCCGCATCCGCGCCAATAATTGGTCGTCTCCACGATGAATGGCGGTTATCCCCTGGAAAGAGAGGCCATAGACAAGACCCATCCGGGCGCCCGCCGCCTGTACGCCGCTCGGCTCTAACTGGCCCTGCCTCATCTGTCCCTTGAGTCGCTCGATATCGAGCGGGGCCGGCGCCGATTGACGACTCAAGACCGCGCGGCCCTGGCAATGGATGATCTCCTGACCGGTCTCCTGGCTGTATATCTCGTAGTCGATGTCCTCGTGGCCGTTCGTCGCGAGCGCGATGTTGACTTGCTTCTTCCCGGCGACCACGACCGGTTGCGCCCAGGCCACATTGCGCAGCTCCAGGACCGTCGATTCCGGTCGCGCGGGCAATGCGTGTTCGATCGCCGCCCGCGCCATTTCCAGATAGGCAACGCCCGGCAGCGCCTTTTGACCCGCGTGGCCGTTCGTCCGCGCCTGATGATCGGCGAGGAAGAACTCTTCTCCGGTAAAAGTCGAGCTGTAGCGTTGCTCGCTCAGATCGGAAGCGTTGCTGTGCAAGAGCGGGTGAAGAACCGCCGTCGTCGGGCCTGAAGGCGGCGCGCCGTTCGCAGCGCCCTGCTTGCTGGCTGCAGTATCGATCCAATAGCGATCTTTGGCGAACGGATACGTCGGCAGGCTGACGCGTCGCGGTTTGACCTCGCCGTAAAGCTTGCCCCAATCCACCTCCATCCCCTTCGCCCACAGCTCCACCAGCTTCGAGAGCCTCCTGTTCGCGATCCATCTGTCGATCGTTTGCCGCAGGTCGGCGTCGTCGCTGAACAGCGACAGCGCTTCTCTGTTGCGTGACGCCTGTCCTCGATAAACGTCTTCGATTCCTTCCTCGCCAGACACATAGGCTTGCAGCTTTTCCGCCAGTTGTTCGACCGAACTTGCCACGAAGCCCAGGCGCTCCTCCATCGCCTCTCGGCCCACCTGCAGCGTGTAGGCCATCCCGACCAGATCGATCGCGTTCAGCCGCGGCCGAACATAATCCAACAGATCACGGGCCTTCTGCCGCAGTTGCTCCGCCGTCCTCGCCGACAGCACGATGACGACATTCATTGCAGCCATCTGCTCTTGCGTCGGCTCCTGATATTCCTCCACGATCAGATGCGCATTCGATCCGCCCGCGCCGAACGACGAGATCCCCGCGATGCGTGGCAGCCTCCGCCCCTCGATCACCGACTGCTCCCAGGGTCTCAACTCCTGATTGACCACGAACGGAGTCTTGGCGAAATCGATGTGGGGATTCAGCCGCGTCGAATGCAGCGACGGAGCAATCTGCCGATGCCGCATTTGCAACAGGACCTTGGTCAGTCCCGCAATCCCCGCCGCCGATTCGCAATGGCCGATGTTCGATTTGACCGATCCGATCAGGCAAAATTCGGTCTCTTGAGTATATTGATAAAAGGCTTTGCTCAGGGCCGCAATTTCGATCGGGTCGCCGAGCCTGGTGCCCGTGCCATGGGCTTCGATGTAGCTGATATGCCGCGGGTCGGTACGGGATTCCGCCAGCGCCTGACTGATGGCGCCGGCTTGCGCCTGTGGGTTCGGAACCGTGTAGCCGTTGGTCTTGCCGCCATGATTGAGGGCGCTGCCTCGAATGATCCCGTAAATGTGGTCGCCGTCTCTTTGCGCATCGGGTAGTCTCTTCAGAACAACCACGCCGACCCCTTCTCCGGGAATATATCCGTCGCCTCCCTCGCCGAAGCTCTGGCAGTGGCCGTCGCTGGAGATGAATTGCCCGACGCTGAGCAGCAGGTACTTATTGGGGTGAATGCTGACGTTGACGCCTCCGGCGATCGCCATGCTGGTTCGCCCCAGTTTCAGATCCTGGCAGGCGACGTGAATCGCGGTCAAAGAAGAAGAGCACATGGTATCCAGCGTCATGCTGGGACCATGGAGGTTGAGCGCGTACGACACGCGATTGGCGATGCTTGCCAAATTGCCGGCAAATCCCATTCTGAGATCCTTTGCGTTGACCTCAGCGCCAAGCAACTGGTATTCGCTGTACATCACACCCACATACACGCCGACCTGGCCCGACAGGTCCTGCTTGCCCGACAGGTCCTGCTTGCCCGACAGGTCCTGCTTGCCCGACAGGTCCTGCTTGTAGGATGTCTGCAAGCTTGCGCGCGTGTATCCCGCGTCTTCTATCGCCATCCACGCATGTTGCAAAAATAAACGCTCTTGGGGATCGATGTATTTCGCGTCTCTGGGCGAGATGTTGAAAAACAGCGGATCGAATTCATCGACGCCGGCAATAAAGCCTCCCCACTTGCTGTAATGGCGCCCGCTTTGACTGCGATCCTCGCTGAAGTACTCCCGCCAGTCCCATCGCTCCTTGGGGACTTCAATGATGCAATCCTCGCCCTCGCGCAGATTGCGCCAATAGGCCTCGATGTCGACTGCGCCGGGATAGCGACCGCTCAATCCGATTATGGCGATCGGATCGGATTCCATTATCGTGGCGCCCGCGGCGCTCCGGGGACGGTTGAAACGTCGGTTCGAGACCGGCTTCGTTTGGACGGGCGCCAAAGATGGCGCGACGAACGGCGCCGCCTCACTCCGGCGATCCGCGGTCGTGGCAAAGAGCGCTGTTAACCGCGTCGAATAATTGGCGATGAAATATTTGCTCAACTCACGAATGGTTTGGTATTCGAAGATCAAGGTCTTGGGCAGCGAGCCAAATGTCTTTTCCAGTTGGTTGATCAATTGCATCGCCAGGATGGAGTCGATACCGTATTGCTCCAAAGCGGCCTGCGGATCAATTTTGGGGTACGGCAGTTTCAACAGTCCCGAAAATTGTTTCCGCAAATAGTCTTGCGTCTTCTCTGCAAGACTCTCCGGATCGATCTCGGCGCAAGGCGCCGATTGTTGGACTTGCGATTCCGATGGCGGCGCGGGACGGGCTAGCAAGGCCCGACGTATCTGCGGAAGATTACCTTCCAAGACCAAAATCTGATCGCCGGGCGACGCCAGGCTGCGATAAAAGGCGTCCATGCCGGTCGCCGTCCGCATCGGCTGCAGGCCCGTGGTTTGTCCCAGCAATTCCAGGCTCGCCGCATCAATACCCATCCCTCCCGATTGCCACAACGGCCAGTTGATCGACAGCGTACGCCCACGCCGCTGCTCGGCCGCCGCCTGCCGATTCCGATACGCCGCAAACTGGTCCATAAAACCGTTCGCGGTCGCGTAATCGGCTTGTCCCACATTCCCAATCGCCCCGGCGATCGATGAGAACAGCGCGAAGAAATCCAACTCAACGTCCTGGCTGGCCTGATCCAGGTTGTACGTCCCTGTGACCTTCGGCGCCAGCACCCGCCTGAATTCGGCGCCCGTCTTCTTCAGGATAAAGTTATCCGCGATCATCCCGGCGCAGTGAAGGATGCCGTCGAGCCGCTCGTACTCTTCTTTAACGCCGGCGATGAGTCGCTTGACCTGATCGAGATCGCCGACATCCACTTGCCGATAGCTCACCCGACCGGCCTGCCCGAACAATCCCTCTAAGATCGCTTGCTTCTCCGCGCTTAACGCCGAGCGCCCCGTTAGGACAATCCTGGCCTGGCGGGTCTTGGCGAGAATCTCCCTGGCGAAGAGAAGGCCCAGGCCGCCGAGCCCGCCTGTAATCAGGTAGACACCCTGATCTTTGAATGCGATCGGCGGTGTCTCCCGGTATTCCGTCGCCTCTTGCCAACGCAAGACCTGCCGCGCGCCTTGTTCGTATCTGATCAGCGCATCCAATCCGGCAGTTGGCATGCTGGTCTTCTCTTCCCACAGGAGCAGGCCCAGTTCCCTGGTCGTAGTGTGCGCCGGGACGAGGATGAGTTGACCAACGAGCCGGGGATTTTCCAACGCCGCCGTCTTGAGCAACCCCGACAGACCCGCAAACAGCGCCTGTTCTTGATGGTCGCCGACGACAATCTGAATGAGCGCCTTGCCTTGGGGCTTGCCCTGGAGGATGGCTTGTATCCGTTCAAAGCACGCGAGCGCGTACTCGCTGTAGCGCTGCGCAATGTTCTCTTGCTGCTCTCCTTGCAGCGACAGGCGCTGGCTGTGCGGAACCAAAGCCCCCAAGTCGTCAACGTCGATTGCCGAAAGCTCACACAGAATGACGTGGTGTTCCGCGTATTCGAGCTTACCGGCCTCGGCGGGCGCCCCAATGCCGCCTGTTTGGATGCCGCTTGCTTGCCAGACCGGGATGGCTAGCAGACTGCCGATCGCTAGATCCCGTGCGGCGGTTGTACTGATCTCTTTGCTCAGCGCGCGCGAAGACAGCCCGCGCATTTGCGCACAAACGTTCCCACGCTCATCACACAGATCGATATCCAGCTTGACGACCTTGTCCCCAGCCTGACTGCCTGGCGAGTAGCGCGCCCAGGCCACCATCTCTTGGCTGCACGGCGATACGATCCGCAACGATTCCAGCGCAAAGGGCAGTCGCGGTTGGCTGGGACTCTCGGACGAGCCGTCAATCAACCCCACACAAGCCTGCAGCGCGCCGTCCATCATACTCGGATGCAAGACATAGTCTCCCGACGTATCCTCTACGACCTTCGGCAGCCGCAGCCGCGCCAATAGTTGGTCGCTCCCACGATGAATGGCGGTTATCCCCTGGAAAGAAGGGCCATAGACAAGGCCCATCCGGGCGCTCGCCGCCTGTACACTGCTCGGCTCTAACTGGCCCTGCGCCATCTGTCCCTCGAGCCGCTCGATATCGAGCCTGGCCGGCGCCCCTTGGCGACTCAAGACCGCGCGACCTTGGCAATGAACGATCTCCTGGTCGGTCTCCTGGCTGTAAATTTCGTAGTCGATTTCCTCTTGGTCGTTCGCCGCGAGCGCGATGCCCACTCGCTTCTTCTCGGCGACCACTATCGGCTGCGCCCAGACTATATTGCGCAGCTCCAGGACGGTCGATTCGGGCCGCGCGGGCAGCGCGTGTTCGATCGCCGCCCGCGCCATCTCAAGATACGCCACTCCCGGCAGGACTTTTTGTACGGCGTCGCCATCCATACGCACTCGATGATCCGTTAAGAAAAACTCTTCGCCGGTAAAAGTCGAACTGTAGCGTTGCTCGCTCAGATCGGAGGTGTTGCCGTGCAGCAACGGGTGAAGGACCGCCGTCGTCGGGCCTGCGGGCGACACACCACGAGCGGCCCCTTGCTCGCTCGCCGCCGTATCGATCCAGTAGCGCTCTTTGGCAAACGGATACGTGGGCAGGCTGACGCGTCGCGGCTTACTTTCTACGGACCAGGCGCCCTCATAGTATTTATTCCAATCTATCTCGATACCTGACGCCCATAGAACACCGAGTTGTTCCAGGTCTCTTTCAAATAGCGCTTGATCAATTAACCGCTGCCCTGATTCCGTTTGCCACGCCCGCCACATCTGATTGATTTTCGAGTCACTTGAGGGCGCCTGACCGGACCAGACATCGGTCACGCTACTATTTCCGGCCAACCACTGCTTCAACTTGTCTAGCAACTCCACGTGATCCTTCACTCTAATTGCTAAACGCTGTTTCATAGCAGTACGACCGACCTGCCAGGTATAAATTGCATCGCTAAACTCTGCGCCGATCGACTCTTGCTCCAGCTTTATCTCCAGATGGCCAATCACTTTCTGAACGTAAATGCGCAAGCGATCATGACTAGCCGCTGACAAGACGAAGAGGCGCTCATGCTCTTGGTTACGGGCCCTGGCGTCTCGACGATACTCTTGCACGACAACATGAGCGTTGGTCCCGCCTGACCCAAAGCTACTCACCGCAGCTACACGGGGCCCTTCTGCACCCCATTCGCGAAGTTGATCCTGTATATAAAAAGGCGTGTCTTTCAGCCGAATCTTAGGGTTAAGCTGGGCAAAGTTAATCGACGCGGGAAGTTGTTGATGCCGGATGGATAAAATTACCTTTAGTAGACCCGTAATTCCTGCGGCGGACTCCAAGTGTCCGAGGTTGCTTTTGACTGAGCCGATCGCGCAGGCTACAGCTGGCTCTCTCGAAGCTAGTTGCGTGTAGGCGGCTTGTATTCCTTGTATTTCAATGGGATCGCCCAAGGAGGTGCCGGTGCCATGGGCTTCTATGTATGTCAGATCCTGAGCGGCGATCCCCGCATCTTGCCAGGCAGCTATTAGTAGTTCGCTTTGCTTTTGTGGGTTGGGAACCGTTAGACCGCCGGCAAGGCCGCCGTGATTGATAGCGCTGCCTCTGATTACTGCATGGACCTGGTCGCGTTCGGCGATGGCCGCGGCGAGGGGCTTGAGTAACAACATCACCGCGCCTTCAGAACGCACATAACCATCGGCTTTGACGTCGAATACCTTGCACCTGCCGTCGGGCGCCAGCATGCCGGCCTTGTGGTAAGCAATCGACAAATCGGGATGACAGATCAGATTGACGCCGCCAACCAATGCTGCGGCGCATTCGCCCGAACGCAATGATTGAACCGCCGAATGTAGCGCTACCAGGGAGGAAGAACAGGCGGTGTCGACTACCAGGCTGGGGCCGGAAAGGTCAAAAAAGTAAGAAAGACGGTTGGCCAAAATAGCCAAAGAGCTGCCGACGCCGTGGTGGGCTTCTATTTCCAAGCCGGCTTCTTGTATCAACCGGCTATAGTCACAATTGCTGGCGCCGACGAAAACGCCGGTCTTCGTGCCCTTTAAGGCCGCAGGTAAAATGCCGGCGTCTTCCAGGCAGGCCCAGGCGAGTTCCAGCAGCATCCGTTGCTGTGGATCGGTGATTTGCGCCTCGACGGCGGAGATGCGGAAAAAGGCGGCGTCAAAAGCATCGACATCCTTGACAAAGCCGCCTTGATCTATCCCGGGATACTCATCCCCACTGGGCCAGCTCCGCCTCGTCCTTGGAAATGAACCGATCACGCACTCGTTCGAGGCCAGCGACTGCCATAGCTTATCCGGAGTCTCGATACCGCCCGGAAGCTTGCAAGACACGCCGACGATCGCAATCTCCGTGGTCGCGGCATGCCCCTTATCCGGCGTGTCGCCAACAACCGGCAGCGTAACATTCATCGAGCGCTGCGCCGCATTGACGCTTGCCATCCAATTTGCCTCCGGGGTAGCAGCCAGCCTAGTCGTCAAATATTCGACGACTTTTCTAACCGTGTTGTGTTCAAAGAAAAATCCGGCCTGAAATTCCAGGCCAAACCGATCTTCACATCGCTGTTGCAATTTTAATAGGTCAGCCGAATCCAGGCCCATTTCCATTAGAGGGCGATCGATATCACACTCGCTCTCGCTGACACCCAACAACTGCGCCGCTCCTTCCCGGACGAACTTACTGATCTGTCGTCGATCGATCGTCGTTATCCTTGAGTCAGTAGCCGTCGCTGCATTTGCCGCCACTTCGATCCGCCGCCGGCGTGGCGTTCGATTGATGACGTCGTATGACACCAATACCCCATTACCCTGATTGGCGCGATCCTGCGGGCGATAACCCGGAATGGCTTTGACGACCTCGGCGCCATGAGTTTGATGAAAAGCCAGGACGGGATCCTGGCCGCCGCCTTGGCGCCGGATATATTCCTCGAAGGATTGAGCGCCCTCGGCATCATAGTTCTTGCATAAGGTCACTCCCACAACTTGCTGGACGCCGGGGATGAGGCTGCACCGCTGCAGCATGAACTCCAGTAATTGATCGCCATAACCCAAGTCTTGCGCTTGCGGATCGATATTAACCGCCAACAACTGAATGATCGGGCCCGACTCTTGATGCAACTCGTGGACATTCACAGCAGTGCGCGTCATAAGCGCATCCGTACTTGTAATGCGCTGGCTGTAGATCACGCCGAGCGTTTTTCCTCCTTTTTCCAGGACGAATTGCCCCTGCGGATATTTCTGCAAGCGCGCCCGGATCCGCTTCTCAGGAGTTCGCGTATGCCGCCAGCAGAGTTTTTCAAGCTGGCAAAGTCGCTCCAGGTCGGTTTCGATCGCGCGCCGGATGATATATTCGCGCTTTGTAAAACTGTGTGGGACGATCCGACCTGGATCGTACGCCTGTGGATAGCGTTTCACGTAATCATCGTTAAACAGACCCATGCTCGCCGCTAATGTGATGAAGGCTTCGGCGCTGATTAAATCATCAAACACGCGCGCAGGATCGCCGAATAACAGGTCGCTAATGCGGTGGAGCGCCGGCCTATAGGAGGCCGCGACCTTGAAGACAGGGCTTTGCAGCAGGGCCTTGCCGGAAGCCGTCAATTGGGCTTTATTGTCCGTAAGCCATTGGCGCATGGCGAACAACTCTATGACTGTTTGAGACAGGGGCGGACTTAATCGCTCAAGTTCCTCGCAAAACTTATTCGCGTCCAGCCGCTGTAAAGACACAACTAGCTGGACGATGATGGCGCCCCGCGCCAGCTCCAGCGAAGCGGAGTCTCCAACTTCTGAATGAAAAAAGACCTGCTCGATCTTCTCTCTAAGCGCGCGCGCGTACGAATGCTGCGTAATCAACCGCTCCGGCCCGACGGCATAGAGCGGCGTCAATCCCAGCTCAGGATAAGGGTTCGCCTTAGCGGTCAGACGGTAGGCGTCATCGACGTTCTTCTCGAGCCAGCCTAGAGACTCCAATGCTTCCAGAGCGATCGTAAAATAGCCCGCATTCGCTTCGAGCTCCTCGATCAACCAGACACGCTCACGGAATTCATGGTTATCGAGCAGCTTGAATAACCCGCGTCGCTGACAAACTTCGACAATCGGAGTGGCTACGTAACCGTGACAATAAAATGTCGCTAGGTCCATCATTTATTTGTTGCGCCGGCTTGGTTGATAGGAGATCTCAAATCGCTACTTTTCCTTTATGAAATCGAACTTCTCGTCTTGATATTTCCTCTTATCCAAACGATCTGGCAGTCTCGAGAGCATGTAGGTCATATGTTCGATTGTCTCCCTATCGACCCACCAATCCGGCGTAAATAGGCCCTCACTCATGTTCCGTACGTACTCGATTTCGACCAGACCATTTTCCAGCGGAGTAAATCGGAACGTGTTGTACATGTCCGTCACACGGAAACAGCAGCTATTTGGAGGAAGTTTGTCTGGAGCCGCGGAAAATACCAAAAGAACTTCTTTGTTACGCGGGTCTTGATGAAACTGTGCCCTAATCACGTATTCCCTCGGTTTATAATAGTAGGGAAAATTGTATCGAAAAGTGTAATACTGAAGCTGATCATCCACCCGATCTATCATCCTCGATTCAATACAGCCGGTGTTTTTGCAAATCTCGGGATCCTGGTTGTATCTTACGATGTGGGATAGCGTCGAGCGAACTTGCACAACGCCCTTGATTTGTATCCGCCCCACACCCGGAGCCTTCAAGGTATAGATTTTTACCCCGTTCTTTTCATGAACGAATTCCCACTGATTAGAGCCGGAATACCTCCAGATAAACTGCGCGACCAAAAATAGCGCGACGAGAGATGCGACTACAATCAATAGGACTTTGAGAACCCTTACGCTCAACTTTCTGGCTTTAGCTACCGAGCTTTCATTTACTAGAGGTCGCTCCAAGTGAGCTATCGATATCTCATTTTTCATTTCTTCCTCCTGGATAGAGTGTTGCATTGAATGGTTAACCTCGACGGCGTGTCGATAGAGCGGCGCCACGAACAGGGCTCTATCATTAAGCTTAATGATAGAACCTCGCTTGCTATCGCCAGCGGTACTGAATGACTGAATCAAGGCCGTTAATGGTTGAATGAATTAATAACCGAATCAAGGCCGTTAATGGCTAAATAAATGATTGGCTAGGTATTTGCCTAAACAAATTAGCGTCAGGGTCGGAGATACCTCTACATCTTCGGGCATCACCGAGGCGTCACAAACGTGCAGATTGCTATATTCCGTTTGCAGGCGCTCATCCAAATGCTCTTTGATCCTAATTACTCCGCCTACCTGCGCCGCGCTGAGAGGTGATTTGAAAATATGCTTGCCGCCGGCGTTCTGTATGATTTGCCGAGCCATCTTTTCAGCTTTTCCCAACTTCATGAGGTCCGCTTTCTTCAATTGCTTGTAGTAACGACCGTCCTCCCGAAGACCTCCACCTAATTCGTCCTTGACCCCCGCCACTACGCCGATGCTTTTCGAGTGAAAAAATGCGCGGATAAATTTACGGTTACCTAGCATATACATTCTGTAGAATGTGCGAGCGAAATTCGCGTCGCCCAGACCAATGCCGTCCTGTAATTCCCCCCCCATACTTCCCACAAAACTCTCCCCAGCCTTCAGCCCGGACACGACGCCGAACACCCCAAAATTGGGGAGGCAATAGAACCCGCTATTGGCAACATTTTTCATCCCGCTATCTCGAAGTATGATTGGCGAAGCCGTGGCGCCGGCGGAGAGAATGATCTTGGCTCCAAAGGCGCGACGGATCTCAAAATCCTTTTTTCCTCTTTGAATTTTGTACTCCACGCCGACGGCCTGTTTCTTATCAACAAGCGCCTTGAGAACCTTGGCCCGGTTGATCAACGTCGCTCCTGCCGCGACGGCCTCCAACGCATAGCGCCTGGCGTTCCATTTCGCCTCGTGGCTGTAACCGGAAGCGCATTTGGAGAGATCGACCAACATCATTTTCTTTTTCCACACGTATCCCAGCTCTCGCGCGCTGTCTCGAACCCTTATGGCCTGGGCTCCAAAAAGCTCGTCGGGCAACACCCCCAGCGGCAGCTCCCGTTTCGCCTCTTCGAACTCGCCGGAAAGATCGATTCCCAGCGAGAGGAAGGTCTCCAACGGAGGAAGATCGGCCACTGCAAAATAGACAGCGGTCGTGCCTCCCGTCGTGAACGCCCTCGCGGTAGCAAGGGCGTCGCCCACCGGAACAACGTTAAGAATGGAGCTGGTTGCCAGGAAGCCTTCTTTTGTCGGCGCGTCGCCGCCTCGTTCGAGAATCAGCACTCTTTTTTTCCTTTTGCTTAATTCTCTCGCGACAGTCGCGCCTCCAGGCCCCGAACCTACCACGATCGCATCGAATTCTTGATTGTTAACCTGTTGAGCCAAAGCGAATCTCTAAGACAGCGAACCGGGAATACCATTCGATCTCGCTTCTGATAGAAAAAGCCATGAGAAATCGGATCAGATTTTTATTTTCTTCCATCTGCCGCCGGCCCAGATCGCAGTAATCAACGTAGTCGCGAGTACACCGTACACTATTTGAACGAGCCAGATTTGTAAGAGGCCGTATTTCAGATAAGGGCCGACGATCCAAGCCGCAGGCAAAAAGAAGAGCCATTGCGTGCTGAACGAAACCATGACGACTCGTTTGCCATCACCGACGCTGTATAAAGTATAGGCAAAGATATAAATCAGACTGCCGAGTCCGGTCGTGGCCGCCACCAGTCGCAATGGTATGACAGCGATTGAGATGGTGTTGGGATCAGAAAGAAAAATCGAAAGAAACAATTCCGGGAATAGAAAAATAGGAAGTCCCAGCAGGCTGATCCCAATGACTCCCAGTTTCCCCGTATCCCAGCCCCACTGCGCAGCCCCCTCAAGATCGCCCTCGCCTACGGTTTTGGAGACAAGGGTCGCGGAGGCCGTCGCCAGCGACATGGCCAGGAGAACCAGCGCCATCGTGATTCTGACCAGAACGTTCGCGGCGGCTAGATGCGCCGTTCCGACCTGTCCCACAATCCAAAAAAACGTGATGTAGCCGGCCGAATGGAAGACCTCCTGCATGGTGGCAGGCAGCCCCATCTGGAAAACGCGCGCCAGAAGAGATCGCTGCGGCCTTGCGCTCAAAAATCCTTCCTTTCGAAAACGGAAGTAGAGGAGCGCAAAATTAATGACGGCGCCCACGTAGAGTGAGACTACTGTACTGATTGCAGCTCCCGTAGCTCCCAGGGCGGGAGCGCCGAGCTTTCCGAAAATCAGAATATAGTTCCCGAAAATATTCAGGCCAATCATGAAAAAGATGATCGCCATGTACATCTTCGGCTTTTCCATGCCATACCAATAGCCCTTGAATGCGCTTTGCATTCCTACCGCGATGACGCCCATGTAGAGAGTCCTGAGAAATGAAACGCCCACCCTGGTGACTTCAGCGTCAGAGGAAATGACCGAGAAGAGCACAGGAGTAAACACGTAACAGAGAATTGTCAGAGGCAGCCCCACAAGCAGGGCGATCAAGAGACCTGCGTTCAGCGGCAAACAGCTGGGTTCCGTGGAGCCCTCCCCCCTTCTGCGGGCGACCATCCCTTGCACCGCAGGCGCAATCCCCATCACAAGAGCCAGGACAAATGTATTGCTAAAGACCGCCAATCCAACCGCCGCTACGGCGTGGTTCCCCAATCTTCCAACCATGGCGAGATCGATCAACGACATCGTCAAAGTCAAACCCAGGGCGATGCCTGCGGGAAACGCCAGCGCGGATATAGTTTTAGTTCGGTTCCAGGTGAGCATGAAATTTTCCTCCGAAAATGTTACCTAAGATCGAGGTCATGACTAGAAGACAGCTAACCTCATTTTCAAGCGCCGATCGCTCTTGCGGATTAGTCTCCCGCTTCCGCCGCCGCCTTCATCAGATGACCTTTACCTTCGAGAGTTGGCAGGTCTATATCAGCAATGAGCCTGACTTTCACATAATCCAAAGTCAGCCCACCCTCAACATGTACTTTGCCTGTACCGTTCTCAAAATCCGCTTCGTTGAAATCGCAAGCCTCACGGTCCAGCATGACGCCTAATTCAGTCCCTCCCCACGTATTCGTGAACTTAATATGCACATAATTACGACCGATGGCTTCTTTAAACAGTGTAACTGTTCTCTCGGGGCGTGACCCGACTTCAACCGGATGATCGCCCTCACAAAGCCTATCGACCAAGCTCTTTTCGCGGGGTCTGTTCGAATCAGCAAGCGGCGGCGGCGGCGCCGGATTCTTAGCCATCTCCTCCATCTTTTTTCTCAGGCTCAGAGGCCTCATATCAGTCCAAACTTCCTTGATGTAGGCCAGACATTCAGGCTTCGGGCCGACTTTCCCGACATCCTTCCACCCGAGAGGATTGCCCTTGTACTCGGGCCATATCGAGTACTGTTCTTCATGGTTTACTACAACCTTGTAGATAGTTGTGTCTTCTCTATCAGGATCGCGCCAATTCATTTCTCATCCTCCTTGTATCAGGTTCTCTGTGTTATGCGGTGTGAATGGATAAAGTCGGGATAAGAGCAAAATAAATGGAGCATAGGCGGATTATTTTGCCGACGAACTTATAAACAATTTCTTCGAGGGCGTTATCGAGTAATGGGTCGAAGGGAGTTGATCATCGTTTCGGCCTTCGGACAGAAAAATGCGGGGCAGAAAAATAAGAGACGCTATCCGGCTCTTCTTCGTTATTGACTACAATGATTCTCGACTCATGGCTAAGGTAAAAATGAGTCGATCAATGTTCCTTTCCCTTGAGCAAGTCCAAGCTTCCTGACGAA
>Ga0209382_10004815_pt1 | contig 17824 bp, 22 predicted proteins | sample SoiMetdeltSBSDD5_FD_187599 | JGI IMG/M metagenome (GOLD analysis project Ga0209382, IMG submission 187599) | Bulk soil microbial communities from a Populus tree surrounding site in Tennessee, USA - Soil MetaG P. deltoides SBSDD5 (SPAdes) (version 2) | ecosystem: Environmental > Terrestrial >...
GCCGGCGGGACGCACGCCATGGACCCCGAGGATCACGGGTTCATGTACGCCTGGAGCTTTTATGATCCCGACGGACACCACTGGGAGGTCGTCTGGATGGACCCCAAGTCGACGCAGTAACTCGATTCGCGCGACGACGGTGGACGGCATCACGCCGTCCACCGCACGCTGCCCGCGCTCAGGAGGGCCAGCGAGCGCGAGCTCCCTCCGGGCGTCTCACTTCTTCGCGCACTTCTTCGAGGCAAGCTCCCAGGTGCCGCCGGCCTTCTCGCAATCGGCCTGCGTCGTGTACTGGCCGAAGTCGCCGGACGTCGAGGTGGAGCTGGGCGACGGGCTGGCAGACGGCGACGCGCCAGCGCCGCTGGGGCCGCCGGAGGTCGTGCCGGTCGTGCCGGTCGTGCCGCTCCCACCCGAGCTTCCCGACGGCGCACCCGAACCCGAGCCCGCGGCGCCACTGCCGCTGCCGGCGCCGCCCGTCTGGGCTGCCACGAGCGCCGGGGCGACCGACATCACCGCGACGAGAAACAACACGAGAATCTTGATCATGTCGAGGCCTCCAAAAGTGTGAGTGTGATTGTCCTGCCGCCTCGACGAAGCAATTCCCGGGCCCATGAGTGGCGAGCACGCCGGGACGCGCGGGCCAAGCTCAGGCGAGCGGTCACCTGTCGCGGCTCTCGACATTAAGGTTGACGTTCTGCATATATTAAGGAACCCTAACTATCCGGGAGGATCGATCATGAGGTGGAAGAGCGCCGCCGCTGTGCGACAGGGTCTGCTGATATCGCTGCTGCTCGGCGCCACGCTGAGCGCCACGCCGGCGCTGGCGCAGGGCCCCCCCAGCGAGATCCCGGTCACGATCGAGAACAACCGGTTCGTGCCGTCGGAGGTCAAGGTCAAGGCGGGCAAGCCGTTCGTGCTCGTCGTGACGAACAGAGACGCGAAGTCGGAAGAGTTCGAGAGCAAGGACCTGCGCATCGAGAAGGTCATCCCGGCCGGCAAGACGGCGAATATCCGCGTGCGCGCGCTGAAGCCGGGGACGTATCCGTTCTTCGGCGAGTTCAATCCAAAGACCGCGCAGGGGCAGATCGTCGCCGAGTAGCATGGGCGCCACGTTCGTCATCGTCCTGCGCGAGGGATTCGAGGCGGCCCTGCTGCTGGGCATTCTCTACGCGTACCTGGCGATGATCGGACGCGCGCAGAGCCGCCGCTATGTCACCGCCGGTGCCGTCCTCGCGCTTGGCGCCTCGATCGCGATGGGCGTGGCCGTCAGCGTGATCAGTGGGCCACTCGCCGACCTCGGCCCGGACGTCATCGCCATCGGCGTCATCTTCCTCGCCGTGGTGCTGCTGACGTGGCATGGCTGGTGGATGGGCCGCCACGCGCGCGAGATTCGGGGCGAGGTGCAGCGCCGCATCGACGAGGCCCACGCGCGCCAGCGGCTCTGGCTCGTCGGTCTCATCGCGTTTACCGGCGTCTTCCGCGAGGGCGCCGAGACGGTGCTGTTCCTGTGGGGCCTCCTCGTGCAGATGGACGACGCGGCGAGCTGGCGCGCGCTCGCGGGTGGCGTCGCGGGTCTCGTTGGCGCGGCGATCCTCGGCTGGGTCGTGTTCCAGGGCGGTCGCCGCCTCAGCGTCCAGCGCTTCTTCGCGGCGACGTCGGTGCTGCTGTTGTTGCTCGCCGCTGGCCTCCTCAGCGCTGGCGTTGGCAAGCTGCAGGGGCTGGGCCTCTTGCCCGCCGGCGACCCGGTGTGGGATACGTCGTGGCTCCTCGACGACCACGGCGCCCTCGGCGGCGTGCTGACCGGCCTGGTCGGATATCGGGCGCGGCCGACGGCGCTCGAGATCCTCGCCTACGGCAGCTACATCGTCGTCGCGGGAACGGCGTTCTTCCCGGCCGTGTTTCGGCGGAAGACGCACGGCGGAGCCATCGCCCCGGTCGCGAACAGACAGCGTTGAGCGAGCCGGCCCGCTTTTGCACGGCGGATGATCGCCCGTTAAACTCGGTCCGCGCACGGCAGAGCATGAAACGGTGAAGCAGCGACTCGAGCTTCTCTACCACCTCGCCGACCGGGTGGCGCGCGCCACGGACGCGGCCAGCGTCTGCGAGGCGGCCATTGCGTCGATCATGGCGGCGGGCGCCAACCGCGCCAGTGTGCTGCTCCTCGACGAGACTGGTGTGATGCGATTCGGGGCGTGGCGCAATCTGTCGGAGCGCTATCGCGCGGCGGTCGACGGGCATTCGCCCTGGTCAGGGGACTCGCAGACTCCGGCGGCCATCGTGATCGAGGACCGTCCTGATCGTCGACGATCAGCCGGACGCCCGCGAGCTACTGGCCATCGCCGTCGGTCAGAGCGGCGCCGACGTGAGAGTCGCCGGCTCGGCGCGCGAAGGTCTGCAGATCCTCGCCGACGATGACATCGATATGCTGGTCAGCGACATCGCCATGCCGGAGATGGACGGCTTCGCGTTCATCGAGACGGCCCGGCGGCAACACGCGCGGCGTGCCGGCGGGCCCCTCCGTGCCGTCGCCGTCACCGCGCACATGGGCCGGCACGTCCGCGATCGCGCCATCGCCGCCGGGTTCGACGCGCATGCGGTCAAGCCGTTGAATCCCGAGGATCTCGTCGTGCTGCTCGCGACGCTGCGCGATCCGCAGCGCTCCGCCCACTAGGCGGGTATGCGGCTGCCCTTCGCGCCGCCGCTGGCGCCCATGCTGTCGGCCGCTGCCGACGCACTGCCGGCGGGTCCGGGCTGGCAGTTCGAGCCCAAATGGGACGGCTTCCGCACGCTCGTGTTCCGCGACAGCGACGAGATCCTCGTGCAGAGCCGCGACGAGAAGCCGATGAACCGATACTTCCCCGAGCTGCTCGCGCCGCTGGCGCGAAACCTGCCGCCGCGCTGTGTCGTCGACGGCGAGATCGTCATCGTCGGCGCGGCCGGGCTCGATTTCGAGGCGCTGCTGCTGCGCATACATCCCGCCGCCTCGCGCGTGAAGCTCCTGGCCGCTCAGTCGCCGGCGTCGTACGTGGCCTGGGACCTGCTGGCCCTCGACGACGAAGACCTGCGCGACGTGCCGCTGGCCGTGCGGCGCGAGCGGCTCGAGGAGGCGCTGGGAAGGGCGACGCCGCCCGTGCATCTCTCACCGGCCACCCGCGACCGCGCCCTGGCCGAGGACTGGTTTCGACGCTTCGAGGGCGCCGGGCTCGATGGTGTCATGGCCAAGCGTCTGGACGCGCCGTACCGCGCCGGGGAGCGCACCATGATCAAGGTGAAGCACGCGCGCACGGCGGACTGCGTGGTCGCCGGCTTCCGCTGGCATAAACAGGGCCCCGGCACCATGGTCGGCTCGCTCCTGCTTGGCTTGTACGACGATCACGGGATGCTGCACCACGTCGGCGTCACCGCCGCCTTCACCAACGCCGCGCGCAAGCAGCTCGTGACCGAGCTGGCGCCGCTGCGGGAGCGTGCGCTCGACCATCATCCCTGGCGCGACTGGGCGATGGCGGAGGACGATGCGGGCGCAAACGGCCAGCGGATGCCGGGCGCCACGAGCCGCTGGAACCGCGGCAAGGACCTCAGCTGGGAGCCGTTGCGGCCCGAGCGCGTCTGCGAGGTCGCGTACGACCACATGCAGGGCTCGCGCTTTCGCCACGCAGCGCGGTTCCTCCGCTGGCGGCCGGACAAGCGACCACAGGAGTGCCGCTACGACCAGCTCGAGGTGACGCCGGCCTATGAGCTCGAGCGCGTCTTCGGCGCCCGCGAGCGCGCACGCTCGCGCCCCGACGCGCGCCACGGATCGTAGTCGGGCACCGGCGGCTCGTCGCCGGGGCGCTCGGCCTCGGGGACGTGGCGGAGATTCACCCGGATGCGGGTCCAGGTGGTCGAACGGCCGCGCATCGAGTCGACGAGGACGTCATCCACGTGCAGCCGCGCGGCCGCCGCCGGATGACGCGCTTTCCAGCTCTCGAGGCCGGCCAGGGCCTCGGCCTGGTCCGCGGCACGGGCCACGGTGATGAGCGTGGACGGCGTGCGGCCGCGGCCCCTCGCGGCCGCCTTCGAGCGCGAGGGCGCGACGCGTGGTGGCTCGTCACGCTGCTTCTTGTAGTGCGGGGGCCACGGCGCATCGCGCAGGCCGGCCGCCTCCTGCGCCGCCGACAGCTCGAGCAGGGCGTCGAGTGATCCTGCCGCCGCGTCGATCCCGGCCGCGGCATCGCCGCGCTCGCTGAAGCGCGTGGCGGCGGTGGCCAGCGTGAAGGCCGCGGGATCGCAGCCGGCAACCTCGTCCCAGTCGAGCGGCATTGACACGCGCGCGTCGGGCGTCGGCCGCACGGACCACGCGGACGCGACCGTGCGGTCCTTCGCGTTCTGGTTGTAGTCGAGGAACACGCCGTGCCGCTCCTCCTTCCACCACTTGCTGCTCGCCAGCTCGGGCGCGCGTCGCTCCACCTCGCGCGCCAGCGCCAGCGCGGCGCGCCGCACCTGCTCGAACGGGAAGCGCCGCTCGATGCGCACGTTGACGTGCATGCCGCGCGAGCCCGACGTCTTGGGCCATCCGCGAAGCCCATACGCATCCAGGACGTCCCGGACCAGCAGCGTCACGCGTCGCACGTCGTCCCAGGCGACGCCGGGGCCGGGGTCGAGATCGACGCGCAGCTCGTCGGGATGGTCCAGATCGTCGGCGCGGACGGGATGAGGGTTCAAGTCGATGCAGCCGAGGTTCACGATCCACAGCAGCTGCGCGGCGTCTCGCACGACGACCTCGCGGGCGGTGCGTCCCGAGGGAAAGCGCAGCTCCACCGTCTCGATCCAGTCCGGCCGCGCCTCCGGCGCCCGCTTCTGGAAGAAGGGCTGGCTCTCCGCGCCATCGACATAGCGCTTGAGCACGATCGGCCGCCCCGCGATGCCCCGCAGAGCGGCCGGGGCCACCGCCGCGTAGTACTTCGCGAGGTCGAGCTTCGTGTAGCCGGCGCGGGGGAAGAAGATCTTGTCCGGATTGGAAACGTGGACGCCGCGTCCGGCCACCTCCAGCAGCGCGCTCCTCATGCCCCCAGTGTAGCCGCCCGGACGATGGCGATTCAGGCTTCCGTCGTTCGGTCTACGGACGAGAGGCCGACGTATGATATCCAGGAGGCGCTGATGCAACGATCCCAACCGATCACGCGTGTCGGCGCTGAAGCGCGCCGTCGGCCTCGGTGGCGGTCGCGTCTGCACGAGGTGATCTTCGAGTCGGACACCGCCGCCGGGCGGGCGTTCGACGTCGGCCTGCTGCTCGCGATCGCCGCCAGCGTGGCGGCGGTCGTTCTCGAGAGCGTGCCCGAGATCCGCCATGAGCACGGCCCGTGGCTGCGCGCGACCGAGTGGACGCTGACGGTGGCCTTCACCATCGAGTACGGACTGCGGCTCATGGTGGTGGAGCGTCCGTGGCGGTATGCCACGAGCTTCTATGGTGTGGTCGACCTGCTGTCGATCGTGCCAACCTACCTGGCGCTCGTCGTCCCCGAGACGCAGTCCTTCATGGTCATCCGCGGCATCCGGCTCCTGCGCGTGTTCCGTATCCTCAAGGCCGCGCACTTCGTCAGCGAGGCCGAGCTGCTCGTCACCGCGCTGCGGGAGAGCCGGCGAAAAATCACGGTGTTCCTCGGCGGAATCGTGGCGGTCGTCCTCATCGTCGGGTCGCTCATGTACGTCATCGAGGGCGAGGAGCACGGCTTCACGAGCATTCCCACCAGCATGTACTGGGCGATCGTCACCATGACCACGGTCGGCTACGGCGACATCGCGCCCCGCACCCCCCTCGGTCAGCTCGTCGCCTCGCTCCTGATGATCCTCGGCTATGGCGTCATCGCGGTGCCGACCGGGATCGTGTCGGTCGAGCTGGCCAAGGCCGGCCGCCCCGTATCGCGGCAGGCGTGTCCGGCGTGCGGCGCCGAAGGCCACGATGTCGATGCGTCGCACTGCAAGTACTGCGGCGCCCACCTGTGACGATCGGCTCCTCCTGGGCGCGACACCTTTCAGTGGCTCTCGCGAGCCGACCCCGCGTCTCCCGGGCACACGGATTGCTCATGCGGGCTCCATCGAGGAGCCCGTATGAAAATGACCAGCGCACTCGTCGCGACCGCGCTGCTCGCCGGTGCGAACGCCGCTCTGGCCGCGGAGCCGACGCAGAAGGACTTCGACGCGTGCAATCGCATGGCACAGTCGAAGCTGAGTCCGAGCGCGTCGCCAAAGAGTCCGGCCGACACGGCGGTGCGCTCACAACCGACGACGGCCGCCCCGCAGGCGGCGCCGAGCCCCCAGCCGGCCGACGAGGCGAAGGTGGCCAACCAGGCCGATCAGCTGCGCGGCATCGCCGACGTGTCCAAGAATGACCCGACCTATCAGCAGGCCTACCGAGACTGCATGAAGGCGCGCGGGTTCTAGAGGATAAGCGCTTCCTCGCGGCGGACCTGACGGGCGAGTCGCCGCCGGCCGTCGGCGTCCAGCAGCCCTTCGAGCCTGGGGAAGTGCACGTCCTCCTCGTCCCGGATATGGCGCGCGATCAACGCGTGGAGCGCGCGCGCCCGCTCGGCCCATGCAGCGCCGCCGGCCGGCGCCATCTCCAGCTCGTAGAGATGGACCTTCATCTCCGCGCGCTCGCTGTAGAGCTGTTTGGCGGCGCTCGTCCCGCCCGCCTTGGACTGCAGCAGCGGATACACGATGTCTTCCTCGGCGAGCGCGTGCAACCGGCTACTTATCACGCCGACGGCCAGGCCGCCGGCGACGGCGGCGATGTCGCGGGTGAATGAACGCTCACGATGTGAAAGCCTCATTTCGGGCTCCTCGAGGGATGCGGCTGCTCGAGTGCAAGCGGCATTCCGACGGACATCGGCGGGTTGACGCGCGTGGCCGCAGCACGGAGACTGCGGCACGAAGGAGATGACACCATGAGGAACGCGGTCCACACCGACAAGGCGCCCAGGCCGATCGGCCCCTACTCGCAGGCGATCGTCGAGGACGGCTTCGTGTTCGTCTCGGGACAAGGCGCCATCAATCCCGTCACGGGACAGATCGAGCGCAGCGACGCGCGCTCGGAAACGACGCGGGTGTTCGAGAACCTCAAGACGATCCTCGAGGCGGCCGGCTCGTCGCTCGCGAAGGTCGTCAAATGCAACGTGTATCTGCGCGACATCAACGACTTTGCCGCGATGAACGATGTCTACGCGACCTACTTCGAGGCTCCGTATCCGGCGCGCACGACCATCCAGGCGGGCGCCCTGCCGGCCGGCATCGCGGTCGAGATCGAGTGCGTCGCACGGGCGTGAGGCGGTTCTGACCGTGTCCCCGTCCGACGGAAAACTTGAGTCTCTCCGCGACATTTTGTTTCTATGAGGGGCATGGCTTCGAAGACTGCCTCCATCGCACCGCCGTCGGCCGTCGAGATGGGCGCTCGCCAGCGCGAGATCTCCGTCTCGGAGTTCTTCACGAAGAACCGCCATCTCCTCGGCTTCGACAATCCGCGCAAGGCGCTGCTGACCTGTGTGAAGGAGGCGGTCGACAACGCCCTGGACGCGTGCGAGGAGGCGGGAATCCTGCCGGACGTGATCGTGAAGGTGGAGGCGGTCGGCAACGGCGACCCGCCGCCACCCGCGAGCCAGGCCACGCGCTTCCGGATCACCATCACCGACAACGGGCCCGGAATCGTGCGAGGGCAGATCCCGCGGATCTTCGCCAAGCTGCTGTACGGATCGAAGTTCCATCGGCTCCGCATGAGCCGCGGCCAGCAGGGGATCGGCATCTCGGCGGCCGGCATGTACGGTCAGCTCACGACCGGCAAACCCGTCCAGATCATCTCGCGCACGAGCCCGCGGGCGCCCGCTCACTTCTTCGAGGTCCAGATCGATACCAAGAAGAACGAGCCGCACATCCTCGAGAAGAAGCAGGTCGACAACTGGGAATATCCGCGCGGGACCCAGGTGACCCTCGAGGTCGAGGGACGATACCAGAAGGGGCGCGCGTCCATCGATGAGTACCTCGAGCAGACGATCATCGCCAATCCGCACGTCAGGCTGACGTACGCCGCGCCCGATGGCGAGACCAGGGAGCATCCGCGAACGTACGCGGAGCTGCCGCCCACCCCGCGCGAGATCAAGCCGCATCCGAACGGCATCGAGCTCGGCATGCTGCTCAAGATGCTGCAGGACACCACGAGCCATTCGCTCGCGGGATTCCTGGCCGCGGACTTCAGCCGCGTGTCACCGCGGCTCGCCGACGACATCTGCAAGGCGGCCGGCCTGTCACCCCGCGCGCGTCCACGCGACGTGCACGGGCAGGCGGCCGAGAAGCTCTACCAGACGATCCAGGCCACGAGGATCATGGCGCCGCCGACGAACTGTCTCTCGCCGATCGGTGAGCGCGCGATCCTGTCCGGGCTCTACCAGCAGATCAAGGGCGATTTCTATACGGCGGTGACCCGCCCGCCGTCGGTGTACCGCGGCAATCCGTTTGTGATCGAGGCGGGGCTCGCGTACGGGCGAGGCCCGGAGCAGACGCCGGCCGCGCCGGAGAAGGCGGCGCTTCCGCTCGCGGAGGGCGAGGCGCCGACCAGCGAGCACGAGCTGGCGCGCGTCATCCGCTACGCCAACCGGGTCCCCTTGCTCTATCAGCAGTCCGCGTGCGCGAGCTACAAGGCGGTGGTCGATACGAGCTGGCGCAATTACGGCGTCCCGCAGTCGCGCGGGGCCGTGCCCGCCGGCCCCATGGTGATCTTCGTCCACATGGCGTCGGTGTGGGTGCCGTTCACCAGCGAATCGAAAGAGGCGATCGCCGACTACGACGAGATCCGCAAAGAGATCACCCTGGCCCTGCGCGAGTGTGGCCGGCGACTCGGCGCCTTTCTGCGGCGCCGCGAGCGCGCGCACAGCGAGCATCGCCGCCGCAACATCTTCGAGCTCTACATCGAGGAAGTCGTGGCCTCGTGCAATCGGTTGAAGGGCGGTACGCTGCCGATCGCGCGGCTGAAGGAGCAGCTGCAGCGCATGGCGCTGAAGCGGACGGGTGGCGAGAAGACCGATGAGCTCGTCGGCCGCAACGGCCATGGCCCCGAGGGGCTGCCGCACTCGATCATCGTCACCGCGGAGGGTGTCGAAGGCGACGTCCCGCTGGCGGTGTCGCCGAACGGAGCAGCGGCGGTGGAGTCGCCGGTGCCGATGACCGAGGCGACACCGCCGTCGGCGCCGAGGGCCGGCACCCGCCGGAGCAAGGCGGCCTCGAGCTCGCGCGCCACGTCCGCCGCGAAGCGACGCACGCCGCCGAGGGCGAAACCCCGTACGCGCGCCAAGCGCAGGAAGGGCTAGCACGCGCCATGGCGCGCAAGCGACCCAAGACCACGGCCGTCGAGAAGAAGCTCGTGAGCGTCGCCGACCTCGTCATCACGGCCGCCCAGCGCAGCAAGGATCCCACGCTCGCCATCCCCGTGCGCTCGCTCGCCAACGTGACGTTCAACCCGCGCAACGGGCTCATCGAGCTGGGCAAGCGCAAGCAGGCCCGGTCCTTCTTCAACGTCGGCATGGCGAAGAAGTTCATGCAGACCGTGCTCGTGGCCGACGCCCTGTGCGAGCTGCAGCGCGCCAACCTCACGACCTCGCTGCGGGAGATCTACTACCGCACCAAGCACACGATCAAGAACTCGCACGAAAACACCCTCGACACCCAGGACGAGTCCGATCCCCTCATCGAGGACCTCGAGGTCACCCTGGCCGCGCTCCGGGAGGAGCTCCACGTCCGCGCCGAGAACGCGGGCTCGATCGTCGGACCGCTGGTCCTTGCCGACGACGGCGACCGGGTGGATTGCTCGCGACTCGGGAAGGGAGGGTACTCGGTGCCATCGATCGTCGAGCCCGAGTATCTCGACATCAAGAAGTGCACGGCCGACTTCGTGCTGCTCGTCGAGAAGGGCACACAGTGGAACCGGCTGTCCGAAGACAAGTTCTGGCGACGATACAACTGCATCCTGCTCACGGGGAACGGCCAGCCGCCGCGCGGCGTGCGCCGGCTCGCGCGGCGCCTTCACGAGGAGCGGAAGCTGCCCGTCTACGTGCTCGTCGACAACGATCCCTGGGGCTACTACATCTACTCGGTCATCAAGCAGGGCTCCATCAACCTGGCCTTCGAGAGCCAGCGAATGGCCATTCCGAAGGCCAAGTTCATCGGCCTCTCCAGCGCCGACCCCGAGGCGTACGGTCTGCCGCGCAACGTCGGCATCAAGCTGAACGACAAGGACGTCTCGCGCGCACGAGAGCTCCTCGGCTACAGCTGGTTCCAGAAGAAGGACTGGCAGGAGGAGATCAAGCGGATGCTGTCGAGCGGCCTCAAGTTCGAGCTCGACGCGCTCGCCAACAAGGACTTTCAGTACCTCACGAAGAAATATCTGCCTCGCAAGCTGAAGGAAGAGGACTGGCTCGACTAGAGTCGCGTCCTGCAATCTTCTTCCGCTTCCCCGCCGCTCGCTACAGAGACGTCCAGATTCCGTGCAGGATCCTTGTCGCGCGAGCTCGCCGCGCCGTTCGTGGAGGTCTGGCACTCAACTTGCTCCATGTACGTCGAGTCGTCCCTGCAGCGTTCCCGAGGTGACCATGAGCATCCGTCTCGCCCTCCAGCGTCTCCCGGCCGCGGCACCGCGTCGTCCCGCGCGGCGCGTGCGGACGGCCCTGCGAGGCCTGGTGGCGCCACTCGCACGCCAGCTGTTGAAATACGTGGCGCTGCGGGCACCGTCGATGCGCTCCCCGCACTTCGGGACCGAGGAGATGGCCGATCTCGCTGCGCGGTTTCTCCAGACGAACGAGATCCGCGGGAGCTACCTGGAGTTCGGCATCTACCGCGGCGACGCCTTCGCGCACTTCTACCACGCATTCCGGCGGCATCGCCTCGATGTTCCGATGTTCGGCTTCGACAGCTTCCAGGGGCTCCCGACCGCGCGCGGCGCCGACGCCGACCAGGGGTTCCGCCGCTACGCGGAAGGATACTTCGCGTGCACCGAAGCCGAGGTGCGATCGGAGCTCCGCCGCCGGCGCGTGCCGCCGGCCACCTACACCCTCGTTCCCGGCTTCTACGAGCACTCGCTGATGCCAGCGCTGTACGACCGTCCCGGACTGGTGCCGAGCGCCCTCGTGCTCATCGACTGCTTCTACTATGACTCGACCCGGCTGGCCTTGGAGTTCATCACCCCGACGCTGCAGAACGGGACCGTCCTCGTCTGTAACTCGTACTTCCGGTTCAGGGCACACCCGAGCCATGGAGAGCGGGGCGCCGTCGCCGACTGGTCGCGCCAGCATTCGACGCTGATGCTGACCGAGTACGCGAAGTTCGGCACCGCCGGCCTCGCCTGCATCGTTCATTTTGCGACGGCGTTGCCGAGGAGATCCGAGCTGTCGTCGTAAGGCCCGGGGGGCCGCCCCGCGGCGCCGCCGTTTGCTATGATTTTGCCCGAGCCAATCCGTGCCGCGAGTCATGGAGGAGCCTCATGCCCGAGTTCGAGGGAGTATCGGAGACGCTCAGTCCAGGAGGCCCTCGAGGCCGCGGAGAAGCCGAGCGCGCCCTGGCGCCCCCGACGGCGGCCGCCGATCGCGGCGCGAGCGCCGCTGGACCCCATCCGGGCGCTCGTCGACAACGAGCAACGGGGCGAGGCACTCACGCCGAACGAGCAGGTATTGATCGACCTCCTGCGATAGAACCCGAAGACCGACCGCTAGGCGGAACCTCGTCGGGGAAGTCATTGACAAGATCCCCGAGCGGGGGTTCCTTCGGAGGAAGGCACAGGCCGATCATGAGCTCCTGCGATATCCGCGGCGGGGACGGACATCTCAACGACGGCGCCGCCCGGGACAATGGCTCGAGGGCCGATCGCCCGCCCGCTCCGGCGGGGGCACAGAGGTCGCCGATCGGATGCCGTCAACGCCCATCACGACAAGCACACCTTCGCCGTGCTCGAGCAGGCGATCACCGCCGTGCCGCCGCTGACCATGCTCGCGGCGACGGTGGCGATGAGCCGGTCACACTTCTCGCGAACGTTTCACGCGGTGGCCGGGATCTCGCTGCGCGACCACGTCCGCGATCATTTCGCCTCGACTCGCTGTCCTCGCACGGGCCGCCGACGGCGTAGCCAGCGCACGGCCGGCGGCGGCTGTCGCGAGCACCGCAGGCCGGCGGCCTTCCTCCATGGCCCGGCGGCTCGAAGCGCTTCGTGTGCTGATCGTGGAGGACCACCATGACAGCGCCGACATGCTGGCCGAGGTCCTGAGCTTCGACGGCGCCGAGACGCAGGCCGCATATCTGGCCGAGGCGGGGCTGCAATTCCTGTTTCGCTTCCGGCCCGACGTCGTCCTCGTCGATCTGCACCTGGCCGGGCGGCACGACGGCTTCTGGCTCGTTGAGCAGATCCGCGCGGAACCGCCGCCGCTCGGCACCATTCCGGTGCTGGCCGTGACCGGCGATACCTTTCTGACGCCCGAGCAGCTGCAAGCGTTCTCGGGCGTGATCATCAAGCCCGTCGACATCGATGCGCTCTCGCGCCTGCTCGTCCGGTACGTGCGCTAGGGCTTCGGGATCTTCAGCGTCTTGCTGATCATCAGCATGCCGGAGAGGACGAAGACGAGCGTCGTCAGGTGAAAGTCGAATCCGCGCAGCTGGACGGGCAGGAGCGCGCCGCGATGGAAGGCCAGCATGAGGAGCGCGAGCGGGACGATGCTCGTCGGGATCGGCGTCCCCTCGAAGTACGATACCTTCCCGGTCTCGGCGGACAGCGTCTCGGCGGTGACGTTGTAGCGGGCGAGGCGGCTCAGACCACACAGCGCGAAGAATGTCAGTCCGAGCGTGTCGATCACGGTATCGAGGCCGGCCGCGAAGGCGATCGCGGCCGGGGCTACGCCAAAGGAAATGACATCGGCGAGCGAGTCCAGCTCGCGACCGAGCGGCGACGCCTGGTGGCGCCAGCGGGCGATGCGACCGTCCAGCACATCGAAGAGCAGCGCGAGGGGGATCAGCCACGCGGCGGCGTCGAGACGCCAGTGTTCGTCCGTCGACAGGAAGGCCATCGCCTGGAAGACCGCGACCATGCCACAGAAGCCATTGGCGATGGTGAAGAAGTCGGCGAGATGGAAGCTGCGGATCATCGAGAAGTGCCGAGCGGGCCGTCGGGGCGTCGTCATGGACGGCCGCCACGCGCGCGTGGAACCGGCTCGGCGACCGCGGGAACGTGATCCACGTCGTGCGCCCCGTCGCTAATAGCCGGGTGGCGGCGTGAACCCGCCGAACTCCTGTGCGAGCAGCTCGGCGAATCGCAGCGGCGTGCGGTCCTCGAGATACGGACCGATGACCTGCGCACCGATCGGCAGGCCGGTACGCGTCCGACCCATCGGTACCGCCGTTGCCGGCTGGCCGGCGACGGTCGCCACGGACGGATAGAACAGTCCGAGCTCCTCGAGCACCGGCTTGCCGTTGACGTCGAGGGTCCGTCGGAGCGACGCCTCCGTGTCCGGCCATGGCTTGTCCCAGTGCGGATAGGCCGGCGTGAAGAACGCCGGCGCGACGAGCACGTCCCACTCGGAAAAGAACGCTCGCCACGCGGCGCGCATGTGCTCGCGCTGCCCGATCCAGGCGATGTAGTCGGGCGCCAGGCCCTCGGCGCCGCGCTGCGAGGCGCGACTCCATTCGTCGTCGCGCGTTCGGAGGACGTCGAGCCGCAGGCGACGCTGCTCGGCCGGCACGCGCGACAGCTGCACGGCGGCCAGCAGGGCAAGATAGAGCGCATAGTGTGGGCGAAAGTCTCCGAGCTCGGGCGGCTGCACGGACTTCACTTGACATCCGCGACGGCCCAGGCCGGCCGCGAGCGCGTCGAGCGCGGCAGCGATCTCCGCGTCGAGCGGGATCCACGGGACCGGCGGGAGCATCGCCACGCGGAAGTCGGCAAGCCGTGCATGGCGCGCGGCCGGCAGCGCGAGGCGCCAGGCGACATCTTCGCCCGTGTCCGGGCCGGCGGCCACGTCGAGCGCGAGGCTCAGATCCTCGGCCGAGCGCGCCATCGGTCCCTGCACGCCCATGAACACGGCGGGATTCGGCATCGGCGGAAACGGGAATTGTCCGCTGCGCGGCATCGCCGTCTCGCTGGGGCGGTGGCCATAGACTCCGCAGAAGGCGGCGGGGACGCGGATGGAGCCGCCGATGTCGCTGCCGAACTCCAGCGCGGTCAGGCCGGCGGCGAGGGCGGCGGCGCTGCCGCCCGACGACCCACCGGGCGTGCGCGAGCGATCCCACGGATTGCTGGTGCGTCCGTAGATCGGGTTGTCCGACTGCCAGTCCGCGAGCATCTTCGGCACGTTCGTCTTTCCCATCAGCACGGCGCCCGCGGCCTTCAGTCGTGTCGTCACCGGTGCGTCGTGCTCGGAGCGGAAGTCCTTCCAGTGCGGCATACCGACCGTCGTGCGGAGTCCGCGGACATTGATCGACTCCTTCAGCGTGATCGGCAATCCGAGCAGAAGCGCATCGTCGCCGCGGGCGCGACGCGCGTCGGCCGTCTCGGCGGCGTGGCGGGCCGCCTCGAAGGCCGGCTCGACGATCGCATTCAGCTCGGGGTTGTGACGCCGGTACCGTCGCTCGTGCAGCTCGAGGAGCTCGACCGCGGAGAGCTGCCGCGCGCGCAGCGCCGTCAGCATCCCGGTGGCCGTGGTGAAGGGCGTCACCGGCGCGCTCATGACCGTCCACCTTCCACCGGCCCGAGCCCGATGATGTCATTGAACCGCCCGAAGCCGATGTACAGCGTGGTATGCGCCACGAGCTCGATGATCTCCGCCTCCGACAGTTGCGCGCGCAGATCCGCCCAGAGCGCATCGTCAACCTTGTGGTGGTCGATGGCGAGCTTCTCCGCGAACCGCAGCGCCACGCGCTCGCGCGCGCTCAGGACCGTGGACGTCTCATCGTCGATGGCGGCGACCTTCGCTTCCGTCAATCCGGCATGCCGGGCCCCGGCATAGCGCAGCGTGAGTCAGTACTGACAGGCGTTCAGGGCGGCGATCTTGAGACGCACGAGCTCGCGAAGCACCGGGTCGAGCGTGCCCTCGCGGGCGAGGGTGGTCCGGAACGTGGTGAGCGCCTTGAGGACGCCGGGATTGCGCGCGTACGTGCGAGGGCTCAGCGATGTCCCCGACTGGCGCTCCGCCTCCTCGCAGATGTGACGGATTTCGGCATCGACCTCGTGGATTCCGACCGGCTCCATCCTCGGCATCATTGCCTCCTGCGTGCGACGTTCCGGGCTGTCATTATGCGTCAGGGCTCCTCCGTTTGCTCGATGCGCCGATGACCCTCGACGACGTTGCGCCCGAGATGTCGAAGCGGCGCGTCGCGCCCGGAAGCGTGCGGCCTAGTGCAGCGGCTCGACGGGAGGGTCGTCGATGTCGGTGACCGCGAAGCTGATGAAGATGAGTAGCGTGACGCGGTTGTATTTGGCCTCGCCCTTGGCGTCCCCGATACGCGTGACGAGGCGGCCGCGATTGTCGTAGAGATAGGTCTGGATCTCCGCGTGGCCGCGGCTTCGCTCGAGCTTGAACAGGGCGATCTCCGGGATGGGGACGGCCAGGATCGGCGCCTGCATGGCCGGCAGTCCGACCAGCGTGTCGGCGGTGTCCACGGCCAGGGCGGCCGCGAACACCTGAATCGTCACGTCGGCCTCGTCGCCGGACCCGACGAACTCGAGCCCGCGCCGCTCCAGCCTCGCCCGCAGGAACTCGCGCGCGAAGTAGGCGTCGCTGGTGAGGGCGAAGAGGTCGATCTTCACCCGCCGACCGACCAGCGGCGCCGTGTCGAGCCGGACGGCCGCGCGCTCGAGGGAGCGGACGAGGAGGCGCTGCTCGACGCTCGAGCGCTCCGTGGCCGTCACGCGGGCGGTCGTGCACGCGGTCGACAGCGTCGCCAGCGTGACCAGCAGTGCGACGACGTGAACCGCGCGACGTGCCGGCCGCATCCAGGCCGCGCTCAGAACCGGAACGAGGCGCTGACGAACGGTCCTGTCAGCTCGAGCCTGGCGAAATCGTCGTCGTGCTCGACGCGCACGTCGAACAGGCGATAGCCTGCGGACAGGGTGAAGAACCGCGCGGGGACGAACCGCACGCCGGCCTCGGCGTCCACGACGCGGCCGAGGCTTCCGAACGTCATGCCGGACACCTCGGCGAAGATGTCGAGTGCCGCGATCGGCGTGACGCTGAGCATGGCGCCGACGGTCGGGAACGCCATCGGCAGCAGCGCCGACTCCTGGAGGCCTGTGCCACGGCTGCGGATGGTCGTGTCGATGACGAGGCCCTTCACGTCGACCAGTGGGCCGAGCCTGAAGACGCCGGGAACGACCGGGAACTGCCACGTCCAGCCGATGCGACCGTAGTACAGGTCGAAATCCGTCTCGACCCGCGTGTTGGCGCCGAAGGTCCTGCCGGAGAACTGAATGCTCTGCCCGAGCGTCGTGGCGCCGTCGAAGCTGCCCTGCAGATATGCGAGCCGGAGCTTGCTGTTCAAACCCGTCGAAAATGTCAGTCGCACCTCGGGAAGGTTGGCGTCGTGGACATCGAGATCCTGTCCGACATCGATTCGCGTGCCGGGAATGGATCCGCTCTCGACGCGCGTTGACGCGTCGAGGTCGGTGAACCAGTAGCGCCCCTCCACATCGACGATCTGCGCGACCGTTCGGCCGGGCGCCAGCAGCACGAGGAGCGCCGCCACGAGCAGCGTCATGACCATCGGGAAGTTCTCCTCGTCAGACGTCGCGGCCGGCCGCGCCGTGAAGGTGAATGACCCGCGTAGAGAGCTGCTCACCGGCCACGTCGACAATCCGGAACGCGGGCGGTCCCGGGAGCATCTTCGGCGCCTGCGTCACTTTCGACAGCTGGATGCAGGTCGAGGGCGTCGTCAGCATGGTGAGGCGGCCGCGCTGGGACGCCTGGTCGAGGTGGACGTGGCCGCAGATGACCCAGCGGACATCGGGATGCTCCCCGAGCGCTGCCATCAGCGCGTCGCCGTTGCGGAGCGACATGCTGTCGATCCACTCGAGGCCGAGCGGCCACGGATGGTGGTGCACGAACACCAGGGTGGGCTGTCGCGCATGCTCGGCGAGATCGGTGCGAAGCCAGCGCAGCTGGGTGGCGTCGAGCAGGCCGGCGGCCTGTCCGGGCTCCTGGGAGTCGAGGACGACGAAATGATAGCGAGCGTGATCGAAGCTGTAGTACTGCGGCGCGTCCGGGGCGGGCGCCTTGGGCCGCAGCACCCGGTTGAAGGCGACGCGATGGTCGTGGTTGCCCACCAGGAAATGGGCGGGGCACGGCAGGCCCGCCACGATCTCGGCGAGCAGCCGGTAGGACGGCTCGTACTCCTCGGCCGTGAGGGCGCGGCCTCGATCGAGGAGGTCCGGGCTGGCGAGGTCTCCGCCGAACACGGCAAAGGCCGGGACGGGATCGAGCGCGCGCACCGTCTCGATCACGCGGCGGAGGGAGGCCTCGGTATCGAACTCGAAATCACCGGCGCGCGGCCGCCACCTGCCGCCCGCCATGATATGCGTGTCGGTCAGGTGCACGAAGCGGAAGTCGGCGGATGCGGACGGGGCCACCTCGATAGTGTAGCGGACGGCGTTCGGCATCGCCCGCCGGCTATGGTAGCCTGCGCACACGCGTGGCCATGATCCCGACCGTCATCCTGCTCCTGGTCAGCCTGCTCACGGTCGTGCCGACGTGCCGCGCGCAGGACACCGACGATGCGCGTGGCTACCTCGGCGTCCGGCTGGGCATCACGGCCGCTTCCAGCACGGACATCGGCG
>Ga0209382_10004816_pt1 | contig 17823 bp, 23 predicted proteins | sample SoiMetdeltSBSDD5_FD_187599 | JGI IMG/M metagenome (GOLD analysis project Ga0209382, IMG submission 187599) | Bulk soil microbial communities from a Populus tree surrounding site in Tennessee, USA - Soil MetaG P. deltoides SBSDD5 (SPAdes) (version 2) | ecosystem: Environmental > Terrestrial >...
AAATAAAGGTGGATTGCTTTATTCGTAAGCCAGTCTCAATAAACAATTTGGCCCGTGTGATAAAGGATGAGCTACAACAGCAAGATGGTACCAAAGACTAGGATGCAAGGGTAATAGAGTTAATGATTACAAGTTCTCCCATTAGGGTGTTCATATCGAGTCTCCTGCAGCTCAATTGATAGCTTTCTGTTATTCCTAAATATGATATTTCACACTAGCCATCTGGGGCTAATGCGAACATTTCCAAAGCCACAGGGGGCCCCAGATTCGGCAAATCTCCGACCATCTGTAGCCATTCGCTGAGTCTCCTGCGGCTCTCTTATATCTCGCCATAACGTATAATAGATAGACTCGCTTGGATTTCTGGCTACTCTAATTCTGCCTTTATTCTTCTAACTAGAGACTCTATTGTAACTGGCTTTTTGATGTAACACCCTATACTTCTGGTGGGATATAGTTCTCTCAATACTATATTTGTATCTCCTGCAGTTATGAAACAAATCTTAACGTTGGTATCCAATTCTGATATTTTTATGGATAGGTCAATGCCATTCATTTTGGGCATATTGATATCGATTAGAAGGAGATCATAGAAGTTCGGTTTAAACTGCGATAATGCTTCTAAAGGGTCGTTATATGTGTATACGTCAAAACCTTCGTCTTGCAAACCCAAGCCGAAGACTGTAGTCACATCAAGTTCATCGTCAATTAATAGAACTGTTTTAGAAAATGCCCTGTTGGTTATTTTTTCTTTTTGTGAACCAGTAGATTCAATAACTGAACTACGACCAACCTTATCATCATTTACAGGCGGTCTTGTCATTATGAGTTCCTTATGTGTTGGAATAATATCAAGTCCCAGGTAGCCCTACACTCGATTTGAATGGACTCACTATCCATGTGCGGCATCCATCAACAAGTCTCGTGCGGCTTTGCATGATACCTGATACCGTGATACATGATACCGTTCAAATTGGGTACTTCACAGTATATTCTATCTCGATACTGAACTAATTTTGTAATAAGCTTAGCTTACTTGTTAACATTATTACCTATTAATCAGCGGCCAATATGATAGCCATTATACACTATTTTTGATCATTTTGCTTATTTCTTTTACTAACTCATCATTTTCTATTGGCTTTCTAATAAACAGATTTCTCTCTAGAGCACAATATTCTGCCTTTCTGAATTCTTCATAGTATAGTTCACTTGCTGTAAGAAAACAAACATTAGCGTTATTGTCTTTCTTCTTTATTTCACGGTACAATTCAAAGCCATCCATTACCGGCATTTTTATATCAAGAATAACTAAATCATACAAACCAGGCTTGTACTTTGATAATGCTTCTTGTGGGTCATTAAATGAATCGACTTTGAATCCATGATACTCCAAAGCCAACGTAGAAACTTCAGTAAGATCAGGTTCGTCATCCACAACTAAAATTCTGCTATTATCCATTGTTATTTTTCGCCATCCACCGTGTTGGTGGTATTCAGTACATAGAGGCCAGACATCAAGTCTACTCAGCAAACCCTTGAATAAATCATGTAGATGATGGAATAATCAGCATCGGTTCTAATATGTTAAAAAGCCTACTATCGAGTTGCTATCACATCCCTATTCTCCGAGTCTACCTATTTATCTACTTCGGTTGTTGTATAGCTCGTTATCTTTAAACCATGCCTTTCCATTTCTTGAAATGATCTGGGAAGCTTTGGATTGCTATAACTCGAGGATGATTCCTTCTTGTCTATAACCATTGATACGATAGGCGCTTTATCGCCTATAATATTTCCATGAATGTCTACATTAGGCCCAGGAGTTTCAAACTTGTTAGCCCGTTTTACTCTCTCCCCTTTGTTTGGAAAATAGCTAATATTACAACGGCTACAATACCACTCTTCCTTTTGCGCATCAAATAATACTAATTTACAATTACAGAGATTGCAGAATAATTTTGAACTTGGCGGGTATGAAATACTAGAATCTTTTATGCTAAATGCAACATAATCCTTCTCTCTATTTGGATTTGGTAAAGATGACATTATCCTTTACTCCTCTTGTAAAACTGTAATGATAATCTGAATGCACCCATTATATCAGCTCCGTTATCCTTATATCAAATATTATATTCTTTCCTTATATTTTGACAGCAAGAATACAAATGTATAGGGTTGCTATAATTCCTGTTGTACTCTTTGGACTTGGTATCCTAATAAATGCAGGCATGACAACAGTCGATGCTCAAGCTGCTCTGGATCATGAAAAAATAAACAGGCTAATAGAACAGGTCATGAAAGCTTTAGATTCTGATGATATTGCGGCAGCACGGGAATATCTGAACGAAATTGCTCTGGGGTTACCAGCGGGAGAAGCAAAAACGCATGTAGCTATAGCCATAGACAGTTTACGCTATACTAATGATACTAAAGGTGCAAAGATGCACATGGAGCTTGCTAAAAGTAGTCTACAAGATTCAACAGAATGACAATTATCTCCTCACTTAGACCTCTTATAGAACGTTAAAGCTAGCCTAAAGGCGTCTATAATATCATCGTAGGAAGTTTCTTCCTTCTGCAGTTTGTATTCATTAGCTACTGCAGTTCCTAGGCCAATTAGGAGTTTATCAAATCGCTTATCAACGGCTATCAAGCTGCTTCCATCTTCCTCAGTTTCTTCCATCAACCATTTTGCATGCTGCAACATATGGGCCCCTTCTACACTAAAAGGAACCGGTACAATTATCATCCTATCTTCTAAATGTAAATTATATTTCTTACATTGTGCTATTTGGTCGCTCATATATTGCTGGTTGAATGGTTCATTAAATTCCCGTTTGAGAGATTCCCAAACTTCTGGATTAGCAGCATCCACGTAAATATTTGAAATGTAACCGATTCGCTGTTTAATCTCCACTATTCGATTTATCATAGCTGCAAAGTTAGGCCTTTCATATTCCTCTGCGAAAATCACTTGAATCTTTCCGTCCACATATTGAGTTACAACTATTGCAAAGTTTGAGCTGCCAAAGCCCGCATCAACTCCTATACTTTTCTTGGCGATTGGGTTAATGTTATCAGGGTTATATCCTATTTTTGTAGCATTGTCTATACTTAGTTGAGAGAACACGTTACCAATGAGGCCTAAATATTGAAGTTCATATTCTCTCGGAAAGCTCGGGGAGAGCTTTGCTTTATCAATCTCCTCTTGTGTGTATATATTGCCAAGGCCATAAGTATAATCTAAGAATATTTTTCTTGTATATGCAAGTGTCATATGGCTCTTGCTCTATCTTTTGAAATAAACCACCTGGGGCGTTAGGAGTTGATACCATAACTATGAAGGGATCTGATTTAGCGATATAACGTTCAGATACGGCCCTAACATCATCCTGTTGAAACTTTGGCAGGTAGTCCCCTTCATCAACTAATATGAACTTGGGGTTAGTAAGGGAACGAAAGGAATCAATGTGGTTACTTGGAAAGGCCTGCACATAACAACCGTTTAACTCGAGGACAGTTTCTTTTGAATCAAATGTGACACCAAGCTTTTCAAATAATCCTTTCATGCGTTTGATTAGTTTTATTGCTAAATCCTGATTAGGGCCTACTACAATAACCATCTGGCTATCTCTACAATTATCATCTTTCAAGCAAAGCCAGGCCGTGAAGCGAAGCATGAACTCTGTGACGCCAATTCCTGTAGCCTTCTTAATCCAAAGATGCTTTTCTTTGAATGGATACCATACATCGTTATTTGGATGTGTCTTACTTCCACTACTAATTCCAGGATGGCTGTTCAAGTAACCTGGTTCTACAAGTGCTCGATATAGCAGCCTTTCATATTCAAAAAGGGGAAATTCTTTTCCATCCTTTTAGGCAACGAAATTATATGATTGAAACAGCAATCTCCTTCGGTTATCCTGTCTACCTCCTTATGCCTCCTCTCAAACCAGTACCAAAATTCTTTATTCCTGAGCCGTTGCAGTTGATTTTGATTTAATCCTTGGCCTGCTTGAGATTCAATTACCTTTTGGAGATCTTTGAAAGTCACAGTGCTGTGTTTTTATTATGTTGAAAAGCTTTTAGTTTTTGCTAATTTGATAGTGTACCGATACAATGGATCTGAATGACTATTTGAAGTTGAATAGTAATGCGATAGTAGATCTGGTGAATAAAAAATATGTCTCAGCTGAGATGACTAAGGAACCAACTTTTGAGGCGCTCGCAGCATTACTGATGGGAAGATTTGTACATCAATACGGCAGCGAGGAGGAGATGGGAAAAAGAGATCAAGCTCACAACGTTCTTGCAATGACCATAATTTATTCAATCTGGTGTGGATGGTTTTCCCAAGAAAAAGTAAATAGAAGTAATTATCCGAGTAACTGGGTCGACGGCTTCAAGAAGTTAATAGTTGATGCTTTTGAAATTGGCCAGAGATACTCAAATGATCAACCCTAGAGTTTAAACGCTCTGTCTGGATGTGCTAGCAGCAAATCAAAAGTTGTATCAAATGTTTGTGTAAATTCAGTTTGATTTCTAGCTTGATATGTAAATGGGTATCCTACTTTCTGAAGTACAAATACTGGGTCTGTTACACCTGATAACATTGTGGTTAGATTAGGCCCTGAAAATGCTAAGGTTAAACAATCTGATTTTCTAATTAATTGCTCTGTAGTGTCGATATTCTTTCGCCCGGTTATTTGTGTTTGAACCATAATTATTAGCTCAACTAAGCTAATTAGAAGCCTGAATTCTAAAAGCTTTTCACTTTTGTATACATTGTCATCATTCTAATTTAATAACCATCCAATGTACTTATTATCTAATAGAGGAATTAAGGAGAAAGCGGCACAATGACTTGTACATTTGAGCATCCAGAACTAGGACACGAATATCATTGGAGAATGTGTGGAAACTATATGGCAGTACTTTGCGACGTATGCATGCAAGTAGTGAGATATAAGAGGCACCCGTTAAATTGTCCTACAAGACAGGATATTTGGCATTGACTCCTCTATTTTTTTATTACTTAACTTAACTTAACTGATTGGACTAGCTTCTGAAGGTCTTTGAAGGTCACTAATAGTAATAACTGGGAGAAAGCTTTTAGTATTTTCTGAGTCCTGAAATGTAGGCACCTTGTATATATCCGATTGATATATTCGATACTCTAGATTTTATACTAAAGATATATCTACTACGAAAAAGTAATCCTATCCTTCTTAGCTCAAATATACGCATACTTTCATACTCTCTTTCAATGAATAACAAAACTGTCTTAATGGCAGCTGTTTTAGCAGCAGCGGCAATCTTAGCAGCTGGATTAACATTACTTCCGGGGTCAGTACAAGAAGCACAAGCGAACCCATGTAGTATAGGTGGTATTTCAAATGCGCCAGACGCTGACATTGACTGTGATGGCGTCATTATAAATGAAGAAGTAATAGTACAGGCACCTCCATTAGGTCTAACAGAAGAGGAAGCAGCAGAAGCAGCAGAAGACTCTGAATTTGAATAAGAACTATGAAGAAAATAACTGTCTTAATGGCAGCAGTCTTAGCAGTAGCAACAGTCCTCGCAGCTGGATTAGCAGCACTTCCAGGGTCAGTGCAAGAAGCACAAGCAAACCCATGTAGTATAGATGGTATTACAAATGCACCATCGGCGGACATTGACTGTGATGGCGTCATTATAAATGAAGAAGTAATAGTAGAAGAACCATTAGGTCTAACACAAGAAGCAGCAGAAGAAGCAGAAGACGCTGAAGACGCTGAGTTTGAATAAAATAAGAACACAGATACAGACCCCACACTTATTTTTTGTGAATCATTAAAAGGATGAACTGTTCATTGTTCTGACTCATATCAGACAGCCTGGCTGTCTATGTAATCATATTATTATTCCAACCTTAGGCTCTGGTTCCTTTGGTGCGGGTTTGGCATGTGAATGACATCTGCACATACATAGCTCTAATATCCTACCGCAACTGTAACAAAAACTTGTCTAGAATACGCCGGTGGTTGGTTTGGTAGGAGATTAGCACTTCTTAGCTAGAAATTCCTTAACTTGTTGGTTATCTATTAGAGCATTCACAAGTTTGCCAAGTTCTTCATCGGAGAAGCCAGAGCTTTCGGTATGCTCAATAATCTTAAGACTGTAGTAATTGTTAAGAGCGTTTTTGGCTATCATTATACAACAGTAAATAACTTTACCAAAAGGAGAGAGAGAATATATTCCCCTATGTCTCTTTATTAATCCAGTCGTCATCATAGATTCTATTCTGGGGTTGTATTGCTTCCTACTTAGGCCTAATTTCTTTCGACTAATTTCTCCATTGAAGTTTATATCACCAATTAATTGAAAGATTGATAATGATTTATCATCAGAGATTAATCTTAAAACATATGAAAGAGAAACAACTCCTCTTTTTTGCCTTTGCGTATCAAGTCCTTCCACTTCCGTTCTTATTGATGTAAGAGCAGCAAACATAACTTATCTAAGTTATAGTCAGCGCTGATTATGGGGTATGTACTGTGCTTCGTGTGCGTCCTTTTTACGTTTAAAGGGCAACAAAAGATTACAGTTATAGTAATAGCTTTACAAACCTATCTGGATTTGATAGCAACAAAATCCACACAGTTTCAAAGTTTGAAGTTGCAAACCTTGGTTGATTACTAGCTTGTAGTATGAATGGATAAGCAACACAATTAGATCTATTTGTTGTAAAAACAAAGATAGGATCCGATATCACTGATAGCACAGTGGTTAGGTTAGATTAGCTTCTGAATATGGTAACGTTGAATAGTCAGAATATTCTTTGATATCTCAGAAGTATCTGCGTTCTTTAGTCTTGTTATTAGTGTGACCATCAAAACCCAATCCATTGCTTATCGTAAAAGCTATTTGAGTTGTTACCCTTTTAGTGCACGAAAATTTACCGGAGTGAATATATTCTGACTTGCGGTGTATGTGTTGAGAGATTAAGTAGCCTAGGTAATAGAGGATAGACGTATGCAATAAGTCTCGCTCGTGGGAGCCAAAAGAGACAAAAGCATGTCCCGGGCCTTTGCGATTCCCAGTCATTGACTCCTCTATTACCTATTTTAGTAGCCAACAACAACAAACCCAACTCTAAAATCATACCTCCCACTCCTATAAGTTGAAGCATGGTTGTTTTAACAACATCAGATTATATTCAAATTATTGCAGCCGGGATATATGCAGCAGCATTATTCTATACTGTTATAACGTTTAGACGTTCGAAGAAACTAGATCAGATCACACAGACAAACGTGATTATGTCTGGATGGAGAGAGATAGAGATTGAGCTAGATAAAGTACCCCTAGGTTCTGAATACGACATTTCTAGGAAGAAATGGGTTTACCGTATGTTAAATGACATAGAATGGCTCTGTTTCTTAATCAATGAAAAGTTCATCAGCGATAAGAAAATCCTAAGGCAACTTGAACCAACTTTGATTGGCTATTACGAAGATACGTTTCTAAAGTATGTGCCAAAAGATGAAAGGGTTGCTAAGCGATATCCTGAATTTATTAAACTATATCAAGCAATCAGACAGCAATTAAGCTAAGAGCGCATCTTCGACGTTAGCACCTATTCTTTGAAGCACGAAGATAGGATCTGTTACTCCCGATAACGTTGAAGTTAGATTAGCTTCGAGAATGATAACGTACCCCCATCGAAATGCTGCCAAGTCTGTGAACGTGGTTGTAGCCTTCGGTTTTTGGATACTCTCTGATTTTGTTTTCTCCACTTACATTCCAAACATTACCTCTGAGAAGTACTAACGCCATCCTCACGTATTCCTGTAAGTCCAATGAATGCTGGCGGATTCTCCTTTCCAAAATTACCGCAGTTCATTAGATTTAACCAGTTTTATACTTAAGATTGGTCCTAGCCCAGATGTGAAGGTTCTTTTCATGTTTGATATTATTAGATCTTTAGCTAAACATTCGTGGCAGACCCTAATCATATTCACGGTGAAAAGCATATACATGCTAATATGTATACTATATACCCATACTACCTATCATGCTAGCAGAGTTGGCCATGGTCAGATATTGGATTATTGACCCTAGCAATAACCATTTCAAAAAAATGATCCCGAATGTCACCATATGAATGAGAACACTCGGCGTTTCATAATCCACCGTTTGAAGTGGCTAATAGTTTTCATGGGTATCGGTTCTGTCCTAGTTTACATGCTTCCCTATCCTTACGATTTCATTTCTCTGGTCGGTTTTTTTGTTCTTATGGTATATCTTCGAAGTAGGAACGAGATCAAAGGATCCGGGGGAATGGAGGGAATAAAGAACTTGTTTGGCTTTCCCTCATCGCCAAAGCCAGAACATTATAGTGGACCGCTAAAGTATTATTGCATGACCTGTGGAAAGGAACACAATGAAATTTCGTGTCCAAATTGCGGTTCAAAAATGAAAGGAGTCGATTGAACTATAAGATACATTAATTGTGATAATGTCCCTAAATCCTCTCCAATTTAGGAAAAAAAGATGAAACAATTTGGTCCTGAAAATGAGATCAATCGATGTTTGGTTTCACCGCAGGAGACTCAACCATGTACCTATGAAGATGAGTCTGGCCTGCGGAGACAAATTATGCCGTATGCACGGAGCTATTCATACATCTTTACTCATATTAAAAACATGATTAACTTTGTTAATCTCAGATTAGTCACGAATGATAAATCTACAAGAGAGGCAGCAGATGTCAAGATAATGAGCAATAACAAACCACTCTCTGGATTTCTTCTCGACTTAGAAATGGTAAATTTTGTTATATCATACGACAGCGGGTAACGTTATTTTTAGTCAGAGCTTGTTGAATTCTATGCTCAATTTACAATTGAGATAAATGCTTAAATTATTTTTAGAGCTAAAGTGGTTAGAAAGGGTTTGATTATTTCAGATAAATGAATGCAATTGAAATAAACAAGATGATAGTCCAATTGGTAGGGAAACTCATTGATAAGCCATTAAGTAGTGGAGAAATTGAGTATTCTCCAGAGACATATAGATTTGTACTTGAAGAACTTAGAAAGAATTTCTTACGCATAAATAATAAAACGCTCGAATCTATGTTGAGAGCCAACGCAAAAATGTTAATGGTCATATGTTATGAAATTATACAGACCACAGCATTAGAAAAAAAGATTAACGACATGGTTAAAAATCACACTATAGAAAAACAGAGAGATTTGCCAAAATCACAAACGAATGGAGCACATGAAGTAAAAGCATTTGAACTCTCAAAAACGATGGCTAACACAATAAGCAAGCTTCTTGGTTTACCAGTTGGCGAAAAACTAGAGAATCTTTATAGACCAGAAATCCATGAACCAAAAATTGAAGAGCTGAAAAAGAATTTGGAACATATGAAGGAAAAAGAAAGAAACTGGATTACTAATAGTGCATTTATGTTATTATTGATATGTGATGTAATTTTAAATGCGTTAAGAGATGAGCGTCCTAACTTGATGGACGTATTAGAATCACGTTTCCATTCCTATTAGATCGAGTTCTCTGATTCCCTATCCCATGTGAGCAGGTATGAGGTATAGAAACATGAACCATACTCGCTATTTCCACAAAGTTTGCTTACAAGCTTTCTCGAAATTAACAATTCTACGTAGTATGATACTACATGTAGTTAATGATTTTGTCATTTTCACTTTTCTTGACATAGTCTAAGATCCGTTTTCTATAAGTCATTGCTGTCTTGATGCCAGAAAATTGACGGAGGAATTCAATCTCTTCTTCTAAGAATCCAGGGTTGGAACTGTAAAGCTCGTTAAACACAAGTTTTTGATTTATTCGCGCCAAAGTACTGAGCCTACCATATATCCTTTCTAAACCTTCCCCAATACCGTTTTCGTCTAGAATCTTTGCAAATCTTCTTTTAGATAAATTAAAAATTCCAATATCTATATTTCTTTCAAATACTGACAGGACTCTGAAAAAGTCTTTTGTTCCAGTATATCCTACAATAGTCGCAGGAAGCAAACGTAAAAACTTAAGTGAATCTTTGTTGATGTGGTTTTTGTCTAGAACGACCATAGACCTTCCAAAAGTAAGTATGCCATTCAGGATCTGATTTGGTAGACGTACATCTAAAATATCACAACCAGATTTTAGCTCAACTGGATAGAAAGAGATGCCATCTATCCTACATCTTTCAGCCCTGGCAAATTCAGCTAGTTGACCTGTCCTCATCAGTACATTATGATAAGTCTCGCTATTCTCTGAATTCTGGCAAGTTCTACTTTTGGTTTCTCCACTCAGGATCGCAATTACCAAGTCAAATTGTCCGAAGTAGCCCTCACTTTTAATCCTCATTTTATTATTAGGATTTGTAAATGGTAAATTTCCATTTTTATTGTCAGAAATGTGTCCAGATTCTAGTGAACTGACAAACAGGTCTTTTAGCTCTGATTCATTCATCCATTCATATAGTCTGTCAATGTTCAATAAAAGTATGGTTAGACAATATTATTTAGTTCTCGGCTGATTCTTGCTTGAGTCATGATGGTCTGGTGAAGCAGATAGTAATCCGAAATCAAATATTATGACTCGCCAGTGGGCTTTAATTTAATGTTAGGTCATAGTTTGCTTGCTTTTGCGGTTATCCTCTTAATTTAGTTGAATTTAGAAAAGAATACCCAGCTGACTATAATGGACATATCCCTATCATCTCGCATCATTGTTTTAGTAAGAGTGTAAACGCTACACAATAGTAAATATTCCAATTTTTCTAGTTATATGATAGAGTATTGGTTCTATTCTTCTCATCAATGGCTGAGTTTGACCGAACCCTTGATCGATACAATGTTTAGCTAAGTTCTAGGTCTCTTTATATTTGCAATAGACCTATCATTGATCAGATGATGATAGATAGAGACGATAATAAAAACGGCAATGACAGCAATGAAAATAATGCGAAAAAGATTACATCAGAAGAGATAAGCAATATAAAAGATGATCCTTCAATAATTAAGGCGAATGGTTGTGCTGCATGCCATGTCTTATTCTCGCTAATGGACAAAATACGCTTAAATGAATCAGACGCCTCTGAACTTTTATCACAGATATTGTTCCATGATCCACAGTTGAATGAGTCATTTATTGAAATGGTGGAGAACGTGCATATGAAACAAAGAGTGATGGCTATCCCATTTTCAATTAGAACACGTGAATCTAAAGACAAATACATTGATTCTAATTTAAAAAATGTATTATCTGAATTATCTGCCGATCTTGTAAATTACGGTACCGATATTGTGCTCAGAAAATTACTGATACTATCTATTTCATTAGAAATTGCACAAAATATTGGAATAGATTATCATGCAGCAACGGAAGAGCTATATTACTATATGAGGAAGAATGACCAAGAAACTCATGCAATAATCTTAGAATTTATTGATAAATTTTATGAAAAGATCATAAGAAAAAACAATGGTTAAGGCTTCGTTCACGTTACACAAGAAACGATCTTGGGTGAATATGCAAGAGGAAGGACAATATCTCAATCAATGACACCGTTCTAAATCTCTTTCATAGATTTACATTTACTGGCAACTGTGCTTTTATCTTGATCTGCCTGAAAAATGGACGTCAAATATTTATCTAAAGGATTTTCTTGTTTCAAGAACGGATAGAAAGAGAGTTTTATCCCAATTATAGTGATTGTTACCATTTTAGTAGATTAGCAGAACTCTTTGTCGATTTCATTCCATAGCAATTCTTTAGTTAGCTTCAAATACATTATATTTTGGCAGATCCAAAGACTCCCAAGTAAAAATGGAGGGATGTTCCTGGAAAATGTTTAGAGGAAATGCAATGAGGACTGGATTATCATCCTCTAGTTTGCCAAGACGACCTTCTCTTAGTCAGATAATAGAATTTGGACCTATGGTTGCCTCGCCTATTTATGATAACGATATCATTTATGTGGCGACTATCACGGGAAGAATTTTTGCTGCAAACATATCTCAGAAAGAAGTAAAATGGCATTCGAATATAACCAGCCCTATAGTGTCTTCGCCGCTGTTTCACAAGGGCATGTTGATTTCTGCTACATTTGATTCTTGGATAAAAGATATGGTATTTCTTGAAAAAAATTTAGTCTTCGCACTAGATACAGACAGAGGTGATCAGCTGTGGAGTCTTGAAATTAATGGAGACGTTTTTTCTTCCCCCTGTGTAGTAAAGGATACGATAATTATTGGAGCTACGAATAAGAACTTATTGGCAATAGATAGTATTAATGGAAACCCGATATGGACATTTGAAACTCTGGGAGAAATCTGGTCATCGCCTTCCTCTAATGGGGACTCACTTTTTGTGGGCAGTGACGACGGTTTCCTGTACTGTTTAAATCTAGATGGTAAGCCAAATTGGAAAACAAAATTGAATGGTAAGATTAGATCTTCTTCTCCCTGTTTGTCTGAGGATAACTTGATATTCATAGGAACTCAGAATGGTTCAGTATATTGCTTGGACCAATCTGATGGTGTAATAAGATGGGATAAACAGCTAGCAAAACCGGTCTTGAGCTCTGCTGCAGTGCTAAAGGATAAGGTATTCTTTGGATCATCAGATAATAAAATATACTGCTTTGACTGCGATACTGGCTCAAAGGTATGGGAATTTGAGACAAGTGACAGAATATGGTCTTCACCTGCCATATCTAAGAAAGATATGGTGTTGTTTTTCGGCTCTCTAGATTCACATATCTACGGACTTGATATTAGCACAGGCAATCAAACATGGAAATTTCCGACAATGAATATGATAGATTCCTCACCATGTATTGCTGACAACATGCTCTTTATTGGTGGGAGAGATGGCATATTATACGTATTTGGCTCAAGAGATGGATGATTATTTTTGTCATAAAATAATTGATTGGATACACTTTTTGTCTACAGTTGAAAAAATTGGATACATGCTAGAGTATGAGACAACCAGGATAGATAACGTATATCTAGATTGTTCCAAAATTCAGCCTCCACTTAAAGAACTCCAAGGAAAGTCTTGGTGAATCTTCTTTTGGCTATCTGAAATGCTTTCGTACCCCTAGGAGTGAGGGAGTAGGTTATGGTCTTGCCCACTTTCTCTTCCTCGCTCACAAATCCCGCATATTTGAGACTTTTAAGGGCAGGATATATTGTCCCAGGGCTTGGCCTGTCCCCTCTCCTTTTTGCAAGCTCGTCAGCAATTTCCTGACCATGCATCGGCTTTTTAGATAGTAAAAAGAGAATCAGAAATCCCAGCATACCTCTCATATCGCAGCATTCTTCGCCACCGTATCTGATCATGCCTTTCTATATAGGGTGTCCGATATATATAAATAGGCATATGCCAATATATCGTATAACCAATATGACATATGGAAGTTGTGGTTGTGGTAGTAGTCGTGGAATAGATGTTGGAAGGGTAAGAAGCTTTCTAACTCGAGAAGAAAAAGTTTCAATGTTAAAAGAGTACAAGAACGACCTGGAAAAAGAAATTCAAGGAGTAACTGAAAGAATCAAAACCCTAGAAAGTAGTTAGACTATCTATTCTCCTATTTTTTTGATATTATATACATCTCTTGTTTAACTGTTTACTTAATTACCAGATAGTAAAGCTGATAGTAAGGACATGAGCCTTGAGATCTTAAAAAAATAAAAATATGGCTAATGAATGCTATGGATGAGCTTCTAGTTGGAAAGGTATTTCGAATATTCTACCGTATCTGTTGACAGTTGCTGTTATTCTGTCATTTGCCGTCTTTTTCTTCCTTATGTATGATGATATTTGTGAGGGACTTTGTATCTTATTTCCATCTATCTCTTCAATAACGTCCCCTCTTCGAAGCCCTGCATTATCTGCCGGACTATATGGTTCGACATTAATAACTAATGCACCTTCGGTAATCGGTAGTCTGTAGTATCTGGCTATGTTCGAATCTATCTTTATTGTACTTATACCTAACCACGGCCTTTTGACATGACCATTTTCTAACAATTCAGTTAATATCGATTTTACTGTATTGATGGGAACAGCGAACCCAATTCCCTGTCCATAGGGTATCTTTGCTGTGTTGATTGCCACTACCTCGCCACTTGTGTTTATCAAAGGGCCGCCAGAATTGCCAGGATTTATTGAAGCATCGGTCTGGACCAACTCCAAGATTCCATTTTCAAATTGTACGTTTCTATTTAGTGAACTGATAATTCCGGCAGTTACTGTAGGCCCTCCTGTCAGGCCAAAGGGATTACCTACTGCCATAACTATTTGTCCGACCTTGAGCTCATCAGAGTTTCCAAGAACTGCAGGTTGAAAACTTATCTCGTCATTGCTATATAGTTCCCGAGGTTCTGCTTTAACTATGGCTAAATCAGTCACCACATCTTTGCCTACTGTCTTGGCGTTCACCTGTCTTGAATCACCAAAAGTCACCCTTAACCTATCCGTGTCGTCTATTACATGATTATTTGTAAGTATGTGTCCTCTATCATCTATTATGACGCCAGATCCAACACCTCGTACCGGAAATACTCTAAAAAGCTGATCTTGCATCATTCTAACACTTGCTATATTAACCACACTTCTGCTAACTTTTTCAACTGCATTTATGATAGACTCGTCCGAAACTGGGATCATTGTGTTACGAAATTCACTCCCTTATATTTCATATCGGCTATGCGATATATCGACACATGACTATTTATATATATCGTATATGCAATATTTGAGATAGATTATGTAAATCTCTGTAGGAACTAGATTTCGCATGTTAGATAAGATTAGACAAAGTAAATTTGGAGAACACAATTTGATATTGTATGAGGACTATGACACACTATGTAATATTCGTTTAGAGTACTGCAAAACCACACTCGAATCTTTAAATGAAATGGTTTTCCTTTTATCTGATAATGTGTCCATCAGCAATTTTTTCCTTGGTCTGAAAAATACTGGACTAGATGTACAGAAATATAGGTCTGAAGGCTCACTCATAGTCGTGGAATCAAAGAAAGGATATTTCGGTTTAACAAATGAACTTGTAGATTTGATGATAATGATAAACATGCTGCTTCAACGCCTAATTAAGCTGGACAAAAGTGGATTAACTATATTTTCTGATAAGGCCTTGTTCTTTCATTATAGTAGAATTGATGATCTAATTAAACATGAGGCTGGACGACTCGTGTCGTTGACATCTTCGAAATACCATAATAGAATGAAAACATTTTGTTATTACAATACAAAAGATTTTGAGTCCCTCACAGGTTATCAGAAACAAATGCTAATTGATAATCATACATAAAGCAATAACTCGGTGAAAGGCAGAGCGTTCCAACCACGAGTGGATTCGAACATTCACTATAGTGTCACAAGACAAAAGCTTTTAATTTCCAATATATACAAAAATCTTAGAACTTGTTTCGCCATAACCGCCCAATACTGTCACGAGAGTTGAAACTCATGCTAAAGGTCAAAAAGTTTCGTAATAGGGATAAGGCCTTAAAGAAGAAAGTTATCCCAGCAATCAAATCTCAGATTCAAAAGCAAGGGGGAAATCTTTACGAAGATATCAAAGAGAATGTATGTAGAGTTTGGTATTTGGATACACAGCGTCATGAGCTCAACCGAAATAACAATTTCTTTCTAAGAATAAGAGAAGAACAAAACAGTTATGATATTACACTGAAATGTAGACATCCTGACAGATATATTTCGTCATCCTATGATCTATCACATCCTTCGAACCATTCAGGATTAAAGTTTAAGGGCTTTAAGTTCGAAGAGGATATAACTACGCCATTTCATAGCAAATTTTCATCCCAAGCAAAGTTTGAGGATCGCAAGAAACCTGAAATAAAGACCTTTCAAGATATCCTCTCTATTTATCCTGATCTAAAGAGTCTCAACATTATGCCTGATAAGAATCTAAAGAAGGTAAACAAATTTGAAGCCAAAGAAATTTCTTATAAATTAGGGGACGTAGTATTTGAAGATGGAAGTAAAATAGTTTCAGAAATGAGTATGTGGTATCTATCAGATAGAGAAAAAAGCCCTGTAATTGTCGAGTTGGATTTCGACTGCAATGCACAAGAAATTGCTAAATCTAATCAAATGTATCTTGAGGAATTTCCACTATTGTTAATTAAGAACGTTAATAATCTCTATTCGTCTCTGCAGAGAGAGAAGATCGTAGACCTTGGTATCTCAAAAACAAAGACAGATTTTGCCTACGGATTGAATGGTTTGTCTTAATTCGTACCATAGTTGGTTTTCGGCATTTATAGTAATAGGAAGATGGGGTTAACTCAGCCAAGACTATACACTATTCCAAGCCATCGCAGCTCCCGTAACTGCAATGCTATTTAATAAGACTGTATTATGACAGGAGGAATTATCGAATAGAGTAACTGAAGCTACGTAGATATATTCTAATGAGGGTTGAAAGGTCAGGTTAGATAACGAGACGATTTGTGCTGCAGCCTATAGCACAATGTATCATACCATAATAAAATAAAAAAAGGCTTCTTACTTTTCTACCGTTTTGCTGCGTTTCCCTGTTATCTTCTTTGTCTTGAAGTTGCTGCATCCACTTGGGATAAGCTTGAATTAACTAGGTCATTAGATGCTTCGTTTAAAATCCGAGCTGCGTTTACACCAAGTCTAGAGAACTCCTTTGAATTATCCTTTGTCTGCTGTAAAACTGTGCTAGCAAGTCCTATATTTGTAGAGATTGCGTTGTTGGTAAGTCTAGTAGCTGATACCACATTGTCTGCAAAACTGTTAACTACTGTTCCATATGTTTCGGCAAATCCTTTTGGAGATATCCACCAATAGTTCCAGAATCTGCTATTTGCATTTTCTAGATATGGAGTCCATACTGATTGATATATGCTGATAATCTCCTTTTGTGATTCTATGTAATTATCTGCAATTTCCCTTGTGGTCTTAATTGTTTCTTCCTGAATGTCTCCAAGCATTTGCGTGTATTGAGGAATCTCTTTAGATAATTCCCGGGTGGCGACTTTAATTTCATCTTTAGTTTCATTTAATGCCTTATTGACGGCTTGTTGTTGTTCTTTCTGTATATGTGACGGTGACGTTGCTGTCGATTCTTCTTCCTTACGATCCTTTCTTGTTGTTGACATCTTAATTATCGAATTGCAATAATGATATATAAACCATGGTATCTAATACCTTTAAATACCATAAGGACCCCAAATATTTCTTGATTCTTATTGCATACTTTCTGAGAAGTGTATATTGATCTCAAAAGTATAAGGGTTTACATGACACATTAAGGCATTCTCCTTCACTAGCGAGTCTGCTTATTGACTAGAAGTTAGTTTATTGTATACATATCGCAGTACAAGATATGACCATAAAAAATGCATAAGAATTTCAGGATTCAGTAACTTATCGAATCAATAAACTTGGGTTACGAGACAAACAAAACCCCTAAGAAGATCGAATCATTCAACCCCTCCTACCAAAAAAGATATGAGCCAGTTAAGCATGATAGGGAAAAGACAGATAGACTATATATCAAAATTCCCGTTTGCAACACTATACTCTTTTTATCTATCTAGTATAATATCAAATATAGTTCTGTGCATATTTAATTGCGGCGCGAGACCAGGATATATTCTAGATTACCACATAAATAAATACATTTACTATTCGAAAGCCGGTGTATTAGTAGTTGTACTTTTATCCGGCCATTTTAATAAACACAGAATAATAACTATGAAAATAGTAACAATC
>Ga0209382_10004819_pt1 | contig 17819 bp, 22 predicted proteins | sample SoiMetdeltSBSDD5_FD_187599 | JGI IMG/M metagenome (GOLD analysis project Ga0209382, IMG submission 187599) | Bulk soil microbial communities from a Populus tree surrounding site in Tennessee, USA - Soil MetaG P. deltoides SBSDD5 (SPAdes) (version 2) | ecosystem: Environmental > Terrestrial >...
GTTCAACTTCATGGACGACCCCGACCAGTTCCTCGAGCGCTACACCACGGGCGACAGCAACAACTGGGGACGGTTCTCCGATCCGCGGATCGACGACCTCTTCTCGCGCCAGGCCCGAGCTCTGGACCCCAAGGAGCGAAAGAAGCTCATCAACGAGATCGAGAAGATCGTGCTCGGGCAGGTCTACTACATCCCGGGCATCTGGTGGGCACGGGCCGTGGTGCACCTGGCGAAGATGAAGAACTACGTGGCACCGCCGAATCACTACTCGAACCAGAAGCTCCAGGACGTGTGGCTCAGCGAGGACTGAGACCGCCGAGCTAGATTTGCTCGTCCTTCTGGAGGTCGAGCAGCAGGTTGAGCACCAGGCCTTCGACGACCTTGTCGAAGGCCGCCAGGGTGCTTTCCTCGGCCACCAGGCCCGCCGGTGCGTCGGCATTGCCGATGGTGCTGTGGATGGCGTGCCGGTATACCTTCGTCACGGCCTGCTTGCCGGGCGCTCGAAACGTCGCCGTCATGACGTAGCCGTCCGTCACGTAGGAGCCCTTGGCGCCGAACGTCAGCCCGGTGAGGGCGCCTTTGCCCGCGGCGTCGCCGGTGTCGGCGACGTTGTCGAGCACGATCTTGAGCTCATTGACGTCGTCCTTGGGCTGGTCGAGCAGCGAAGAAAAAAGATTGCTCTTCTCAACGACGCCCCGGACGGACTTCGTGGCGGTCGATGTCCCCATGCTGGCCGGCTCTCCGTTGCGGTGAAACGCGACCACCAGCGCGACCGGCCTGCGATCGGACCGGGCCAGCAGGTCGCTGTAGCCGACCTTGGGCAGCGTCGGGTCGACGTACGACTTGACGGAGAGACAGCCCGTCAGCGCGACCATCAGCATCAGGCACGTTGCGGCCGCACGCGTCGCCATCAAGCGCCCCTCCTCCTCAAGCCGTCTGCGATGTTTGGACGGAGCTACCGTGAAAAGACCGCCACGACGCAGGTTAAGTCAATACCGCGCTACGGCCAAAGTTCCGTCGGCACTACAGTGGAATGAGGCCCTCCCGTTCCCGCGGTAGGGTAGAATCCGCGGAGTACCTGAGGCCTATGAAGCGCTTTGAATCACACCAGTGCAGCAAGCGCTGATAGGTCCTGAGCCGCTCGGCGGCGGCAAGGGAGACATGGCGCGGACCACGAGACTCCAAGATTTACTAACTCGTATCGATCCAGCCCGTCGTCGAGCACTAGTTCATAGGCTGAAGGGCGAGCAGACGAGGCCGATCGACGCACATCGAGACTGGTACGAGCTGACCCTGTGCGTGCTGCTCGAAAGTCGAGGGCGTTTGGCGAGAAGCCGAAACGCCCTGGAGCGCTCCAATCATAGACTGATCCGCACGGCCGATCGGCTCTCGGCTTTGGGTGCCTCGACGCTGGACGCTCGGGATTGAAACGAGTCGGCCTCATCGGGTGCGGGGCGATCGGGCGCCCCGTAGCGCGTTCGCTGCTCGCCGGAAAGGCCGGGTCGCATTCGCTGGCGGCGGTGCTCGCTCGCACCCGGCGTGAGCTCGATGGTTTCTCCGTGACCGACGACGTCGACAAGTTCCTGGCGGAAGGCCACGACCTGATCATCGAAGCAGGCGGCCCTGCGGCGTTTCGCGCCCTGGTGCCCGCGGCGCTCGAGCGGTGCGAGGTATGGGCGGTGAGTCCGCTCCCACTGGCCGATCCCGTTCTCGAGCGCGAGATCCGTCGCATCTCGGCGTCCACGGGACACGCGCTGCGCCTCGTGCCGGGTGCGCTCGCGGCCTTCGACGGCATCGCTACCGCCATGGCCGGGGGCCTGGAGCGTCTGGATGTCTTCATCGATCTCGGCGCAGGCGAGTCGTCTGAGCCGGAGCTCTTGTTCGAGGGCACCGCGCGGGAAGTTGGGCTCCGCTTCCTCGAGGGCGTCAACGTCGTGATCGCGGCAGCCCTGGCCGGCCCGGGGCTCGACGCCACGAACGTGCGCGTCATGCGCCCCCCGCGGGGTAGCGTCGGCCGCACGATGGGCTTCACGGTGCGCTCGCGAGCCGGTGTCTTCGAGCTGATCGCCAGGCCGCGCGTCGTCCGCGCGGAGGACATCCATACCGTGGCGGCCAGCCTGCTGGCGATGCTGCGCCGCGAGAACGCGGGCATCGTCGTCGGTTGAGTCGCCGCTTCGGCGGCCGCCTGATCCTCTATAACGAAGTGTTGTGCTCAGATTTGCTCAGATCTGAGCGTTGCGTGCCCCAGGGGCTCGGGCACCAGGTTCGAGTAGCGCGAAGACGCTCGGTACTAGCCGTGCAGCAGGCCCTCCACGCAGGTCACCGCGTGGCCTCCGAGCCAGATGGTGCTGCGGTCCAGCTCGACGGCGACCCGGCCGTCACGACCGAGGCACCGGCCCTGACCGGCGACGTAGCGGCGCGACTGGAGCACACGGTCGCGCCGCACGAGGGCCGCCACGCACCCGTTGCCGCTGCCGCAGACCGGATCCTCGGGGACGCCGTCGCCCGGCGCGAACGAGCGAACCTCGAGGTCGGCGCCGGCGCCGACGGCGTGCAAGCCGAACACGTTGACCCCCGTGATGCCGATCGGGTTCAGCGCGGCGAGCTTGCCCATGTCGGGAACGAGCGCGGCAACGGCATCCGCGCTCGGCAGCTGCAAGGTGAACCACACCGGTCCAACGTCGATGATCGACGCGCGCTGGATATCGGCGGTCTTCACCCCCAGCCCCTCCGCGGCCGCGGCCACCTGCGACGCGCTCGGTTCGCGGAATTGAGGCTCGGGCAGCGCGAGGAACAGCCGCTCGCCGTCGAGCTTGATGTCGACGAGCCCCTTTCCACACTCCTGTACGAGGCGGCCCGTCGTCTTCGGCTTGAGGCCGTGGCGTAGGACGGCGTGCGCTGAGCCGATGGTGGGATGACCAGCGAAGGGGAGCTCCCGCTTCGGCGTGAAGATACGCAGGCGATAGTCGGCCCGCTCATCGGTCGGCGCACAGACGAAAGTCGTCTCCGACAGATTGGTCCAGCCGGCGATCGCCTGCATGTCGGCGCTCGGCACGCGGTCGCCATCGAGCACGACCGCGACCGGGTTGCCCTTGAACGGCACGGCGGTGAACACGTCGACTTGCTGGAACGCGAGTGCTTTCATCGCAGGCTCCTTTTCGCCGATCCGACACGTCTCACGCTCGCAATCTAGCAGACCCGCCTTGGCAATAACAGTTACAGATCAGGGAATATCAGACCATAACAGTTGCTTGTCGCGCGCTCGGTCACGTGCGACCATGACCGCGCCATGGCGCCGAGAGCATCAGGAGACGGGCGGCGAGCGCGTGCAGCGGCGCCGTATCGTTACGAGGAGACCGCGCGGTTCATCACGGATCTGGTGGACCACGGCATGCTGATCCCGGGCGCACGCGCCCCGTCGCTTCGTCAGATCACCAGGCAGCGTCGCGTCAGCCTCTCGACGGCGCTGCAGGCGTATCGAGTGCTCGAGGATCGCGGCATCTTGCAGGCCCGGCCGCAATCGGGTTTTTACGTGGCCAAGGGCGGGCCGATTCTGCTGGAGACGCCGACGCTCTCCCGGCCGCCGCAGCGAGCCTCCACGGTCGCCGTCGCCGGCGTCGTACCGAAGCTCCTCGAGTACGCCACCGATCCGGACCTCGTCCCGCTGGGCTGCGCGATCCCCGACGCGAAGCTCCTGGCGGCCGGGCGGCTCGATCGCTTCCTCGCGCGGGCGGCGCGCGCCAAGGGCGCCGACTACAACGTCTACACCGTGCCCAAGGGAGATCCGCGGCTGCGCCGGGAGATCGCCCGGCGCGCGCTGCGCTGGGGGCAGGTGCTGTCCCCTGAAGAGATCGCGATCACGTGCGGGTGTAGCGAGGCGCTCTTTCTGGCCCTGAGGGTGGTCTCACGGCCCGGCGACACGATCGCCGTCGAATCTCCGACGTACTTCGGTTTCCTGCAGGTGCTCGAGGCGCTCGAGCTCAAAGCGCTGGAGCTGCCGACCGATGCGCGCAGCGGCCTCGACCTCGCGGCTCTACAGCGCGCGCTGCGAGCCGGCTCGATCAAGGCGTGTCTGTTCTCGTCGAGCTTCAACAATCCGCTGGGATGCACGATGAGCGACGAGAGGAAGAAGGCCGTCCTGGACCTGCTCGCCAGGCACCGGGTCCCGCTGATCGAAGACGACATCTACGGCGACATCTACTTCGGCGACGAGCGCCCCAAGCCGTTCATGGCCCTCGATCCACACGGCACAACGATCTACTGCAGCTCGTTCTCCAAGACGATCGCGCCCGGGTATCGCATCGGCTGGATCGCCACCGGGCGCTACCTGACGAGGATCCTCGAGCGCAAATTCGCCTTGACGATGTGCGGCCCGGCGCTGCCGCAGGCGGCGATGGCCCAGTTCCTCGGGAGCGGCGGCTACGACAACCATCTGCGCCGCATGCGGCGGACGTTCAGAGACAACATCGACCGGATGATTCGCACCATCGATCGAGCGTTTCCCAAGGGCACGAGGGTGAGCCGCCCGGACGGCGGCTTCGTGCTGTGGCTCGAGCTTCCAAAGCCTCTGTCCAGCCGAGAGCTCTTCGAGGCGGCGTTGAAGAAGGGCGTCTGCTTCGTGCCCGGCGACGTGTTTTCGACGAGCCATCGCTACGACAACTGTCTCCGCGTGAGCTGCGGCTCGGCCTGGAATACTCGGATCGAAAAAGGCCTCGAGACGCTGGGCGAGCTCGCCGGCGCCTTGCTGGCGCGCCGGGGCGGTCTGCACCGCCGCGGCGCGCCGGGCATCACCTAGCTTTCCCCGAACCGCGCACCGCTCGAGAGCCTTGTGGCCGCGATCGCTGTGGCGACGGGCCACCCAGGCCGATCAACCGCTGCAGCTCACTCACGGCGCGCACGAAGCTATCCGCCGGCGTCGTATCTGGATCGATGAGCCGATGGAGACGGAAGCCGTCCTCGAGTGCCAGCAGCATCGGGCCGGCCCAGGCCGGGTCGACGACCTGGCCACGGCCGGCAGCTCGATTGGTCGCGGCGATGATGTCGGCGACCAGGGCCCGGCGGGCGCGCAGACGCTTGGCGAGCTCGGGACGTCGTTGCTCCGATCGGGCCACGTAGAGGATCAGCTCCATGTGGAGCAGGGGGGAGCGGCCGAGAGGATCCTGACGGCCGCGGTCCGACTCTCGCAGCGCGGCGACGAAGTCGACGGGATCGCGGTGGCGCTCCAGCAAATTGAGATGGTGGCGCACGGATCGATCGACGTGATCCTCGAGCATGGCGATGATCAGGTCGTCCTTGCTGGCGAAATTGGAATAGACGGCGCCGCGCGTGAAGCCGGCGGCGGCGGCAATGGCTTCGATGCTGGCGCCGCCGATCCCCTGCTGCTCGAAGACCTCGGCGGCGGCCGCGAAGAGGCGCTCGCGGGTCGCGTCGCGAGTCGGTCGGGTCCGCCCTCTTGACACGAGCCTCAGGATACACCAATGTATTGACTCGATACATTACTGTATCGAGTTGCCCTTCAGGAGGTCGCGATGACGCCGATGAGCCTGGCCGACCGCTTCTTCGTCGACTCGATGTCCGAGACGTTCCGTGAGGACCCGTATCCGCACTACGACACATACAGGGCCCATCGGCCCCTCGTGCGGGCGGCTGACACGATGTGGCTCTGCTTCGGCCACGCCGACGTCGCCGCGCTGCTCCGCGACCCGAAGCTCTCCTCGGACGAGAGGCGCGCCACGACCGAGATCGGCTGCCCGGAGCCCGGGCGGCTGGACACTAGCCTGCTCTTCATGGACCCGCCCGACCACACGCGGTTGCGCGGTCTGGTGGCGCGAGCATTCACGCCGAAACGGGTGGCGGATCTCCGCTCGACGGCCGAGGCGATCACCGCCGGTCTCTTCGACGACATTCGCATCGCTGTCGCGTCCGGTGAAGTCGTGGATGTGATCCGCGCGCTCGCCTATCCGCTTCCGGTCCGGGTCATCTGTGCGCTGCTGGGCGTGCCGGAAACCGACGCAGCGAGCTTCTCCCGCTGGTCTCGCGCCCTGGTCCGGTCGCTCGACCCCTCGGTGCTACGGTCGGCGGAGGTGGATGCGGCCATCGCCGCTGCCGAGGGCGACCTGGCCGGTTATCTCGAGGATCTTCTCTCGTTCAGGCGTACGAGGCCCGGCGAGGATTTGCTCTCGGCCCTCGCCACCGTGGAGGCCGATGGCGATCGCATCCTTCCCAAGGAAGTCGTCGACCTCGCCTTGCTTCTGCTCGTCGCCGGGCATGAAACAACGGTCAACCTCATCGGCAACGGCGTTCTCGCACTGCTTCGCGCCCCTGACCAGGTCGAGCTTCTGCGCCGCAGGCCCGAGCTCGTCGCCGGCGCCGTCGACGAGCTGCTGCGCTTCGACAGCCCGGTGCAAATGACTCAGCGGGTTGCCATCGAGGATGTCGAGGTCGGCGGCGATCGCGTCAGGGCAGGCGACGAGATCGCGCTGGTGCTGGGCGCCGCGAACCGCGACCCGTCGGTCTTTCCCGAGCCTAACGTCCTGGACGTCACCCGAGACGCCCGCCGTCATGTGGCGTTCGGCGGCGGCATCCATCACTGCCTTGGCGCGGCGCTCGCCCGGCAGCAGGGGCACGTGGCGTTGTCGGCGCTCTTGACCCGGTTCTCTCGCCTCGAGCTCGCGGGCTCGCCGGTCCGTCGCCCGACGTTCACCCTGCGAGGCCTCGAGTCGCTCCCGGTCGTCTTCGAGAGAGCGCATTGAATCGCGCCCGATCCTAGATCGTTCGTATGATCAGCGCGACCCCGGTCAGCAACAGCGTGGCGCCGATCAATCGCGCCATGACCGCCGGCGCCACGCTCACGTGCGCCCGATTACCGACCCAGAGGCCGGCGAATGCTACTGGAAGCAAGAGCATCACCGCGATCCAGAGCGCTCGGGAGAAAAGGAGCCCCGCAAAGGCGAACGCCACGACGCGCAGGCCGACGTTCACGATGACCATCTGCGAGATGGTCGCGCGTTGCGCCGACGGGTCTTGGACGCGACCCGTGATGTACATCACATATGGCGGACCGCCGATGCCGAACAACGCCCCGATGATGCCGCCGAGCGTGCCGGCGGGCGCCGCCCAGCGGCGACTCAGCTGTCGCGTCGAGCGCCCCCGAAGCAGCACGTAAAGCGCATACACGCACACGAACAGCCCGAGGGCCAGCACCGTCGCCTTGCGCGGGAGGTTGACGAGAAGCGTGACGCCAAAGGTGAGCCCCACCAGCGTGAAGGGGAGCAGCGTCAAGAGCTCCCGCGTATCCGCCTGCTTGCGCGTGTGAAAGCCGAGCGCCAGCCCGGAGCTGAGGTCGAGGAGCGCGGCCAGCGAGAGCACGAACGTGAGCGGAAGGACATGGGCGAGGACGGGGACCGTGAGCGGCGACGCGCCGAAGCCGGTGGCGCCGAATATGGAGTACGCGACGAAGACCACAACCACCACGACGATCAGCGTCTCGGGTTGGATGCCCAGGCCGCGCTCCGTCGAATCGGGAGTGTTATTGGCTGCTGATCCAGTCGGCGATGCGACGCTTGATCTGATCGCGCACTCGCCGGAATACCTCCAGCCGTTGGTCGTCGCTCCCGGTCGCCCGCGAGGGATCCTCGAAGCTCCAGTGCAGACGGCTCGACTTCTTTGGAAATACCGGGCACGACTCGTTCGCGGCGTCACACACCGTGATGACGTAGTCCCACGGCTGCTCCACGAACTCGTCGACGATCTTCGAAGTGTGGCCGCTGAGATCGACGCCGACGTCGGCCATGGCTCGCATCGCGAGCGGATGAACACGCGTGGCCTGCGTCCCCGCGCTCGCCGCCTCGAACCGATCGCCCGCCAGCGAGCGAAGAAAACCTTCGGCCATCTGACTCCGGGCGGAGTTGTGCGTGCAGAGGAAGAGGACTCGCTGCTTGTTCACATTGCGCTCCCCGGTGTAGTGTGCGGGTTCGGAGCGCGAGCGCAAGTCATTTCATGGGGGATGTAACGGAAATGCAACGGACCATCGCTCGGCGGATGGCGGCCGAAGCTGTCGGCACAGCGCTCTTGCTCGCCGCGGTCGTGGGCTCCGGGATCATGGGTGAACGGCTGGCCGGCGGGAACGTCGCGGTCGCTCTGCTGGCCAACACCATTGCGACCGGCGCGGCGCTCGTTGCGCTCATCCTCACGTTCGGACCCATTTCGGGGGCGCACTTCAATCCTGCCGTGACATTGGCGGATGCCTGGCAGGGCGGCCTGCCGTGGGACGAGGTTCCGCTCTACATCGTCGCGCAGGTAATCGGCGCGTTCGGCGGGGTCGCGGCGGCGCATCTGATGTTCGAACTGCCGGTGTTCTTCGCGTCGCGACACGCCCGGTCGGGGCCGGCGCAGATGTTCAGTGAGTTCGTCGCGACCTTCGGGCTTCTCGCGGTGATCTGGGGCTGTGCTCGCACGCGGTTGGCTGCCGTGCCCTTCGCTGTCGCGGCGTACATCACCGCCGCGTACTGGTTCACGGCGTCGACGTCATTTGCCAACCCGGCCGTGACCTTGGCCCGGGCCGCGACTGACACGTTCGCCGGGATCCGTCCCGCGGACGCGCCAGCGTTCATCGTCGCGCAGCTGCTCGGCGCCGCGGCCGCGACGGGACTCTTTCGCTGGCTCTTTCCTGCGCTGCCGGACATTGCGCCGACCGTCGTGGTCCCGCACTCCGAGCCGACGCGCTCCAAGTCGTCCAGCACACGCTAAAGCGCTGCACCACGGCCGGCAGCCCGCTCGCGTCGCGCCATTCCTGCCGCTTGACAAAGGTTTGATAGTTTCATAATCTTCGAAATATGAAGACGATAGCCCGGCTGCCGCTGGCGCAGTTGTCGGCCGACGAGACGCACGTCGAGGCATTCAAGGCGCTCGCGCATCTGAGCCGACTACAGGTGTTCTTCCTCCTGGTGAAGGCCGAGCGCGAGATGTCCGTTGGCGAGATCCAGGAGGCGGTCGAGATTCCGGGCCCGACCTTGTCCCATCACCTCGACGTCCTGCGACGAGCCGGCCTGATCGAGAGCCGCAAGGAAGAGCGGTACATCTACTATTCGGTGCAGCGGGAGCGGGTCACCGCGCTGGTGCGCCTGCTCACCGCGTGCTGCTAGGAGGAGCCAATGAGCGCGAAGGTCCATCTCCACATGCACGTCTCGGATCTCGGTAAGAGCCGTGACTTCTACGAGAGGTTTCTGGGCGGCGACCCGGTGAAGGTCAAGCCGGGATACGTGAAGTTCCTGCCCGAATGGGCGCCCGTCAACCTCGCTCTCTCCACGGGCGGCCCGGGCGGCGCGGGGACCATCGACCACGTGGGTGTCCAGGTCGACTCCGTCGAGACGGTCATATCGCAGCTGGCGCGCGTGAAGGCTGCCGGCTTGTCCGTGAAAGAGGAGATGGGAGTCAACTGCTGCCACGCCAACCAGGACAAGTTCTGGGTGAAGGATCCGGACGGTGTCGAGTGGGAGGTGTACCACCTCAACTACGACCTCGAGGGTGATGAAGACAGAGCGTCGGCGCGGCCGAGCCTCGCGGTGGTCGGCGCGAGCGCGTGCTGCGGTGGCACGACCAGCTGTGCGTCGTAATATCTGAGCCGCGCGTGGAGAGACGCCATGAGTGACGAGGGCGTTCGAGATCTGGTGAAGCAGAAGTATGGACAAGCGGCGCTGCGTGTGGTCGGCGGCGCGACGTCGTGCTGCGGCAGCGAGGCCTCTCAGGGTGCTTGCGATCCGATCACGTCGAACCTCTACGCCACCGCCGAGACGGCGGATCTGCCGCGCGAGGCCGTGGCGGCGTCGCTCGGTTGCGGCAATCCGACCGCGCTGGCCGAGTTGAAGTCGGGAGAGACCGTGCTCGATCTCGGGTCGGGCGGTGGAATCGACGTCCTGCTCTCGGCCCGGCGAGTCGGTCCCACCGGCAAGGCCTACGGGCTCGACATGACGGACGAGATGCTGGCGCTGGCTCGCGACAACCAGCGGAAGGCCGGCGTGACCAACGTTGAGTTCTTGAAGGGCGAGATCGAGCACGTCCCGCTCCCGGATGATTCGGTCGACGTCATCATCTCGAACTGCGTCATCAATCTGTCGGCCGACAAGGACGCGGTGCTCACCGAAGCCTTTCGCGTCCTGAAGCCGGGCGGGCGGTTTGCCGTCTCCGACGTGGTCGTGCGCGGCGAGGTCCCGTCGGAGATCCGGCGCAGCGTCGAATTGTGGATCGGGTGTGTGGCCGGCGCCCTCGAGGAGTCCGAGTACCGCGCCAAGCTCGCGAAGGCTGGGTTCGACGGAATCGACGTCGAGCCGACGCGCGTCTACACGGCCGAGAGCGCGCGCGACGTCCTCGCGGGTGCGGGACTCAGCGCCGAGGCCATCGCGTCCATCGACGGCAAATTCATCAGCGCGTTCGTGAGGGCTCGGAAGCCGCTTCCGTGATCGGTCCAGCGTTGTGAGCGCCGCACCACGCGCGGACCAGCGGCCCGGATGGCGCACGCGCGTCAGCGATCCCATGATCGCCGCCGTCGTGGCCCTGGGCATCACGCAGATCACCGCCTGGGGCACCAGCTACTACTGCCTCGGGGTGCTCGCGGGACCGATCAGCCGCGACACCGGTTGGAGCCGCGGCTTCGTCTTCCTGGGCTTCACGGTCGCGCTGCTCGCGATGGGATTGGTCTCCAACACTGTCGGTCGGGCGATCGACCGTCGCGGCGCGCGCGCAGTGATGACGCTCGGAACCGTCCTCGTCTCGATCGGTCTCTTCGCACTGTCGCAGGCGCGAAGCGAAGCCCTGTACCTCGCGGTGTGGGTGTTCCTCGGGCTCGGGATGCGGCTGTGCCTCTACGATGCCGCCTTCGCTGCGCTCGTGCAGATTGCGCCCTCGCGTGGACGGCAGGCCATCTCCTATCTGACGCTGTTCGGCGCGTTCGCCTCGTCGGTGTTCTGGGTGATCGGCCACGCGCTCGAGGAGCAGATCGGCTGGCGTCAGACCCTCGTGATGTTCGCGCTCATCAACCTGGTGGTCTGCCTGCCGCTGCACTGGTTCGGTCTCGCGCGACGTGAGTCGGACCGAAGCGCGGGGCCGGCCGGTGCGCCCGCCGCGTCAGTCGACGGGCCTCCGCTGGTGGGCACGACGCGGTCGATCGCGATCGCGCTGTTCGCCCTGATCATGTCGCTGAACGGGTTCGTGTTCGGCGTGATCTCGGTGCAGCTGGTGCCGTTGCTGGAGGCGGCAGGTCTGGCGACCGCGCTGGCCGTCTGGATCGCGTCGCTGAAGGGAGTGGCGCAGTTCGGCGGGCGCGTGGTCGAGATCGTCTTCGCGCGGAACTTGCGCGCGATCACGGTCGGGCGCATCGCGATTGGCATCCTGCCTCCGGCGCTGGCGCTGTTGTTGGGAGGCACCGGGAGCCTGCCGCTGGTCGTCGCGTTCACGCTGCTCATGGGCGCGTCGCAAGGCGTGATCACGATCGTCCGCGGCGCCGTCCCGCTCGCGCTGTTCGGCGCCAAGGGGTACGGCGCGGTGCTGGGGGTAATCGCGACGCCGGTGCTCGTGGTGAATGCCGCGTCTCCGACGGTGTTCGCCTGGATCGTCGATCGATGGGGCTGGGCGACAGGGCGTGTTTCGCTCCTGGTCGCCTGCTCGGCCGCGTGGCTCGCGATGGAGCTGATGTCCCGCTGGTACGAGCGCCAGCGAGCGGCCGCCGCGACGGTCGACGCCCACGCCGCACCAGCTTCCGCGGCTCGCCCGTGAACGACCTCTCGACCAGACTTGCCACGCCCGACGACGCATCCGCGATCGCCGCGATCTACAACGAAGGGATCGCCGACAGGATCGCGACGTTCGAGACCGAGCCGCGAAGCCCAGAGCAGATCGCCAAGCAGCTCATCGACAAGGCCGATCGCTTTCCGACGGTTGTTGCCGAGCACGCCGGCCGGGTCGTCGCATGGGCCGCCGCCGGCCCCTATCGCGCGCGACCGGCGTATGCAGGCGTTGCCGAGCACTCGGTCTACGTGGCGCGATCGGCGCGCGGCAAGGGAGCGGGACGCGTGGTGCTCGATGCGCTCTGCCGCGCGTACGCCGAGCGCGGATTCTGGAAGATCGTGTCGCGTATCTTCCCCGAGAACACCGCCAGCCTGGCGCTGCACGAGCGGTGCGGATTCCGCGTCGTCGGCGTCTATCAACGCCACGGCAAGCTCGAGGGCGAATGGCGGGACTGCGTCATCGTCGAGCGCCTGCTGGACGAGGCCAGCCGGACGGCTACCAAATGACGCTGTCCCGCGGCGTCGTCGCGATGTGCGCGGCGCAGGCCTGCGCCCAGATCGGGGCCTTCAGCGTAGCGGCGGTGCTACCGAGCTTGATCTCGGTGTGGAGCCTCACGAACACCGAGGCGGGGTGGATCAGCGGCATTTACTACGCGGCCTACACGCTCGTCGTCCCGCTGCTCTCCTCGCTCACGGATCGCGTCGATCCCAAGCGCATCTATCTGGGTTCCGTCGCCGTCACGATGCTGGCATTCGTGGGCTTCGCGTGGGTTGCCACCGGCTTCTGGTGGGCGCTGGTGTTCCGTGCGTTGATGGGCGCCGGGTGGGCGGGCAGCTACATGCCCGGGCTCAAGGCGCTGAGCGACCTGGCGGAAGGACAGCAGCAGTCCCGGGCGGTCGCCGCGCACGCGGCAGCCGTCGGCGTGAGCGGAGCGCTCTCGTTCGGCGTCGCCGGCGCCGTCAACGCCTGGCTCGGCTGGCAATGGGCGCTGGTGCCGGGCGCGCTCGGTGCCGCGCTCGCGTTCCTGCTGGTCCTGATCGGCCTGCCGAGCCGACCGGTCAGCGCCGCGGCCGGCCCGCGCCGCGCGCTGCTCGACTTCCGCCCGATCCTCCGCAATCGATCGGCGCTCGCGTATTCGATCGCCTATTGCGTGCACACCTGGGAGATGTCGGCGCTACGCGGCTGGGTCGTGACGTTCCTCACGTTCGTGGCCGCTCAACGCCCAGGCGCGTGGACGCCGCTGGCGCCGGCCACCGTCGCGAGCGTGATGGGCCTTCTCGGCGTGTGGGCCAGCGTGTGGGGCAACGAGCTGTCCATCCGATTCGGCCGCCGCCGCTTCATCCTCGGCACAATGGTCGCCTCGGCCGCGCTGGCGGGAGTGATCGGCTTCAGTGCGGCACTTCCGTATGCAGGGTCGGCCGCGCTCGTCCTGCTCTACGCGATGCTGATCTGGTCCGACTCGTCGTCGCTAACCGCGGGCAGCGCCGGCAGCGCGGCGCCGGGGCAGCGCGGCGCGACCCTGGCGGTCCACTCGACGCTGGGCTACGCCGGCGGCTTCCTGGGGCCGCTGGTTCTCGGCGCGACGCTCGATCTGCTGGGTGGGGCGAGCGTGCTGGGATGGGGCGTGGCATTCGGCCACGTCACCGTCGCGCTGCTGCTCGGCGCGCTCGTGTTCGTCTGGCTGCGCCCCGCCGATCTCGCCGGCGATCGCTCCGCAACCGCTGCAACCGCGGCAGCCGCACCTCACCGGACGTAGCTGTTCGCTTTCCCGTCAGGAGACACGACATGGCGACCGCGATAACGCCGGAGCACCCGGCCAACCCCGACGCGACCGCGTTGATTGCAGAGCTGGACGCACACCTGACGCCGCTCTATCGCAGCGAAAGCCGCCACGGCTTCAGCGTGCAGAAGCTGATTGCCGACGCGGTCGCATTCTTCGTCATCCGTGATAGCGGTGCGCCCGCCGGTTGCGGCGGTATCAAGTTGTTCGGCACGGAGTACGGCGAGATCAAGCGCATGTGGGTACGGCCCGAGTTTCGCGGTAAAGGGTACGGCAAGCTCATGCTCGACCACCTGGCCGCGCATGCGCGCGCTCATGACGTCGACATCCTCCGGCTGGAGACCGGCATTCATCAGCACGCCGCGATCCGCCTGTATGAACGAGAGGGCTTCAAGCGGATCCCACCGTTCGGAAATTATCGAAACGACCCCGTCAGCCTCTGCTACGAGAAGCGGTTCGACGCACGGTTTCGGCAGCCCTGACCCGCAGACGGAGTCCGGTGAAATCTCTACGACCAAGAGGCCATTGTCGCAATCGAGGCTTGGCTAGAAAACACGAGGCAAGGAGGTGCCTCGATGTACCGCAGCATCGCTCGCACATCGCTCGCCGTGGTATCGCTCGCCCTGATCGTCGTTCCCTGTAGCGCCCAGCAGCCGTCTTCCGCCGCCGCTCCGCTCGGACAGCCCGCGTCCGTCATACGGCAGGAGGACTGTCCGAAGTTGATCTCCGAGATCAATGCCGCGACGAACGTCCGGTTCGATCCAGCGGCGGCCAACGCCAGGCAGGTCGTCGCCAACGCTTCGAAGCTCCAGGCTGATGGCCGGTACGCGGAGTGCTTCGCGGCTGCGCAGCCCACGCGCGACCTCCTGGTGATGAGCCCAGTGAGCGTCGCGGTAGCCCCGGCCATCAACGACTGGCGGTTGTGGGCGCACCCCGATGAATACAGCGACTGGGTGCGGCGACCACAGCGACCGTAGTCAACGCATTTCGCTATCGCGGCGTTCCTCGAGAGAGAAATCGCATCACATCATCACCGATGGAGGTGGCCGATGAAGCCGATCGTAGTGGCGGTGGCTGTCGTCCTCACCGCTGGGTGTGGCCAGACGACGATGAGTACTCCGGAGCGAGACTTTGGATGGAAGGTCTACAACACCCCCGGCCCGATGGGCTTGGCGGGTCCCGGCGGTCCTCAAGGACCGTCTGGTCCGGCTGGTCCTCCCGGACCCTCTGGTCCTCAAGGGCCTCAGGGCGCAGCGGCCGCGCCGCCGCCGCCGGTGGTGCGTGAGGTGCCGAAAGAGATCGAGGCGTTTTCGAACGTTCGCTTCGACCTCGACAAGGCTGAGATCAAGCCGGAAGAGCGCGAGAAGATCAAGGCCGTCGCCGGCTTCATGCAGCAGAATCCGAAGGTCGAAGTCGGATTGGCCGGCCACGCCGACCCCAGAGGCACCAACGAGCACAACCGGACGCTGAGCGACGAGCGCACCAAGGCCGTCTCGGAGGCGCTCGTCGAGGCCGGCGTGCCCAAAGACCGTATCCGCACGGCGGGGCTGGCGAGTCGAAATCGCAATTGCATGGACAACAACGAGGACTGCTACGCGCAGAATCGCCGCGTCGAGTTCTACTTCCGGAACCAGTGAGGGAGGTGCCACGTGAGGAGAGAGCTCACCCGGCCGATCGGGCGTGCCGTGGGCGTCGTGTCCGCCGCGGTCGTCGTGATGGCAATGGCGGGTTGCGGCACGCGCGTCGGCTATAGCGGTCCGCCGTTGTACGCGGTTTCAGATGGCTACATGGAGAACGTCGATATCTTCGGACGAACGATCTGTAGCGCGCCGGTGCGGTATCTCCAGCCGACGGCCGGCCCCGCCGGACCTGCCGGTCCCGTCGGACCTGTTGGACCACCTGCGGCCGCTCCAGGACCTCCGGGTCCTCCCGGCCCGCCTGGTCCGCCAGGGCCTGCCGGCGTCACGGGACCAACCGGCGCCACGGATGGGCCGCTGTACGGCGCCGTGCAGCAGGTGCACTTCGAGCCCGAGACGGCCGCACTGCTCGGTCGGTGCGCCGACAAGATGGCTCATCTGGTGGCCTGGCTGAACGACCACCCGCAGACCACGCTCAGTCTTCGCGGCTACGTGGACCAGCGTGAATCCGAGCGCCAGGAAATGTCGTTACGTGAGCAGCGGGCCTCGGTCGTGCGCGACGCGCTGATCGAGGCTGGAATCGCGCCCGAGCGGATCGAGCTCGCGACTGCCGGCGAGAGCACGTTTCTCTGCGCCGAGACGTCGGAGGCTTGCCTCGCGATGAACCGGCGCGTCGAGGTTCGTCTGATGCAAGTCCGGTGAGCGGGTCAGGGGTTAGCGGGCGCGGGAGCCGCTAACCCCGTTCGCCGGCGTTTCTTCGACCGTCTTCAGCGCCGCGTGCGATTCAAGGGAAGCTCCATGCGAGCGTGGGGGCTGCCCCGATTGATTCGCGACGTTGCTGCACCGCTCTATGAGGCATCGACGTTTCGGTGCAGGAGGGTGTCGTGAAGAAGCTGCTCTTCAGTATCGCCGTGCTGATGCTATTCGCCCCTGTCCCGGGTTCAGCGCAACAGCAGTCCGAAGAGAAGATGCTCGTTGGTCGCGTGCAGAGCGTCGACTCGTCCGGGACGGAGATCACGCTGACCGACGGTACGAGGCTGGTGACACCGCCTGGAGCGAGGCTGCTGCCTGGGTCGGTCGAACAAGGCATGCTCGTGCTCGCGGTGTATCGCCAGGGGGAAAACGGCGACAAGGTTCTGACGCGATTGGCGCGCGAGCAGCGCGAGCCCGCCGCGGAGACCGGCTCCAAGGACAAGCCGGGCACCGACGCGAATTCGGCGGCCCAATGCTTCGGTCTACCCCGGCGGTCTCCAGTCATGTTCGGGGCCGTCTGCGCGTAGGACACGGGAGCCGAGCGCCGCCGGATCAGGTCGAGCTTGACGCCGCGACCGACGCGATGCTCTGCTTTCCGCCACAGGAGGGCAGGCGATGGCGAACGACCGCGGGCTCTTACCGAAGGCGCGGCGCGAAGAGCTTCCCGAGGAGCTCCGACGCCGGCTCGAACGCTGGTATCGCGACGCCTACCAGGACGACAACCTGTTCCTGACGATGGCGCGGCGTCCGGGCCTCCTCGACGCGACGATGGGATTCGTCCGCTACGCGTACGGTGGCACGTCCAGCGTCGAGCCCGAGCTGTTCGAGATCGTCCGCGTGCGGCTAGCGTGGAAGAACCGTTGCGTGCACTGAAGCCTCGCGCGCTCCTCCTCGGCCGTGCGCCGGGGCGCGACGGAAGAGCTGGTGGCGAAGCTCGAGGACTACGAGCGGGCGGACTTGCCCGCGCGCACCAAGGCGGCGCTCCGCTACGTTGATCGCCTCACGTCGCAGGCGTGGCAGATCGACCGGGGGTTCTACGACGAGCTCAGGCGCGATCTCACCGATGACGAGCTGCTCGATCTCGGCATGGTCGCGATGTTCTTCAACGGCTGGCAGCGCCTGATCGACGCGTTCGGCATCGTGCCCGATGGCTGGCGAGAGGGCGACGCGCTGCCGTTTCGGCCGCTGACCGAGGCCGAGAGCTAGGCCGAGCCCGCCCGGCGGGACGCCTGCGAGCTAGGCCACACCGAAGTTGAAGACGCCGAAGATCATGTCGGCGCGCCAGCGCGGCGGCGTGCCGAGCCACATTCGGGTGACGTAGCGATCTGCCCTGATCCCGAGCTTGTCGAGATACTGCACCGCGGCCTGATTTGCCTCGGGTAGACCGAGATTGCGCGACGACTGCCGCACGGTAGCCGCCAGCCGGAGCAGCGCCAGCCCCGCGGCCGGGTCGCCGGCGATGGTCGGCCCGCCGCCCCAGGGGCACGCGAGGTGAAAGCCGACGACCTCGCCGCTGCGCATGGCGACCCAGGCCGACGACGCAAGCGCAGTGATGAAGCCGCGGCGGTCCTCGCCGGTCGCCACGCGGTCCAGCGCGCAGGAGGGGGAAATGTCAGCGGCTTGCATGGGGCGCGTCACGACGTCTGGGTCCCGAGCGACCGCGGGCGACGCGAACGAGCCGTAGCGCGGGCCCGCCGCGAATCCAAGCCGCTCGTAGACCGGACGGCCCGCGTCGGTCGCGAGCAGTTGCACCGCGCCGACCGCGCGGTCGCGCAGCCAGGCGATCGCCGCTTCGGTCAGGCGCGCACCGAGGCCGCCTCGCTGCTGGCCGGGTCGCACGACGATGCCGTGCACCCATCCCGTGGCCG
>Ga0209382_10004820_pt1 | contig 17817 bp, 14 predicted proteins | sample SoiMetdeltSBSDD5_FD_187599 | JGI IMG/M metagenome (GOLD analysis project Ga0209382, IMG submission 187599) | Bulk soil microbial communities from a Populus tree surrounding site in Tennessee, USA - Soil MetaG P. deltoides SBSDD5 (SPAdes) (version 2) | ecosystem: Environmental > Terrestrial >...
ACCGCAGCGCCCGCCTGCCGGCCAACCTGACGCAGGCACAGCGCGACTACTTCGGCGCTCACACCTATCGCCGCGTCGATCGCGAGGGCGTGCAGCACACCAACTGGAGCGCACTCCATTCATGAGCACGGGCTTGAACATCCCTGACCGGAAGCCAGGCGGCCTCGATTTCCTCTCGCTCGGCGCGCTGGTCCACCGTCTCGATCCGGGCCTGGTTCCGTTTCGCAAAGCACAGACCTGCACGATTCATGTCAGCGGCGGCGAATTCAACACCGCCGCGAACCTGGCCGACTGTTTCGGCCTGCGCACTGGCGTCGCCAGCGCCATGGTCGACTACCCGATCGGCGACCTGATCGCCGAGCGCGTGCGCGCGATGGGCGTCGCGCCGTTCTACAAGCGCTTCACGCACGACGGCGCGCGCGGCCCGAACATGGCGACCGTCTACAGCGATCGTGGCCATGGCATTCGCGGACCCGTCGTCTTCTACAACCGCGCGAACGAAGCAGCGGCGCTGCTCAAGCCGGGCGACTTCGACTGGAATGGGATCTTCGGCGCCGGCGTCCGCTGGTTTCACAGCGGCGGCATCTTCGCGGCGCTGTCAGACAGCACGTCAGAGCTGATCGTCCAAGCCATGAAGGTCGCCAAGGCGGCCGGTGCAATCGTGTCGTTCGACCTGAACTATCGCGAGAAGCTGTGGGCGGCGTTGGGTGGCGCCAAACGGGCGACCACCGTGCTCGACCGCATCGTCCGGTACGTCGACGTGCTGGTCGGCAACGAGGAAGACCTGCAGAAAGGCCTCGGCATTCCTGGCCCGGACGTCGCCGCGTCCTCGGCGCTCGATTCCAGCGTGTTCGTGGCGATGATCGATCGCGTCGTCGAGCGTTACTCGCAGATCAAAGTCGTCGCGACTACGCTGCGCGAGGTGCACTCGACCAATCGCCACACGTGGAGCGCGATCGCGTGGATTGACGGCACGACCTACGACTGTCCCTGCACCGATCTCGACGTGCACGATCGCGTAGGCGGCGGCGACGGCTTCGCGTCGGGCCTCTTCTACGGCCTGATGACCGGCGAAACTCCGGAAGTGGCGGTGAAACTCGGCTGGGCGCACGGCGCGCTGTTGACGACCTACCCGGGAGATACGACGATGGCAACGCTCGACCACGTCCGCGCCTTCGCCAAGGGCGGCTCCGCGCGGATTCAACGATGACCCGCGCGCCGTTCACGCTCGACGACGTTTGGGGAATTTACGCGGTGCCTCCACTGCCGCGGAAGAACGACCAGGCACGATCGTTGGACTTCGAAGCAGGCGAGCGACTCGCCAGCCACATCCACGCCGGCGGCATCTCCAAGTTCCTGTACGGCGGCAACGCCTTCCTCTATCACGTCACGCTTGACGAGTTCGCCGATCTGCTCGGCTGGCTGGACACGTTCCCGCACGGCCGAGCGCCGATCCCCAGCATCGGCCCGTCGTTCGGCCGCGCGATCGATCAGGCCAAGCTGCTTCGCCGCTACTCGTTCCCGTGCGCGATGATGCTGCCCTGCAACGATCCCCGTGACGCCGGCGGCCTCGACGTGGGCCTCCGCGAGATTGCCGATGCGACGGGCATCCCGCTGATCGTGTATCTCAAGTCCGACGACGCGTTCGGCGCCGACAAGGAATGCGGCCTGGACGCGGTGGCGCGGCTCGTCGACGACGGCGTGTGCGTGTCGATCAAGTACGCGGTCGTTCTCGATCGGCCGGGAGACGATCCGTATCTCACGTCGCTCCTCCGTCGTGTCGATCGCCGCCGCGTCGTCAGCGGCATGGGGGAGCGGCCCGCCATCGAGCACCTGCGCGACTTTCAACTGGGCGGGCTGACGACCGGTTCGGGGTGTGTGGCTCCGTTCCTGTGTTCGTCGCTGCTCGAGGCATGCAAGGCCGGCCGGTGGGATGCCGCAACGGCACTGCGAAAGGAATTCATGCCGCTCGAGGATCTGCGGGACGCGTGGGGGCCCGCGCGGGTCCTGCATCAGGCGGTCGAGCTCGCAGGCATCGCGACCACCGGGCCGATCCCGCCGTACGTCTCGGCGCTGTCGGCATCGCAGATCGACGAGCTTGCTCCGGTCGCACTCAGCCTTCGGGAGCGCGAGGCGTGAGCCGGCCGCGCAAGACCCCGAAGGAGCTCCGCAGCTTCCGCTGGTTCGGCAAGGACGATCTGCGTTCGTCCGGCCACCGCTCGCGGGCGAAGCAAGCCGGCTTCACGCCCGACGATCTGGAAGGCAAACCGGTCATCGCCATCCTCAACACCTGGAGCGATGCCAATCCGTGCCACACGCATTTCCGGCTGCGGGCGGAGGAAGTCAAGCGTGGCGTGTGGCAGGCCGGCGGTTTTCCCATGGAGATCCCGCTCATGACGCTGGGCGAGACCTTCATGAAGCCGACCACGATGCTGTATCGCAATCTGCTGGCGATTCAGGCGGAAGAAGCGCTGCGCGCCTACCCGGCCGACGGCGCCGTGCTGCTGGGCGGATGCGACAAGACCGTACCGGCGCTCTTGATGGGCGCGACGAGCACGAACCTGCCGTCGATCTTCGTGCCGGCCGGACCGATGCTGCGCGGCAATTGGCGCGGCCAATTCCTCGGATCCGGTACCGACGTGTGGAAGTACTGGGCCGAACGGCGTGCCGGAACGATCGACGAGTGCACGTGGCGCGAGATGGAAGACGGCATCGCGCGGTCGTTCGGCACCTGCATGACGATGGGCACGGCCTCGACCATGGCGGCGGCCGCCGATGCGCTCGGCGTGACACTGCCGGGGGCATCGTCGATTCCAGCCGCCGATTCGGCGCACGTGCGGATGGCGGTTGCCGCCGGCCAGCGGATCGTCGAGATGGTCTGGGAAGATCTCAAGCTGCGCGACATCCTCACCACCGAAGCGTTCGAGAATGCCGTGACGGCGGCGATGGCGCTCGGCGGGTCGACCAACGCGATCATTCATTTGATCGCCATGGCCGGCCGAGCCGGTGCGTCGCTCGATCTCGACCGGTTCGACGCGCTTTCGCGGCGGACGCCGTTCATCGCCAACATCCGCCCGTCGGGCAAGTACCTGATGGAGGACTTCTATTACGCGGGCGGACTCCGAGGCGCGCTCGATCGGCTGCGCGATCTCCTGCACACCGGCTGCCTGACCGTCAACGGCCACACGCTCGGCGACAACATTGCCGGCGCGTTCGTCGGCAGCGACGACGTGATCGCCACCCGTGACCAGCCGCTCGGCCCCGAAGGGGGCGTCGCGGTGCTGCGCGGGAATCTCGCCCCTGACGGGGCCGTGATCAAACACACCGCGGCCGAGCCACGACTCCTGCAACACGCGGGGCCGGCGATTGTGTTCAAGAACTACAACGACCTCGAGGCGCGCATTGACGATCCTGCCCTGCCGGTCACGGCCGACTCGGTGCTCGTGCTGCAAGATGCCGGTCCGCTCGGTGCCCCGGGCATGCCGGAGTGGGGCATGCTGCCGATCCCGAAGAAGCTCCTGGCGCAGGGCGTGCGCGACATGGTCCGCATCTCCGATGCGCGGATGAGCGGCACCAGCTACGGCGCGTGCGTGCTCCACGTCGCGCCCGAATCGTTCGCCGGCGGCCCGCTGGCGTTCGTTCGCGACGGCGATATCATCGAGCTCGACGTGCCGGCCCGCCGCTTGTCGCTGCGGGTCGGTGACGACGAGCTCAACCGCAGGCGCGCCGCCTGGACCCCGCGGGAGGTCGCATACCCTCGCGGCTTCGGCTACATGTACGCGCGCCACATCACACAGGCCAATCGCGGATGTGATTTCGATTTCCTCGAGGGGACTGCGCCAATTCCGGAGCCGGAGATTCACTGACGGCTCCGCTGTTGGCGCGGCCAACCAATGCAGGGCCGCGCCCGTCCAAGGGCCATGACCACCCTGCTGGCCGACGCGCGCCTCGTCCTGCGCACCTGGATCAAGTCCCCCGCCTTTGCCGCTGTCGCGATCCTCTCGATTGCGCTCGGGATCGGCGCGAATGCCGCCGTGTTCACCCTCGTCGATCAGGTCCTGCTCCGGATGCTCCCGGTCAAGGCACCGCACGAGCTGGTGCAGGTCACCTACACCGGCTCGCGCTACGGCAACAATTGGGGGGACGGCAGCGAGCTGTCGGTTCCGGTCTACAAGGAGTTTCGCGAGAACACCAAGGTGTTCTCCGGCGTGTTCGCCCGCTTTGGCACCGCGATGAACGTGGGCGTCGCCGGACGATCGGAACGCGTGGCGGGCGAGCTGGTGTCCGGAAGCTACTTCCCCGTCCTCGGCGTCGGCGCGGCGCTCGGTCGGACCATCGGCGAAGACGACGACCGGACGCCGGGCGGACATCCGGTCGCTGTCCTGAGCCACGGCTATTGGCGGAGCCGGTTCAACGCTGACCCGTCGATGCTCAACTCGACGATCACGATCAACGGCCATCCCTACACCGTCATTGGCGTCGCGCGGGCCGGCTTCGACGGCGTCGAAGTCGGCCGCCAGACCCAGATTTTCGCGCCGCTGATGATGAAGCCGCAGATCACTCCGACCTGGAACGCGCTCGACCAGCGGCTCTCCCGGTGGGTGCGCGTGTTCGCCCGGCTCGCGCCCGGCGTCACCCGTGATCAGGCCAAGGCGGCGCTCGATCCCTTCTACGCCGGTGTGCTGCGGCGCGATCTCGACGACCAGGAGTTTGCGAATGCGGCGCGCGACACGCGTGAGCGCTACGCGGCGAACCAGCTGTCGCTGGTCGACGGGTCGCAGGGCCGCTCGAACTTCCGACGCAACCTCACCACGCCGTTGTGGGTGCTGATGGGAACCGCCGCCGGCGTGCTGCTGATCGCCTGCGCCAACATCGCCAACCTGTTGCTCGCGCGCGGCGCCGGGCGTCAGCGCGAGATGGCGGTCCGGCTCGCGTTGGGCGCGACGCGGCGGCGCCTCATTACGCAGCTGCTGGTCGAGAGCCTGCTGCTCGCGATCGCCGGCGGTGCGATTGGCGTCGGCGTTGCCGCGCTCGGCGCGCCGATCCTGCTCGGCTTCTTCGTCAATCCCGACGTGCCGCAACCGATCTCGACGGCGCCCGACTGGCGCATCCTCGCATTCACCGGCGCGATGACGATGCTCACCGGCGTGCTCTTCGGACTGGCGCCCGCGTTCCAGTCCTCGCGTCCAAGCGTCACGCCGGCGCTCAAGGAGTCGGCAACCAACGTCCTCGGCGGACAAGGGCGTCTGCGTAAGATCCTGGTCGCGTCGCAGATTGCGATCTCGGTGCTGCTGCTGATTGCCGCGGCGCTGTTCATCCGCACCCTGAACAGCCTGCTGGCCGTCGACGTCGGATTCACGACCGAGCGGCTGGTCTCTTTCACCGTCGATCCGGCGTTGAGCGGTTACGACGCAGCCCGGACGCGGAGCTTCACGAGGTCGCTGCTCGAACGGCTGCAGCGCGCGCCCGGCATCGAAGGCGCGGGCCTCGCCAACGTCCGGCTGCTCGAGGGCAACCAGTGGTCGACGTCGCTCACCATCGATGGCTACGTCGCCAAGCCCGACGAGAATTCGTCGGTGCTCGCCAACCTCGTGACCCCTGGCTACTTCAAGGCCATGGGCATTCCGATCCTTGCCGGGCGCGATTTCAACGATCGCGACGAGCGGACCGCTCCACCACCTCCAGGCCTGCCCGATTACCGCGTGGCGATCGTCAACGAGCGGTTCGCGCGGCATTATTACGGGGATTCCAATCCGATCGGACGCCGCCTCGGCTTCGGCGGCAATCCCAATACACCGACGCCGATTGAAATCGTCGGCGTGGCGCGCGACTCGAAGTACACGAACATCCGCGACGCGACGCAGCGTCAGGTGTTCTTCGCCTACTACGAGGCCTCGCGCCCGAGCTCGTTCACCGCCTACGTCCGCGGCAGCGGTCCAGCCGAGGCGATCATGTCGGCGGTCCGGCAGACCGTCAGCCAGCTCGATCCCAACATCCCGGTCCACGGTGTCCGCATGGTCGACGCGCAGGTCGCGCTGTCGCTCAGCCGCGAGCGCATGGTGGCGACGATGACGGTGGTGTTCGGATCGCTGGCGACGTTATTGGCCGTCATCGGCCTCGATGGCGTGATGTCGTACACCGTCGCGCGCCGAACGCGTGAGATTGGCGTACGGGTCGCGCTCGGCGCCACCTCGCCGCGCATCGGATGGCTGGTCATTCGAGAGGTGCTCGTCATTGCCGCCGCCGGCATCGCGCTCGCGCTGCCCGCCGCCTGGTGGCTGGGTCGCTATGTGTCGAGCCAGTTGTATGGCGTCGAGCCGCACGATCCGGTGGCGATCAGCGCGGCGGTGGTGCTGTCGCTCGCCGTGGCGATCCTCGCCGGGTTGATTCCGTCCACCCGCGCGGCCCGCCTCGATCCGACGGTCGCGCTGCGGCAAGAGTGATCGGACGGTAACGGCCCGGGTCCGCTGCTGGCGCACGTCAGACGCTAGACTTCCGCTATGCGCTCGATCGCCGGCGCGCTCCTGCTGCTTGGCACCGCGGCCGGTGCGATACCGCACGCTCAACGATCACCTCGCGCCGACGACAGCCGGCTGCTGCTGATTCGCGCCTCGCAGCTCGAGCACGCCGCGCATGCCCAACCGACCACGCTCGCGCAACTGGTGGCCGACGCCGATCGGTTGCTGACCCTCGAGCCGATGTCGGTGATGGAGAAAACCATCACACCGCCGAGCGGCGACAAGCACGACTACATGAGCCAGGCGCCGTACTGGTGGCCAGATCCACAAAAGCCGGATGGCAAGCCGTACATCCGCAAGGACGGCCAGCGCAACCCGGAAATCAACCGGCTCCCGGATCACGACAACCTGGGACGTCTGACCAGCGCGGTGGCGACGCTGGGCCTCGCCTACCGGCTCCGCCCCAAGCCCGAGTATGCCGCGCAGGCGGCGCGGCTCACGCGCGCGTGGTTCGTCGATCCGGCGACGCGCATGAACCCGCATCTCAAGTACGGCCAGGGAATCCCCGGCATCAACGACGGCCGCGGCATCGGCATCATCGAGACGCGCGGCCTGCCGGATCTCCTCGACGGCATCGCGCTCGTTGCCTCGTCGGGCGCCTGGACGAAGACGGACGAAGCGGGATTGCAGGCCTGGATGCGCGACTACGTCGGCTGGCTCACCACCAGCACGCACGGGCAAGAGGAATCGAAGAACGGCAACAACCACGAAACGTGGTACGACGTGCAGGTCGCGTCGCTGGCGCTCTACACCGGTCAGCGCGATCTCGCCCGCAAGACGCTCGAAGGCTCGCGCGCGAGAATCGATCGACAGTTCGAGCCCGACGGGCGCCAACCACGTGAGCTCGAGCGCACGCGCTCGTTCGACTATAGCGAATTCAACCTCACCGCCTTCTTCAACCTCGCGGTGCTCGGCGAGCGGGTGGACGTCGACCTCTGGAACTATCGCTCCGCTGATGGCCGCGGCCTCCGTCGCGCTCTCGACTTCCTGGTGCCCTACGCGGCCGGTGAGAAGAAGTGGGACTTCGATCAGATCACGCCGTTCAGCGGCAGCACCATCGCGAACATCCTGCGCCGTGGCGCGGCCGCCTGGAACGACCCGAAGTATCGCGAGCTGGCCGAGAAGCTGGGGGGCGGGAGTACCCGGGTGCGATTGCTGTACCCGTAACCTTCCGGCTAAAGCCGGAAGCTACGGAGATCATTGAGTGTACCTGTGGCTTCCGGCTCTAGCCGGAAGATCGTTTCCTCGCCTCGAGGATTCTCACGAACGATCGCCCCTGCAGCTCGTCGACCGTCAGACCGGTTTCGCGCGCCTCCTCCAACGTCAGCGCTCCGCACGACAGCCCGCGAACGAAAAAGTTCAACAACCCCTGCCCGGTCGCGGCATCGTCGAATACGTCGCCGACCAGCGTCGCCTGCGCCGCCTTGTCGACGAAGTTGCGCAGCCGCGCGCTCGCTGCCGGCCGCGCCGCCAGGAAGAAGGCGTAGACCGCGGCGTATCGACTCGGCAGTTGGCCGGGATGGAGATCCCATCCCTGATAGAAACCATTCACCAGCGAATGCTGGACATCGTCGAAGTGACGGCGCCAGGCCTGCTGGACGACCTGGGAGTTCTCCGCGCGTTGGGCCTCGGTCACGCGCGCGCCGCGATGCGGAGCGATGGGCATGACGTTGGTCGCGCCGTCGGACAAACGAATACCTGACTGCGCGAGCGCAACCTGCATCATGTGTTTGGCGAAGTCGCACGCGGCGTGGCGCATGTGCTGCCAGGCAGCGGTGATGCCGCACAGCGCCGTGTAGTCGTAGGTGCCGAAATGCGCGCCGGTGATGCGGCCCCTGCCGGCGGCGACCAACGAGCGGAGCGTGGACGAGCCGTCGGCGGCAAGAATCGACTGCGGCGTCTCGATCATCAGCTCGAGCTTGATCGATCCCCGGGGCAGGCGCAGCGTGCGCTCGAGCGCGTCACAGCCCGACGCCACGGCCGTGACATGACCCGGCGCCATGATCTTGGGAATGGTGACGACGAAGTTGGGCGGCAGCCGACCTGACGTGCGCTGCAGCAACGCCGTGATGAACAGATCGAGCGTGCGCAGACTGCGCCGGTGGAGCTCGTGCGACATCGGCTTGATCCGGATGCCGATGAACGGCGGCAGCGTCCCCGCTCGAAGACCCTCGGCCACCTGTTCCGCCGCCGCGCGGGCGTGCCCGTCTTCCTCGACATCGGGCCGGACGCCGTAGCCATCCTCGAAGTCGATGCGAAAGTCTTCGACCGGCTCGCGCTCGAGTTTCTCGACCACCCGCGCGCGAATCGTGGCCGCGAAAGGCGGCCGCGCCGCGTCACCGAAGCGATCGCTCAGCCCGAAGGTGCGATCGAGCGTCACCGCGTCGGGCGCATATTCGTCGAGAATCGACCGCGCCGCGCTCCCCATCTTGCGGGCGGTGTCGGATCGAAAGAGATGCGCGCCGCCGTAGACGGTGTGCGCCGGCTGCCGCTCGCTGGTCTCGCCGGGATAGTGCTGCGCCATCGCCGCGTTCGCAGCTCTCAGCCGTTTGACGATCGTGCCAGAATCCGTCGCGCGGATGCTCGTCTGCGCCCGTGCCGATTGCCGTCTGGTGGCCATTAGGTTGTGACTTCAGCTGCCACGGTAAGTCGAATAGCCATAAGGGCTGAGCAGCAGCGGCACGTGGTAATGCCCCTGCGCCTCGCTGGCTTCGAAGATCACCGCGACTTCTGGATAGAACGCGGTCACGCCGCGGCGCGCGAAGTACGCACCGGTCTCGAACACGAGCCGATACGTCCCAGACGATCCCGAGGTATCTTGCGCCAGCACCGACGGGACGCGGCCGTCGCTGTCGGTGACGCCGCGGCCGACCACGTACCACTGCTGTCCGTCTCGACGCTCGAGGACGACGGCAATCTCCGACGCCGGAAGGCCGCGGGACGTATCGAGAACGTGCGTGGAGATACTGATGCCGGCGGAGCTCGCCAAAGTGTCAGGAGAGTATCACGACGTCCGAGCGAGCAGGCGTCCTCGGGCCGGCTCGAGCACGGTGCCGTTGAAGATCTCCTCTCCCCGAAGGAACGTCTCGACGACGCGGCCTCGCAAGTGGCGCCCGGCATAAGGCGTCACCGGATGTCGATGATGGAGTCGAGCAGGCTCCACCATCCACTCGGCCTCGGGATCCCATACGACGAGGTCGGCATCGAACCCTGGAGCAATCCTGCCCTTCGTGCGATCGAGACCGGCCAATCTGGCCGGAGCAGCCGACATCCATTCCGACAAGCGATCGACACCGATGCCACGGCGAGACGCCGCCGTCCACATCGCCGCAAGGCCAAGCTGCAACGAAGCGATCCCGCCCCAGGCACGCACGAAGTCGCCGGTCTCGATCTGCTTCAGCTCCGGCGGCGCCGGCGAATGATCCGTCGCGACCAGGTCGATGTCGCCATCGAGCAGCCCGCGCCACAACAGGTCGCGATTGTGTTGGTCGCGAATCGGCGGCGCGCACTTGAGCGGAGTCTCGCCGTCGCGAATCTCGTCGGCGGCGAAGAACAGATAGTGCGGACAGGTTTCGACGGTAATGTCGAGGCGATCGCGGCGGGCTTCCCGGAGTAACGCCATGGCGGGCGCGGCCGCAAGGTGCACGATGTGCATCCACGCGCCGGTGCGGCGGACGACGTCGATGACCATGGCGACCGCATCGGTCTCGCACTCCGGAGGCCGGCTGTCGAGCCACGTGACGTAGCGGCGCGCCTCCGCGCTTGGATCGATCGACTTCAGGGCGGCTGGCAATTCGGCGTGGACGAGCAGTGGCAGCCCGAGTTCGGCGAGCACGGCGGCTGCCGCCCCCAGGTCCGCTTCGCCGACATGCTGAAACTCGTCGACACCCGAAGGGACCAGGAAGCACTTGAAGCCGAGCACGCCGGCGTCGGCCAGCGGTGCCAGGTCATCGCGGTTGCCCGGCACGACGCCGCCCCAGAATCCGACGTCCACCCAGCAGCGTCCTGCTGCCGCCGCACGCTTCGCCTCGAGCCCCGCAACCGTCGTCGTCGCCGGAATGCTGTTCAACGGCATGTCGACGATGGTGGTCACGCCGCCGGCGGCGGCGGCGCGAGTGGCGGTGTCGAACCCTTCCCACTCGGTTCGGCCCGGCTCATTGACGTGCACGTGCGTGTCAATCAGCCCCGGCGCGACGACGAGATCGCCGGCGTCGACGATCTGACGGCCGGGCGATGCGACAGAGTGCTCGGCCACATCGACGATCACACCGTCGCGAACATGAATGCTTGCGGGACGGACGCCGCCTGGCAGAACGCAGCGGCGGCTTCGAATGGTCAGTGACATTGTGGGGCTACGGGCCTGCTGCCCGGAGCTGCCGGCCGGTTTGCGGCTCGCCCTCTCCGCGTACCAGCGTCGCCTCGATCAGTCCGTACGGCTCCGCGGTAGCCACGAAGATTTCATTGCGGTTCATGAGCCCGAAGCGGGACAAATCAATCGGCAAGTGGTGCTTGTTCGGCATGATGAGATGAATGGCCGTGACCGCGTCGATGTTGTCGAGCACGGACTGCGCCATCGCATGCAGCGTGTGCTGCACCGATCGGCTGTCGTGGTCGGCGAAGGCCTCGAGGAGGAGGGCGCGGATCGCGCGCCAGGTCTGGCCGAACTCGACGTCGGCGTCCCGGTACTGCCAGCTTGCCGTCAGCGATGTGGCCAGCAGCCGATCAAGTGAGTCGGGCAGCGTCGTGAACTCGTCGCGCATGAAGCCGGTGAACGACGACCTCGCCGATTTGAGGATGACCAGATCGGTAACCCCCGCGCCGATGCGGACCTTGCCGCGGTCCTGCTGGACGGTGGCCGTCCGCAACGCCCCGCCGTCTCTGACGAACGCCTGCCCGTGTTGACGTGCGCCGACGGCAATCCGTCCCCACGTCTGTTCGGACAGGTCGACGCGAACGCGACTGAGTCGGCGGTTCCGGTCCATGAAGTGCCGGCACAGCCTGACGCCGAATTCCTCCGGTCCCTCGACCGGCCCGGACGCGGCCAGCGCGTAGACCGTATTCTTCATCGTGTCGGTGGGGAGCACGTCGCTGTTGTCGCCATTCGTGTACGATTCGTCGTAGTCGCCCTCGAAGCGGACGGCGACCGTCAAGTCGATGAGGTCGTCGCGATCGCCGTGACGCGTCACTTTGACGAGCCTGACATCCGATTTGCCGTAGGCTGTTCCAGCAAGCATGACGCAGGTCTCCTAGGACCGGATCCGTGTTCCAAGGCAATGGCTGACGACCATACTACTGCAACGTTCACGGGCCTCGCCGACCTCGCGTCGTCGCGCGTCGGTGGCGCCGCGATCGCCGCCAACGACGACTTCTTCGCGCCGCGCGCGAATCTCGTCAAGCCCGCACCCGCTCTGTTCGTGCCCGGCAAGTACACATCGCGCGGCAAGTGGATGGATGGCTGGGAAACCCGCCGCCGCCGCAGTCCCGGTCACGACTGGTGCATCGTCTCGCTCGGCATGCGCGGCGTGATTCGCGGCGTGGACGTCGACACGTCGTATTTCGATGGCAATCATCCGTCACACTGCAGCATCGAGGCGCTCGATTCGAAGACACCGGTACCCCGCGCCGTGTTCCCTCGATCCGGTCCGCCGTGGGTCGAAATACTGCCTAGATCCCCGCTCCAGGCGACCAGGCCGAACCTCTTCGCCATCGCCGACGATCGTCCCTGGACGCACGTCCGACTGAACATCTTTCCGGATGGCGGCGTCGCGCGTCTCCGGGTCTACGGCGAGGTCGCAATGGATTGGAGCCGCGCCCGGCGCGATGGTCGAGCGCTCGATCTCGCCGCGATCCGCAGCGGCGGGCTGGTGCTCGGCGCCAGCGACATGCATTTCGGCGCCAAAGACAATCTGATCATGCCGGGGCGCGCGCGAAATATGGGCGACGGATGGGAAACGCGCCGGCGGCGAGGAGAGGGGTTCGACTGGGTCATCGTTCGGCTGGGCACGTCCGGAACGATTGCCAAGGTGGAGATCGATACCAACCACTTCAAGGGGAACTATCCCGACAGCGCGTCGCTCGAAGCGTGTCTCGCGCCGAACGCGGCGCTCGACGCACTGCAATCGCCGTCGGTCGTGTGGCGCGAGGTGTTGCAACGCACTCGCCTCGAGGCGAATACGCGGCATTTCTATTCCAGGGAGCTGGTCGGCATCGGCCCGGTGTCGCACGTGCGCCTCAACATCTTTCCCGACGGTGGCGTCAGCCGGCTGCGGATTCATGGACACGTGGCTCGAGATTGATCGCGGATCCGAGGTCGAGGCACGCGCGGCGCTGGCGGCGGCCTGCGGCGCGACGCGGTGGGTGGCAGCCATGCTCGCGCGGCGGCCGTTCGGGAGCCGCGAGGCGCTGTTGCGCGTGGCGCGCGCCGAATGGATGGCGCTGACACCCGAGGATTGGCGCGAAGCATTCGCGCATCATCCGGAAATCGGCGACGTGACGTCCCTGCGCGACCGCTTTCCAGCGACGCACCGGTTGTCGACCCGGGAACAAGCGGGCGTCGACGGCGCGTCGGAAGAAGTCCTGAATCGCCTTGCCGAAGGGAACCGCCGGTACCGCCAGCGTTTCGGCTACACCTTCATCGTCTGTGCGACCGGCAAGAGCGCCGGCGAGATGCTGCGGTTGCTCGAGGCGCGGGTCGACAACGATCCTGCCGTGGAGATTGCCGTAGCCGCAGAGGAACAGGCGAAGATCACCGCGCTCCGCCTCCAGCGCGCTGTCTGAGGGGTCGGATCTTGTATTTCAACATCTAGATGTTGAAATACAAGATCCGACCCCTCCTCCAGTCACTTGCACCCGGGTAGGCGAAACGCCCCAATCTTGCTCGAGTACGACGGCGCGCCCTTCTTGATGTAGTCGCCTACGTACCAGATGGTGCAATCATCGCCGGGATCGATTGCCGTGGTCGTGTAGTCCTGCCACCGCATTGCCGCCTGCACGTCCTCGCCCTCGACGAGCACCGCTTCACGCAACGTCATGGTGCCTGGCGGGTCGCTGGCGAGGCGGGCCGCAAACCGCTGGCCGGCGAAGTGCGGTGGTCCGCCGAACGAGTAGCCGATCGCGATGTTGCCGAACCGATCGATCGCCGGACTCGCCATCCATCGGAACAACCCGTCGGGCGCATAGGTACCGTGCTGCTCGAGCTTCACGGCCCGCTTCGCATCGATCGTGAACTCGTACCAGCGGACGCCACCGCCGCCGGCGCTGGAATTGACCGAATGGGTGGCGACGATGGCTTCGCGGCTGCCGATCTTGCGATAGACGACCCGCGACATGATCTTGTCGCCCTGCGCGTCGAGCCGGCGATCGGTGCCCGGTTGGGGCACGCAGTTGGTCAGCTGGCCGTCGCACAAGTAGTGATAGGGTGCGACCGCAATCTTGTCCGGACCCTCGAGCCGCGTCTTCGTGTGATCGTTCCAATTGACGAAGAACTTCCACGCGTAGATGCCATCGTCTTCGAGCACTTTCTTCAGCTGCGTGCCGCCCGACGCCATCATGACGTTGGGCGCGCCGTTCGGCGGCAGGTTCCTGCCATCGACGTCGGCGTTGTTGAGGAAGTTGACGCCGTCGATGATCGCGCACTGTTCGCGCGCCGGCTGGCCCTTCAGCATCTTGTCGCGCTCGACCACGCAAGCGTGCTTCTGGATCACGTCGTCGCCAGTGCTGGTCGGGACGTAGTAGCCGTCGCGCCAGATCGCCGGACGCGGATAATCCGGGAAGAGCGGCCGCAGGAACTCGTAGCGATAGTACGAGCCGAGCGGATCGTCGGTGGTACTGATCGCGTAGCACATCGAGTAGGGACCCTGCGGGCCGGGCTGATTGCCGCGGCCGCGTTGCCCTGGCGGTCCAGGAGGCGCCGGCGGTGGCGCCGGCGGCTGAAACAACGGCGCCGCGGCGCCGGGCTGATTGGGACGGCCGATCGGGCTCTCGTAAACGCCGCCGTCCTTCCACTCGCCCGGCTGATCGGGACGAACCGGGCCCCGGCGGAACAGCGGCATGACGATCAGCCATCGGTTGGCGACCTGATCGTAGCGAACGACGGCGTCACCGTTGTTCGTCACCTCGCATTGCCCGCCGAATCCCTTGAAGAAGTTCGCGGTCTCGACCGGCCCGTAGAGGACGCGACCGGTCGTGTCGAACTTCTTGCCTTGCTTGGTGAAGATCGCGGTCCGGCTGTTGACGATCTGCACGATGTGATTCGGACCGACGGCCAGCGCGTTGTCGGACGGATTGCGAACGTTGGCGGTCCCCTGCGGCCCCTCGAATCCCACGCCCAGTCCGTCGAAGCTCGTGACCAGCGTCGGCTGTGGCTTGGTTCCCTGCGTGGTCTGCTCGACCTTTGCGGCGCCGTCCGGAACCGTGATGACCGGCGGCACGATCGGCCGTGGAGGGGCGGGCGCCTGCTGGCCGGAGATTCCGATACAGACGCCAGCGACGAGCGCGATCGAAGAAAGGATTCGGCGCATGGGTGAGCATGATACCGGCGAGCCGCGGAATCAGCTCATCACGAGTATTGATGACGTGCGGACCCCGGACCCCGGACCCCGAGCCCCGTCATACCGCTCCCTGCGTGTTCACGTACACCGCATACAGCGACTGGCTCGCTGCCATGAACAACCGGTTCCGTTTCGGACCGCCGAAGCAGATGTTGCCGCAGACTTCAGGCAGCCGGATGCGGCCGATCAGCTTGCCGGCCGGATTCCAGATCGTCACCCCGCTGTAGCCGACGGCGCGGCCGGCGTTGCTCGAACACCAGACGTTGCCGTCGACGTCGCAGCGCACGCCATCGGGCCCGCACTTGACGCCGTCGATCATGAAGTCGGCAAAGCGCCGGCCGTTGGTGAGCGTGTTGGCCCCGGTCACATCGAAGACGAACATGTCGCCTTGCCCGCCTGGTCCACTGTCGCCCGGCCCCTTGCCGGTACTGGCGACGTACAACCGCTTGAAGTCGGGGGACAGCGCCAGACCGTTGGGATCCGGCACCTGCGCTTCGGTCGCCACTTGTGTGACCTTCCCGGATGAATCGACGCGGTAGACGGCGGTCGGCAGCTCGCGCTTCATGCGCCCGGCCTCGGCTGATTGTCCGATGCGCGGATTCAGACGCCCGGCCGGATTGCTCGGGCCACCGGCCGCGTCGGGCTGGCCTTCGTAGAGCATGCCGCCGTAGGGTGGATCGGTGAACCAATAGCTGCCGTCAGGATGCGCGACGACGTCGTTGGGCGAGTTGAAGCGCTTGCCCTCGAACGAGTCCGCGATCACCGTGATGGTTCCATCGTGCTCGTAGCGAACGACCCGGCGCGTCAGGTGCTCGCACGACAATTGACGCCCCTGGAAGTCGAAGGTGTTGCCGTTGCTGTTGTTCGATGGGTTGCGGAACACCGTCACTCGGCCGTCGTCCTCGACCCAGCGCAGCTGAATGTTGTTGGGGATGTCGCTCCAGATCAAATAGCGGCCGACCGCGTTCCATGCCGGGCCCTCGGCCCACAAGGCGCCTGTCCACAGGCGTTTGATCGGCGTGTTCGGCTGCACGTAAGCGTTGAACGAGGGATCGACGGCGAGGATGTCCGGATCGGAGAAGTAGGTGGTTGGCGGCGCGTCCGGCCCGAAGTCGCGCGGCGGATTCGTGATCGTGCTCGGCGGGACCGCGGGCTGCGCGCGCGCCTGGGCGATCGCCGACGATCGTGCAACGAGAACGCCGCCGGCCGCGCCCAACGCCGTCAGCATCCCTCGCCGCGTCATCGTTCCGCCGCGCCGGTCGTCATTGCGTATCATCACTCTCACCGTGGCTTCCGGCTCCAGCCGGAAGCGAGTAAGCGCCATGACTTCCGCCCAAAGGCGGAAGCCACGCGAGTTGCCAGGGACTCCTCACGAGCGCGCACGCCGCACCGCCTCGCGTGCGGCATCGCTCGCTTCGAAGCTGTCGTCGGCCTTCGGTACCGTCGCTCCTGCGGCGGCAAGCGCGTCGATCGTCGCTCCGTAGTCGCCGCCTTGCCGATGCCAACTGTTGACCGATCCATGCAGCGCCCAATCGAGCGGCGTTCCGTCGTGATTCGGATCGCGGATGTCGAGACGGGCACCATACCGCAGCAGCTCCGCGGCCATCGCTGCGTTGCCGTGCCATGCCGCCCAGTGCAGCGCCGCGCCTCCGTGGCACCCGCGCACGTCCAGCGGCCAGCCGGCACGAAGCATCAAGCTCACCGTCCGCAGCTCGTTGGCCTCCGCCGCCTGCACCAGCCGCCCCTGCTCTTCGGCATCGAGGTCCGCGGCAAGCCTGGGGGTTGCCGCGATCAACTCGTCGACGGCGGCGGCGTCTCCGGTCTCGCACGCCGCCACCAGCTTGGTCGTCATCGGACTGCGATCGACGAGCAGCTGATAGATCGCCTCGTGTTCCCGCGCCCGCGCGATGGCGTGCGCGGTCTTGCGTCCGTCGAGCGTCCACTGGTAGATGGTCCCGCCTGCTCGCGGATTCCTCTTCGGAAAGAAGCGATCGGAAACGGAGGTCCGCACCGACGCCGGGTTGGCATCGAGATGCGCCCGCGTCCGCTCGAGGTCGCCGAGCGCGGCGGTCATCAGGATGTCGGTCTTGCAGCCCTTTTCGACGAGGTAACGAGCGACCTCGAGGCGATCGCCGACCATCCATTGCGCCGGCGTCGATTCATGATCCACGTCCAGCGCGTCGATGTCGGCGCCGCGATCGAGCAGCAGCTGCGCGACCCCAGGGCTCGCCGCGAAATGGAGTGGCGTCTGACCGTCACCGCCGCGCGCGTGCACCAGCCCGGGATCGCGCTCGAGCCACCGCTCGAGGACATCGACCCTGGCCAGACGGGCGGCGGCGTGGACATCGATGGTGGCGCCACGCTCGATCAGGAACGGCGCCAGCTCGAGATCCGACCCGTGCAGAACGCCGAAGCCGCCAGCCCACCAGCCGCTCTTGCGATCGATGTCGGCGCCGGCCGCGAGCAGCGCGTCGATGAGAGACCGATCCTTCCGGTACACGGCCGCGAGCAGCGGTGTCGAATCGAACGACAGGCCGGGAACGGGATCGTTGATCCGTTGCCGCAGCTCGGGGTGAGCAGTCACGAGGCGAGGGATCTCGTCGGCGCGTCCGTCCTGCACCGCGGCAACCAGCTGCTCGAACGCGTCAGTCATTGCCGGCTATTGTTTTCGCCCGTCGCCGTCGAGGTAGGTGATCGGCGCGACGTTGGTGGCCTTGAGTGGTGCCTCGATCGACGCCCGATCGCCGACG
>Ga0209382_10004821_pt1 | contig 17815 bp, 24 predicted proteins | sample SoiMetdeltSBSDD5_FD_187599 | JGI IMG/M metagenome (GOLD analysis project Ga0209382, IMG submission 187599) | Bulk soil microbial communities from a Populus tree surrounding site in Tennessee, USA - Soil MetaG P. deltoides SBSDD5 (SPAdes) (version 2) | ecosystem: Environmental > Terrestrial >...
CCGGAATCAAGCCGGCCGCGGGCGACTTTTCTGGCCCGCGGCCCGACCGATCCCGAAGAGTCAGGTGACGACCGAACGCAAGTCGCGCGGGGCCGTGTTCGACTCCGTCGGCTCCGCATCGAGGTCCACGACCTCCGACGGCAGCGGCTTCCAGATCTTGTCTTTGTAGATCGTCAGCAGCACCGCGATGATGATCGTCGCGAGTCGCGCGCCGTTCGAAACCCAGCCGCCGAGCGCCGTGTCGTCGACCGCGAAGACTTCCCACCAGAGATTCATCCCGGCGTGCAAGCCGAACACGGGCCACACGTTGTCCTTCCATTTCATGTACAGCCAGCAGAACAGGATGCTGCCGGTGCCGGTGATCGCGACGATGCCGAGCAGTTCGTTGAAATCGTCCGACTGATACAGATGCGCGATCGCGAACAGCACTGATGGGAACAGCGAGGCCACCCAGAAGCCAAGTCGCGCGCGGCGGTAGAGTTGCCGGAAGAGGAAGCCGCGAAACAACACCTCTTCCGCGAACGGCGCGATGAAGCACAGCACGCCGACCGTGAGAAAGGTCATCTTCGGATTCACGGACGACGTCAGCGCGAACGTAATCAACATCGGCAGAGTGGCAATCGCCGCAAAAGCGAGCCCGCGCCCGACCGGCTTCGTCAGCCCGAGCTCATGCGCCGCGCGCTTGAATCCGAGGCGATGCATGACGGCCACAGCGAGCAAGCACGTCGCGACTTCGAACGTGTTGCGAATGCTGAGGACGATGAGCCATTCGCTGATGTATTGCCGCCAACCTATGAGCTTCAGGAACACGTTGTACTGGTCGATGAAGGCGAAGACGACGATGGCTATCAACGCGTACCACCATTTGGAACGAGGAATTTTCATTGCGAGACTCCCTGGAGGCCGGCTTGGCCGTCCGTTGGGACGTCACCCGACGGAAAAATGTTGCAGCAGGGCAGCTACTCCCATCCGGTGATTAGTGGCCAAGAGGTGCACGCCGTAGGATCCCGGCACTTCAATCGCGTAAGAGAGGGACCTTGCTCATGAGAATCGTGCTGCTCTTGTCCTTGTTGGCGGTTTGTGGCGCATCGCTTGCCGATACCTCCCCCACAGCGCTCGTCGAGCAACAGGCCGAGGCGTACAACCGTCGCGACCTCGAAGCGTTTCTGGCACCCTACAGTGAGGACATCGATCTCTACGAATTCCCGGACAAACGGCAAGCTGTCGGCAAGGCGGCGATGCGTCAAGGTTACAAGCCGCTGTTCGAAAAATTCCCGGAGCTGCACTGCGAATCGATCAATCGCATGGTGTTCGGCAATACCGTGATCGTGCACGAGCGCGTGACGGGCTTGCCCAAGCTGATCGAGGCCATCGCGATCTACACCATCAAAGACGGCAAGATCGTTCGTCTCACTCTCGTGCAATGAGTGTCAGGCAATCCGGCGAATCTTGCGCTTTTTGAAATCGATGAGGATTTCGCGCGCCGCGTTGTGCCCCGGCGCGCCGGTTACGCCACCGCCCGGATGCGTGCCGGAGCCGCACATATATATGCCCGGTAGCGGGCCGCGATAGTTGCCGTACCCCAGCATCGGTCGCGCCGAGAAGATCTGATCCAGATTCAGCGCGCCGTGGAAGATATCACCGCCGATCAATCCAAACGTTCGCTCTAGATCCAGCGGACTCATGATCTGCCGCCCGAGCACGGACGCCTTGAAGTTCGGCGCGTGCTTGTTCACCGTCTCAATCATCAAATCCGCAACGGCTTCTCGATGCGCATCCCACGATTGCCCATCTGGCAATTCCGGCGCGACGTGCTGGCAGAACATGCTCGCGACGTGCTGGCCCGGCGGCGCGAGGCTGTCGTCCAGCGTCGAAGGGATCAGCACTTCGACGATCGGCTCTTTCGACCAGCCCTGCAGACGCGCATCGAAGTACGCGCGCTCCATGTACGCCAGCGACGGCGCGATGATGATGCCCGCGGTGTGATGCGGAGCGCGCTGCTTGCCCGGCAAGCACGTGAAGTCGGGCAGCTCCGAGAGCGCGACATTCATCCGGAACGTGCCCGAGCCGCAGCGCCATTGACGCATGCGCTGACGGAACGCAGGCGGTAACACGTTCGGGTCGAGCAACTTCAAGTAGAGGAGCTTGGGATTCAGATTCGAGACGACGGCCGGCGCGCGAAACTGCTCGCCTGACTCCGTGACCGCGCCGACCGCGACACCATTCTCGATGATGATCTCTCGCACGCCCGCGTTGACGCGAAGGTCCGCGCCACGTGACGCCGCGCACTTCGCCATCGCCTGCGTGATCGCGCCCATGCCGCCGATCGCATGCGCCCACACGCCTTTCTTGCCGTTGATTTCGCCGAACACGTGGTGCAGCAGCACGTACGCGGATCCTGGCGCGTACGGGCTGTTGAAGTTGCCGACGATCCCATCGAACCCATACACAGCTTTGATCGGATCGCTCTCGAACCAGCCGTTGAGATAATCGCCCGCGGAGCTCGCGAACAGGGTCAGCAACTCTTGCCGTGTCGCGAGATTGAGCTTGCTCAAGCGCCCACCGATCTTCGCGGCACGCAGCATTTCAGGCAGCGCGACGCGCCAGCCGCCTTCGACGACGTTGGGCGGCGTCTCCAACACCAGCTCGCGGAACACATCGGCGATGACTTCGAGCCGTTCGGCGTACACGTCCAGCAGATCCGCATCCTTGCGCGAGAACTTCGCGACTTCTTCCTTCGTTCGTCCCGCGCCGATGCTCAAGTACCGCCCATCCTGCGTCGGCAGGAAGTTCGCGATTTCACGCTCGACGATCTTCAGCCCGTGCGCGTGCAGATCGAGATCGCGAATGACCTTCGGGTTCAGCAACGAAACCGTGTACGACGCGACTGAGTTGCGAAAGCCCGGATGGAATTCCTCAGTGACCGCCGCGCCGCCGACGACGTGACGTCGTTCGAGCACCGTCACCTTCAACCCAGCCGCAGCGAGATACGCAGCGCACACCAACCCGTTGTGGCCGCCACCGACGATCAGGACATCACTTGTTGCCGGCATCGCGAATTCTCTTCAGGTCGTGGCGCATGATAGGCCGCGGTGGATCGCGGCGCGCGACTACTTTGAATCCCGCCCGTGCAAAGGTCGTGGCATAGCCGGTGCTCGACGCGCTTGGTGACACCGCAGCATCAAACGGATAGGCCTCGACCGCGGGCGCCTTTGCACGCTTTGCGACCTTCAACGCTGCTGCGATCAGCGCTTTCGTCACGCCTTTGCGCCGGTAGCCAACACGAACATAGAAGCATGAAAGCGCCCAAACCGGCAGATCATCGACACGCTTCAACCGCCAGCTGCGGTCGAGTGCCGGCAGGTCGTCGCGCGGAGTGACCTGACACCAGCCCACCGCTCGATCGCCATCGAATGCAAGCAGCCCCGGCGGTGGGCCGCGCTTTACGATCGCACGAAACGCAGCCTTGTTCTTGTCGCCAGGCTGCTTGCGATACGCAGAGCCGATGCGGCAGTACATGCACCAGCAACCGTTGCACGCGCCCTTTTCGCCGAACAAATCCTCCAGATCCGGCCACAAGTCGGGCGTCAGCGGGCGAATCTTCAACGTCATGTCACTGTTGGCCGGCTTGCTCCGGTTTCCAATCCGCAAACAAGAATTTCAGGGCGTCCGGCAATCGCTTCGCCCACGCGCTCTCGGTGTGCTTCGCGCCCGGGTCGTAGACGTAGCGGAAGTTGGTGTCGTCGTAGCCCGCCGCCTTGAAGTTCGCGCTGACCGTGGCGAAGAATCCCTGCACCTGCTTCTCCGCCGCGCCGTGCGAAACCTCTTCACTGCCGAATGCAATGAACACTTTCCTCGGCAGCCCGACCAGCGGTGACGTATCGCGAATCAGCTGTCCCATGCCGACCCAGATCGACGGGCTCTCAATCAGCCCGTAACCAAACGTCTGCGGCCTCGCCATCAGTGCGTAGAGCGTAGCGACGCCGCCATAAGATGAGCCGCCGAGCGCAGTGTTGCCGTGACCCGTCAGCGTGCGGTACTGGCCGTTTACCAACGGGATCACTTCGTTCACGAGAAAGTCCGGGAAGTGCGCGCCTGCCGGGTCCTCCATATCTGGATTGAATGAATCGCGATACGGGAGGAATTCGTACGCGCGCTTCGCGCCCGCGTGATCGATACCGACGACGATCATCTCCGGAATCGCCCTCTCACGAATCAGCCGGTAGACCGTTTCGTCGACCTGCCACTCCGCGTGGCTCACGTCGCTCAGACACGCATCGAACAGATTCTGTCCATCGAGCATGTAGAGCACGGGATAACGCTTGCTGCTGCTTTTCTCCGCGTAGTAGTCAGGCGGCAGCAGCACGCGGATCGAGCGCGTGTTGTTGAAAATCTTACTGGCGAGCGGGTGGATGTGCAGATTGCCGCTGAGGGTGGACTTGCACTCTGCGGCTAGCGCAGCGGGGATCGCTGCGAAGCAGGTCAACGTGATCGCGAGTACTGCGCGCAGATGCATCGGCCGATCATACAAGCAAACTCACTTGAAAACCGGCCGGAAGAACGAGCGCTCGTAACTCACAAAGCACTTGGTCTGCTCGTAGTAGCGCATGGCCGCCTGGCACTCCGGATCCTGCGCGGCTTTCTCCCGATACGTTTCGTACGCCGCGAGCGACGGGAAAGAAAACAACGCCAGCGCGACATTGTTCGTGCCTTCGCTCGGCATGAAGTAGCCGTGATGCTGGCCGCCGAACTTCTCCACGAGCGGAATCCACATCTTTCCGTACTTTTCGAACTCCGCGAGCTTGAAGGGATCGACCACGTATCGCAGGTAGCAAGTAACCAAGAACCTCTCCTCATCAAATCCAGCGCCGAACCCGGCGCTTGTAATCGACGTACACCGCGCCGAACTTGCGTTCCAGATACCGCTCCTCAGGCACGATCGCGAGCTTCTGCAACGCCCAGCCACAAACCGGAGTCAGGATCACGATCCATGGATTCATCAGCAGCACAGCGAAACCGAGACAGCCGACGACCATCTGCAGGTACATCGGATTGCGTGTGAAACGATACGGACCGCGCTCGATGATCCGAGTGGTCGGCTTCCACGGGTTCTCGCTTTGCCCGGATCGACGCATCAGCAAAACGGACCAGCCACCGAGCAGCAGCACAGCGCCAGCCACGATCAAACCGCCGATCCAGTACCGCAGCGGCACAGGAATCTGCACGCCAATGTCGATCGGCCAAATGTATTGCAGCCCCACGCCGGCGAGGATGGTGACGAGCGGAAGCGCCGGCGGAAAAACTCGCACCGCGGCCGCGTCGCGGCCTGGGGTTTCGGTGCTCATCACACGTTGGAGACAATCGCCGCGCGCTGCTTCTCGTACTCCGCCGCAGTGATCCGATCAGCCTTCCGCAGCGACTCCAGCTCGGCCAGTCGTTCGGCCGCAGAACGCTTGCTGACGGTACCGACCAACCAGACGATCCCACCGATCAGCAGCCCCATGGCCGCAAGCATGACCACCGCGATGAGTATCAGCTCTCTAACGCCAATCGCCATTGGGAGGCTCCTTGCTCATATCTTAGCGGCGCGCGCGCTTGGCGGGCCGTGCTTTGGTTGCGCGTTTGGGTTTGGCTGCATCTCTTGGATCGCCGAGCGCCTTGTTGAGCGCGATCGCTTCCTTCGTGAGCTTGCGCACGATCGCCGGAGTCGCGCTCATTCCCTCGCGCAGCTCCAACGTGGCCATCTCGTACTTGCCACTGGCCTTCAAACGCGGCTCGACCTTCTGCAATCGCTTGCCGCGCCAAAAACCGAACAGCACGCGTTGGTCCTCTGCTCGAATCAATAGAGCCGGCCCGTTCGACGAATACACGAGATGGCCCCACTTCACTGCTTCCTCGAGCCCGTTCACGGCGCGAACGTTCGCCCGCAGATTATCGACACAGTCGCGCCGCCAGCCTGAAAGGCCGGCGACGTATTCGTCGGGATTGGCTGCTGGGATCATTTTCTTCATTGTCATTCGCCCCATCTCCACTTGAGTGGCTTTTCACCCTTCCACGCAACGACCGCGATCAAGATCACCGTGGCGATAGCCATCCAGACTAGAAAGCCTGAAACATTGTCTCGCGGATGAAAGTAGCGGATCCCGACGTACATCGATGCAAAGTACAGGGCCAGTACGACCCAGCCTTGCCACCGGACCGGCAGGCCCCAGCCCCACCCAAAGCGTTTCACCGCGAACCAATAATCCGGCTTGCCCTGTTCCATCGCAGCGTCTCCGCTCTACAGATGATCTGTGACCAGAACCCGACCCTTGGCCCCCAACGAAGTCTTGCCGTCCTGACCCTGAATCCTACCGCGCAACTCGACGATTTCGCCGCGCAGCTTCTCGTTCGGCGTCACTTTCACCACCAGCCATTCCAGACGAATCGTTTCGTCGGCATAGATCGCCCGCCGAAAGCGTACCCAGAATTCCAGCCCGAGCATCGCGCCCTTCTTAGAGAAGTGTGAGGCCGTCAGCGCGAGTAGCAAGGCCGTCGTGTGCGGTCCGCTCGCCGTCGGTCTGCCGAACCGAGTAGTGGCGGCGAACGCTGGATCGTGGTGGATCGGATTGTTGTCACCCGCGGCATTCGCAAACGAGACGACCGCCTCGGGTGACAACGTCACTTCGGAGGAGAAGCGCTCTCTCGGATAGGCTCGCATTGGACACCTCGAAGTCGAAGGCTCGAACACAGTCCATCCAGAACGAAGTCATTGTCTTCGGCAGACACGAAGTATTGTCCACGTCGTAGCGCGTCGAGGCCACCGTTGAGTGCATACACCGGAGCATCCCAGCTTCTGACCGACCCTTCGAGATAGTAGTCCCACTCGTTGCGGTGTCCCGGACGGTTGCAGAAAACACACTCGAAGCTTTCGAGCCACTTGCGCAGGGATGAGCTCAGGGCATACAACCGCGGATACGTCGAGCGCAGCGGCGTCGCCAGAAACCGCACTTCTCCGACGGTCCACAGGATTTTTCGCCGCACCCTGGGCAGAACCAGGCCGGCTAGCGGAGAACGCTTGAAGTCAACGGAGCCGTCGTCTGCCATTGCGAGCGGACCCAGCGAGCGAAAATGCAACCAGAGAACTCCCTTACCCTCGACCTCGTCCGGTGCGTCCTGCAATGCGCGGAACCACTCGAGAACGGAGCTCGGCGCGTCGGGATCGCAGATGAAGCGGTGCGTGGTAGCCATGCAGGTCAACCGCGCGCTTCGAACTCCATGTCGTACGCGTGATCGTTCTGCCCCACGATGCGAAATCCCAAGCGCTCGTAAAGCTGTCGAGCTGGATTCGCCCTGAGCACGCTCAAGCTGACCGAAACGTGCGCCTGCGTCGCGTCGGCTAGCAACTTTTTGAGGATCGTGGTGCCGAAGCCCCTGCCCTGCTTCTCCGGCACGATCTGAATTTGCACCAGGTCCCAGTTGTCCGGGCCTCGGACGACCTTCAGCAATCCGACCGGCGTGCCGGCGAGCAAGATGATCTCGCCGCAATCGAAGCTTGCAAGCACGCGCTCGCGTCGCTCGGTCTCCGTCGGCTCGATGCCAGAGGCGCGCAGGTGGTCGCTCATCGTCTGGCGCCGCAGCTCGAGCAGGAACGGAATGTCCGCTTCGGTCGCGGGCCGAAACGTGGGCGCTTCGATCGTATCCTCACTGATACGTGTGACCATTGTGCTTGATCCATCCGTCCGCATGACCGTGCTGCGGATCGCGATGGGTCCAGTGGACGACACCACCCCGCTCATTCCATTCGTACTCGCCGTAGAACTCGACGAGATCGCCAGTCTTCAAAGCAGCGACGCGGCCCGCCAGATCGATGTTGTGGGCCACGAGTACTGTTTGCCCGGACGCGAGGCCAACGATGAAGCGCTGATGCCGGCTGCCACTATTGTCGTCGGGCAGGATTCGCGTGACGTGGCCGCTGCCCTGTACCTGAGCATTGCTGCTTCGATTCTCGAATGCCGCGGCCAATGCCCGATCGGCACTGCTCGCACTGGTGGTGGTGCGAGCATCATCCTGCCGTGGGATAAGCCCACTTTGTATGCCGCCGAAGTATGCGGCCGCCAATGCCAAGCCGATCAGAACGAGCTTCTTCATTCCCCAGGCCCCGCTGGCAACCGAGGTGATGCGCATCGAGCGCGTGGCGTATAGTCTGCTGCTCCAATTCGTTGTCGTCCAGGAGCCTCGCGTGACGGAAAGAAACGCCACTGCCGCCGTCATCGGCGCGGGCGACTACATCGGTGCAGCGATCGCCCGGCGCTTCGCGGCCGAGGGATTCACGGTTTTCGCCGGGCGCCGCAACGGCGACAAGCTCGCGCCGCTGGTCGCGGACATCGAAGGGGCCGGCGGCCGCGTCGTGGCTCGTTCCCTCGATGCACGCAAGGAAGAGGAAATCGTCGCATTCCTTGCGGACGCCGACCGGCATGCACCGCTGGAAGTCTGCATCTTCAACGTCGGCGCGAATGTAAATTTTCCGCTGCTGGAAACGACCGAGCGTGTATTCCGCAAAGTATGGGAAATGGGCTGTTACTCGGGATTTCTCGCCACTCGCGAAGCGGCCCGGCACATGCTCCCACGCGGCCGCGGCTGTATCTTTCTCACCGGCGCCACGGCCAGCCTGCGAGGCAGCGTCGGCTATTCCGCGTTCGCCAGCGCCAAGTTCGGGCTGCGAGCCGTAGCACAAAGCGCCGCCCGTGAATTGGGTCCAAGGAACATTCACGTCGCGCACTTGATTATCGACGCAGGTGTGGACACCGCATTCGTGCGCGAGCGGATCAAGACCGCTGGAGGCGAGGAAGCGCTCGCGAACATCAAGCCCGATCAGCTGATGCGGCCGGAATCGGTCGCAGCAGCCTATTGGGCGCTCTATCAACAGCCACGCGATGCGTGGAGCTTCGAGCACGAGATTCGTCCGTTCGCGGAGAAGTGGTGATGCGTGTCGAGTTTCATTTCGACTTCGGCAGTCCGAATGTCTACTTGAGCCACGTGATCATCCCGCGTATCGAACAGCGCACCGGCGCGAAGTTCGTCTACGTGCCGATCCTGCTCGGCGGCGTGTTCAAGCTGACCAACAACCGCTCGCCGGTGGAGAGCTACGCCGGCATTCGCAACAAGCTGCCTTACGAGCGACTCGAAACGGAGCGCTTCATCAAGAAGCACGGCATCGAGAACTATCAATTCAATCCATTCTTCCCGGTGAATACGCTCGCGTTGATGCGCGGCGCAGTCGCCGCGCAACGCCTGGGCGTGTTCGAGCGGTACGTCGATGAAATGTTTCGTCACATGTGGGCACAGCCCAAAGACATGGACGATCCTGCAGTCATCGGTGCCGCGCTCCAGGAGTCCGGTTTCGATGCGCCGAAACTGATGGCGCTCGCGCAGGATCAGACAGTCAAGGACGAGCTGGCCGCCAACACTTCGCGCTCCGTCGAGCGCGGCACGTTCGGCGCGCCGACGTTCTTCGTCGAAGATGAAATCTACTTCGGCAAGGACCGCTTACGCGACGTCGAAGAAGCCATCACCGCCGGGAGGAAATAGTGCGCATCGCCATTCGCTGCTGTTCCATTGCTTTGCTGAGCCTCGTCGCGGGCGCGGCCAGCGCCGAGGAAGAAGACTTCTTCGGCCTGCTACGCGCCCGCGACATCACACCCTTCGGCTTCCTGCGTCTCGACATGCGGCCGACGCATGCCCTCAACATTCCGAGCGGCGACTGGGGCGTCGAGATGGAGCTCGCTTATCAGAACACCTGGGCGTTGAGCCCGGAGGTCGAGAGCTATCTTGGTACGCTGGAAGGCCGCCGCGAGATCGGGCCGGCTGAGCTGGAGGCGATTCGTGCGCTGCCGGGCGAGAACTATCTGGCCGACTTCGAGCTGGGGCTGATCGACATCTCCTTCCAGTACAAGTTCTCGTCGCAGTGGGGCGCGTACCTGGTGCTGAGCGGCGTGCACTACGGCGGCGGCTTTCTCGACAGCACGATCGAAAGCTTCCACGACACTTTCGGCTTCAGCGATTTCGGCCGTCCGGCCGTGGTCAAGAACGGCACCAGCTACATCCTGGATCTGAAGAACTCGCAGGTCGCGCTGTTCGAGGCGCCCACCAGCGGCGGTTACCTCGATCCCACGATCGGTTTGCGCTACTCCGGACTGACGTTCGGCAAGGACTGGCACGTCGTTCTGGAAGCGGCCGCAAAAGTGCCCGTGAGCGGCAGGCGCGATCTGCTATCGACCGGACGCACGGACTACGGACTGCAAATGACGATGCAGAAGTTCGGTAAGCACCACGCGTGGTACCTGGCCGGTTCGGCCGTCTACTACGCCGGCAGCCCGAACCTGGCACCGAACGACTCGAAAGTCATTCCGACGATTCTCGTCGGCTACGAACGGCACCTCACCGACAACGCGCATGTCATCCTGCAGGGCTACGCCAGTCCGAGCGTCTACTCGCATCAGGACACCGACCTGGATGAGCTGCTCGCGACCAAGTACCAGGCGAGCCTCGGCTTGTATTACCGCATCGGGCTCGGGCTGATCTCGTTTGCCATCACCGAGAACTTGCAGAATCTCAACAACACCCCAGATATCGGTTTCCAACTCGGCTTTGCCCTCACTCCGGCTTTACGGCAGTAATCGTCATGCAGGAAATTCGTCGCAGCAAAGAGCGCGGCTACGCCGACCACGGTTGGCTGAAGTCGTATCACTCGTTCTCGTTCGCGGACTACTTCGATCCGAAGCACGTCGAGTTCGGTCCGTTGCGCGTCATCAACGAGGATCGCGTCGCGGCCGGCAAAGGCTTCGGCACGCACAGCCATCGCGACATGGAGATCATCAGCTACGTCCTCGCGGGCGAGCTCGCGCATCGTGATTCCATCGGCAACGGCTCGACGATTCGTCCCGGCGACGTGCAGCGCATGAGCGCCGGCCGCGGCGTGCGCCACAGCGAGTTCAATCCCTCGCCTGCGAGCCTGGTCCACTTCCTGCAAATCTGGATCCAGCCGAACGTGCAGGGCATCGAGCCGAGCTATGAGGAGAAGCGCTTCGCGCCCGACGAGAAGCGCGGGCGCCTGCGCTTGATCGCGTCGCCCGATCAGAGCGATGGCTCGGTGTTGATCCACCAGGACGCACGCGTGTACGCGGGACTGCTCGACGGCGCCGAGAGCGCTTCGCTGCAAGTCGCGCCGGGTCGGCTGATCTACATCCATGTCGCGCGCGGCGCGGTCCAAGCGAACGGCGTCGCACTGGAAGCGGGCGACGCACTAAAACTGAGCGACACGCCGGAGTTACAGTTGAAAGACGGGCGCGACGCGGAGGTACTGGTCTTCGATCTGCCGAGCGAGTAACTTCTTGGCATGAGCCGCCGCGCCGATCTCGCAGTCCCCATCACCGCCGTCGACCATGTCCTGGGCGCGGAGCACTCGCCCGTGACGGTCGTGGAGTACGGCGACTTCGAATGTCCGACCTGCAAGCAGGCCGCACCCGCGGTCAAGCTCGTGCTCGAAAGATTCGGTGCCCGCATCCGCTTCGTGTGGCGCCACTTCCCAGTCGAAGCGGCACATCCGCATGCGATGCACGCCGCACAGGCCGCCGAAGCTGCGGGCGGGCAAGGCAAGTTCTGGCAGATGCACGACTTGCTGTTCCAGAATCAGCGCCATCTCAAGATGGCGAACCTGCGCGAGTATGCGCAGCGACTGGAGCTCGACATGCCGCGCTTCATCGCGGAGATGGACGACGAAATCTACTTGCAGCGTGTACGCGAGCACATGCAGGGCGCCACCCTCAGCCACGTGCGCGGCACGCCGACGTTCTTCATCAACGGCGTGATCCAGGACGTTTCCTTCGGCATGCATGCGTTGATGGAAGGCGTCGAAGCCGCCGTCAAGAGAGTCGACCGATGAGCTTCTTCGCGAGCCAGACCTTCACGCTGCTGCACACCGTGCTGAGTCTGATCGGCATCTTCACCGGCCTGGTCGCGCTGTTCGGGCTGTTCCGCAACAATCCGCTCAACAGCTGGACGCTGGTGTTCCTGGTGACGACAGTGGCCACGACGCTGACCGGCTTCCTGTTCCCGTTCCGCGGCTTCACGCCTGCGATCGGGACCGGCATCGTGTCGTCGCTGGTGCTCGCGCCGACGATCGTCGCGCGCTACACGTTCAATCTCGCCGGAGCATGGCGCTGGATCTACGTCGTCGGCGCGGTAGTGTCGCTGTACCTGAACTGCTTCGTGCTGGTCGTCCAGGCCTATCTGAAAGTGCCGGTACTGCATGCACTCGCACCGCAGGGCACCGAGCCCGCGTTCGTGCTGACGCAGGGGCTCGTGCTGGTGCTATTCGTTATCGCCGGTTTTCTCGCGGTTCGCCGCTTCCACCCCGGATCCGGAAGCGTAAGACCGGTCCATTCCACACCGGCGTAGCCAGGTCGATTTCCTCGATGTGCTGCGCGAGCGGGTGCTCGCCGATCGCCTTGCGCCAGAACGCCACGCCGGTGACGTTCCTGCGCGCGATCGCCGCCTCCCACATGCCCGGATAGCGACTGAAGATCGCCTGTGCAGCCGCGGTGCCGGCGCCGCTGCGCCGATGCTTTCGCAGCACGAAGAATTCCGCCATGTTGCGATCGAGCGGCCGGTCGGTATGCGTAACGCGGTTGAGCAGCGCAAAACCGATGATGCGCGAATTCGCCCGCAGCAGCAGCGGTATGTGGTCCGGCTCACGCCAATAGGGATCGAGCGGGTATGCCGGGAAGCGGCCCTCGTCGTCGACCTCGCCGGTCGGGCGGTCGTACCACTGCTCCGAGAAATCATGCGTGTAGAGCTGCATGAGGTTCTCGAATACGCGTCTCTGCTCACGCGCTGCAATGACGACTTCGACGTTGGCCATGGCGCTAGCTTGCCGCGCACGGCCAGGGCCGTCAAAGCTCAGTTTGCCCGCCAACCTCGAGCAGTCGATGCGTGGGGACGCCGAAATAGCGATACGCGACCTGGCTGTTGCGCACCATGACCGCGAACAGCCGCTTGCGCCACATCGCCATCGTCTTGCGACCCGTCACGATGGGTGTGTTGCGACCGACCACGTAAACGGTGCTGGCCGGCTCGAACGTAAGACCTTGCTCGTCCGCCAGCCGCAGCGCCGCGACCGCGTCGGGCTGCTCCATGAATCCGTAGCGGGCGGTCACCCTGTAGATTCCGGGCGCGACGGTTTCGACAGCGACCCGCTCGTCGCGGGTGAGCCGCGGAACTTCGGTACGCACGAACGTCAGGATGATGGATCGCTCGTGCAGACTGCCTTGCAGACGCACTTGCTGCATCAGTGACCGCGGGATGGCGCTGGCTTCGCTTGTCAGGTAAACGGCAGTTCCGGCGACGCGATGCGGCGGCTCGCGTTCCAGTACTTTGAGAAAGTCCGCAGTCGACAACTGCTCGCGCGCCACATTCCAGTTCAGCAAGCGCCGTCCTTCGCGCCAGGTTGCCATCAGCGTGTACGCACCCAGCCCGATCGCGAGCGGAATCCAGCCTCCTTCGAATACTCGCAGACTGTTGGCGCAGAAGAATGCGAGATCGACCAGGCTGATCACGACCAGCAGGCTCAGCATCGCAAGGCGGTGCTCTCGCTGACGAATGTAGCCGAACACCACGATCATGATTCCGGCAAGCAGCATCGTCGCCGAAACCGCAATGCCATAAGCGCCGGCCAGTGCCTCCGACGAGCCGAACCCAACCACCAGCAGCACGGTGCCTGCGAGCAGCAGCCAGTTCACTGCCGGGACGTAGATTTGCCCGATAGCCGCCGGCGACGACTGCACGATGCGTAACCGCGGCAGATAGCCAAGATTCAATGCCTGGCTCGCGACTGAGAAGACGCCAGAAATCACTGCCTGCGACGCGATGATGGTCGCTGCTGTCGCAAGCACGATCAGCGGCGCGAGCAGCCACGTTGGCGCCATCAGGTAGAACGGATTCTGGATCGCGGCAGGGTCGCGCAACAGCAATGCGCCCTGGCCGAAATAGTTGAGCGTGAGCGCCGGCAGCACGAGCCGGAACCATGCGTGCCCGATCGGTACACGGCCAAAGTGGCCGAGGTCAGCGTACAGCGCTTCGCCGCCGGTCACCGCCAGGAACACCGCCGACAGTGTCACGAAGCCTTGCCAGCCGTTCGCGGCGAAGAACTGCACGGCGTGCCAGGGATTGAGCGCTTCGAGTACCGACGGCGCATGGAAAATCTGCACGGTGCCGAGAGCGCCAAGCACGAGAAACCAGACGGTGATGATCGGTCCGAACACCCTGCCGACTGCACCTGTGCCCTTGCTTTGCACGGCGAACAGCGCGATCAGAATCCCGACGGTCAACGGCACGACGAACTGCTGCAAATCCGGCTGCGCGACTGCGACTCCTTCGACGGCGCTGAGCACGGAGATCGCCGGAGTCAGCAGACCGTCGCCGAAGAACAGAGCTGCGCCCAACATGCCGGCAGCGGCGACGGGCTGCCACAGCCTCCAGTTGCGCGTCGCGTTGCCCAGCAATGCACTCAACGCCAACACGCCGCCTTCGCCGCGATTGTCGACCCGGAGCATGACGAGCACATACTTGATCGAAACGACGACGATCAGCGACCAGAAGATCAGCGACAGCACGCCGAGAACGTCTGCTTGGGTCAGCGGCACGCCGTCAGGTCCGGTGAAACATTGCCGAAGCGCGTACAGAGGACTGGTGCCGATGTCGCCGAACACCACGCCGAGCGCGGCAATGGTCAGCGCCCGCGTCGAGTGCGGACTGATCGCAGAGGTCATGACGCAAGCCTAGCGGCGCAGCGCGTAAAGATTCCGCAAAATTTCCGCTCCGCGCGGCTTGCGGTCGAGGTTTCGCCTTAAGCTATCCGCGTTCGCCCGATACGGTCGGAACATGCGCAGTTATGTCGCAGCAACCATAGTAGTGGCTCTATGCACAGCGCTGAACTGGCTGCTGTCGATGTGGCTGGCGCCGACGAATCTCGCGATGGTTTATCTGCTGGGTGTCGTGGCCGTCGCTGCGGGCTACGAGCGCGGACCGGCGATGGCGTGCGCGCTGCTCAGCGTGCTGACCTTCGATTTTCTGTTCGTGCCGCCCGTGCTCACGCTTCGCATCGATGACACGCAATACATCGTCACGGGACTGGCGCTGCTCGTCGCGGCTGTGGTGATCAGCACGCTGGCGTCGCGGGCGCGGGCTGCACAGCGCGCCGCCCTCCTCGCCCAGGAAGAGCAACTGCGCAATTCGCTGCTCGCCTCCTTGTCGCACGATCTGCGCACGCCGCTGGCGGTGATTGCCGGCAGCGCCAGCAGCTTGCGCGACGAGCGATCGAAGTTGTCGCAGGCGGAGCAGGACCAACTGCTCGATACGCTCTACGAGGAGGCGCAGCAGGTGAGCGTGACGGTCAGCGATCTCCTCGAAATGACGCGCTTGCACGCCGGCCGCGTCGAGCTCGATCGTCAGTGGTATCCGGCGGAAGAGCTGGTCGGCGCCGCGCTCGAACGCTGCAGGCGCCAGCTGAGTCGGCATCGTATGCAGACTCGTCTGGATCCCCAGCTGCCGCTGTTGCACGTGGACGGCGTGCTCATCGAGAAGCTCCTGGTCAATCTCATCGAGAATGCAGGCAAGTACGTGCCTGCGGACACGCTCATCACGATCGTCGGCGAGAGTGTGCCGGGTGCCGTTGTGATTCGCGTCGAGGACGAAGGACCCGGTCTGCCGCCCGGCGCCGAAGAGCGCGTCTTCGACAAGTTCTATCGTGCCGACCGAGAAGGCGCTGTCACCGGGTCGGGGCTCGGCCTGTCGATTTGCCGGGCGATCGCGCAAATGCATGGCGGAAGCATCACAGCGGCCAATCGCGCGAGCGGCGGTACAGTGTTCACGCTGACGCTTCCTGCGGAACCGCCACCGCAGACGGAGCCGCAATGACTTCCACGGCCCCGCTGGTGTTGATCGTGGAGGACGAGCCGAGGATGCGCCGGCTGCTGCGCCTCACCCTCGAAAGCAACGGCATGCGCTGCGCAGAAGCAGCGACTGCACGCGAGGCAATGTCGCGAGCCCAGACACAGCGACCGGATCTGATCATCGCTGACCTGGGATTGCCCGACGGCGATGGCCTCGACGTGATCCGGCAAACGCGCCGCTCGTCGGCAACTCCGATCCTGGTACTGTCGGCGCGCTCGCAGGAATCGGAGAAGGTCGCTGCGCTCGACGCCGGTGCCGACGACTACGTGACCAAGCCATTCGCGACGGGTGAATTGCTCGCGCGGCTGCGGGCTGCCTTGCGCCGCGCTCTACCGCGCTCCCCGTCGAACGAACCGGCCGTGTTCGCCGTCCGCGACCTGCGCGTCGATCTGTTGCAACGACGGATCACGCTGCGCGGCGCAGAAACGCATCTCACGCCGATCGAATACCGGTTGCTCACCACCTTGATAGACAAGGCCGGGCAGGTCGTTACCCATGCGGAATTGCTGCGCGCCGCGTGGGGCCCCGGCAAGCTGGATCAGCAGCACTACCTGCGGATCTACATGGCCGGCCTGCGGCGCAAGCTCGAAGAGGATCCGGCACAACCCGTCTATCTGCTCACGGAGACCGGCGTGGGCTATCGGCTCATCGACGAGTGATTGACACGCTATCCAGTTTACTGGACAGTAGTTCCAGTATGAAGGAAAAGGCCGCAATCACCGCCCCCGCTCCCGACATCAACTCCCGCATCGCCAGTCGCGTCCGCCAGCTGCGCACGCAGCTCGGCATGACGCTCGACGGGCTTGCTGCCAAGTGCGAGGTCAGCCGCTCCATGCTGTCGCTGGTGGAGCGCGGCGAGAGCAGCCCGACGGCGGTGGTGCTGGAGAAGATCGCGACCGGGCTCGGCATCGCCCTCGCCGGTCTGTTCGACGATGCGAGCGCACCCGCGAGTCCGCTGTCCCGGCGCGCCGACCGCACGACCTGGCGCGATCCGCAATCCGGCTACCTGCGACGAAACATTTCGCCTGCCAACTACCCCACCCCCGCCCAGATCGTGGAAGTCATCCTGCCGGCGGGTGCACGCGTGGCGTACGAGAGCGGTGCGCGCGACGTGAATCTGCATCAGCAGCTGTGGATCCAGGAGGGCGCCATCGAAGTGACGATCGGCAACGTGACTCACCGGCTCACGAAGGACGACTGCCTCGCGATGCAGCTCGACGAGCCGATCACGTTCCGCAACCGCACGCGCAAGACGGCGCGCTACATCGTGGTGCTCGCATCGGAGCGCCCGCGCACGACGAGGAGATGAGCCATGTCGTACGAGATCGACGTCCGCGCCATCCAGAAATTCGGCGAATACGAGCTGCAGGCGCTGAGCGATGTGCTGATCGACTGCGTAGAAGGCGGCGCTTCCGTGAGCTTCATGCTGCCGATGACACGGGGCAAGGCGCTGACCTATTGGCGTGACGTAGCTGCGAGCGCGGCACGCTGCGAACGCATCGTGCTGGCCGCCTATGACGCGGCAGAAGCCATCGTCGGCACTGTACAGGTCGTGTTCGCGCAGCCGGAGAATCAGCTCCATCGCGCCGACGTCGCGAAGATGCTGGTGCATCGACGCGGCCGGCGGCGCGGTGTCGGTGCAGCGTTGCTGGTAGCCGCGGAACGTCACGCGCTCAGGTCCGGCAAAACTGTGCTCGTACTGGACACGGCCTCTGAAGATGCCGAGCGGCTCTATGCCCGGCAGGGCTGGCGGCTGTGCGGGCGCATCCCGGACTACGCCTTCATGCCGGACGGCGCGCCCTGCGCAACCGCGGTTTACTACAAA
>Ga0209382_10004822_pt1 | contig 17814 bp, 11 predicted proteins | sample SoiMetdeltSBSDD5_FD_187599 | JGI IMG/M metagenome (GOLD analysis project Ga0209382, IMG submission 187599) | Bulk soil microbial communities from a Populus tree surrounding site in Tennessee, USA - Soil MetaG P. deltoides SBSDD5 (SPAdes) (version 2) | ecosystem: Environmental > Terrestrial >...
CAGCGTGCCGCGAGCGTTGCGGATCCCCATCGCGTCGACGATCGCCGCCGCCGCACCACCCGCGAGTCCGTCGGCGATCAGCGCCGCTCCCTGAGCGGCATGTTTCGCTGAACCGGCAAAGCCCTGGAGTAGCTGGATAGTTCCGCCGCGCGTGAACGGCGCCAGCCGGCGCGTCAGGTGGTCGCGCACCGACGCCAGTCCCGCCAGGCGCCCGGAAAGAATCACATCGAACGATCCGTCGCCGGTGTCTCCGTCGTCATTGAGCGAAACTGCCGAAGCCGCGACGGCCTTCACTGAGCTTTCGATGAACGCCTCGACGGCGACGGCTGCGTTCGGCGCCTTCGACGCAAAGAGCTGCAGCGGATCGGCATCCGGCTCGCCTGCGATACTGGCAGCGCCGCCCTCGAACACCATGCGCTTCGAGATCGTCCCGGCCAGGAACGCGACCTCGGCGTCGAGGGCGCCAGCCGCGTGAGCGCCAAGCGGTCCGGCGGACCCCGCGATCCCGTCCACGATCTGGCCGTTCCGCACCGCCAGCGCTGCTGTGAATGCGCCGCCCAGCTCCAGCGCGATGAACGACACCTCGCGCTCTCGGCACCGCCGCCGCGCCGCATGTTCATGGATCGCCAGCGCCGCCGCGCACACTTTGTCCGCTGTGCCCATGTCCACGCGATTGACCTTGCGATAGTCAGGGACCGACGCGAGGTGAATGACTCCCGGCGTCAGCACCACGGGCAGCTCCGACGCGGCGAGCGCGCGCACCAGCGAACGAAGCCCGCCGATGCCGCCCGACTCCCCTGAAGCCGCGAGAAACGCCAGCTTGAAGTCGCTGTCTGTCAGCTCACGGGCGTGTTTGAGCGGCAGGCCGTAGCCGGAGGGACCGACGATGAGATCGAGCGGCGTGTGCGCCTTGAGAAGCCCGACGAGGATGGAGGGATCTGCAAGCGCCTCGGCGGTCGGCAGCGACCTCTCGAGGAATACCCGGCCGTCCTCCAGTCCGCACAGGTCGATACTGATTGTGCCCGGATCGATGCCGATAACTCTGGGCATGAAAACTCCCAACGCCCAACTCCCAACGCCCAAATTTGGGAGTTGGCTTCTCGGCAGTTGGGAGTTGATGTCAGCCTTTCGGCGAAGTCAGCTCACGAGCAACATCTGAGATGTCCTCGGCGTCGAACACCGCATCATTGCGCGCGAACAGCCGCTCGATGCAGGCGCGATGGATCTTCATCTTCAGCCCGCCAACGCCGAGCGCGCCAAACACCGTGACGCCCTCACGCTCCACGCCGTCGTCGCGGACATCGATCCCCTCGACCCCGGCCGGGGGTACCGCGTTGACGTCGGCGGCGGCGCGAAGCCCCTGGCGGCCGGCCCACGCGCCGCGGGGCACGAGCTGCACACCCGCCGGGCCGGCGTTCAACAACAGCCCGGCCCCTTCGAGCACCGCTTGCGCCTGCGAGCCATCCGCCATCGTCACCGCGCGCACATCGCCGCCGAAACGCTGGACCAGACCACGAACCAGGCCGGGATCAACGGTTCGCCGCGACGTGACGGTCACCTCAGCGCCGGCGCGCGACAGCAGACCCGCCGCCCGAACACCGACCGGGCCGGTACCCGCCGTGACGACCGCGCGCTGGCCCGTCAACGTGCCCGCGGCCTGCTGCAGTTTGGCAACGGCGGCGGCGGAGGTCGTGTTGGATCCGTTGGAATCAAGCATCACTGACACGCGCATCGGTCCAAAGAACGCCTTTTGCACCGCCTCGAGCAGCCGTTCGCCTGCCGACATGTCGCTGCCGCCGATGAAGATCGCCGTGTGACGCAGATCCTTCGGCCCGCGCGTGAAGATGCAGCCGTGAACGAGATCGCGGACGGCGTCGGGCGTGATGCCCCCGTAGCTCAGGACCTCGTCGGCGCCAGCGTCGAGCGCGACGATGCGATCGAAGACACTGGGGTGAGGGGACGTGTCGAGTTGGAGGAGGAGCTTACGCACGGGTGAAAGGGAGGCGCCTTAGGGCTCAGGCCCCGGGGCCAAGGGCTGTGTCAGGCCTCAGGCCTGCTGGGGCCTGGGGCCTGACGCCTGGGGCCTTCTCGTTTTTAAACCCCTACCCCGTGCTTCCGTTCAGCGTTGCTCGCGAACGGATGCTTGGCGGTGCGGGCACCGGCGATCACCTCGTCGACGCTCGGCTTGTTGGCGAGCGCCCGCTGGATCGCTTCCTTCGTCGCCGCGTAGTTGTAGTCGTAGATCTTCTGGTCGTCCTTCGCGTCCCAGTGGATGAACACGCCCACGAGGACGCACAGGTCGTCGGCCTTCGACTTCGGGATCACGCCGGCCTCGACCGAGTCGACGACGGCGCGGGCGACCGCGGCCTGGGCGGGCCCGAACATCTGCACCGCCTGACCCGCGCCCTTGATCGTCACCTTGTTGAAGAGAAGCGTATCGGGCTTCGCCGCCAGGTTGGGCGTGACGACCGCCAGCAGCGTGGTGAAGCCGTCCTTGTTGTTTGCGAGCGCGTTGGCGAAGGCCGTGCCGGCCGGCCCGCTCTTGGAACCGATGATCAGATCGATGTGGGCGATCTCGTTGCCATCGCCGACCAGCGATTCACCCAGGAAGAAATCCGCAGCCATGTGACAATCCCCCTTCCGGAAAAACAACCGTATCGTTGTGCGGCCGAGAGTGTATCACCCTGCCGCGGACAGTCCTGCGACTACGCGCCGGGCCAGTCGAGGTAATCCCCCGAGCAGGAGATTTCGCCGATTTCCCATCCCGGCCTGAGCTCGAAGTACCCGGTCGCGGTCCACGGCCGTGCGAGCGCCTTCGGGTCCTCCATCTTGACGTCGAGCTCGAGCTTGTCGAAGGCGGTGCGCCGGAATGTTTCCGTGACCTTCAGCTGCTCGCTGTGCGGCGCGCCGGCGCGATCGAGCCACGTCTTGGTGTTGAATCCGATCGTCGTCGCCTCGAAGGTGGTGTCGTTGACCCACCGCCCCACCGACGTCCCCATCCACAGCGGGTCCGGATCGGCCGGCAGCTGGCGACCAATCGGGAACCGCCGCAGGAAGTGGTCGTATTCGAACACCTGCAGCACGGCCTGCGCCGTCTGAATGATCTCGAATGGGTAGGGATGGAAATACACGCGCGGCACTCCCGGCGGGTAGCACCGCGTCAGGACCGGGTCGTTGGTCTCGTGGAGCTGGAACTGGCCCGAGTTATTGGGCTTGCTCTTGGCCATCTCCGCCTTTCCCCATTCAGTCAGCGGTGGCGGCACGCCCGGCGTCCACTCGGCGCCGTCGAACTGCCGCACGCCCTGCGGTGCGCGTCCTTTCATCCACACGCCCGAGATGTCGCGCGCGGGCGCGGGCTTGGACGGCGCCGCCGGGGCAGCGGCCGCGCCGCCGCGGCCTTGCGCCGGGGCAGCCGCCGCGCCGCCACGGCCCTGCGCCGCAAGCTCCGGGGTGCGAACGATCGTCACCCATGCCGCGCCGAGTATCGCCGCGCCGGCCACCGCCGCGCGAATCGTCATGTACCGCATGTCACGCCTCCGATCAGTTCTCGAACAACGGGAGCTCTTTGCCGCCGGGCGCGATGAGCTTCCGGATTTGCAGGATGTGGCTGCCGCCCTTGTGCGGCGTCCCGCTGACCTCGATCACGTCGCCAGCCTTCAGCGTCGTCTTGGTCCAGCCCGCGCGCGCGAGCTTGGTGGGCGCCGTCAGCCACCCGGACCACTTCTCCGTGGCGCCGTCCTTCGTCACGTCCCAGTAGATGAGGATATGCGGGTTGGTGAAGGTCATCTCCGTCACCGTGCCCTTGAACGTGAGCGTCTGGCTCTGATCGAAGGCAGCGCCCCCATGGTGCGCCAGCACCGCGGTCGACAGGCTGCCCGCGATTGCCGCCGCGAGCGCCAGCATCACAATGCGTTTCATTCCCTTCCTCCTCTAGAACGCGAACCGGAATCCGACCTGCGCGATGCGCGGCTGGTACGCCACGTTCGCGTTGAACGATGGCTGGCCGTATGCCGCATTGCTTTCTTGCGTGGTGTAGGACCCAAAGTTCTTGTGATTGAACAGATTGAACACTTCGATCATGCCATCGATCGTCATCCGGCCGACAATACGCTGCCGCTTCGTCAATCGCATGTCGACACGGTGGATCGGATTGCCGACAAAGGCGTTGCGCGGCGTCAGCCTGCCGTCCGCGCGCAGCCGGCCCGTGCTGTTGGCGCCCATGTTCCGCAGATCGCCGCCCCAGCTCGTGCCGAAGCGTTCACCCGATCCGAAGAAATAGAGGCCGCTCAGCTGGAAGCCCAGCCCCATGTCCCAGATGCCGTTGAGCGTGGCCCGGTGCCGCTGGTCGCTGCTCGCCAGTCCGTACAAGCCGCCAATGTCCTCGGCCACCGGGAAGCCAAGCTCGTGGAGAACGGTCGGGATCGGCGCGCCGCGCTGCAGTTCGACCGTGAACGGGTTCGGGTCCTCGTCCTTGAAATACGCGAGCGTGTAGGTGGCGTTCGCCTGCCACCGGTTCGCGAACCGCTTGGTCAGGGTGTTCTCCCATCCGTAGTAGTTCGAGCGCTTGGTCATGATCTCCGCGCGCACGATGCCCCAGTCGGGAAACGGCGTCAGCGCCGTGTCCTGGAACCGCAGGTTGGCGCCGGTGGTGGGGTTGTAGGCCAGGTTGATGTTCGGCGCGAACTCTTCCTTGCGGCCGCCGGTCCAGACGTAATTGGATTCGAGCGACATCGCCGTGCCGAACTGGCGCTGCACGCCGATCGAGGCCATGTGACTGAACGACGTGTCGTGGTCGCCGAAGGGGATCTCGTTGGCCACCGAGCGCCGCAGGCAGCCCGGCCGGTTGCCGTTGATGTCGCACGCGGTCGCCAGCACCTGCTCGTACGACGGCGCCGGGCCGTTGAACGGATTGACCGCGAAGTCGGGACGCCCGTCGTTGGGCACGGTCAATGAGACGTGCTCGATCTGGAGCTGCGACTGGTGGGCCGCATCCGCCTCGAGCTGCGTGAAGAACAACCCGTAGCCGCCGCGAATCACCGTCCGGTCGCCAACCGAATAGGCGAAGCCGGTGCGCGGCGCGATGTTGTTGATGTCGTGCGCGCGCTTGCCCGACATCCACGGCTCGAAGACGATACTTTCGCCGTGGCCGCCCAGGTCGGTGTCGTAGCGGACGCCGAGGTTGAGCGTCAGGTTGTCGCTGACGGACCAGTCGTCCTGCAGCCAGCCCGCCCAGATGTTGCGCTGGATCGCCCAGGCAAAGTCGCCAATTGCGATCCGGTAGTCCACCACCAGCGGCGACAGCGCGCGCAGGTTCCAGGTGGACGCGTCGTTCCACACGGGAATGAGCTGCTCGATGTTCGCCGGCGGCGCGACGTTGAACCCGAGCCGGCCGTTGCAGTTGTTGCACCAGGCCGTGTCCATCGTGTAGCGAATGTACTCAGCGCCGGTCCGCACGTCGTGGCGGCCGCCAAGGTTGTACGACGTCGTGAAGTCGTCTCGAAGCGAGTACACTTTCTCGCCCGAGCTCTGGGGGTTGTTGGTGTTGCCGAAGTTGTAGCCCGAGAACGCCAGCACCACGACGCCGCCGTCGATCTCCTCGCCGCCGAAGACATCGCGGAAGAGCGAAGGCGCTCCGGCCGGGCGACGGTTGCCCGTTGTCCCGAACCCGGCGTTGGGCTGCAGCAGGTAGCGCAGATAGGCCGAGCCGGCCGATACGCGATTCAGGCTCCTCGCGCTGAGCACCTGGTTGAACTCGCCAAACCACTGGTTCGCGACGCGCGCGTCGGTCCGTCCGGTGGACGGATGGTTGCTCGCGCCGCCGGTGCCGATGTTCGGGATCTCGATCTGGTAGCGGTTGTAGCGGGTGGTCAGCCGCATCTGCGGCGTGAACTGCCAGTCGACCTTGGGGCCCGCCTTGTGTTCGGTGCGCGTGGCCGTCAGGTCCGGGTTGAACGACGGGTACCGGCTGCTGAACGTGACCGTGCTCGGCTCGCGCTCGAACTCCCAGTTGCCGAAAAAGTGCATCCGGTCGCGGATGATCGGCCCGCCGAACGTGCCGCTGTAGTTCTGGTTGGAGTACGGCAGCACCCGTCCCTGGATGTGGTCTTTGGCGTTCATCGAGTCATCGCGCACGAAGCCCGAGAACGTGCCCGACGGCGTATTGGTGCCCGACTTCGTGATCGCGTTCACCATCATGCCCGCGGTGCGCCCCTTGGTCGCGTCGAACCGGTTGGTCGTCAGCTCGAACTCGGCGATCGAGTCGCGGCTGAAACGCGGCTGGTTCTGCTGGCAGCAGAGCGTGAACGTGACCTGCTGGCCGTCGACGTTGATCTGGAAGTATCCCTGGCGGTCGTAGGGAATTTCAGTCGCCGAGTTCGTCCGGCTTCCGGGCGACAGCAGCGTCAGGTCCATCCAGTTGCGGCCGTTCAGCGGCAGGTCCTGCATCTGGCGGGGATCGATGTTGCTCGAGATATTGGAGGACGTCGTGTCGATCAGCGGCGCCTCGCCGGTGACCGTCACGGTTTCCTGCACGCCCGACACAGCCATCTCGAGGTTCAGCGTCGCCGTGCGGCCGACGAGCAGCTCGATGCCCGGCCGCGCGACGGTGGCGAATCCCGCCAGTTCTGCCGTGATGCGGTAGACACCGGCGCGGAGGACGATGCGGTAGAGACCAGCGGCATCAGTGACGCCGACAAACGTCGTCCCGGCCGCTTCGTGCGTGGCCGTGACCGTCACCCCGGGCAGCACACCGCCCGTGTTGTCGCGCACGCTGCCATTGAGCGTCGCGTCCTGAGCGTACGTGGCCAGAGGCAGCGCCAGCACGGCGCTGACGACGACAAGCCACACCAATCGCCCCAATCTCATTACGTCCTCCTTGATGCACACACCCCGAGTGGTACGAAGCCGTCAGAACGCGAACCGGAATCCCAGCTGCACAATCCGCGGCTGATACGCGACGTTGCTGTTGAATGCCGGCGTTCCGTAGGCAGCATTGCTCTGCTGCGTCGTATACGAACCGTAGTTCTCGTGATTGAAGACGTTGAACACTTCCAGCATGCCATCAATCGTCGAACGGCCGACGATGCGCTGGCGCTTCGTGAGCCGCAAATCCACACGGTGAATCGGCTTGCCGGTCAGGTCGTTGCGCGCTACGACCACGCCATCGGGCCGCAGCCGCCCGTTGCTCGACGATGACGTAGTCGTGGCGCCCAGGTTCCGGAGGTCGCCGCCCCAGCTCGTGCTGAAACGCTCGCCGGAACCAAAGAAGTACAGACCGCTCACCTGGAAGCCCCTGCCGACGTCCCAAATCGCGTTGAACGTCGAACGATGACGCTGGTCGGTTGCGGCCGGGCCGTACTCACCCGACAGGTCGGCCGCGACTGGGAACCCGAGCGGATGAAGAATCGTCGGAACATCCGCCCCTCGCACCAGCTCGACATTCACCGGCGGTCCGTCATCGTCGCGGAACCAGGCGAGGGCATAGGAGGCGTTCGCCTGCCAGCGATCCGAGAATCGCTTTGTGAAGCTGCTTTCCCAGCCGTGGTAGTTGGACCGGCGGCCCATGATCTTCGCGCGGATGACGCCCCAGTCCGGGAACGGCCGCCGGGCGATGGTCTGAAAGGGATAGTTCGTGCCGGTGACCGGGTCGTAGGTCAGATTGATGTTCGGACCGTACTCTTCTTTGCGCCCGCCGGTGTACACGTAGTTCGACTCGACCGCCATCTGCGCACCGAGCTGGTGCTGGATGCCGATCGACGCCATGTGGCTGTACTGCGTCTGGTGATCGCCGAACGGGATTTCGTTGAGGACCGAGCGGGCGATGCAGCCTGGCCGGTTGCCGTTGACGTCGCAGAGGCGGGCCAGCACCGACTCGTAGCTCGGCGCCGGGCCGTTGAACGGGTTGGTCGCGAAGTCGGGGCGGCCGTCATTCAGGATCGTCAGCGGCGAGTGCTCGAGCTGCAGCTGCGATTTGTGCGCGGCGTCAGCTTCGAGCTGCGTGAAGAACAGTCCGTAGCCGCCGCGAATCACGCTCCGGTCGCTGAGCGAATAGGCGAAGCCGGTGCGGGGCGCGACGTTGTTGGAATCGGTGGGTCTCCGTCCGGTCAGCCACGGCTCGAAGACGATTTTCTCGCCCATGCCGCCGAAATCGACGTCGTAGCGCACGCCCAGGTTGAGCGTCAGGCGATCGCTCACCGACCAGTCGTCCTGGTACCACCCCGCCCAGATGTTCCGCTGAATCGCCCATGCGAAGTCGCCGATGGCCATCGTGTAATCGACGATCAACGGAGAGAGCGCGTTCAGGTTCCAGGTCGACGCATCGTCCCAGACCGGAATCAGCTGCTCGATGTTCGCCGGCGGACGGGCGTTGATGCGGATCGTGCCGTTGCAGCCGTTGCACCACGCCGTGTCCATCGTGTAGCGGATGTACTCGACACCGGTCTTGATGTCGTGCCGGCCGCCGAGGTTGTACGAGGTCGAGAAGTCGTCTCGAAGGTTGTAGACGCGCTCGCCCGAGCTTTGCGGGTTGTTGTTGTTGCCGAGCGTGTAGCCCGAGAACGTGATCCGCACGACGCCGCCGTCGATCTCCTCGCCGCCGAAGACATCGCGGTAGAGCGACGCGGTGCCGGGCGGCCGCCGGTTGCCCGTCCTGCCCCAGCCCGCGTACGGCTCCAGCAGGTATCGCATGTAGGCGGTGCCGAATTTGACCGAGTTCAGTGTCCGCGAACTCAGGACCTGGTTGAACTCGGTGAAGGACTGGTTGGCGATCCGCTGCGTCTGCTGCGCGGTCGACGGGTGGTTGGTCGCTCCGCCGGTCGACAGATACGGGATGACATTCTGGTACCTGGTATAGCGCGACATCAGCCGCGCCTGCGGCGTGAACTGCCAGTCGATCTTGGGCCCCCACTTCTGTTCCTTGCGCGGCTGCGTCAGGTCGATATTGAAGGTGGGGTACGGGCTGTTGAACGTGACCGTGCTCGGCTCACGCTCCCACTCGCCATTGGCGAAGAAATGAACCCGGTCGCGGATGATCGGGCCGCCGAACGTGCCGCTGTACTGCTGGTCGGAGTACGGAATCACGCGATGCTGGATGAAGTCCTCCGCGTTGAACTTGTCGTCGCGGAAGTACCCTGAGAACGTGCCCGATGGCGTGTTCGTGCCCGACTTGGTGATGGCGTTCACCATCATGCCGGACGTGCGCCCCTTGGTCGCGTCGAACCGGTTCGTGGTCAGCTCGAACTCCGCAATCGCGTCGCGGCTGTAGCGCGGCTGGTTCTCGAAGCAGCACAGGGTAAATGTCACCTGCTGGCCGTCCACGTTGATCTGGAACATGCCCTGGCGGTTCTGCGGAATCTCGGCGGCCGAGTTCGACCGGCTCCCGGGAGCCAGCATCGTCAGGTCCATCCAGTTGCGGCCGTTGATCGGCAGGTCCTGCATCTGGCGCGGATCGATGTTGCCGGCGATGTTCGATGACGTCGTGTCGATGAGCGGCGCCTCGCCGGTGACGGTGACGGTTTCCTGCACGCCCGAGACGCCCATCTCCAGGTTCAACATCGCCGATCGGCCAAGCAGCAGCTCCACGCCCGGGCGGATGACGGTCGTAAATCCAGGGAGCTCCGCGCTGATCCGGTAGGCGCCGGCGCGGACCGGCAGGCGATAGAGGCCCTGTTCGTCGGTCACGGTGACATAGGTCGTTCCCTGCGCTTCATGCGTCGCCGTGACCGTCACGCCGGGCAATACGCCACCGGTGTTGTCGCGCACCATGCCGCTCAGGGTGGCGTCCTGCGCGTACACCGCCGGCGCCAGGAACATACCGACGACGGCCAATCCGACGAGTCGAGCGAGCCTCATTACAGCCTCCGATCGCCGGGTCTGAAGACCCGGCGCTACGTCACCAGGTAACGTGGCGCCTCACATGACGTAGAGGCGGACCTTCAGGTCCGCCTAATAGTTCAACGGACGGAGCCGGCGAACGCCGTCGCCGTTCTTGAGCACGAACTTCTGCGCGCGCTTGCCGCTGTTCACCTCACCGGTGTAGATGTTGCCGAGCGAATCGGTCGCGATCGCATCGATCCAGAAGAACTGGCCGGCCATGCGGCCTGGGCTCCCGACCTGCCCGACGAGTGCGCCGGTCTGCCGGTCGTGAATCCAGATGCGGTGGTTGGTCCCGTCCGCGATCAGCACGTACTGCTGTCCCGGGTCGTGTGAAAGCGTCAGATTATAGGTCGAACCGCACATTCCGAACTTTTCGGGATTGCAGATCGCGCCGCGCGACGGCGTGTTGGGCGCGACCAGGAATTCCCGCACGTATTTGCCCTGTTTGGTGAAGACCTGGATCCGGTTCATCCCGCGCTCGCACACGTACACCAGGCCGTCGGTCGAAATGTGCACGCAGTGGAGGGCGGGGGCGAACTCCGCCTGGTCGGGTGGCGGCCCGCCTTTCCAGTCGTAGGGCGGCGTCGGCGTGTTCGTGATCTCGCTGAGCGGCTGGCCGCGGCCGCCCCATCCCCGCTTGAAGCTGCCGTCGTAGCCGTAGACCAGGACGCGCTTGTTCTCGACGAGGTAAATCTCCCGGGCCGGCTCGTCGAGCGTGAAGATGAACACGCCGTTGTTGAGCACATCGGTCTGCTGGTTGTTCTGCGGCAGGTTGGCGTTGGCTTCCCCCGCGGCCGGCAGCGGCGCGCGGTGGCCGAAGTCCCACAGGAACTTCCCGTCACGCGTGAATTTCTGGATGCTGTTGCCGCGGCCCGCGCCGGAGATCCAGACGTTGTGCTCCTTGTCGACCACTACCGTGTGGATCTGATTGTTGCGCGGCCATCCCGGATGGTGGCCGGGACCGCCCCAGGACTGCAGCAGGTTGCCCTGCGTGTCGAACTCGAGGATCTCGGGCGCCGCGATACAGCAGTCGCCGCGCGGCGGGTTCGTCCCGGCCATCCCTTCGTCAGGCCGCAGGTCGCCGGAGCGGCTGATCACCCAGACGTGATCCTCGTAGTCGGTCGCCATCACCGGTACCGCCTGCATCATCCACTTGTTCGGCAGCGGCATCTTCGGCCACGTGGCATCGACCTGGTAGACCGGCACGGGGGCCTTCTGCTGCGCCTCGAGCCGGCTCGCCATAGCCCCATCGGGGCGAAGGCGGCCGGCCCCCACGATCAGAGAAACGCCGGCGGCGAGCGTGAACGCCTTGACGAGCAGTTTCGACATCCGCACTTCGATTCTCCTAGGCCAGAATTCCCTTCACCACGTTCCCGTGAACGTCGGTCAGGCGGAAGTCGCGTCCCTGCGACCGGTAGGTGAGCCGCAGATGATCGATCCCCAGCAAGTGCAGGATGGTCGCATTCAGGTCGTGAATGTGCACGGGATCCTTGGCGATGTTGTAGCCGAAGTCGTCGGTCTCGCCGTAGGTGATCCCGGCCTTCGCGCCCCCGCCCGCCAGGAAGACGCAGAAGTTGCCGCCGTGGTGGTCACGGCCGAAGTTGGTCTTCAGCGTCCCTTGCGCGAACGACGTCCGGCCGAACTCGGTGCCGAAGACGACGAGCGTGTCGTCGAGCAGCCCGCGCTGCTTCAGGTCGGTGATGAGCCCCGCGGTCGGCTGATCGACGTCTTTGCAACCCGCCGGCAGCCGCTGGCTGATCCCGCCGTGATGATCCCAGCCCATCTGCACGACCATCGTGTAGCGCACGTTGCGCTCGGCGAGGCGGCGGGCGAGGAGGCAATTGCGCGCGAAGGTTCCCGTCTGCCGTACCGCAGGGCCATACAGGTCGAGGACGTGATCCGGTTCCTTCGAGATGTCGGCGATCTCGGGCACGGACAACTGCATCCGATACGCCATCTCGTACTGGCTGATCTTCGACGGAATCTCGGGATCCTGGCTGGCGTCGTGCTGCACGCCCGCGAGGCGGCCAATCGCGTCGAGCATCTCGCGGCGATCTTTTCGCGTCAGCCCTTTGGGATCCTCGATGTACGGCACGGGCTCCTGGCCGGAGCGGAACTGCACGCCCTGGTAATGCGACGGCATGAAGCCGGCTGCCCAGGTCGAGGCGTCAATCGGCACGCCGCCGGAGCTGCCCGAGCTCATGACCACGAACATCGGCAGGTCCTTGTTCTCGGACCCGAGCGCGTAGGTCGCCCATGCGCCGCCCGACGGCCGTCCCGCGATCTGGAAGCCGGTGTGCAGGAACTTCGACGCCGGATCGTGGTTGACGTGCTCGGTGTTCATCGTCTTGATCAGGCAGATGTCGTCGACGATGCCGCCGACATGCTGCATCGCGTCGCTGACCATCGTCCCGCTCTCGCCGTACGGCTTGAACTTCGAGACCGGCCCGACGATCGGGTACGACGTCTGCCCCTTCACCATCGTCGAGAGCCGCCGGTTGCCGCGGACCGACTCCGGCAGCTCCTGCCCGTGCATCTTCTCCAGCGTCGGCTTGTAGTCGAACGTGTCGTTCTGCGAGAACGCGCCGAGCATGTGGAGATAGATCACGCGCTTCGCTTTCGGCGCGAAGTGCGGGAAGCCGGGAAGCCCGGCGTGCGCATCGGCGGGGATCGGCGACTGCTGCGCCCAGGCGGGGGTCCCCAGCAGCTCGGCGAGCGAGAGCCATCCGAGCCCCATTCCGGTTTTCAGGATGAACGCACGCCGCGCCTGTTCAAATTCGTTCATAACATCTCCAAACCACGACGACTCGACGAACACGGCGGAATTTGTACCGGTCGTGACCGTCGTGGCCGTCGTGGTTCAATCATGTCCGCCATCACCGCAGCGAATACGCATCCGGTGTGTTCATCACGACCGTCGTCAGGTTGGTCAGCGCCGCCAGCTGCACCGGGTCGAGGCGGGTATCCACCGGCGTCACGCCGACGTTCAGCAACTGTACGGCCGCCTCGCGGTCGGCTGCGTACCGCTGCAGCTGCGCGTTGTAGTAGTCGCGCATGCCGGCCATCTCCGGGGCGCGGGGATGCCGGCGCGTCGCCAGGCGAAACACCTTGGTCAGTCGCGCGTCGGTTGCCGCCTCGGTCTTGAGGACGGCGCCCGCGAGAGCGCGATACGCTTCGAGAAACTGCGGATCGTCGAGCAGCACGAGCGCCTGCAGCGGCGAGTTGGACGTCCGCCGCCTCGCCGTGGCGCCGCCGCGATCCGGCAGGTCGAACGTCGCCATGTTCGGATGCGGCGCATTGCGCTTCACGAACGAATACATTGAGCGGCGGTGATGGGCGTCGGCCGGCACGACATCCGGGGTCGGATAGTCGTACTGGTTGAAGCCGTCCCACATGTTGCGCGGCTGATACGGATAGACGCTCGGCCCGCCAATCTTCCTCACCAGCAGGCCGCTGGCTGCGAGCGCCTGGTCGCGCACCATTTCTGCCGGCATCCTGATGCGGGTGAACCGCGCCAGGTACAGGTTGTTGGGATCCTTCTGCAGCAGCTCCTCGGTGGCGTCGGATTGCTGCCGGTAGGTCCCCGACATCACGATCAGCTTGTGCAGCCTCTTGATGTCCCAGCCCGACTCACGGAACGTCACCGCGAGGTAATCGAGCAGCTCGGGATTGGTCGGGAGCGATCCCTGCGATCCGAAGTCCTCGGACGTCTCCACCAGCCCGCGGCCGAAATGCGATTGCCACGCCCGATTGACATAGACGCGCGACGTGAGCGGGTTCCTGGCGTCGAAGAGCCACTGCGCCAGGCCGATTCGATTGTCCGGCCATGCAGGATTCCACCCCAACACCTGGTTGAGGCCGCGAGGCGGCACCTGTTCGCCGTGGTCTTCGTAATTGCCCCGGACCAGCACGTAGGTGGGACGCGGCTTCGGCAGGTCGCCCATCACAAGCACCTGGGGCAGCAGCGATACCGTCTCGTTCTCGACGTTGCGCGCGGCGACGAGCGTAGAGAGCGCCTCGCTGACCCTGGGGTCCTGTGCCACCAGCAAATCGATCAGTTCCTGGCGCGTCGGGTTGAGCCCGGCTGGCTTGACCTGCTGGTGCAGGAACCGCACCTCCACCGGCGTCAGCGCCTTCGCATAGATGCGCACCTCGTCGATGGCGCCGTCCTTCAGCGTCTTGATGCGCCCGCCCTGGCCGAACTGGATGCCGTAGACGTCGTCGCCCGCGTTCGACGCACCGTTGGGGATGATGGTGCGGGTGAGATTGTCACGGTAGACCTCGGCATCGGCCGGGACCCCGTTGAGGTACATCGTGAGGCCCTTCGCCCGGCTCGATCCGTCGTACGACAGCGCGACGTGCGCCCATTCTCCGATCGGCAGCGGCTCCTTCGTGTGAATCGCGATGCCATTGCCGGCGCGGTTGTTGGCGATGTCGAACCACAGGCGATTGTCGATGAACCGGAGGATATAGCCGGCGTTCCCGGCGTTGTCGGCCTCGCGATGGCTGAAGACCAGCGACTCGTCGTACTTGCCTCCCGGCCTTACCCACAGGTCGACGCTGAACGGCTGCGTTCGCTCGAAGTAGCCGACGTCCTGTCCGAGTACGCCGCGGTTGTTGTCGTCGAAGTACAGCGCCTTTCCGACGATGCCGTCGCGCAGGATCGGCGTCAACAGCACGGCAGGCGGAGCTGCCGTCGTGCTCGACGAGATCACCAGCGGCTCGGTGCTCCACGAGTCCAGCAGGCGCGCCATCCCCGTGCGCATGGTCCGGCAGCCGATGTCCGATTCGTGTCTGAAGCAGCGAGGCGAGAGCGACTCGGGCGCGAGCGGCGGCGGCGACAGCCGCGCCTGCGGCACGGGTTCCGGCTTCACCTCCGGCGGAATGGGTGCGATGGTCTCGAATGGATAATGCCCCTGCAGATCCCTCGCGAGCGACTGCTCGATGGCGCGCCGCAGGTCGTCCGGGTGCTGAAGCAGCGCGTCGGCCTGTGCCGCTGCCTGCCGCGCGGCGACCTGTCGGGCGGCGTCGTACGCGGTTTCGGCTTTCGCGATGGCGGCACGCAGCGCCGCGATCTCCTTCTCCTGCGCTTCATCGGCCCAGAGCATCCCGGGGCCGGGCGTCGTGCCCGACCGACCCGGCGCGTAGAACCCGGGCTCGTCGGTGCTGTTGAAGAACCCGGTCAGCGAGTAAAAGTCTTTCGTCGGAATCGGGTCGTACTTGTGGTCGTGGCAGCGCGCGCAGCCAACCGTCATGGCGAGAAAGCCGGTGCCCACGGTCATGGCTCGATCGACCGCATACTCGACCCGGTACTCCTCGTCGATCGCGCCGTTCTCGGTGGATCGTTTGCCGGCGCGCAGGAATGCCGTGGCGAGCAGCTGCTCTTTGGTGTGACTCGGTAGCAGATCGCCCGCCAGCTGCCACGTGGCAAACTGATCGAACGGCATGTTCTTGTTCAGCGCCGCGATCACCCAGTCGCGATACGGCCACAGCAGCCGGTCGTGCGTGTCGTCCAGGAACCCGTCGCTCTCCGAGTAGCGCGCGATGTCGAGCCACTGCTCGCCGGCGTGCTCGCCGTAAGCGGTCGAGGCCAGCAGCCGATCGACCAGTTTTTCGTACGCCTGCGGACTCGTGTCCTTCAGGAACGCGTCCACCTCCGCCAGCGTCGGCGGCAGCCCCGTCAGCGTCAGCGTCACACGGTTGATCAGCGTTTCCTTGTCGGCCGGCGGCGAGAGCTTCAACCCTTCGCGCGCGAGCCGCGCCTGTACGAACCGATCGATCTCGTTGAGGACCGACGGCGCCGCCGGCACGCTCGGAACCGCAGCCTTCAGTGGCGCGGTAAACGCCCAGTGCGGCTTAAATTCCGCTCCCTGCGCGATCCACGCCCGCAGGATCTCAATCTGCTGCGGCGAGAGCACCTTGTTGGCGACTTGCGGCGGCATCCGCACGGCGGCGTTCGCATGCGTGATGCGGAAGATCATCTGGCTCTCTGCGGGCTTGCCCGGCACGATCGCAAACGTGCCCGGACGCCGGAGCGCGGCATACGCCCCTTCGGCGGTATCGAGCCGGAGGCCCGCCTGCCTTGCCTTTTCGTCAGGGCCGTGGCAGCGAAAGCAGTAGTCGGAGAGGATGGGCCGGACGTCCCAGTTGTAATCCACCTGCCGCGTGACGGGAGCCGCGGCGGCCACGGCAGCCGCGGGCGCGGGGGCTTGCGCGGAGATGCCTATCAGCCCTCCCAGTAGAACCAACGATGTCAGTAGGAAGCTCGTTCGATACGTCCGCTGCATTCGCACCTCGGCGTGGCTGTTCCACACGGCCGGGACGCCCAAGGACGGCTCGTGGAATCGCGGTAACTTTCGGCAGAAGTAGTAGTTGCGGTGCTGATATACCCTAGGGTCTCTACCCTGTCAAGATTGTACCGGGGATTCATTGAAGAAACCCGGCGATTCTGTTACAAAGCGAACGCAATCGAGGCAAACCGCTGTTCGCCTCCACAGAACAGGACCTGGGCCGATGAGAAACGCCTTGATCGTCGCTGTCGCTCTGCTGGCGGGAATGACCTCGGCCAGCGCGCAAACGAGGTTGGGCGGCAGCATTACCGCGCCCAAAGTCGATGGTCCGGTGCCGCGGCTCGCCGACGGCAAACCTGATCTCGCCGGGGTCTGGCTGCGCCGCGGCGGCACCGGCAGCGTCGCCACCCTCCTGCCCAAAGGCGAGACGATGCCGCTGTTGCCTGAAGCGAAGAAAATCATGGCGGCGCATCTCAACGTCGATGATCCGCAGGCGAACTGCCTCCCTGCGAACGCGCCGCCGCGTTCCACACCTTATCCGTTCCGCATCGTCGTCACTCCGACGCACGTGTTCATGCTCTACGAAGCGATGCACGAGTTCCGGCAGGTCTTCATGGACGGACGCAAGCATCCGCCGGCAGACGATCTCGAGCACAACTGGCACGGCCATTCGATCGGCTGGTGGGAGAAGGACACGCTCGTGGTCGATACCGTCGGCTTCAACGACAAAACCTGGTTCGACAACACCGGGCATCCGCATAGCGAAAAGATGCACACGGTTGAGCGTTTCACACGAACCAATCTCGGAACGCTGGCGATCGAAATCATGATCGACGATCCCGGCGCCTACTCGAGGTCCTTCACGCTTCGCACCGAGGCGAACCTGATGCCGGACGGCGAGCTGATGGAATACATCTGCAGCGAAAACAACCAGGATCTGCCATATATCTCCGGCCCGAGGCAGTAATGAGCACACCCGCCTGCCGATTTACGGCCGTCGCAGCCGCCCTTGCGCTCCTGATTCTCTCGGGCATCGCCAGCCTCGCCGCCCAGCAACCCGCCAGCGGCCGCGGGAACGCGGCGCCGCCGGCCCCTATGCCAAGACAGCCTGGCCACGGCATGGGGAAGTTGATTATCTGGGGAGACATTGCTTCGTTTCAGCCGCGCGGCCATCCGATGAACTGCCTGACGATGAACCGCTTCAAACGCGGCGAGCCGGTCGGATTCCGCATGACGGCGTTCGATGGCGGCACTGGCGAGGTGGAACAGACCGCCGAGCTGACCGTGCACATCATTTACGGCGGCAAGACGATCGACATCCCGATGCGCTACCGCGGTACGGCGGGACCAAATGCGCCGCCGCCGAGCGGCTACCTGCGCCCGCTCGTCGAGTTGTGGACCGGGCGATGGGACGTCCCCCCCGAAGCGCCAACGAGCATGCTCCTCTACACCGTGAGCGCGAAGGATGCGTTCGGCCGAACCACGATCTTCCAGCCGTTCTCGTTCTCGAGCTCGCAGCTGACCATCGTCGAATAGGCCTGCCGGGTCCGCTTCGCGGAACCCGGCCTACGCCCGCCAAGCCACCTGTGGGTACGTAGGGCGGGTTCCGCGAAGCGATACGTAGGGCGGGTTCCGCGAAGCGGACCCGCCA
>Ga0209382_10004825_pt1 | contig 17809 bp, 10 predicted proteins | sample SoiMetdeltSBSDD5_FD_187599 | JGI IMG/M metagenome (GOLD analysis project Ga0209382, IMG submission 187599) | Bulk soil microbial communities from a Populus tree surrounding site in Tennessee, USA - Soil MetaG P. deltoides SBSDD5 (SPAdes) (version 2) | ecosystem: Environmental > Terrestrial >...
TTGGTCAACGCGACGGTCTCGATCCGGTCGGTGCGGTAGACTTTTTCGACGCCTTCGAGCTCGATCATATTCGCGGTTGATGTTTGATTGCCGTTTGCGACGGCGTTGAGTGTGATTGCCTGACTCGTCATTGCGGATTCCCTTCTTTTACTAAAATCGCCTGACGAATGAACGGGAATGAGAATAGTGAACCGACGGAATAACCGGAACATACGGAGGTCTGGAATCTTCCGTTCATTCCGTTATTTTCGTTTGCTCCGTCATCTCAGCTTCACTTCATTCAAATGCATATAATCGGTCATGTCGGAGATGATGACCTCGTCGCCTTCGAGCAAACCCTGGAGGACCTCGCAATGGTCCGCCCCCGCGACGCCGAATTTCGCGACGGTCTTGAGCGCCACATCGCCGCGAATCACAAATATGTCGCGCACGCCTTCGCCGCCCACCGACGGCCCCTTCCTGACGCGGAGGACGCCGTCTTTGCGTTCGGCGCCGATCAGCACATCAACACGCAGGTTTGAACGCAATTGCGCGTTCGATTTGTCTTCCAGCCCGACGACCAGAGTGATCACGCCATTGTTCACAGTCGGGTTGATGCGCGCGATCGCTCCGGGGAGCGTCAGTTCATCATTGACCTTGACCCTCACCGGCTGGCCGAAGGACAGACGGTTCGCGTGAACGTCTGAAACAGTAGCTTCGACGCGGAACGCGCTGAGGTCGGCTATGCGGGCCAGCACCGCGCCCTTCTGCGCTGTCGCGCCCTCTTCGTCGATGACCCAGGTCAGCACTCCGTGGCGGTCGGATTTCGTCGTCGCCAGTTCCAGTTGGCGCTGCGCTTCGACGCGCTCTTGTTCGAGCGTCTTCATTTCGAGGGCCAGGCCTTCGAGCTGCGTCTTCGTCGAAGCTTGCGCGTTGCGCTTCGACTCTTCGAGCTGTTTCAGTTCAAAAGCCGTCTTCTCTTCGATCAGCTCGAGCTCGCGCAGCCGCTCTTCCGACATCAAACCCTGGCGGTACAACTCGCGGTTGCGCGCCGTCGCGGCCTTCGACGCTTTGTATTCGAGATTCTTGATCTCCCAGCGGCTCTGCAGATCGATCAGCGTATTCTCAAGGTCGAGCTTGGCCTTCGCCTGCTGGTTCTGTTTCAACTCGATCTGCTGATTCAGTTTTTCGACCGCCAGCCTCGATTCGTTGAGATCGAGCTCCAGGATCGGGTCGCCTTTCGACAAGACCGCGCCGGGGCGTTTCAATATCTTTAGCACGCGGGCGTTGACCGGTGATGAGATCACCCCCTCGAATTCAGGCAAGACAGTTCCGGAAGCTGTGATCGTCGCTTCAATCACCCCGGTGTCGACTTTTGCGGTGCGGATGCGAGCCCGCGCGACCGACGGTTTGATCAATCGCGGCCCCCAGATGAAGAATGTTGCGACCAGAGCGGCCGACAGAACGACGCCAATCACGCGCCGCATCAATCGTTTTCGCCGGAATGTAACGTCAATCTCTCGATCCATTGTCGGGTTGTCCTCTCTGATCTATCCTGACTTTGACTCCGCCTGCCCGCGGGTAGGAGAGCAAACATTAGGCCAATCGTGAAAAGGCCGATTTTACCGGGTTTATTGAGGACTTTGCCTCCGGCGTTGTGCGGTCGTGTACAGCCCTCTGTTCAGAATCGGACAGGCGCGAGTCAAGGGCGTAATGCATACCCTCCGGCGCCTGCGCCGAACCCCTGGCCCAAGCCGCAATCTTCTGCGTCCCCAAAAACTTGTCCGGGCCTCTCGGCTCTTGCCAAAAAACGGTCGCGCGGCCATGCTCAATGCTCGCGGGGCAGGGCTACTGTCGCAAATTCCAAACAACGCAGATGAGGATAGGAGAAAAAGTCAATGACATTGGCGGAAGTCTGTGTTCGGCGGCCAGTATTTACGACGATGCTGATACTGTTTCTAGTCGTGCTGGGCGTCTTCTCGTTCCTGGACCTCGGAGTTGACCTCTTTCCCAAGGCCGACCCGCCCATCGTGAGCGTGCGCGTCTGGTTGCCGGGCGCCAGTCCCGACGAAATGACCAGCCAGGTCATCCTGCCCATCGAAGAGCAGTTGAGCAGCGTCAGCGGTCTGGACGAATTGGAAATCATGATAATGGACGGCAGCGCGCGCATCACCTGCCGCTTCGTTCTCGACCGCAAGATGGAAGACGCCGCTCAGGACGTTCGCGAGAAGATGGCGTTGGCGATGGGCAAAATGCCGCCGAACATCGAACCGCCCGTCATCACCAAGGCCGATCCTGAATCAGACCCCATCATTACGCTGGTAGTCGGCGGCCCTCGCTCACTGCGCGAGATCACCGAAATCTCGGATAAGCATATCAAACGCGCATTGCAGACCGTGGACGGCGTCGCGGCGATCGACATCGTCGGCGGCCGAGACCGCGAGGTTCAAATCCTGCTAGACGCCGAAAAGCTCAACAGCCATCACATCACCGTCAATCAGGTCGCCAGCGCGCTTCAAAACGAAAACATCGAAGCGCCAGGCGGCAGGCTCTTCCAGGGCGCGGAAGAGTTGTCCGTGCGCACGATGGGTCGCTTCGACGTAGTGCGCGAGTTCGGCGATCTGATCGTTTCGAGCGCCGCCGGCGCGCCGATCAAGGTCTCCGACCTGGGGCGCGTCGAAGACACGTACAAAGAGCCGCGCAGCTTCGCCAGGCTCGACGGCAAGCCGGCGGTCACGCTGCAAATCCGGAGGCAGGCGGGGACTAACACGGTGAAAGTCGTGGACGCCTTGCGCGACAAGCTGGAGAAATTGCGCCCGACCATCCCTGAGGATCTGACGATAGACGTCATCAGCGATCAATCGCTATTCATTCGCGCATCGATCGCCTCGCTGGAAGAACACTTGCTGTTGGGCAGTTTGCTGGCGAGCCTGATCATTCTGCTCTTCATCCGCAACTGGCGCGCGGTGGTGATCTCGGCGCTGGCGATTCCGGCCTCGATCATCGCGACGTTTACCCTGATGCGGGTCGCGGGCTTCACGCTGAACAACATGACGTTGCTGGCTTTGACGCTCGCCGTCGGCATCGTTATTGACGACGCGATCGTCGTGCTGGAAAACATCTTCCGCCATCTCGAAGAGTTTCACCGCTCGCCGACGCAGGCGGCGATCGAAGGCGCTAAGGAAGTGGCGCTGGCCGTGACGGCCACGACGCTGTCACTCGTGGTGATCTTCGTGCCGATAGCTTTTATGACCGGCTACGCGCAGCGGTATTTGAATTCCTTCGGCTGGACGATGACTTGCTCGATTCTGGTTTCGCTGCTGGTGTCGTTCACGCTGACGCCGATGCTGGGCGCGCGGTTTCTCCGCCGCGGCCCAGGCGACGTCAAGCTGTCGAAGCAGACGGCGTTCTTCACCTGGATCGAGCGTCGCTATGAGCGCATGCTCAACTGGTCGCTCAATCATCCGTGGGTGATCGTGGGTTTAAGCGTACTGGTTTTCGCCTCCACGTTTCCGCTCAACCGCCTGGTCGGGCGCGATTTCATTCCCAACGACGACCAGGGCGAATTCACCATCCATGTCGATCTTCCCGAAGGCCTGTCACTCGCCGGCTTGACCAAATTCGTGGACGAGATCGAGCCGAAACTGCAGAAATTGCCCGAACTAGAGCATCTGTTGACGCAATCCAGCGACCGGCTCAATCACGTCCATTTCACGCCCAATCTTGTGGAACTGGACAAACGCACAATAAGTACGCAGGAAGCGGCCGCCGCCGCGCGGAAAATCTTCGAGCAGGTCCCGCAGGCGAGGCAGAAGATGGCATTCCCGTCGGCCCTGGGCGGCGGCGAGTCGCTGGGCTTTCCGATTCAGGCGCAACTGCTCGGCCCCGAACTCGACAAACTTGGCGAACTGGCGCGCAAGGCGGGCGATGACATCCGCGCGATCCCGGGCATCGTCAGTTCCGAACCGTCCTTCTTTTTCGCCAACCCGGAATTGCGCGTCACGCTCGACCGCGCTCGCGCCGCAGAGTTGGGAGTGCGCGCCTCCGACGTCGCCGGCGCCGTCCGCCTGATGATGAGCGGCGAAGACGAGATTTCCACCTACCGCGAAGCCGGCGAGCAATATCCGGTCAAAATCATGCTCGACGAAAAACAGCGCGGCGACCGCGAGATTCTTTCGCGTCTGATGGTTCCGTCGAGCAAGCTCGGACAGGTTCGCATTGACAACATCGCCGCCGTCACGCGCGGTCTGGGGCCGTCCCGCCTCGGCCGTTTCAACCGTCAGTACAATATCCCGATATACGTGGCCAACGCCCCCAACAAACCGATGAGCGAAGCGATCAAGGACATCACACAGACGCTGCAGAAGCTCAATTTTCCGCCGGGCTACCGGTTCTTTTTCGGCGGCAACGTGAAGGCGCTGGACGAGACGACGAATAATCTGATCATGGCGTTTCTGCTCGCCGTCGTGTTTATGTACATGGTGCTGGCCGCGCAATTCGAGAGCTTCACGCATCCGTTCATCATCCTGCTGGCGCTGCCGCTGAGCGTGCCGTTCGCGCTGCTGTCGCTTTATCTGACCGGGCGCACGCTGAATCTGTGGAGTTCGCTCGGCGTTTTGCTGCTGCTGGGCATAGTCAAGAAGAACGCGATTTTGCAAGTGGATTACACCAATCACCTGCGCGCGGAAGGGGTCCCCTTGCGCGAGGCGATCTTGCAGGCCGACCGCGCGCGTTTGCGCCCGATCCTGATGACGACCTTCGCGATCATCGCGGGCTTGATCCCGACCGCGTTCGGACGTGGCGCGGGCAGCGCGCAACGCTCCGCCATCGCCGTCACGATCATCGGCGGGCAATTGTTCTGTCTACTGCTGACGCTGTTGCTGACGCCGGTCGCTTATGAGTTGCTGGACCGCTGGAGCCCGAAGGCGCTGCGAGCGCGGCAGTGGAGTTGGAAGGCGCTTTTCAAGGGGGCGAGTGAGAAGTCGAATGAATGAAGGAGTTTTTTTTCTATGGACCTGTTCGGGCTGACTTCAGATCGGGTGATGGCGAGGATTCATCAGAACGGCGCCCCCAGCTCAATCCCATCGTTAGGCCGCTCCCTACTGATTGGCAGTTTCGGATTCTGCTTCGCGAGCCTGTGCGTCTTTGCAACTGTGGCCTTTGCGGAGCGGTGGATGTATAGGAACCTGGGCTTAAGCGGCGCTTATGGCGCGTGGACCGTCCTCTTCATTTTTCTAGGAGGCGCGTCGCTAAGCCCGCTGGTGATCGGCCTGGATCGGTTGTGGCGGTTCCAGATTGTGTTCGGAATGGCATTTCTCCTGTACGCGGTCGGTTGGGTGGCTTCGTATTTCACGCTGCGTGGAATCGCCGGAGAGTGGGCCGGCTCACTTATGGGCTCCGTATTCATGGCGCTTGTCATCGCCTCGGCCTTCGGCGTTATGAAAACTTTCTTCGCGCAGACTGCCGCGCTGTTTATCACCAATTCCGCAGGATATTTTCTAGGCGACCTGCTCAACAACTCGATCCACGGAAAGACCGGGATGTTGCTGTGGGGTGTAATCTACGGGTTGTGTCTAGGGGCCGGTTTAGGATTGTCCATATTTCTTGCGCAAACGCCGCTGCGCAACAAACTCCAGAAGCTAAAGTCCTATTGAGGAATGGCGCGCGGCCATTGGCGCAGGGCGTAATCCTGTGAGTTACCGTCGGCGTCTTGTCGCTGGCGTTGATCCGGGGCGGGGCGCCGGCTTGTGATTCGAAATTAACAACGTGGTAAATTCTGGACAAAACAAAATTCACGGTGATAATCTGCCTCAACTGGCGCCTATCTTGTGGATATTCGGAGCGGAAAAATTATGATCCTCGACTTGCTGGATAATGGCATTCCATCACACATCGCAATCGCCGTTTCAGGCGACGGACCAGTGGTCACTTACGATCAGCTTCGGCGGCAAGTAGATTCCTTTGCCGCCAGGCTCAACCAGTTCGGTCTTGGCCGCGGAGATCGCATCGCTATGGCCTTGCCTAACGGTTTAGAGATGATCGTCTCGTTCCTGGCCGCTTCGGCGGTCGGCGCCGCCGCGCCGCTCAATCCGGCCTACCGGCTCGACGAGTTCAAGTTTTACCTTGAGGATACCGAGGCCCGCGCTCTGATCATTCCTCCGACCGGGAGCGATGAAGCCAGAGCCGCTGCCGGCGATCAGAGGCTGATTATCGAAACCGACCTCGACGGCAATGGTCAGGTTCGGTGTTCATCCTCCGGGACGGCCGGCTCGCCGCGCGCCCGTGAATATCCTGACGCCGATGAGACCGCTTTGGTCTTGCACACCAGCGGGACAACCAGCCGTCCCAAGCGCGTCCCGCTCTCGCATACCAATCTGAAGATCTCCGCGCGCAACGTCGCTGAAACCTACCGGCTCGCCGCGGAGGATGTCTCATTGTGCGTGATGCCTCTGTTTCACGTGCATGGGCTGGTTGCTTCAACGTTAGCCACCCTGTTCACAGGCGGAACGGTCATCGTGCCGCCACGCTTCAACCCGCTCTCGTTCTGGTCCACGGTAAGGGATCATCGCGTGAGCTGGTACTCCGCAGTGCCGACGATTCATCAGGTGTTGCTGGCGCGGTCAAAAGCGGGCGCGCGGCCCGCGGGAGCCGAGAATCTACGTTTCATTCGTTCGTGCAGCGCCGCCTTGGCCCCACAAATGATGGCCGACCTCGAGGAGAAGTTCGGCGCGCCGGTGCTCGAAGCCTACGGGATGACGGAGGCCGCGCATCAAATGGCTTCCAATCCGCTGCCGCCCGGCGCGCGCAAACCGGGCTCGGTCGGGCGCGGCACGGCTGTGAGCATCGCCATCCTCGATGAGGCTGGAAATATGCTGCCGGCAGGCGCGACGGGCGAAGTCTCCATCAAAGGGCCGAACGTCTTCAGCGGCTACGAAAGCAACGCCGAGGCCAACGCATCCTCATTCTCTCAAGGCTGGTTCCGCACGGGTGATCAGGGGTATCTGGACGGCGACGGCTATCTGACGCTGGTGGGCCGTATCAAAGAGCTGATCAATCGCGGTGGCGAGAAGATATCGCCACGAGAGATTGATGAAACGTTGCTCGCCCATCAGGCGGTGGCTGAGGCGGTGTGCTTCGGCGTCCCGGATCGGGTTTACGGCGAAGAGGTGGCGGCGGCGGTAACGCTCGCAAGCGAGGCGACCGAAGCGGAGTTGATCGCTCATTGCCGCGCGTCGCTCGCCGATTTCAAATGTCCAAAAGTGATTTACATCGTCGAGACGATCCCGCGCACCGCCACCGGAAAGATTCAACGCCGCAATGTGGCGGCCGAGATCGCCAAGACTCGTAAATGATCCATCCACGAGGCCACTCGAAGTAACACTAAAAGAAAGAATTTCAGGTTTTCTTCCTTCGCGTTACTTCGTGTGGCTTCGTGTATGAAAGGCAAAATCACAATGAGATTTGCAGTGGTCGGCGCGGGAGCGATCGGCGCCTTCGTCGGCGCCATGCTGGCTAAATCAGGCGAAGACGTCACTTTGATTGCGCGTGGAGCGCATCTGCGCGCGATGCAAGAGCGTGGCGTGCGCGTCCGCGGCTCGCTCGGGGAATTCGAGGCCCGCCCTGCGGTGACCGATGATCCGGCTTCGATCGGCGCGGTTGATGTGGCGTTGCTGGCGCTCAAAGCGCATAGCCTGATTGAGATGGCGCCGCGCCTGTCGCCGCTTCTGGGGCCGGACACATGCCTTGTCAGCGCGCAGAACGGCATCCCCTGGTGGTACTTCTATCGCCACGGCGGCCCCTGGGAAGGGACGCGCCTGGAGACGGTTGATCCGGGCGGCGTGATCAGCCGCTACCTTGACCCGGCGCGCGCGATCGGTTGTGTGGTCTATCCTTCGACCATCATCGCGGAGCCTGGAGTCGTCGAACACATCGAAGGGACGCGCTTCGCGATTGGCGAGCCTGACGGATCGAAGAGCGAACGGTGCAGGCGCATCGCCGACGCTTTCATCAAAGCCGGTCTCAGGTGTCCGATCCGCGCTGACATCCGGCACGACATGTGGGTGAAGCTGATGGGCAATGTCGCGTTCAACCCGATCAGCGCGCTCACGCGCGCCACGCTCGTCGAGATCGTCCAGTGCCCGGAGACGCGCGCCCTGGCCGCCGAGATCATGATGGAGGCCGAATCCGTAGCTAAAAGATTGGGCGTTGATATCGGCGTCTCCATAGACCAGCGGATCGAAGGGGCGGAGAAGGTGGGATATCACAAGACCTCCATGCTGCAGGATGTTGAGGCCGGACGGCCGCTGGAGTTGGAGGCCATAGTGGGCGCAGTGGTTGAGCTGGGCGGCAAAATGGGGCTGTCTCTACCTGGCGCTCGCTCGGTCTACGCGTGCGTAAAATTGCTGGCGCAAGGCGCGCCAAAATAAGATGTCGCCGCTAACAATAAAAAAGGCGCAGTTCGTAGTCCCGCCTTTAGGCGGAAGCGTTTGGCGTTACGGAATGGTTCTGCATTCGACGCTTCCGCCTAAAGGCGGGACTACGAACTGATTTTCCGAGGAGGGCATGGAATGACGGCGCCGAAAAACTCAGACCCAGATATTGCTCGATGGCGTCAATTGATAGCCTGCATCATCGCCATGCTTGCCGTCGCGAATCTCCAGTACGCCTGGACACTATTCACTACAGACCTGACCAAGAGTCTGCATGCGAGCCTGGATGCAGTCCAGTGGACCCTCACTTTTTTCGTAATTGCTCAGACGGGATTGTTTCCGATCAATGCTTACCTGGTCGATCGCTTCGGCCCGCGGATTGTAGTCGCCCTAGCCAGCGCGCTGGTGGGAGTCGGGTGGATCGGGGCTGGTCTCGCCAACTCACTCCCGGCTCTCTACGTGGCTTATGGCCTCGGCGGGATCGGAGCAGGCGCGGTGTACAGCGCTACGATCGGAATCGCCATGAAGTGGTTCCCGGATCGGCGCGGCCTGTGTGTCGGTCTGGTGGCTGGTTCATATGGATTCGGCACTGCGTTGACAGGTATTCCGATAGAAAAAATGATCAAAACCAGCGGCTATCAATCGGCGTTCATCTTCTGGGGAGTCGTTCAAGGGATCGTGGTGCTAGTAGCCGCCCAGTTCTTACGCCTGCCGCCGGCGGGTTGGGCGCCGGCTAACTGGGAAGCGATCAAAGCCAAAGTGCGGCGGAAAGTTCAACAGTCATCGAGCGATTACACGCCGCGGGAAATGTTGCGGAGCGGATCGTTTTACTTGCTTTACTTGATGATGACTCTGGTCACCGCCAGCGGGCTGATGATGGTGGGGCAACTAAAACCGATTTGTGTCACATACGGCTTTGACAAGTACGCGCTCTTTGGTGGATTCACCGTTCTGACCCTGACACTGCTGCTCAATCAAGTATTGAACGGCTCGGCGCGCCCCTTCTTTGGCTGGGTCTCTGATCAGCTCGGTCGCTACGACACGATGGCTATGGTCTTCATTCTGGAAGCCGTGGCCATTACGGCGCTCGCAATAATTGTGAACCACCCCATCTGGTTCGTCGCGCTCTCCGGATTGATGTTTTTCGCCTGGGGCGATATTTATTCGCTCTTCCCGGCGGCCATCGCCGACATCTTCGGGAGTAAACACTCGACCACCAATTACGGCATCCAGTACACCTCCAAAGGCCTCGGCTCAATCCTGGCTCTCCCAGGCGCGGCCTGGCTTCAGGGGGCTACCAAGTCCTGGCTGCCGGTCTTCTGGACGGCCGTCGCATGCAACGTAATAGCCGCCGCGCTGGCTGTGTTCTGGCTGAAGCCGCGGGTGACACGCTTTGTGAAAAAACAGGAGGCGCTTGAAGTCGCAGGCGCGACTTCTGAGACACAAGGGGCCACTGCCCACACACCTGCCGCGGATTAGCGCCGACAACATCGCCGATTTACTTATGCCTTGGACAGGGCGATCATCGCTCCGCTGATCACAGAACCGCCTCGTCCGCCTTCCCGACGAGGCGGTTCTGTGATCAGCGGAGCGATTCTTCTCTTCGTGCCATAGACTTAGCTTAGCAGGACTATTTATGAGATGTCTTCCAGTTATCACTGCGCACATACTTCATCACTGCTGCTTGTAGAAGAAGTAATCGGCCTTGTAAGGCACAAACGCCGGGCGCCCGATGTCCGCTGGGGAGCTACAGCCTGACGACGGCGCAACCCCTCCGGCGGTATTCAATCTTTGAATGAAGGTAGTCTTCGTCAACCTGTCGCCGCCAGTCGGTCCCGCCAGGACTCCAACATCCTTCACATTTACCAGGAGCCATGCGATCGCGCCCGGCTTGACGAAATTTGGGTCCGTTGAGGAACCGACCACCTTACCCCAGACCGTGCTCGTGTCCCGGGAATGCTGCCATGTGGCGCGTATAACGTTGTTCTCGAACGGATTGGGGCTGAAGAAGTGGGTCGTAACCTGCTTCAACCGGTCGTTAAATAACGTGGCCTGCGGCGTGAACAATGCAAAGGCGACGCCATTCGCGCAGCCCGGCTTGCTTGGATCGCAAGGCAGGCAACTGTAGTTCTGTGTGCCGGTGGCGTGCCCCACGAGGAAAACTTCATTCCCCTCCGGTACCTGAACTTCGGGGGGTACGGGCGGCGGCGTGATACTGGCGGTGGCTGACGTCTGGGCGCTAACTGACGCCGCGACGAATGATGTCAATAACACAATTGAACATAGTTGCATTGCGATAAAAAATTTTGTTTTGATTTCCACAGTTGATTTTCCTTTCATTGAAAAATTGAGGTTGATTGCGGCGAGCATCGCCGCCCACGTATAAAGGCGAAAAAGAAATGCGAAATCGCCGGTCAGGATATTTTTCGATTTGGGCGCAAAAGACGCATCGAATTCCTATACCGCACTATCGCCTTTACATAAGGGAGAGATGCGAAACCGAAGGTGATATTACCGAGTGATCGATGACTGATATTTTTTTCGCCTATCCGGAGCATGTCTCCGGTCGCGCGGCTTGAAATTCCCATTCGCCTACCTTTAGTATCAAGGTTCTCAGTCTTAACTTGTTTTCGGCCTGATCAGCGCAACCTTTTTCAAATCGGTCATAACCTAATGATGTTACTCGCCACACGGGAGATGATTTTATGCAATATGTGAATCTTCGTTGGACTAGGAGAGGTCTGCTTCCACTGGGCCTGACGCTCGCGCTCGGCATGTCCTCCTCCGCTTTCGTTCAGGTCAATTCCCGCGCGCAAAGCGCAGCCCAGGCGTCGTCCGAAGAGGACGCGTCCGAAGAGGACGGACTGCGTTCCGTGGTTGAGAAGTGTTTTGTCGCCTGTAACAAAAAGGACATGGCAGGCGTCGTGGCGCTGTGGAGCGAGAAATCGCCTAACCTGGCGCCTTTCAAGCAGAGCCTGCAGCAACAGTTCAAAAATGAGGAACTGAACAATGGCAGCCCCGCCATCACAAGAGTCAAAGTGGAGAAGGAGAAAGCCTTCCTGCAGGCGACGATCGCGCAGACTTCCATCAATCTGAAGAGCCGGCGGCAGAGCGACCGTCGGCTGATCGTCAACTTTGAGTTTGTAAAAGAGGCCGGGGCATGGAAGGTGTGGAGATGCGCATCCGCGGCGGAAGACCTGGCCGGGGCATTGGTGAAGATGGACAGCCAGACGGAGCGAGTGAAGATGCTAGAGCAGGAGAAGGCGCTGGCGTCGGTCGAATTGGGGCAAGCATTACTGACCCAAGGTGAAAGGCTGTCCAGTCAAGGCCTCTTTGCGCGGGCGGTAGAGATGTGTGAGCTGGCGCTTCGTCTCGCCGAGCAATTGGACGAGAAGGGTTTCATGGTCGACGCCTTGCTGACCCTCGGATGGGTTGATGAGGCGCGGGGTAACTATCCTCAGGCATCGGAGCGAAATCAGCAGGGCTTGAAAGTCGCGGAGGAGATTCCTGACCGGGTCCGCATGGCTCACGCGCTGAACCAGCTCGGGAACGTTCACGACGCGCAAGGCAATTACATGGAAGCGGCGCGGCTATACCGGCAGAGCCTTAAAATCTCGGAGGATCTCGGCGATCGGAATGCCATGGCCCGCACATTGAATAACCTCGGAAATATTTACGAGCAGTGGGGCGATTACACGCTGGCGCTGGAACAGTATCAGAAGAGTCTCAAGATCAAAACCGAGACCGGCAATCGGGCGGGGATTGCCATGACGCTGAATAATATCGGGAACCTTCACGTGAGCCAAAGCAACTATGCGCGGGCGCTGGAACTCCTCCAGCAGAGCTTCAAAATTTCGGAGGAACTCGGCGACAGGGTAGGCATTGCCATGGCGCTGTCCAATCTCGGGGACGTTCACCTGCGGCAAGGCGCCTATGCGCAGGCGCTGGTACTATACCGTCAGAGCCTCAAAATCTCGGAGGAACTCGACAATAAGGAGGGCATTGCGCACTTGCTAACCAACATCGGGAACGTTCACTTCGAGCAAGGTGATTACGCGCAGGCTGTGGAGCAGTTTCAGCAGAGCCTCAAAGTCTTCGAGGACCTGGGTGATCGGTCGAGGGTGGCCCTTACGCTGAGCTATCTCGGGAACGTCTACATGGCCCAAGGCGACTATGCGCAGGGGCTGGAACTTTCCCGGCAGAGCTTCAAAATCTCGGAGGAGGCCGGTGATAAGCCTATGATGGTCCAGGCGATTAATAACATGGCGAGCGTTCATCAGTCGCAAGGCGCCTACACACTGGCCTTACAGTTCGCCCGAAGCGCCGCCGACCTCGCGACGCGAATTGGCGTCCCTGATGGCGCCTCGCAAGCGCAGACCGCCGTTGGCAAAGCTTATTTCGCCCTCAATCAGCTCGACCAGGCCCGTCTATCTTTTGATGAGGCTATTGCCTCGATCGAGACTCTTCGCGCACAGGTCGCGGGCGGCGAGGAGGAGCAACAGCGCCACTTTGAATCCAAAATCTCTCCTTACTACGCTATGGTCGAATTGCTCGTCGCCCAGCGCAAGCCTGACGAAGCCTTGTCGTACGCCGAACGCGCCAAGGCGCGTGTTCTCCTCGACGTCCTCTCAAACGGGCGCGTCAGCGTCACCAAGGCCATGACCGTCCAGGAACAACAGCAGGAGCGCCAGCTCAACAGTCAACTGGCTGCGCTCAACTCTCAGCTTTACCGCGAAAAGCTCAGTCCAAACCCCGATCCGGCGCGCCTAGCCAAATTGGAGGATCAATTGCAGAGCTCCCGTCTCGACTTCGAGGCTTTTCAGTTCAATCTCTATGCCGCTCACCCTGAACTCAAGACACGGCGTGGCGCCGCCGCGCCGCTACAGCTCGCACAGGCCGGCGACTTGCTGCCCGACGTCAACACCGCCATCCTTGAGTTCGTCGTGGCTGATGAGAAGACGTACCTCTTCGCGCTCACCAAATCCGCTACAGTCGGAGTCAAAGTCTATCCGTTAGAGATCAAACAGAAGGACCTGGCCGAACGTGTATCCCGCTTCCGTCAGATGCTTTCGACCTCCGACAACCGTTTTTCCAAACCTGCTCACGAGCTCTACGATTTGCTGGTCAAGCCGGCGGCGGCGCAGCTCCGGGGCAAGACCCGGTTGCTGATCGTGCCAGACGGGGCGCTTTGGGAACTGCCCTTCCAGGCTTTGCAAACGCCGCGGGATCGCTATCTGATCGACGATCACATCATCTGTTACGCCCCCTCACTGACCGTGCTGCGCGAGATGATCAACTCCCGCCGCGTGAGGGAGACCCATTCTTTCGGCGCCCCTACACTGCTGGCCATGGGCGATCCGGCGCTCGGGAGCCAGCCCCGCGCCCGAGTCAGCGCCGCCTTGACGGGCGAGGGATTGGATCCGCTGCCAGAAGCTAAACGCCAGGTCCAAACGCTGGCCAGGCTCTATGGCCGGGATCACAGCAGGATCTATGTCGGGCCGAATGCCAGCGAGGAGCAGTTCAAGGCCTCGGCCAAAGACTATGACATCTTGCATCTGGCCACGCACGGAATTCTCAACGATCGCAGTCCCCTGTACTCACATCTGCTGCTGGCGCAGACTTCCGGCGACACTGAAGAAGATGGGCTGCTGGAGGCTCGAGAGTTGATGGAGATGGAGCTGCGGGCCAACTTGGTGGTGCTTTCGGCTTGTGAGACGGCCCGCGGCCGAGTCAGTAAAGGCGAGGGTATGATCGGATTGACGTGGGCTTTGTTCGTGGCGGGGGCGCCAACGACCGTGGTCAGCCAATGGAAAGTGAAGTCCGACAGCACGGCGCGATTGATGATTGAGTTTCACCGACAACTCAAATCCGGACCCATGGGATCGGCGACGGAGAACTCGGCAGCCTGGGCGCTGCGCTCGGCGGCCTTGAAGTTGAAGAGAGACAGTCGGTATCGGCATCCGTTCGACTGGGCGGGCTTCATCGTGGTAGGCGCCGGGTATTAAGACTGATTATAATGTTAACAAAGTTATCTATCTTCGGTTCAACCGCAGAGGTCGCCGCAGGCGCGCAGAGGAGAGAGTAAGCCGCTTTCCCTCTGCGTTCCTCTGCAACCTCTGCGGTGAATGCTGAATTCACCGAAAATCTTAGTATCCAGAGTACTGAAGTGGCAGAGGGAGCATGGATCGGGATGGTTACGGCCGCCGCTGTTTAGATCGAAGGTCGAGCCAGAGACTCTTCGCGATCGGCGACTGTGGGTTGGCTACAAGGAGCGCTTTCAACTCGCGCTCGGCATCGTCCAGCAAACCGGCCTCGGCATATAGCAGCCCCAGCGCCAGGCGCCTCCCGGCATAGATCTTATTCACCCTCGCCAAGGCGTCGGCTACCGCGGGGTCCAGTATTTTGAACTTTGCCTCCGGCGATTTCACTTCTCCATCACCGGCGCGCGCGGTGATCTGCCAGGTATAAACACGCCCGCGCTCAAGCGGGCGGTCCACGGTCCACTTTCTGCCCTGAAGTTGCGGACTGGAGACGACTTCTTTGTATCCTGCGGCCGGGTCGGTAATCGTGATCTGGTAACTGGTCGCTCCGTCGAGCGGCAGCCACCGGAACGTCGGCCGCCTGCCGGCGACAACGGCGCCCGCGGGACCGATCAGAGCCAGGGCGCCGCCGCTTGAACCGCCCATATTCGGGGCGGATGAGTCGCGGAGTTCCTTGATCGTCTTTGAGATCTGGACTTCCCCTGTCTCTAATGCCGCTTTGACGCGCTGTTGATCGGGTGGTGAGAGCGAATCTAGGCCGACGAAATTCCCCTGCGAGTCGAGCGTGATCGTCCCGGCGCCATCGTTGAGCGCCAGCAAGATCTTCACTGGCGGCGCCTCCGGCGCCGGATGAGTCGGGGAGTGGGAATTAGACGGCGACGGCGCAGAAGGGCGTTCGACAATCGCAGGTCCCTCTTTCTGGCCGCGCAACCATAGGGCGAATGCCAGAATCAGCAACGCCAGCATCGCGACTGCGCCGGCCACCCGGAGCGCCAATGGCGCCAACAGAAAGCGGCTCCGCAAAGATAACGGGCTCGATGTGGCCGTCATCGGCGCGCTTAAGACCACTGGCGGCGCATGGGCGCCGGTCAAGGCGGAGGATCTCTCCACCGCCCCGACATCTCGCGCCGTCTGAGCTCTCAGCTTTTGCGCCTGCGCGACGCACTGCGGGCAGACTTCGAAGTGGCTTTCCGCCAGTTCGCGGTCGATTTCGTCGAGCCCGCCCGCGGCATAGATCGCCAATTCCTCGCCGGACAGATGAGTGGACGCAGCCTCGACTGCAACCTCCAGGCTCGCCTGCAACGCGAGTAACTCGGCTACCCGTGGATTCGTCTTGCGCCACCTCTCGCGGCACGCGGGGCAAGTTGAGAGGTGGTCATCCAGAGCGAGCAGTTCTGCCGCTTCCAGCCGACGCCGGCTATAGCCCTCGAGCAGTTGTGTTGAAATATGATCCGACAATGCCCCCTCATTCCGATTGAGTGCGCCGGAGACTCCGGTGTTCAAACTAGTTGAAGTCAAAAACTACCAGTGTGATCGCCTTTTGAGCGCGATGAGACAGAAACCCGGGCCAGTAAAGCAGCGTAGTTCGCCCGACCTCTTCAGTGACGGCCATCCATCCTTACTTCTTAAATAGAATGATGCGAACGAGCGCCGGATATTACCTTAAGTTTAGTCGGCCCGGCTACGATGAGCCAGGCGTCGCGACAGGCGGGCGCCGGCCGCTTTACGCAGATTAATTACTTTCTGCCGCTCCGTCCCGAGGAGTTTGGCGATCATCAGGTCTGTGAGCGGTAAGTGCCGCCACAGCAGAGCAAACTTTTCATCATAGCTGCTAAGGGCTTCTGCCTTATGTCGTTCTTCGGGAGTCAACTGCAGCTCGGGCCACACCCGACTGAACTGGTCCTCGGTTAGCTGCAAGACCGCGCCGATCCCGCGGAGACTGACGACGCCGTAGGTCCAAAACAGTTCCAGTTGACATTCTCCCGCCGTGAAATTCAACAGGTAGGCGATGCGTTGGAGGACCGGCAGTTGTTCGATCTCCGCCCACAACCGTCTCAGAAACTCACTCCATTCCGCCATCTCGTCAGGACGCGGGCCCGTATCCGGCAGCAGCTCGCCAATCGAGCGCTCATCTTCTTCATCGGCCCTGATGAAAGTGGCGCCCTCCCCGACCCGCTTCAGCTCGCAGACGATCCGGACCAGATCATCGTATCTGATCGGGTGATCGACCCATTGGAAAATCCCGTTCACCAACTCCGCGTGATCTAGGCTCTGGGCATCGCGGCCCATCGATACCACCTCGCCAAGGACGTCGGGATGGTCGAGCAATTGCGATAACCTCGCGCTGCGCGTAAAGCTTACAGGCTGATGACGCCACGCCGCCAGTCCACAAAGCCGCCCCCGATTCTCATCCTCCCACAGCTCGAAATGCGGGCTCCCCTTCAAAACATGGCGCAACGCATCCATCAGGCTGCGGCGTTGCCGATGCCGATCGCGCAATTGCCCCTTGGCCACATGCGAGGCGATCACTTTGACGTAATGGAAATAATTGCTGATTGCCTTGCTATCAGGATTCGCCTTGACCCCCCATAAATGCTCGATCAGGCGTTGAGCCGCCTCCTGAAAGGCGTCTTCAGGATCCTGGCTCCAACTGGTGACCTTTTTGATCATCGGAGCGGCCAACTCGACGAGCCGGTCTAATAAAAATCGGGCCTCTGCTTCATCGGTCGTCTGGAGAAATGGCAGCAGCAGAGGATCTATTTTATCAGTTGATGCTTGCCCACCCATGTCTAATTCGCGCTGATCCCTGAGGTGATATCGCGATACGGCATACTGCGAGGCTGTCAGCCATGCTGATGCTCACAGGAGTCAGTCTTGCGTCCTGTAGAGCGCAATCATCTGCCATCATCGCCGGCACAGATAATATCTCAGTTCTCTCTACAGCACAAAAAATGACGCCGAATTGTGGTCATATAACCAACCGAGGACGGCAGCCGGAACTGAACAGAGGCACGGCAGTCTACTGGTCGGCATGCGGATGTGGATGAATAGGGTCGACCCAGTACACATCTTCCGGGGTCTCTACAGGCTCGATATCTAAATTCACGACCACTGGTTCCTGACCGCTACGCACGAGAACACAGCTAAGAACCTCGTCCTTGCCGGCATTGATCTCCTGATGCGGTACGAACGGCGGGACGTAGATAAAGTCGCCCGGCCCCGCCTCCGCAAGGAATTCGAGCCGTTCCCCCCAACGCATACGCGCCCGGCCGCTCACCACATAAATCACACTTTCCAACTCGCCGTGATGATGCGCGCCCGTTTTCGCGTTGGGTTCGATGATGACCGTGCCCGCCCACA
>Ga0209382_10004829_pt1 | contig 17792 bp, 25 predicted proteins | sample SoiMetdeltSBSDD5_FD_187599 | JGI IMG/M metagenome (GOLD analysis project Ga0209382, IMG submission 187599) | Bulk soil microbial communities from a Populus tree surrounding site in Tennessee, USA - Soil MetaG P. deltoides SBSDD5 (SPAdes) (version 2) | ecosystem: Environmental > Terrestrial >...
GCTCGGCATAGGCGATGGCGCGCCGAACATCACCGAGACGCATGGCGCCGTCGTCCTCGATGCGCGTGGCCGCCTTTAGGACCTGGTTGCGCAAGTCGGTGGTCAAGCTGACGCCAGTATGGCGCCAGTCCGGCAGCCGGGGTCCGCCCTTCGGGGGCGTCATGGGTTAGACCTCAATCACCGCGGCGGTGCCGCCGAGGGCAGAGGCCAGCTCGGCCATCGCTGCATTGCGGCCGTCTCGGTATTGCCTCAACTCGCGCTTCGTCATGCGGTTCGGCACGTCTGGGTCCCACCCCGACAAGAGCCACGGTCGAGCTGCGGCTCGAGCTCGCCGCCAGCTGCCCCAAGATCGCCGTGAACCAGATCAGGGACTTGTGCGGCGTCTACTATCCCGACCGCATTGGTCAATGAAAAAGCCCCGCCGTGGGGCGGGGTTTACGCGGATCGCGCGCCTGCGGGCAACGTGGGCCGTTCTGGCCAGCCTTCGCACCGCCGCAGCATTTTTGCCATCGCTTCGAAAACGTCGGCGGCTTTCTCAACCGTTATGCCCGGCACCACGCCGGGCATCCTTGCGATGGCGTCCACTATGATGGGGACCGCGGCTGTGAGCCTTCCCTCTGAGCGGGGTCGTCGCCGTCGTCGTCGTCGATGTCGAGCGCCCAAGGACGCCCGGAAGGTAGGCGAACTTTACTCTTTGAAACGATGCCCTCTACGGAAGCTGGATTGGGTCAAGATGAAGAACCCGGCCTCTCCTGAGGCCAAGCGCGATGCTGAGGGGTTCGATTGGGGCGGTAGATGTCCCGCACCATGCAAGATGCGCGTTTTGGCCGCATCACTCGTAAGTTGTCAGGGCGACCCGTTTGCTTTGCCGGCGTATCCCGGAGGCTTACACTGGACTATCCAAACGGGGGCGTGCCGAAATCCCGTGAAGTAGATTCAAGTAGGTGCCATCGGCAGCATTGAACTTGAAGCAGACCGCCTTTTGCGTCGGTCTCTTGATACCCAACTGCATGTCGTCAGTACCCGAGCTTTTCTTGGCGCCACCAAGGAGGACGTTATGACGCGGACATTTGTCTCGGCAATCCTTTCGCTTGCCTTCTAACAATGCCGCACTCGGCGGCGGCTCAAGATACGACCTCGGTCGTTGGCGTCTGGAAACTAACCAGTCTTGTCACTAAGGAAGTGGCCACCGGGAAGACCGTGCATCCCTTAGGGGAAGGTCCGATTGGCTACACCATCTATACGCGCGGCGGTCACTTTAAGTCCGTCACTACCGCCGCCAACCGCAAGGCCCCGGCCGGCGCGAGTCCCACAGATGCTGAGCGCATAGAGCTGCATAAGACCGCCGTCTTTACCAGCGGGACCTATCGGCAGGAAGGCAACAAGGTCATAGCGGCAGCCATGCCGAACGGTCGGTGCAAAGTTCACGGCTGCAAAAGTACAGGGCCATCGTCTATCTCGGCCACGGCGCTAACGATTTGAGGCCACACGCGGTGACGCGCCATTCAATCGTATTCTCTGCTCCTGCAGTCTTCAGAACGGCGACAGTCGCCGCAACCAATTCAGGAGCGAAGGCGAGTAGCCCTGCGAGCCTTGCGTCTGGGTTGTTGGAATCGAGGCCGTTCGTTCGACATTGACATAGTGGGCGGGACCTTTGGGTCGAACGCCGTCTCGACCCTTCGCGATGGACGCAGTTGCCGGCCTCGAAGCGGCGCAGGCGAGCGATGCCATAACGCGCTCAGCCTCATTTCGATCGGAATAGAGCTTGCCATTATCAAGCAGACGAAGCGTGGTCGTTGTCGGCGGGCTGTCCGCAATCGCGCACTGTTTCGTGGAGGTGTCCTGGACGATGTAATACTCGTCCGCGCCCGTTGCCGAGGGACGGCAAGTGAACAAGAAAGCCATGATGCCCAGACTCATGCAGGCTCCGCGAAAAGCAGCCGCACGTGGGCCGACCATGCGGCCGCGTCCGAACCAAAGCTCGATTGCGCGCCGACTGTGACCCAAACGCTTGCACTCGAACATGATGGCGGCACCGCCTGCGGCCCCAAGAGGGCAACGTTTGCCAGGACCACGACCCTTCCCCCGAACCGAGCCGCCGCAAGTGTCTCGCTTTTGGTTCAACAGTTCCAACGATTGTCGGAAGCACAATGAACAGCGGGTAAACTACCTCCCCAAGCCATTAACTCACGCGGGTGCCGGATGGCGGTGTCGTGCCGCGGCCGGTAGCGCGGTAAAGCAAGGTGAGCAATTCGCCGTCATTCGGCGGCAACTGCAAGGACTCCACGGGCGATTAATACCGACGCCATCACCTGTTGACCCATCCATCCGACCTTCGCCGTCAGCGTCCTCATGCGAGTCCCCGAAAAGCTGCGCGATAGTTTTGGCCAATATGGCCGAAAAAACAATTCCCTCTTCGGTCCCTTGGCGCGCTCGAGCAAATGTTTGTGCAGATGCCATCAACTACGGTCGGCGACAAATAACAAATGTTGGGCAGGAAGCAGCGATCGTTCGGCCCCGCAGTGAAATGCGCTGTGGGCGGGCATCGCGGCGCACAATGTACGTTCTGTCAATCCGCTTTGGAGGGCGGCTTTTCGCGGTCGACCGGCAGGGTTGCACTGTGCAACGAATGCCGGTCACTTTTCAGCTTGCGCGGTTCCACCCATGCTGGCGTGCCGAGACGAAGAGCATCAACCGCCGAGCACGTTTCCCCAGCCGTCGAACAGTCGCCCGTCATACTCCATCACGCCTTCGCTATGCTTCCTGGCATGCTTGGCGAAATCGTCGCCATGCTCTCCTGTCCACGTAACGATTTCATCGTTCAGGCTATCATGAAGGATCGCTGGCTGCAGCGGGTCGAAGCTGCTCATAGAGTGAAGGCCGGCAGGGGGAATCATCGTGCTAGTCCCGCTCTGTAATCAATTTCATCGCCGCTTCAGCCAACCGGGCGTGAGCGAACGCAGCCGGATCTGCTCTCGCCTGCTCTGCCATGGCGTGAATGCCAAGCCGGTGGAAAAGGACGCTATCACCAGATGCAAGTTCGGCCTTGGCTTTTTGCAGCTCTTTGTTGAACAGCTCTGTGAGATCGCGGGTTTCAGCAATCGCGCGCGGTTCCAGCAGGCGTACTCAAAAGACCGCAGTGAGGGTAGCGCGCCCGCCCAGCATGGTTTGACCTCAAGCTTCTGCTCCCTTCGATTCAACGAGGGTCCCCCTGGAAGGTTGCTCGCGAGTCAACGAATGGCGATCGCGGAGAAGTCCACTCGCGGAAGCGGTAAATAGGGACGTGCAATGTCGCTGGCTGCCCAGACGGCGCCCACGGTCATTGTTGTGGAGGATGAAATCCTCTTCCAAGAGCTGGTCGGTCCCGCATTAGAAGAAACCGGCTATTCAGTGCTCTTCGCCTCGTCCGGCGATTCGATGCGCGCGAATGCAGGTTAGGCACACCACCCGTCATCTGACGGTGTCTGACGGTGGTCTGTGGATGGTTCGCTCGCGAGCAAGGGGTTCATTGCTCATTTTCGACCATCCCCCGCCTTCGCTCCCCCGCCTGCCCCCTCCTGTGGGTATGGACATCCCCTCGGGTTCATGATCACGAGGATCGCGGTCGCGACCACCGGATCGGCGAACACCGTGCCCCATTCGGCAACGCTGCGGTTGGAGGTGATCAGCATGGCGCCGGTTTCGTAGCGCCGGCTGACGCACGCCATGGCGGATGCGCACCTCGCCGGCCGCAACCGTCACCGCCACCCGCTCGCCGATCAGCCGCCACGGCACCGAGTAGCTGTTGGTGTCGATCTCGACCGCACAATCGTTGCCGACGACACGGGTCAGTTCGCCCAACGATCCGAATGCAAAGGAATGCCCCGCGATCGCGTTCCTCTTCACGTAGCCGACGCCGCTCTCCGTCTTGCCCTTGGTGCGCGCCCGAAACTGAACCGACCACGCGAGCGACGACAAGGGCGTCGCGCGGGTGCAATTTAGGCCTAATAATAAGGGTTAAGGGACAAAACACGTTGCAAAAAACAAGGATTGCGGACATTGGACATTCGCTAAGAACCATGGCTCCGTTTAATCCGCTGGAGTGCTAGTGGCGACGCAATCAGCATGATCACTTTCAGGGCAACGGCATCAGCATGAGACGAGCAAGAAACGTCACCACGCCACATCCGAGATCGGTTGACGCGCGGGACGCCGAGATAGGTCGCCTCGTGCGAGCAAAGCGAAAAGCGCTCGGATTAACTCAGACCGATCTGGCCGCGCGCATAGGCGTCGCATTCCAGCAGGTGCAAAAATATGAAGCCGGCACAAACCGGATCTCGATCGGGCGCCTGACACGCATCGCCGAGGTTCTGGATGTGCCGCCGACATTCTTCTTTGCTGGCGAGACGAAGGCCGGCGTGGCATCTGGTAACAAGGCGCGCGAGTTCTTGGCCGCCGACGGTGCACTTCGATTGATCAAGGCATTTGACCGTTTCCCAAGCAGGAAAACGCGCACGTCGTTCATCCAATTCGTCGAGGGCATCGCAAAACATCGCGGTAGGAAACTCGGCGCGCGGTGAGTCCGGCGCCCCGTCCAGCCGGCCGGCGCGCACCGCTTCCTGCGCCTGCCGATCGCGCTTGAGCGTGCCGGGCGGCCTCCTCTAGCCATTTTTGCCAGGGGCGCGCCCGATCGAGATCGGAGGATCTCGATCCTCGCAGATTGAGCAGCAACGGCATTCGCGCGAAGCCGAAGCTACCGCCTGCAACACCTCCAGCGCTGTGCGGTAAAGGCGGCGGCTCAAGGTTAGACGGCCGACCAGGAATGATCAGCGCGCCCCCCGGAAGATCTTGTCGGGATCCGGGCGTTTCGCTGCGGACGCCTTGTTGTCCGCATGATTGTAGATTTCGCGCCAGTTGGCGAAGTCGTGGTTCTTCGCAATCTTCACGATCGTGTCAAGTCCTCGCGCAGAGGCGCCGTCGTCAGGCTTGGATCGGCTGCGGAATGTAACGGTCCCTGTGCGTGCATCGTTTCGCAGCCAACAACTAAACGGTGTAGAATTTCAAGATCATCCAAAAGGTTGCTCCTCTCTCCAAATCGCCAGAAATGAGAACTCTATTGACTTGTCATCTTACAATAGAATAGCATTTTGGTGAACGAGCGATGGAGTCTGAAAAGACACGCCCGAGCTGGCCATGGAAAATAGAGCCAGCGTCGACGTGCAAATCTACGCATTGTTCTCGAACTCAAGCGGATCATGCCAAGAGTACGAAACCACAATCAGACGAAAGGAAGTACGCCTCCTATCGATGCAGTAATCGTGGTTCGTGCAGGTGCAACGGTGCTTGGAGTGGCGAGGATGCTGGTACCCAAATAGTCGTCGCGGCTCCCCTGCAAAATCACAAGCTCGCCATTGCAATGTTTGGCATTGACGAGACATAGCGGCCAGTGTGTTTGTGAGTGAGTGGTCAGCGATGCGGCCTCAGCAATCTGAGATCACATCTCAGCATCTCCGCCGAGAGGAATTGCTGGAGCGGGAGATCCTCGAGATCGCCGACCGCGAAAAGGAGCGCCTTGGGCGCGAATTGCACGACGGGCTGTGCCAATCCCTCGCCGGGATCGCCGCGCTGACCGCGGGGCTGTCTCGAAGTCTGGCGGCGAGTGCGCAACCCGGCCCAGCCGCGGCGGCCGACGAGATCGTCCGGCTCTTGAGCGAGACGATCGGCGAAGTCCGCTACCTGGCCCATTGCCTTGGGCCAATCCGCTTGAGCGGCACGGGTCTGGTCGGCGGGCTCGAGACCTTGGCGCGCAATGTGAGCCACATGTATCGCGCTTCCTGCACGTTCGCCGCGGATGGCCACTGTCCCGGGTTGGGCGAGGAAGCAGTGATGCACCTCATGAGAATCGCGCAGGAAGCTGTGCGCAACGCGGTTGCTCATGGCCAAGCCGATCACATCGATATTTGTCTGGAATGCGCTCAGGGTTCAGGACTCTTAAGCATTCGGGACAATGGCGTCGGTCTGTCCGGAGACAATCGCGATCACCACGGGATCGGTTTGCACACGATGAATTATCGGGCCCGCGCGATCGGCGGCGCCCTGACGTTGTCACAGCGCCCCGAGGGCGGCACGGTGGTCGCCTGCGCTTTTCCCATGCCCGAGCCCCACGACCCGCGCGAGCGACCTGCCCGATGACCGCGCCCGCGGCTGATCCGGCCGGACCGGCTAGGAAAACGCTTCTCCTCGTCGACGACCACCCCATACTGCGTCGCGGCTTGACCGCCCTCATCGAGTCCGAGCCGGGCTTCGCGGTCAGCGGGGCGGCCGCAACGCGCCTAGCCGCGCTCGAGGCGATCGCGAAAAGTCAACCCGATCTGGTGATCGTCGATCTTGCGCTTGGCGACGACGACGGCCTGGATCTCGTTAAGGAGATCAAGGCGCGTTATCCGAAGGTGCTTTCGCTCGTACTTTCCATGCACGACGAAGAGGTCTACGCCGAACGAGCGCTGAGTGCCGGCGCCCTCGGCTATGTCGCGAAACAAGCGGTCGACGAAACGGTGCTCGGGGCCATCCGCCGCGTGCTCGCCGGCGACAGATACATGAGCGAGGCGCTCCAGCGGCGTCTGGCTGAGCGATACGTCGGCGGGCACACGCTTGAAAGGGACTCGCCGATCCGCACCCTCAGCGACCGAGAATTGCATGTGTTCCGGCTGGTCGGTCAGGGGCGGACCACGCGACAGATCGCCATGACCCTGTCCCGAAGCGTCAAGACGATCGAATCGCACCTCGAGCACATCAAGAACAAGCTCGGTCTGAACTCCGCCGCCGAACTGGCCCGCCGCGCGACTCTTTGGGTCGAAAGCGGTCGCGTCGGTTGACCCCGCTTCCTTCGCCGTTGCCGGGAAAGGCGGCGCCACGGGCGTCGAAAGACGCCATCTCTTCGTATCGAGCCGGAACACGGGTCGCAGGACGGCGTGCGCGGCCAGGGAAGGGCACAACCCGTCAGTTGCAATCTCTGGACTGCAATACATACATACATACGACGAACCGCGTGCGCTGTGACCGCTCGGCTCGGGTGGGGATTTTCCCCACCGCACAATTTCCGTGACGCCCGATGACTTTGCGCTGTTTCCGGTGCAAAGCGCGCGTGGCGGCGAGCGGAAAGCCGCGCGGGCGGCCTCAGTCATGTCTAGGAAGCGGACAGCGCAATTGGCGCATGCCAAGCGACGGATTCTCATTATCGACGATCACCCGTTGGTGCGGCGCGGGCTGACGGCGCTGATCGACGCCGAGCCTGACCTGACCGTCTGCGCCCAAGCCGCAAACCAAGAGGACGGACTGCGTGCAATTGCCGCTACGCGGCCCGATTTGGCAGTCGTCGACCTTCGTCTCGGCGACGGCGATGGCCTCGATCTGATCAGAGAGGTCCGCTCCTGCTATCGGGGGCTGCGGGTGCTCGTGGTGACGATGCACGTGGCTCCGCTCTATGCTCAGCACGCGTTCGCTGCCGGTGCCAGCGGCTACGTCACGAAGAGCGAAATGAACGAGACCCTGCTCATGGCGATCCGGAGCGTGCTACGGGGCGAGACGTATGGGGCGCCCGGACCTGACGCGCGCGCGCCGCGCGGGCTCGGTTGAAGGGCTGACTGTGCGGCGCCGGATACGGCAAAGTGCGCTGCGCAGATGTTGTGGGGGATTCCCCCATCCGAAAACTAGGGCGCGGCCCTGATGGCGGTCGAGCGGCGATTGGGTCACTATGACTTTGACAGGTATTGGTCGCAACGGGCGCTGTATCTAGATCGTTCGCCTTATCTGGAAGGAGATCGCGGCAAATGCCACTGCATGGGCGTTAGGAATAAGGCCGAACGGCGTTGAACCGACGCAATCCGCGGTCGATAATTGGCCCCGCTCCGCAACCCGTGTTTCAGTCCGCGCCTCACTTCCTCGAACCACACTGCGACTTTGCCAGGAGAGCTTCGATGCCAAGACTTACCATTACGAATTCGTGCGGCATTCCCGTCGAGGTGGTCATTAACGACAGGGGGACGAAAATTCCAGCACAGGGGCAAATATCCGGGGACTACGACGGAAATGTAGGTTTGCTGATAAGGCCAGACGGACAGCAGGCTAAGTTTTTCGACGGGTCTGATTTTCGAACTCAAAGCATGGTGCAAGATATAACTCTCACCGTGAGCGTTATCGACGGCCAGAAGAAGCTCGGATTTACGTAAACAGCATCACGTCGAAGTGCTCAGCTCAGTTTGCCACGCGGAGCAAGGCTTCTTGGCACTATCTGGCAAGATCAAAAATGCGCGAACTGATTGCGCAGCGAGAGATGAAGGCGATCAACCGGGTAACAGCAAGGACCATAGAAAGGAGAACAGTCATGGCATTATCAGAGGCAAACCTCAGGGACGACTATCAAGTGTGGGGTGAGTTTATAGACAGGTACCAACTAGATCCATTTCAATACCCAGGCAATCATAACCAAATTACGAAGGCCCAAAACTTCAGCGAATTCCAGGCACCGACTGATGAATGGATGAAGCAGGCAAGATCATCAAGAAGGCGCTTCGGCGCTGACACACCAGATCAGTACACCATCGTACTTGATAACACAGAAGACGAACAACAATTGCGGCACGGTTTGAGCTCTCCCGGCAAAAAAGACAAGTTCGTCAAGCTGTACGTAGGCAGGTTTGTCGCAGGAGACGTAGAAAACATTCAATGGCCGATCGGGCGAGTGGATTTTTAGGGATCGGTCCGAGTTAACGTCTGCACCTGATCGCCAAGGAACGGGAGCGGCAAGGTCCTCGACCCCCGTGCACGAGGGCGGCAAGACTGTTGGTGGGCGGTCACAAACAGCCCAGTGACAATAAGACAAAGCGATGGTAATGCCCTCGACCACCCCACCCGCAACGCTGAGCAATAAATAACTGCAGCTAATCCTCTCCCCACTCCAGTTTCGTGATCCAACCGCCTTTTGTCCAAACCTGGACCCGGCCATTCCTGTACAGGCCAGCGGGAAAAGGAAAATCCGTGACTCCATCCGCGGTATGCTCCGCCCACGCCTCTATCTGTGTCTTGAGATCGGCCATTCGTTGATCGCTTGAATTAGTGTCGGCCTTGATCTTTTGAAAAGTTTCGTCCGCACCGCTGTCCCACTTTGCCATGGCCGGCTCCCATATGTCGGTCGAGTGAAGGTCCCGAAAACGCTACCTCTTCGCAGCATCCCGCCCTGATCAATGCCCCCGTGCGCAACCGGAGCTCGCCGACTGTCCGGCGATCGAAAAGCAAACAGGGCGTCGCTGCGGGCCGGTTGTGCTGGCTGGCACCTCGAGCTTCTCTACGGGCATTTGCGAGGTGTCCACGTCTTCCCACAGGCTGAATAGATTGAGCAGGTTATGACCGCACCGTTAGTCCGAATCACGCTGGGGGCTGCACATGAGCAGTTGATCAAGGTTGAAACTGGCTCGGCCTGCCTCCAGTCGCCCCTAGGGTTATCCCTTCCGGATGTGTCCCACGTATTCAGTCTGTTCAATGGGTTGTTGGTCTGGTTCGTTTCGAGATATACGTCGAAATACCCGCCACCAGTGGCCCTGAGCCGGACGTCTATTACCTTCTCAAAGGGATTGATGGCGGCCAGAAAGGCTGGTGCGGGCGCATGCCACCTATAATTAGCGATTTGCCACGTATCGTTCGGATATTCGCCCACAATTTCATTGAAAATTATGGTCATACTTGTTGCTTGTGCAGAATCCAATGGCATGACGGTTTTTCCCCACTAGCTCAATTGATGGTGCGGCCAAAATGGCTCCTCTGGCACGTTGCTGACAGAGCCGAACTCGCCCGCCTCTTTCACGCGACTCGCAGGTCCCATGCCCCGGTGAAGGTCACCGTAGCGCCTCCGCGCACGCGACCGGGCCCAGCAGCAAGCGGAGCATCACCATGTTGGGCCCATACAGCGACGTAATATCCGTCCTGCTCAACCTGGTTGGGGTGCAGAACGACGTTGGCCCCCGGTTGCACATTTTGTGCCTGGGCGCATAGGTGTTGTGCGCCCATTTGCGCTTCAGTATAAACTCCCACGCGAACCTCTTTGTCCGACCCGTTGGTAAACTGCATAAGTTTCCTCCTGAGTGTTCTGTTGACTTCCTGGTGGATATATTGAGATTTGCCACGCTGACATCGTGTATCGCACCGCGAGTCATCTCATGTTAGTTCATGCCTGATCGACCTGATCAGGGTGGGGCCAGGGCGATTGCGACCTAGTCGGCCGATTCAGCAAAATTGAAAGGATCGGAGCCTTGAGGAACGTGCAGGCGTCGGTCGACCGATCCACACATGAATGCATTTTACTTTGGCTGAAGCTACCAACTAGATCTTCAGAGTATTTTCGTAGTCTGGAGATAAAGTCAGCCCCACCCGTCTGGTGTGACCAATAGGACAGCATTTTTTGCGAACGCGTCTTTGACCTTCTTTTTTTCCTCCTGGTCTCGGGGGATGGGTTTGCCGTCCGTCCCCCTAAAACTATCGCTCGACCCCATGAGCCTCAGGCCCTGTAAGTCGGTCCGAAGTTTATCGAGCGTCTTAGCGTCGTCTACGTCTTTGAAGTCCTTTTCTTGGCCAGTTCGTCTCATCACCGTCACTGAAAGTTTTGTTTCTGGTATTGCGGTCGGCTGGCTCGGTGGAGTTGACTTCCGCCTAATACTGACAACCCCGGAGTCAATGACGTCGGCGATCTTGAAATCCTTCTCGTCGACAATGGGCCCACTCCCTTTCCAGAACTTATCTTCGGCCGTCATCTTGATCGGATCAGCCTGCAAATCGGCTCTCAAATCCGCAAGGCTCTGGGTCAAATCGGCTTTACGGGGCCAATTTTCTCCGTCCTTCGCCACCACGATGGAACTCTTCTTCGGTTGGATGCGCACCGTCAGAAACAATTCACCACCAGCCGCCTGACAAACCCCTTCGATGGTGGTCTCACCTTCCTTTTTGACTTCCTGTTGGCCCTTGGAAAGAAACAAATCCTCGTGCGACATGACATTGTCGGCCTCAAGGTCCTGCCGAAGCCCCGACAAGTTAGCCTTCAGGTCGGCGATCTCAATAATCCTCACTCTGATGGCGGGAACGGTGCCCTTGATTTCCGCGGCTAGAAGCTTGACTTTGTTCATAATGAAGTTCCCCTTTCACACCTCCGTGGCGCTCGGGCTCCGCGAACACCGCAGGCAGCCGGGATCGAGGCACCTCGCCACCGCCGTCGAGAGGCTGGTGGCGTGGGCGATAGAAGGCATTGCCGCTCTCCCTCTGCCTCACGCCATTGAGGCAAAGCCTGGCGGGGCGGCACAATCCCGATTTGCGGGACCCTCACGCCGCAGGCAACCCCTGCTCTGCTTCAGTACAGGTTGTGCTCGGCATCTTTGTTGTTGATATCCATGCGCATCAAGGGCGCCTCAGCCTCAGTCGCGTATTCCAGCATGTTCAGCGCCGTGTGTTGCGTCGTGTCCTCATCGGACCAGTGTAGCTTGATCAGCCCGAGACATTCCCTCAGGAGGTCCGGCCCCAGAAAACGGATGGTCGGCACCAGGTCCGCGTAGTTGATCACCCCCCAGTTCATGCTCGAGCTGAGACTCGACAGCCATGGACTGGGGTTGTCGGGAGTAGCCATCCTGGCCTCGCCGCCGAGCACCGTGTACGTGACTGACTTCATACTATCCAGCTGCGACAACGAGTCCTTCAGGGAGTCGGATTTGCCCCCGCTAATCCCCGCCTGCACTCCCTTGACCTCCGCTTCGACTCCGGTCGAGAAAGACATCGAGCGCTCATCGATGGCCGCGCTCTTCTCGATCACCCTTTTCTCCTCCACGGCGCACGCGCCACCGATGTCGAAACGGGTCGGGACGAAGTGACCGTATTTCGTCAGAACTTCTAGGATCCCGATATAACGGGTCTTTGTGGGATGGGGATCGTTCGGCACGTTCTTTGTGACCGCTACCTCGATTGCGTGCGTGAACTCATCGGTCGGTATGATGTCCTCGTCTTCAATGAAGAACAGCTGGATCTTGGGCGCGTAGACCAGTTGCGTCATGTAGAGCGTGGAACGGTCCGTCTCGCGAGTCTCCTCTCGGGCCGAGGTAAACTCACTCTTCATGGCGATCCCCTTCGCCCCAAGGCTGGCCGACGCAGAGGTGGCCCCCCGCTTCCGCATCTGCTGGACCGTGTGGGAGTAGGTAGTCATGAACTTGGACACCATTCTCACCCCAGGCGCGGTGGCCCCGGGCTCCTGCTTGCCCTGCCTCAGCTTTGGCACAAGCCAGACGGCATTCAAATCGGACCGCGTGAGGTTATCGCTATCCTGGCCCGCAGCCGGGCGGATCGTGATCGACTTGCCCAGCTGATTGCGCGAGACGACAAAGCGCTTGTATTCGGGAGTGAGGTCGTCCCACTTCTCCTCGGCCCCCGTCTGGGTAGTGCTCGGAGCAAACTTGGCCGGTACCGGTACATCGGTCGGGGCGGTGCCATAGCTGATGATATGGGCCCAATCCTTTAGCGGTGGCGCTTTGGCCTGCACCTGCGGCACGGAAGAACCAAGGATAGACTCGGCAGGTGTATACTTGATCGCAAGAACGTTTGTTGCGGTCGGTACGGCTTTTTTGATCGTGGTCGTGTTCTCGTCGGCGGGGGAAAGGTCCCCCGTCCCGACCACGAAGACGTCCGAATCTTTCATCACTCCTTCCGGTATCAGTCTTTTGGTCCGGAAGTTGGCGAGGACCTCCGATTCTTCAACCGTGTATCTTCTTTTTACAGCCTCGCCTTTCGTAACCGTGATCTCCCGGGTCGGGCTAGCCGGCACGAGCGCCACGCTGCCTTTGTCCATGGCCTCGGTGACTACGAACTGATCCTCATCGCCTTTGTTAATGGTGGTGTCCGCTTGATCCTTGAACTGGAATCGGTCGCCATCCTCTATCACCTTGGGCGTGCGCCCTGCTAGGAACTTCCGGAATTCGTCGAGCGATTTATTGGCGTCAAACTTATGGGGCGACGATCTTCCAGCCTTCTTTACCGTGATTGTCGTCTCACCCTCTGTCGATTGCTTCGTTCTAAGCTTGATCACATTATTATCGACGATCTCCGAGATCTTGGTTCCCGCCAAAGCGTCTTCGTCGATCACGCCACCTTTCGAGGTCAGAAATTCATCGTTATCGGACATGATCTTCTTTGCGATGAGAGTTGACTTCAGCGCAGCCAAAAAGGTGCTGGTGGTTTCAACAGTCACTGTTGGCATGTCGTTCATATTGCCATTCTTACTCACATTGATCACAGCCATCTCAACCCCACCTTTCTTCGATCGCAATCTTGAGGATATTTTTTGGCGTCAATCGCGTCCTTGAGCTTCAGACCCGCCCTCCTGGCGTGAGAACGGCTCCCGTATTTGCCCGGGAGCTTGTCGCTCGCCGCCCTCAGCTTGTCGGTCTGCAGCCTGCACAAACTTGACGTTGCCGAAGGCCGATATGATGAAGTTGCCCATCCTGAGATGGCTCCTCCGGCGGCCATGGGCTAGGACGAGACCAGGAAAGCGAAGCTCACGTAGCTCGGGGCACGATCTGGATCGTCCTCGCGGATCTGGATGCCTTGCGCGAATTGCTGGCCGGATGTGCCCTGATCGGGGAAGAATCGGGTCGGCGCGCCACCGAGGGCCTGGACTTCAGCAAGGCGAGTGCCGTCGGCCAACGGCTCCCCTTGCACCAATAACTCCGGCTGCCGCATCGGCGACCGTGGCCCATAGATGGCCTCGCCGACATTTAAGGGCATCCCGTAGTCTTGATCGATATCGTCGATGTAGCCATAAACGTTCCAGCTCGCCACCGTGCAGTACATCATCGCGGCGGGGAGAACGGTCTGGGTCGGAGTTATCCCGAAGGTTCGGAAGTTCTGGACCATGATCAGGGATGTCGCCTTGGTGTCCGTTACCGCAGCCTGGTATCCCCGGTCGACGTCCGTCAGCTCGCTGTTCTTTCCGTCCTTGCCGAAACAGTAGCGCCGCTTGGCGATCGTGTCCCGCTGCATCTTCAGCTCATCCTTTCGCACCTCCTTCATCACCGCTCGGCCGTTCTGGACCAGTACTCCTCCGTCGATCCGGTACCCAAAGCCCCACAGCCCGCGCGAACGGATCTTGAATTGAATGACAGATTGATTATCCACAATGATCGCATTCTTGAAGCCTTGATTGGAGATGTTCCGGTAATGTTGCGGTGGCTTCTTGCCCGAATTTGCCTTTTTGGCGTCGGGATCCGTCATGTTCAGCTCCACCGAAACATACAAGTCCCCGAAGGTATGGAGAGCGTCGACCTTTTCGCCCTTGATAACTGCCATGCTTCGTTTCCTTTGCAATGAAAAGAGTTTGGCTTGTACGTGGTAAGAGGATGGCTTATACGTGCGTACCTCGTCGGGCGCCTACAAATCGAGATGCGCCCGCTCCGCACGGACTCCTGAACTGCTGCTCACGCCGCGGGCCGCGCACCCCTAGGTCAATCCTTCTCGACCCATTTATCCCACGACGTACCTTTGACCGTGAAAGTAACCACGTGGCCGTTCGGTGCATACTCGACCCTCGGCGAATCCGGGTCTGACCCTATTCCCGCAACGATATCCATATGCGCCCACATCTCGCATCCAGTGGTGATACCTTGCGCGGTGGCCATATCCCACTTCGCCTCTTGGCCGACGGGAAAGCTCGAAGTTATGGGAAAATTTCCCGACTTCCCATCAGTGCATTTCCAATGCGGCTGGGCGCGCATCGCGAAGCCGCCGTGATTGACGACCTTGATGATCTGGTATCTTGGGGCTCTGGGTGGCGTTTGCGCAAACACGGCGGCGGTGAATGCGTAACTCACCAGAATGCCGGACACGGCAAAGCCGCAGATCTTCAAGAGGCGCTGTCTTTGGAACATTTCATGACGGTTCATAGCCCATTCCTTCCTCCGGAATCCGCACACTGAACTGCCTACGAATTCTTATGTCCATACTACCTGCGAATTCTTAGGTTGATACCGTTATCCACGGTGCTCAGGTACTCACAATTGGCCCACACGTTGCCGCCGCAGGACACTGTGTAAGGGACCCCGCGGGTAAGTACATGATTTCTGTCGATCTTACTGACGGGTTCGAGATACACCTCTGTATCATCGATGTTGCCCCTCAGCTCGTCTCCGACCCGTGTGTTATTTAACCAAAGCTCGGCGTCATTGATCATTCCCATCGGACTCTCCCTTGCGACTTGGGCGATTCTCACACCATGAGCGCTATCGCTACCTGCTAGAATGATGGACAATACCGCATTTGTTCCATCGAGCTGTGTGTAGTTAACTCCCGGCATAATCTTGTTCGCGGGCCTAAACCTTATCAGCTGATTGAAGCCAACGAGATAATAGGCCATCTGGTGTTGAGTTGACGATTTTCAGCCCACAACTCGGTGCCCTCGCTCCACTCAATGCAGAGAGATCAAGCACTTTCTGCCTCACTCTGATTGCTTTCTATCTATCACCCTCCGCGTCGTTTTTATGAAATTGTGCCAGGCAATCAAGATAACCCCCATGGCCGTTGACACGCATCAGGGCCGCGCCCTGCTTCTCGGGTGGGGGAATCCCCCATCGCAGCGGCGCCCCCGGGTTGGGCGGCTCGTCAACAGGCGATCACGCCGGCATCGCACCCTATCCCGCTGGCGGCTTGTTTGATGCGCTCGCGCGCGTCCTGGCCGAGCCCATGCGGGAGGCGCTGTCGCAAACGATGGTGATCGAAAACGTCGGCGGAGCGGGGGGGCAGCATCGCCGTCGGACGTGTCGCACGCGCGGCACCGGACGGCTACACCCTCAGCATCGGCTCCGGCGATCAGTTCGTCGTTAATGCCGCCATGTATCCGCTGCAATACGACGTGGTGAAGGATTTCGAACCGGTCGCGCTGCTAGTCAGTGGTCCCGCACTGATCATCTCCAAGACCGCCGTCCCGGCGAACAACCTCAAGGAATTGATCACGTGGCTGAATGCAAACCATGACAAGGTTGTGCAGGGGCACAATGGTTCCGGCAGCGTACAGCACCTCTGTGGCATCGAACTGCAACGCGCTGCCGGCGCAAGCTGGCCGTTCGTGCCCTATCGCGGGGCTGCCCCCGCGCTGCAAGACATGGTCGGCGGGCGGCTCGACGTGATGTGCGCGTCGCCCGCAAGCTCGCTCGCCCTGGTGGGCGGTGGTCTCCTGCGGGCCTACGCCGTCACCGGCGGCAGCCGTTTTCCCACCGCGCCGGACATCCCGACGGTGGATGAGGCGGGATCCCGGGTATGAAGATTTCAGTTTGGGGCGGTCTGTTCGCGCCCAAGGGGACGCCCAGGAGAGTGATCGCCAAGCTTAATTCCGCTGCGGTGAGCGACAAGCTCCTAGCGGTCAATTCCACCGCAATCGCATTTTGAACCGCAGCTTCGATCGATTCCTTTGCGCTTTCGGCCTCGTCTTGGGTTTCATAGCAAAGTGAGATCCACCGTCCATCAGTAGCAAGCAAAATGAATCCGAAGCCTCTTTGTCCGCTGCTGGTCTGCACCCTTTGCACTTCACCGACTGTTTTGGTCATGCTTGTGTTCGCCTTCAGGCTTGAGGGTTCACCGATCGCTTGGCCACAACAACAATTCAAGTCGGAGGTCTTTGGGGGGTGCATAAGAAACACGGACGCAGCGCAATGAAGCTGGTCCGTATTGAGCCGGCTTGGTGAAATTAGTAACTGCTGGTCCAGCGGCGCTCCCAAGATGTTGTTGGCTGCGGCGGCGGAATCTCCGCGGGCCTGGTTGGTGGTACCCCAATGGGCTCCGGGCTGCGGGCGGGTTCGGGCAACGGCGACGGAATTCCCGGCGGTACATCCCGCTGAGGAGTTTCCTGTGGTGTCGGGGTGCGCGCCGGTCCTGGGTTGGGATTTCCCGGCGTCGGCTGTGGGTTGTTCGCGGCGATCTTCGGGCAACCGGCGGCCAGGATCGCCGAAGATCGACCATGTTGGCGTCGGGGCGGTAGCGCTCGATTAGTGTCGCCTTCCTGTCCTGTCCGCGCCGATCGCACTTGGCTGCAGGCGAGCCGAACCATGTCGAAGGGATAATCCGGTTAGGGTGACGTAGGGGCGGGCCATGGCCGCGAACGCTACCAAGGGGGGAACCCCAGGGACTGCGGGAGCCTGGGGTTCTCTTTTGTTTTGCTGTTCCCCTCTGACGCGGTCCCCAGTGGAGTGTAACGGGATCGCACCAGATGTTGAGGAACGCGACAGACGCCGAGGTTGTTCCTGAAAACGCTGCTCATCCCTCATGGATACGAAAGCGCCGCCCCGCCCTGTTTGCGGCAGGGGGGTCTTCCCACGGTGCGCCGCGTTGAAGTTGCTATTGCGCTCGCTGCGATCGTATTAGTCGCGGCAGTCGTGATGTTTGGCGTCGGGCGATAATCATTCGGCGCGGTCACGGATAGATCACGCCGCATAGGTCGGTGATCTTGTTGGCGACGACCTTCGGGCAGTCGGTGGCGAGCAGCAGGCGCAGGTCGACCATGTTCTGGTCTCGACCGAAGCGGTGCATCAATGAAGACTTAAGGTGCTGGCCTTTGCGCTGGCACTTGTCACACGCGAGCCGGACCATGTCGAACGGGTAATCTGCAAGGCGGAACGGCATCAGCGTCTGCGGCCCCAATCCTCTTCGGCCTCGCGCGCGAGCCGGCGAGTCTGGGTTCTTGCACTTGAGCCAGTCGGGCGTCCGGCCGGAGCGATAGGGCGAGTCCTTCCTCTTAGAAACGA
>Ga0209382_10004830_pt1 | contig 17788 bp, 14 predicted proteins | sample SoiMetdeltSBSDD5_FD_187599 | JGI IMG/M metagenome (GOLD analysis project Ga0209382, IMG submission 187599) | Bulk soil microbial communities from a Populus tree surrounding site in Tennessee, USA - Soil MetaG P. deltoides SBSDD5 (SPAdes) (version 2) | ecosystem: Environmental > Terrestrial >...
GCGACCGCGCGGTGCTCTACGTCGAGGACAGGGGCATCGGCATGTCCGCGGACATGCTGGCCGACGTCAACGAGCGGCTCGCCACGCCGCCCATGGTCGACGTGGCGGTCTCACGGATGATGGGCCTGGTCGTGGTCGCCCGCCTGGCGGCGCGCCACGGCGTCAAGGTCGAGCTGCGTTCCTCGGCGGAGCGGGGCATCATCGCCGACGTCACGCTGCCGACCGCAGTCCTGGTGCCGCGCGCCCTCGCCGGTCGTGCTGGCGCGCCCTCTCGTGAGGCGAGCGTCACGCCCGCGATCGAGTCCCGGCAGCAGCCGCCGGCCCGCTCCGCATTCGGCCCGCCGCTGGCGCTGGAGAGCGGCAGCCGCATGTTCGAAGCCCCGCCGGCGCCGTCCATGCCCATGCCGTCCATGCCCATGCCGCCTGTGACACCGCCTCCCGTGACGCCGCCGCTGGCGCCTGCGGGCCGGCCGGGCATGCCCGCATGGTCCGATCTCACCGGGGCCATCAACGGCGGCCTGCACGACGGTGTAAACGGCGATCCGCTGCCCCGGCGCACCACGCAGCCGGTCGACAGCGACCCGCGTTTCGGCACTCAGATCCCGCATCAGACGCCATCACCGGCGCAGGAGCGCGCACCCTACGACCGGCTCGACACCCCGCCACCGGCGTCCCAGACGCCGATCTCGGCGGTGCCCGTCTCGGCCGTGCCGGTCTCCACCCCGCCGTCGGTCCCCGCGCCGGCCGCGCCGCCCGTCTGGCCCCCGGTCGCCGAGGAGCGCTCGCAGTCGGCCACCCACAGCTCGACCGGCGAGTTCTCGACCGTCAGGCCGGGCTCACCGTCCATCGTGCCGCAGCACATCCCGTACGCGGACGAGACAATGGAGCTTCCCATCTTCCGCGAGCTGGAGTCGGCGTGGTTCAGCACCCGACGGTCGGCCATGGACGATGCCGGGACTACCCCTCCCACTTATGGCGAACCAGACCTTACGATCACCGCACAGTTCGCTGCTGTCGACACCAACGGCAACGGCGGTGGGCCGACGACCGGCTCATACGGAGAAGGTGCGAGTTCGAAGGATGAGATGGTGACAGCTCAGGCGGGATGGGGCTCGACCTCTCGGCCGGCGTCGGCCGCCGAGGCCGTGCCGGCTGCCTATAGGCCCAGCTGGCAGACCGCCGCGGATGAGGGCTGGGCCGCCGCGTCGGCCGCCGCCGCCAATGTTGATTCGGAGGCGGACCTGACACAGTCGGGATTGCCCAAGCGCACACCGATGGCACAGCTGGTGCCCGGCGGGGTCGACAAGGCCGAGACCAACACCCAGAGGCGTTCTCCCGAGGGTGTCCGCGGTCTGCTGTCGGCCTACCATCGCGGTGTTCAGCGTGGCCGCACCCAGCAGAAGGAAGATGACGTAAATCCGGGCTCGACAGAGACCGGAAGCCAATCTGGCAAGGAGCGCGACGCATGACCACAACGCAGGATCTTGGTTGGCTCCTGGCCAACTTCGCCGACCGGGTGCCCGGAGTGGCCCACGCGGTCGCGGTCTCCGCGGACGGCCTGCTGCTCGCCAGCTCGCGGGATCTCCCGCGGGACCGGGCGGATCAGCTGGCCGCGATCGCCTCGGGCCTGGTGAGCCTGACCCAGGGCGCGGCTCGCTGCTTCGAGGGTGGTGCCGTCTTGCAGACGGTGGTGGAGATGGACAACGGGTTCCTTTTCCTGATGTCCATTTCGGATGGTTCGTCGTTCGCTGTGCTCGCCTCGCGCAGTTGCGATGTCGGGCAGGTGGGCTACGAGATGGCGCTGCTGGTGGATCGTGTCGGCGACGCGCTGACCCCATCCCCGCGCAGCGCCGCCGGGGTGCTCGGCTGAGATTCTTCTGCCCAGGGGTGACTGGGCAGCTGGAGAAAGGGGGTGACGGCGACGATGCCAGACCGTGAAGAGCCGACGGGCGCGCTGGTTCGGCCCTACGCCGTTACCCGTGGGCGCACCAGGCCCAGGCTGGAGATCGCGATCGAGGCTCTCGTGGAGACCACCGTTCGCGGGCGCTCGGCGGGGGGGGCCGGGACGCGCGGCGGCCATGGCCGCGAGCACCAGCACATCGCCTCGCTCTGCGACGGCAAGGTGCAGTCGCTCGCCGAGATCGCGGCACGGATGAGGCTGCCGCTCGGCGTGGCACGGGTGCTCATCGCCGATATGGCGGCCGACGGTCTGGTCGCGGTGTACGAACCAACCTCATTTGACAGCAACGATGCGGTTGGCACAGAACTGCTTGAGAGGGTGCTGAGTGGACTTCGCAGGCTCTGACGTGTCGCAACGTCCCGTGGCGGGTCGGGTGACATCGGCGAAGATTGTCATCGCCGGCGGTTTCGGCGTCGGAAAGACAACGCTGGTGGGCTCGGTATCGGAGATCACGCCGCTCACGACCGAAGCCATCATGACTTCGGCGGGCGTGGGTGTCGACGACACGCGCCAGATACCAAACAAGACCACCACCACGGTGGCGATGGACTTCGGGCGTATCTCCATCGACCGCGACCTCATCCTCTATCTGTTCGGCACCCCCGGGCAGACCCGTTTCTGGTTCATGTGGGATGAGCTCGTCCGGGGCGCCATCGGCGCGGTGGTGATGGTGGACACCCGCCGCCTGGCCGACTGTTTCGCGGCCATCGACTTCTTCGAGCACCGCAAGCTGCCGTACCTGATCGCCATCAACTGCTTCGACGGAATGCAGTACCACCAGGCGCAGGATGTGCGTGACGCGCTGGCGATCGCCGGCGACGTGCCGGTGGTGACGTGCGACGCCCGCAACCGCGAGTCCACCAAGCAGGTGCTGATTTCGCTTGTGGAGTATGTGCTTTCAATGCGCCGCCAGCGGGTGGGGGCCTGAGCCACCAGCCAGCCCAGCTAGACCCTGACCCAGGCGCCCTGGTGCGCGGCGAACAGCACCAGGGCATCGGGCTCAAGCCCGCCGTGCGAGATGGGCTGGAAGGCGTAGGCACCGGTGATACCCTCCACCGCACCGGCCTCCAGGCGCCCGCGAAGCCGTAGCGGGTCAAGGCTCTTGGCGCGCCGGGCGGCCACGGCGATCAGGTTGAGCGCGTCGGCCGAGTAGGGCGCGAACCCGCCGAAGATGCCGTACTGCTGGATGTAGCGGTAGATGAAGTCGCGGGCGGCGAGCCCGGATGTGGTCGTGGCCATCAGCGGCGCGCCGCCGAGCACCGCCGAGTGGGCGATGATCGCCCCGTCCATGGCGTTTCCGTTGGGGCCCCTGAGGGTTTCGTCTGCGCCCGCGCCCGAGTCGAGGAATACGGGGCCGGTGTAGCCGGCGGCGCGCAGCGCCGCGACCGCCGCCGCGCTGGTCGGCGCCAGCGCCCACACCACCACGGCCTTCGGCCTGGCCTGGACGACCTGCTTTGCCGCGTCGGTGAAGGGCCGCCCCGAGCCGGGCAGCCGCACAGTGTGGCTGATCGTGCCGCCCGCCGAGACGAACGAGCGGGGCATCGCCCGCACGCCCGACTCGCCGTGCCCGTCGGGGCTGGCCAGCAGCACCGCGGTGGCGAAGTTGCGGCGGCGTAACTCGCGGCTGAGCACCGCCGCGACGTCGGTCGCGTTGGGGCCGAGCTTGTAGATGAACTTTCGCTGCGGCAATGGCAAGGTCATCTCGTCGCCGCTGTTGAGGCACAGCAGCGGCACCTTGCGCTGCTCGGCGACGGTCACCATCGCCATCGCCGTCTCGACCGTGGTGCCGCCGACGATGGCGCTGACCTTCCCTTGGTCGATGAGCTCGTGGCTGAGCGTGGCGGCGCTGTCGGGGTTGCCGCCGTTGTCCGCGATCTCCAGGTGGATTTTCAGCCGGCGGGTACCGAAGGGAACGCCCGCGGTGTTAAGAATCTGAGCGCCTACCTGCAACGCCTGCTCCTGCAGCTTGCCCAGGGTCGAGCCGACACCGGTCAGCTCGAGGTTGGCCCCCACGATGATCTCCCCGGAGATCGCCGGGACTTGCTGGCCAGAGCCGCGTGACGGCTTGGTGCATGCGGTGAGAAGCCCTCCGGCGGCCAGTCCGAGACCCGTGGTCAGCGCACCGCGCCGGGAGTACACGCCCGTCATGCATTTGCTCCTTTGCTCGCACCCACGGCAGACCGCCGCACGAGAAATGCTGCTGGTCACGCCCCTGCAGGTCAAGCTCGGGAGCCGTGGGCTGCGCCACAGTAATTCCTGCGCGTGCAAAGCAACGCGCGGCATTGCCGCCCAGAGGGGCCGACGATCGTGCCAGCCCATCTTGCAAGCAAAGAGCGCGCTTGCAAGATCGGCAGTCCCGAACGCCGGCGGCGGCAATGCAGAATTCCTGCGCGTGCAAAGCAACGCGCGGCGGCAATGCAGAGAAGGTAGGAGTTTATCGGTAGTTGGCGGCGCGGTGGCCGTAGTCTCCGCGGTCGTCGCGCACGTCGTGGTCGCGGCTGAAGTCCCAGCCGCTGGCCGACTCGCGCCCCGGGCGGCCACCGACGGCGTAGCCGCTGGTCTCCTGGCTGCCCCGCCGCCAGCCGCGGAAGTAGCTGCTGGTGTGTGCTGCGATCTCACCGGCGTCGCGGACGATGCGCAGGGGCCGCTCGGGTGTCAGCGGCGATCCGGGCACGAGGTTGGCCTGGGGCACGCGCTGCGGCAGACCGGCGTTGGACTCGCCGCCCACGGAGGGGCGCAGCGAGGCTTGCTCGGCGGCGCGCCAGCCGGAGTCCACCACCGAGTTCCACGTCGACTCGCCGTCGTCGCCGCTGAACCAGGCGGAGGAGACGGAGGCGAAGATGAGCAGGTCGGTGTCGTCGGCGTCGACCGGCGGGGGCGCCGAACGCTCGGTGCGGCGCTGCTTGGGCACGCGGGCGGAGCGCGGCGCGTCGTCAAGCACGGACGGTGAGGACAGCGGGTCCGGGTCTTCCACCAGCCGCAGGGAGGGCTGCGGGACGGAGGTGGGGCTGCTCGGCTCGACCAGGCGCAGGGACGGCAGGACGAGGTCGTCGGCCTGCCACGGCGGGGTGACCCGTGTGGTGGGTCGCGGGGCCTCTTCGAGGTCGTCGTCCTCGGCGACGAGCGGCCAGTTGGCGCGCGACTCGGCGGAGGAGAGGGGATCCGGCGCCGCCGGTGTGCGTGGCTGGCTTTTGCCGCGGTTGGCGCGCTCGTTCTTGATGGCGGCGTTGGTGATGGCCGGCACGAAGGGGGTCAACGGGTCCGCGGTCTGGCGCGGGGTGGGCAGCGTGGGGGTGCCGGTCACCGGGGTCGGCTCGAAACCGGGCGGTGTGGGCGGTGGGCTGCCCTGCGACCAGGAGGGCCGGGCCTGCGCCGGGAACGGCGAAGCGGCCATCGGGGCGGGCGAGACCGGGCCGGACGACATCGGGCCGGACGACACCGGGCTGGACGACACCGGGCTGGACGAGACGGGGCTGGACGAGACGGGCGTGGCCGAAACGGGTTGCGCAGCAACGGATCCGACCGTGATCGCTCCGTTGGGAACACTCTGGCCCGGCATCGGTTCGCCAGCCGGCTGCGGCGCAAACTGTTGTGGCGCAAACTGTTGTGGCGCGTATGGCTGGGCGGCATATGGATCCGCCACCGCGGGCTGCGGCGCGTAAGCATGCGCCGCATAGGTCTGCGGCGCGAACGACTGGACCGCAACGGGTTGGGGCACACCGGGCTGAGCCACACCGGGGTGCGGCACACCGGGCTGAGGCACAGGCTGGGCATACGGCTGCTGCGCCGCAACGGCTCCGACGCCGGATGCGGCGACGGGCACGGGCGTGTGCGGCATCGGTGAGACCGGCGCGGGCGAGACCGGGACGGGGGCGACGGGAGGAGGCGCCACCGGCCGCGGCGCGGCATGGGCGGTCGTGACCGGGGTGGGCTGGACGCGGCGGCGCTGCTTGGGGACGGCCATCGGTGCGCTCACCGGGACGCGCTCCGCCAGCGCGCTGATCAGGATCTGGCTCGCGGCGTCGGCCGAGCGGACCGCGGCGACGCTCGCCCGCACGGCCTCAGCGACCGCGGCGGTCAGCTGCCTGGAAGTGCCGTTGCGCCTTGGGGTTTCGGTGATGGCCACGCGCAGGGCGGTGACCGCCTCGAGCGCCGTGTCGTTGTCGCACACGCCCTCGGCGACGAGGCGGTGAGCCACGTTGACGGCGGCGTCGCGGCCACGCCCGGCGGCCGCGGTCAGCAGGCTGGGCTCGGGGAGAGCGTCGAGCATCGCCAGCGCGACCGGGGAGGCGGGGTCGGGGTAGGCGCGCAGGGCCGCAGGGTAGAGCTCTCGAAGCACCTCGCGCAGCGCGACGGCGGCGGCGTTGCGGCCGACCGCGAGGGCGGCGTGGGCGGCGAGCACCGGCCTGAGCGCGGTGAACTCGCGGGTGGTGGCGCTGACGTCGGCGGAGAGGGCACCCGCCTGCAGCGCGCGGGCAAGACCCACCGCACGCCGCTCGGCCATCTCCGCATTGATCTCCTCGAGGGACTCGTCGTCGGCGAAACGCTCAGCGAAGTCTTCGGCGGTGGCGTCGTCGGTGAAGGCGATCTGGCGACCGGAGGCGGCGAGCAGGGAGGTGACCAGGTAGTCGTCGCTGTCGACGGCGACGCTGATCGGGGTGCCGCCACCGAAACGCTCAGCCAGGAAGCCGGTGAGGGCCGCATAGCCCGCGGGATCATCGTTGATCTCGGAATACTCCAACAGACGACCGGAGTCGTCGACGATGGCCGCCGTCAGCCTTGCCATCACTCCGACGTGATCGGCGTCGGTGGCCGATGAGATACCGCAATACACCCGCACGAGCGCCACGGACTCGTCCTCCTCCCGGGACTCACGTGTGCCAAGTCTTGATACTTCCCGTCCTGGCTCAGTCGCGCCAGTCCACAGCGGAAGAGATTTTGCCAATTATGCTTCGCCAGCTGATCGACGCCTGCTCTGTCCCGATTTTGCGCAACTTTCGCCTGGCGAAGAATCCGGTGGCGCGCAAGGCTTCGTCGAGATCGTCAAGGGGCGAGCCGGGGGTGAGGGAAATGATCACCTTCTTGAGCTGGAGCGCGTAGCCGAGATCGCGGGCGACCTCACCGGCGCTCAGCAGCAGCGGCGGATCCCAGGCGTCGGGGCCGCCACGCAGGTTTTCCACCACCAGATCCAGCTCGTACTGGTCGTCCTCGTCCACCTCGACATCGGTCGCCTTGAGGCTCTTGGCAAACTTGGACCAGTCCTTGAGCTGGGTCATGTCGTGCGGCGCCTTGGACTTGACGAACTTGACCAGGCCCTCGCGGTTCTGGAAGAGCAGAAGCTTTCCCTTGTGGGACAGGAAGATGGGTACCTCCTGGTCACTGTCCGCCGCAGTCTCCGGCTCCTCTTCCTGCTCCTTACCCTTCTCGGGCTCGGACTCCACGGCCTCCTCGGCCAGCTTGTCCTCGGCCGGCCCCTCGGCGACCTCGTCGAGCTGCTCCTCGGTCCACTCGAACTCGGGCAGGTCCTCCTCGTCGAGCGGCTGCCGCGCGCCGCGCCCGGCGAAGACGTCGTCCTCGTCCTCGCGCTCGCTGACATCGGTGGGCGTCAGCGACCTCTCCATCCGATAGGCCCGAAGTGTCAGCCCCACCTTGTTGCCGGGCAGCGCAATCTCGATCGGCGAGATCTCGTACTCTTCCCAGATGGCCGCCATGACTCCTCCTCGGATGGGCGTGTCGGGTAAACGATAGTGGGTGCTCTCACGCCAGATGCGCCCGCATCCAACCTTCCGCGTCCCGTTCAACAATTCGTCCTTGATCCATGACGAGGATCTCGTCGAACCCGAGGCGGTCCAATCCGGTGAGACGGTGCGTCACCAGCACCACCGTGCGGCCGCGCGCGTGGTCGAGCACCCGGGCCAGCACCTCGTCGGCGTGCGCCAGGTCGAGGCCCTCGGTCGGCTCGTCGAGCAGCAGCACCGCGGGGTCGGCGAGGATGGCCCGGGCCAGGGCCAGCCGCTGCCTTTCCCCACCGGAAAACTCCGCACCGTCTTCCCCGACATTTATGTGGCACCTGTCAGCCACGTCGATCCCCGCGGTCAACGTGGCCTTCATCACCGCCTGGTCGCCCGCATGTGGGTCGGCAAGTCTCAGGTTCTCGGCGACGCTGGTGTGGAACAGGTGGGCATCGGCCATGAGCCCGGTGGCGGCGCCTTCGCCGCGCCGCACCACCCGCCCCCGATCGGGCTCGACAAACCCGGCGATCACACCGAGCAGCGTGCTCTTGCCCGCGCCCGACGGGCCGACCACGGCGACCCTCTTGCCATGGGGCAGGTCGAGGTCGACGTCGACCAGCCGGCCGTGCACGCTCACGCCGTCGAGGGTGATGCTTGAGCCTTGGGGCCGTTCCCAGCTCGGCTCGACCGGTTCGAGGTAGGGCCTGACCCGTCGCAGCCCTATCACGATCTCGGCTCCCTTGCGCGCCGCGGCTAGCAGGTTGAGCGTCAGCTCGCCCATGGCCAGGGTCCCGACGGTGAGCACCGCCGCCATTACCTGGGTCGTTGCGTTCGACGCGATGAGGAGCACCCCGGCCGCCGTCAGCCCGGTGAGCACACTCGACGCGGCGTCAAGCGCGAACGACCTCCGCGCCAGCTTGCGCTCCACAGTGGACAGTTCGTCGGCGTGCCGTGCCGCGACCGACTCGTACCGCTCCGTCGCGCCATACGCGGCAAGATCTGCCGCGCCGTGGATCATATCGACCGTCGCGATCGCGTGCTCCGCTCGCAGCGGCGCCAGCCGGGCCGCTCCCCGCCGCACCAGCCGCGCCCCCAGCAGCGGCATCAGCACGCCGGTCAGTGCCAGCCCGGCCCCGAGCACCAGCCCCGCCGCGGGGTCGAAGGCGACCGCCGTGACGACTCCCAGCACGCAGATCAGCCCGCTGGCGAAGAGGGGGAGCGCCACCCGGACCACGAGATCCTGCACCGCGTCCACATCGGACACCATGCGGCTCAGGGCATCGGCGCCGCGGGCCAGCGGGCGGTCGATCAGGTGCGCAAAGATCCGCGCCCGCAGCTCCGTCACGATCCTCAGCACGGCGTCGTGACCGGCCAGCCGTTCCAGGTAACGAAGTGCCCCCCGCCCGATGGCCAGGGCACGCACCGAAACGATCGCCACGGTCAGCGCCGTGATCGGCGGCTGCCCGGCGGCCGTCATGAGCAGCCATGTGGCGGTCGCCATCAGGGCGACGCCGGACGCCTCGGCCGCCGCGCCGACCAGCCCTGAGCCCAGGAGCCGCCAGACCGGCCCCCACCCGAACGCCACCCACGATGGTCTCGTCACGCCGGGACCTCCTCAAGCAGGCGGCCGTTCTCCAGCCGCAGCACGCGCGTGGCGACGGTGTGCAGGGCGGGCCGGTGCGCCACGAGGATGGCGGTGCGGCCCTCGGCCAGGCGCAGGGTCGCCTCGACCACCGCCTTCTCGCTCTCCACATCAAGCCGGGCAGTCGGCTCGTCGAGCAGCAGTACGGGCGCGTCGCGCAGGAAGGCGCGGGCGAGCGCGATCCGCTGGCGTTCGCCGCTGGACATCCCGTGCCCGCGCTCGCCCAGCGTCAGGGACAGGTCGTGCGGCAGGGCGGCGTCCCGGGCCGCCCGCTCGATGCGCTCGATCGTCGCATCAGGCTCGCCCAGGGCGATGTTCTCGGCCAGCGTTGCGGCGAACAGGTGCGCCCGCTGCGGTACCCAGGCAAGGTGCGACCGCCAGGAGGAGGCGTCAAGGGTAGACAGATCGCACCCGTTGACCAGGATCCGGCCGCTTGCCGGCGAGACGAACCCCAACAGCAGCCCCAGCAGGGTGCTCTTCCCCGCCCCGCTGGGCCCGACGAGCGCGACCCGATCCCCCTCGTGGATCACGAGTTCCACATCGGACAGAGCGGGACCCCGGTCGTACGAAACGGTCACGCGCTCGAGCGAGATGGTGAACGGCGGCGAGACCTTCACGGACCCGCCAATGCCGGTCCGCTCGGCCGAAAGCAGGGTGAAGGCCTGATCCAGCGCGGTCAACCCCTCCATGCTGGCGTGAAAGCGCGAACCCGCCGCGCGCAAGGGCAAGAACGCCTCCGGCGTCAGCAGCAGCACCAGCATCGCGACGGGCAGGGTCATGCCGCCGGCCAGCAGCCTCAACCCGACCGGTACCGCCACCAGCGCCACCGAGATGGTCCCGACGATTTCCAGCACGAGCGCGGACAGGAACGCGATCCGCAGCGTGCGCATGGTGGCGACCCGATGCCGGTCAGCCATCTTCCGCACCGCGTCGACCTGCGCCCGCGCCCGGCCGAACGCCTTGAGCGTGGGCAGGCCGGTCACCATGTCCAGGAAGTGCCCGCCGAGCATGCTCAGCCGCCGCCATTGCTTCTCGGTCGCGGCGCGGGTCTGCCACCCGATGAGGATGCCGAAGATCGGGATGAGCGGGAGGGTCACCAGCACGATGACGGCGCTGGCGAGATCGGCGGTGGCCAGCGCGATCAGCACGCCCACGGGCACGGTCACGCTCAGCACAAGCTGCGGCAGGTACCCGCTGAAATATCCGTCCAACCCGTCGAGTCCGCGCCCGGTCAGGGTGGCCAGCTCCCCGGCACGCTGCCCGGCAAGCCATCCGGGTCCGCGCCGCCCCGCGGCCCGCACCAGATCCTTGCGCAGCCTGGCCTTGGCAGTGGCGGCCATACGCGCCGCGACCATGCCCAGGGCGCCAGTGAGCAGGGCGCGCGCGGCGAAGGCCAGGGTGAATAGGGCCAGCCCAAAGGGGTCGCCGGTGAGCGCTCGGGCGAGGCCGGTCGCCGCGGCGATGATCGACACCGCGACGAGGACCCCGAGGACGCCAAGCAGCGCCACGTCGCGCCGAAGGGCTGGGACATGTCGCAGCAATCTCGGGTCAAACGGCCGCACGCTCCCATCGTGCCCGATCGCCGTTCACGCTCCGAACAAGGGCCGCCTGAGTGTGGCCTGGCCCCTTCTTGTCACCAGCCTGCCGCGCGCCTCGACCAAAGCCCCCGGACGGATGATCTCCTCGGTGACGCGCCAGGCCAGCTCGTCGAAGGCGTTGGCGGTGCGCCTCAGCTCGTCGGCGGGGAGCAGGCCCAGCGCCGCCAGCCGGTGCAGCATCGGCGCCTCGGACTCCGCCGGCGGTCTTCGCACCCGGATCTCCTCTTCGACGACGGGTTCCGGCAAGGCCAGCTCGGCGTGGACAAGCAGCTCGCCGACGGCGATCGGGTTGCTGGGTGCCGACGACCGGGCGCCAGTGATGGGCGTCGCCGTGCACCTGCCACGACACCGCTCGCACCCGGTACCAGACACACTCCAAACCGGACAGTGGGGCGCTCAGCATCCCGTCGGGTCCGGGCCCGGCCGGGCCGGAAACGGTCACACCCCTTTGGGATGCCATACCGTCTTGGTCTCGAGGAAGGCGGTCATGCGCCCCGTCCCCGGATCGTCCGTCCACTTCGGATCGCTGGGCCGCAGCACGCGCTTCAGCGTCTCGCCGGCCTGCCTTTCCAGCGAGGTGGCCAGCTCGGCGCCGTCGACGCCCGTCAAATCGAGGCCGTTGACGTCATCGTGGGTGGCAAGCCACGGCGCCACCTCGCTCGCGTGGCCGGTCAGGATGTTCACCACCCCGCCCGGAAGGTCCGAGGTGGCCAGCACCTCCGCGAACACAATCGACTCAAGGCTGGAGGAGATCACCACGCACGTGTTCCCGGTCACGATCACCGGGGCGATCACGCTCACCAGGCCCAGAAACGATTGCGGCGCAACGATCGCCACCACGCCGGTCGGCTCCGGTGAGGAGATGTTGAAGTACGGCGCCGCGACCGGGTTGGCCGAACCCACCACCTGAGCCAGCTTGTCCGCCCACCCGGCATACCAGACAAGCCGGTCGACCGCGTCGTCGACCTGCTCCGCGGGAAACTCGCTTCGCCGCGCCTCCAGCATCTCGGCGGTCCGGTAGAGGATCTGGCCCCGGTTGTAGGCGGTGGCCCCGGACCATTTGCCGAAGGCGGCGCGGGCCGCCTTCACCGCGTCGCGGGCGTCCTTGCGCGAGGCCAAAGCCGCATTGTGCCCGTCCACCTCGAATGTCCGTCCTGACTCGCTGCGCGGGAAAGCGCCTCCGATGAAGAGTTTGTAAGTCTTGCGAACTTTAACGCGTGGCAAGGTACGCCTCCAGACCGTGGCGGCCGCCCTCGCGACCGTAGCCCGACTCCTTGTACCCGCCGAACGGCGACGTGGGATCGAACTTGTTGAACGTGTTGGCCCACACCACGCCGGCGCGTAGCTGGTCGGCGATGGCCAGGATGCGCGAGCCCTTCTCCGACCACACCCCCGCGGACAGGCCGTAGGGAGTGTTGTTGGCCTTCTCCACCGCCTCGGCCGGGGTCCGGAAGGTCAGGATCGACAGCACCGGCCCGAAGATCTCCTCGCGGGCGATGCGGTGCGCCTGCGAGACCCCGGTGAAGATGGTCGGGGCGAACCAGAAGCCGTTGCGCGGCAGCTCGCACGGCGGCGACCAGGCCTGCGCGCCCTCCCGCTCGCCCACCTGCGACAGCTCCTTGATCCGCGCGAGCTGCTCGGCCGAGTTGATCGCGCCGATGTCGGTGTTCTTGTCCAGCGGGTCACCCAGGCGCAGGGTGCTCATCCTTCTCTTCAAGCGAGTCAGCACCTCGTCATAGACCGACTCCTGCACCAGCAGCCGTGAGCCGGCACAGCACACATGCCCCTGGTTGAAGAAGATGCCGTTGACGATCCCCTCGACCGCCTGGTCGAGGGCGGCGTCATCGAAGATGATGTTCGCGGCCTTGCCGCCCAATTCCAGGGTTACCTTTTTGCGGGTACCCGCAACGGCCTTCGCGATGATCCGACCCACCTCTGTCGACCCGGTGAAGGCCACCTTGTCCACGTCCGGATGCTCGACGAGCGCGGCGCCAGTCGGCCCGGCCCCGGTCACAATGTTCACCACGCCCGCCGGCAGCTCGGCCTGCTGGCAGATCTCGGCGAACAGCAGGGCGGTCAGCGGCGTCGTCTCGGCCGGCTTGAGCACGACGGTGTTACCGCACGCCAGCGCCGGGGCGATCTTCCACGCCAGCATCAGCAGCGGGAAGTTCCACGGGATTACTTGTGCCGCAACGCCCAGAGGCTTGGGATTAGGCCCGAAACCGGCGTAGGACAGCTTGTCGGCCCACCCGGCGTAGTAGAAGAAGTGCGCGGCGACCAGCGGCACGTCGACGTCGCGTGACTCGCGGATGGGCTTGCCGTTGTCAAGGGACTCCAGCACGGCAAGCTCGCGCGAGCGTTCCTGGATGATGCGCGCGATCCGGAAGAGGTACTTGGCCCGCTCCCGGCCGCCGACCTTCGTCCACTTCGGGAACGCCGCCCGCGCCGCTTTCACCGCGTTGTCGACGTCGGCCTTGCTCGCCTCGGCGACCTCGGCGAGCACCTCCTCGGTCGCCGGATTGACAGTCTTAAATCCAGACTTGGCATCGACGAACGTGCCGTTGATGAACAGCCCGTACGACGGCTTGATGTTGACGATGGAGCGTGACTCCGGCGCTGGGGCATATTCGAAGGCCATTGTTCTCAATCCAGGGTGAAGTAGTCGGGGCCGGCGTAGTGGCCCGTCTTGAGCTTGCTGCGCTGCATCAGCAGGTCGTTGAGCAGCGTCGAGGCGCCGAAGCGGAACCAGTCGGGGTCGAGCCAGTCTTCCCCGCAGGTCTCGTTCACCGTCACCAGATACTTGATGGCGTCCTTGGAGGTCCTGATCCCGCCCGCCGGTTTCACGCCCACCTGCCGCCCGGTCTCCTGGCGGAAGTCGCGCACCGCCTCCAGCATGATCAAGGTGACGGGCAGGGTCGCGGCCGGGGCCACCTTGCCGGTCGAGGTCTTGATAAAGTCTCCGCCCGCGAGCATCGCCAGCCAGCTCGCGCGGCGCACGTTGTCGTACGTCACCAGCTCGCCGGTCTCGAGGATGACCTTGAGATGGGCGCTGCCGCACGCCTCCTTGACCGCCACGATCTCCTCGTAGACCTCCAGGTAGTTGCCGGCGAGGAAGGCTCCGCGGTTGATCACCATGTCGATCTCGTCGGCCCCGGCGGCCACCGCGGCGCTGGTGTCGTAGAGCTTGACGGCCATCGGCGCCTGCCCGCTGGGAAACGCCGTCGCCACGCTCGCCACGTGGATGCCCGAACCCCTCACCGCCTCAGCGGCGGTGGGGACCATCGATGGGTACACGCAGACCGCCGCCACCCTGGGACAGCTGGGATCGCTCGGGTCGGGCTGGCGCGCCTTGGCGCACAACGCTTTTACCTTGCCCGGCGTGTCGGCGCCCTCGAGCGTCGTCAGGTCGACCATGCGGATCGCCAGGTCGATCGCCCACGCCTTGGCCGTGGTCTTGATGGACCTGGTCCCCAGCACGGCGGCGCGCGCCTCGGCCCCGACCTGATCCACCCCTGGCAGCCCATGGAGGAATCGCTTCAGCTCCTCATTCGAGCCTGCGACGTCTAGAGAGGTTTTCGCCTTCACACTCAAATCTTAGAACCGCGGCATCCCGCCAAATTGACGATCACCAGCATCGCCGAGGCCCGGGACGATGAACATCTTCTCGTTGAGACCATGGTCGATGGCCGCGGTCACGATGCGCATCGGCAGACCCGAGGCCTCCAGCCGCGGGATCGCCTCTGGCGCCAGCAGAGCGCACAGCACCGTGATGTCGGTGCAGCCCCGGTCCGCGAGCAGCCGGCAACAGTGCTCAAGCGACCCACCCGTCGCCACCATCGGGTCCAGCACCAGCACCGGGATGTCGTCCAGCTGGAGCGGCAGCGACTCCATGTAAGCCCTGGGCTCGAACGTGTGCTCGTCGCGCGCCAGCCCGACAAACCCCATCGAGCTTTCGGGCAGCAGTGCGAGCGCCGCGTCGGCCATCCCCAGCCCGGCTCGCAGCACCGGCACGATCAGCGGCGGGTTGGCGAGCTTGGCGCCCCGCGCCTGCGCGACCGGGGTCTGCACCGCAAACGTCTCGGCCGCGAACGACCGGGCGGCCTCATAAGTGAGCATCGTTGTCAGCTCGTGCAGCGACGCCCGGAACGTCGCCGCGTCCGTGCGCACGTCGCGCATGGCGGTCAGCCTGGTCTGGGCGAGGGGATGATCCACGACGAGTACGTCCATATTCGTAAGACTAACCGCCTACGGCGGGCCGTCCTGCGTCCGCCCGCCTGCGGCCTGCGGCATAAAGCCTCCGCGCCTACGGCGGGCCGTCCTGCGTCCGCCCGCCTGCGGCCTGCGGCATAAAGCCTCCGCGCCTACGGCGGGCCGTCCTGCGTCCGCCCGCCTGCGGCCTGCGGCATAAAGCCTCCGCACCTACGGCGGGCCGTCCTGCGTCCGCCCGCCTGCGGCCTGCGGCATAAAGCCTCCGCCCCCATGATCAACGTTGAGAAACTCAGCGGGCCGGGCAAAACTGTAGATAGCGTCGTTGATGTGGCGCTCCGGACATTCACCTCCATCGGTCACCAGAAGATCACCCTGAACGGGTCATCCGATCGGCCGTCCGGAACGCGCCTGCGCACCGACCTGATGGTCGCGGTCATCTATCTCGCGATAGGGTTGTTCGTCAGCGCAAGGCTTTGGCGTGACCTGGCCCACCGCCGCGTCGAGATCCATTCCGATCATGCTCAGTTCCTGTGGTTCCTGCGCCACGCGGTGCGGATCGTGACCGAGGGGGTCGACCCCTTCGCCACCACCATGCTCAACGCGCCCGAGGGCGTGAACCTCATGGCCAATACCTCGGCGCTCGGGCTCACCCTGCCGATGGTGCCGGTCACGATGCTGTTCGGCCCGCGGGTCTCCTTCGCCGTCCTGCTGGTCCTCGGCCTGAGCGCCACCGCGTTCGGCTGGTACTTCGTGTTCAGCCGCCACCTGGTCTCGTCAAGGCTCGCAGCGGCGCTGGGCGGCGGCTTCTGCGGCTTCGCACCAGGGATGATCAGCCAAGCCAACGGCCACGTCAACTGGACGGCCCAATTCCTCGTCCCCTTCATCGTGCTGGCGGCGCTGCGCCTGCATCGGGCCCGCGACGGCATCCTGCTGGGCATCCTCATCAGCTATCAGGCCTTCATCAACGAGGAAGTGCTTCTCTACACCGCCCTTGGTGTCGGCACATTCCTTGGTACCTACAGCTTGCTCACCAGGACCAGAAAGCCGATCCTCCCCGGGCTCCTTGTCGCCGCCGGGATTTCGTTTGTGCTCCTCGCCTACCCGCTCTATCGCCAGTTCTTCGGCGGGTACACCTACCACGGCCTGCCCGCCTCGGTCGCACACTACCGCGCGGACCTGGCCTCGTTCCCCGCCTTCTCGCGCCTGTCCTTCGCTGGACTGTCCACAAGCGACAAGCTCGCCTGGAACATCAGCGAGGAGAACACCTTCTTCGGCTGGCCCCTGCTGCTCCTAGCTGCCGCCGTCACGATCTGGCTCTGGCAACGCCCGCTGGTCAAGACGCTCGCCATCACCGGCGGCGTCTTCTTCGTGCTGAGCCTGGGCGAGAACCTGATGGTGGGCCGGCGCGGCACCGGGATCCCCCTGCCCTGGCTGGTGCTGGGCAAGCTGCCGTTGCTCAACCACGTGATCACCGTACGGTTCGCGCTCGTGCTCGTGCCCCTCGTCGGTGCGCTGCTGGCCCTGACCGTCCCGCTCATCAAGGAGATTCCCGAGGTTCGGCTGCGCCGCCTCGCGGTCCTGGGGCTCGTCGCCGCGCTCCTGCCCACTCTCCCGGTGCCGATCCCGGTGCGCGCCCGCCCGCCCGTGCCCGACTTCATCACTACCGGCGAGTGGCGAAACTGGGTGCCGCCCGGCAGGTCCCTCGTCACCATCCCTGTCACCTCGGAGGAGTTCCCCGCCGCCATGGAGTGGCAGCGCTCAAGCTCCGACTTCAAGATCGCCGGCGGCTACTTCCTCGGCCCCGACCACACCGGCCATGCCCGCTTCGGCGCGCAGCCGCGCCCGACCGCCGCCGTCATGCGGGAGGTCTACAAGACCGGGCGCGTGCCCGTCGTCACCAACACCTTGCGCCGGCAGTTCCGCGAGGACGCGGCCTACTGGAACGCCTCGGCCTTCGTGCTGCCCGACACCCAGTTCGTCAACTCGGTGCCGCTGCGCTGGCTGATGAACGCCCTCGCCGGCCAGCCCCACGACGTCGCCGACGTCACGCTCTGGACCGCCCCGCCGGGCTAGGGATGGATCGACCAGATCCCAAGCGCCGCAGCCGTTTCCGTTCGCAGCGCCACGAGGGTGGCGCCGGCCCGCTCGCGCGCCGAATCGAGATCCCCATCCCCGACCGGCTCGATAACCTCAAGGTACGCCTTGAGTTTCGGCTCGGTCCCGCTTGGACGCACCACCACCCGCGCTGAGCCGGTCCGCAGGATCACCACATCGGCCTCGGGCAGCATATCCTCCGCCTGGGTGACCGGCTCGTCGAGCAGGGAGGTGGGCATCTTCGCGCGCAGGCGCGCCATCGCCGCCCCGATCTCGCTCAGGTCGTCGACCCGCACCGACAGCTGATCCGTCACATACAGTCCATATTGGAGTGCCAACTCGTCCAGCCTGTCCTGCAACGAGCGCAGCTCCGCCTTGAGCCCGGCGGCGAGCTCCGCCACCGTCAGGGCCGCGGTGATCCCGTCCTTGTCGCGCACCATATCCGGCGCCACGCAGTAGCCCAGCGCCTCCTCATAGCCGTAGGCCAGTTCCGGCGCCGCACGCACGATCCACTTGAACCCGGTGAGCGTCTCGGCGTAGCCCAGGCCATGCG
>Ga0209382_10004831_pt1 | contig 17786 bp, 17 predicted proteins | sample SoiMetdeltSBSDD5_FD_187599 | JGI IMG/M metagenome (GOLD analysis project Ga0209382, IMG submission 187599) | Bulk soil microbial communities from a Populus tree surrounding site in Tennessee, USA - Soil MetaG P. deltoides SBSDD5 (SPAdes) (version 2) | ecosystem: Environmental > Terrestrial >...
CGTCTTTCCGGAGGTGGAGATCTGGCAGACCCACGATCGCGATCTGCTCCTCGTCGGCTCGAAGGCGCCGGTGGTCCATGACCTCGAGGGCCTGGCCCGGCGCATCGGGCAGGAGCCCTATGCCACGGCCCTGCGCGTGGCCTGGCGCGCCACGGACGTCCACGAGGTGCTCGGCCGCTTCGTGGGCGGCCCCGCCGTCGCGCGCGATCTCCGGCAGCGCGGAGCCGCCCTGAACACGGACGACCTCAACCTCGTCGAGTTCAGCTTCGCGCGCACGGTGAGCAAGGGGCCGTTCGACATCGAGCAGCTGCGCGCCTACGCCGACCGGCTGGGGGCCAGCCGCCTCTCGATGGACGGCGTCGACTGGGAGCGCGTCCGGCGTCATCGCGTGGACGCGTACACGATCATCCACGTGGAGGCTCCCCTGCCCCCAGGACTGCCGGCCGCCGATCAGACGGCGGCGGAGGCGCAGCGACTCCAGGCCCGGGGAGACCTCTTGGGCGCGCTTCGGTCGTTCCAGACCCTGGGCCGCGCTCCGCGCGGACTCATCGAGAGCGCGCTCCTCGCCGAAGGCCTGGCCGAGGCCGGCGACATCCAGGCCAGCGGCCCCATCGCGGAGCTGGCGCGGCTGCAGCCCGCGGAAGCGGACGCCGCGGCCGCGCGGCTCGCCCTGCGCCGGGGGCGGCCGGACGTGGCAGCGGCCGCCCTGGTGTCCGCGTTCTCGCGCTATCGCACCGATCCCTGGCCGGATTCCGCGGCCATGGACCGGGCGCTCGACCTGGCTCTGGAGGTCGTCAGCGAGCGCACCGACACCGCGCTCCCGCTCTTCGAGACCCTGCGCGACCCCTTCGCGGTGCGAGCCCTCGACGAGGCGCGGGTCCATACCCGACTCCGCATCGCCGCGCGGGGCGGCCTGGCCGGCCGATGCGTCGATGCCCTTGCTCCGCTCGAGCCGCACATACCCTGGCGCGCGGACGTCCTCAAGTACCGCGCCGAGTGCTATCGCTCCCGGAATGACCCCCGCGCCGGTGCGGCCGGCGCGGATCTGGCGCGCTTCCTTCGCGACGCCACCGCGGCGGAGGCACCGAAGTAGGCCGATTGAAAGGTCAAGAAGCATTCTCAACCTGAAGTGGTAGAGGAGAAGCGGAGGGGCCCATGGCCGAGACGTTCGACGTCGTCGTCATAGGCACAGGCTCGGCCGCCTCCACGGCGGCCGGAGAGTGCCGAAAGGCGGGCTGGCGGGTCGCGGTGATCGACTCACGACCGTTCGGCGGGACGTGCGCCGTGCGGGGATGCGATCCGAAGAAGGTCCTCGTCGGGGCGGCGGAGGCACGGGAGCGCCTCGAAGACATGAAGGGACGCGGGCTGCACGCCGGCGGCGCGCGGATCGACTGGCCCGAGCTCATGCGGTTCAAGCGGACGTTCACCCTCCCCGTCCCCAAGGCGCGGGAAGACGAGTTCGTCAAGGCGGGGATCGCCGCGTATCACGGCCGTGCCCGGTTCAAGTCGCGTACGACGGTAGGCGTGGGCGAGGTCGTCCTCGAAGGGCGCTACATCGTGATCGCGTCCGGGGCGCGGCCAGCCGACCTCCACATTCCTGGCGCGGAACACGTCCTCACGAGCGAGCAATTCCTCGAGCTCGACGACCTGCCGCCGACCGTCGCGTTCCTCGGGGGTGGTTACATCTCCTTCGAGTTCGCTCACGTCGTCGCCCGTGCGGGCGCGAAGGCCACGATCCTCCACCGCGGGGCGCGGCCCCTCGGCCGGTTCGACCCGGATCTGGTCGAGCTTCTCCTCGAGCGGACGCGAGAGGCCGGGATCACCGTGCACCTGCGGACCGAGGCCAAGTCGATTCATGAGGACGGCCGACGGCTCGTCGTCCGTGCGGCAGGTGAGGCATCCGCCATTCAAGCGGACCTGGTCGTTCATGGCGCGGGGCGTGTCCCTGAGATCGACGATCTGGACTTGGCAGTGGCCGGGGTCGAATCTGGACCTCGCGGCGTCAAGGTGAACGAGTTCCTCCAGAGCGTCTCGAACCCGAACGTCTACGCGGCGGGAGACGCCGCGGACAGTGGCCCGCCATTGACACCGGTCGCGGGAATGGAAGGCGAGATCGTTGCGAGGAACCTCCTCGGGGGAAATCGGCACCGTCCGGACTACTCCGGTGTGGCGAGCGTCGTCTTCAGCGTGCCGCCGCTGGCCGCGGTGGGCCTAGGAGAGGAGGAGGCGCGCGCGGCCGGCTTGAGTATCCGTGTCGTCCATCAAGACACCTCGCGCTGGTATTCCTCGCGGCGCATCGGCGAGACCTGCTCCGGCTTCAAGACGATCGTGGAAGAGCCTTCGGGCGTGCTTCTCGGCGCCCATGTCCTTGGCCATCACGCGGAGGAGCTCGTGAACCTGTTCGCTCTGGCGATCCGAAAGAGGCTGACGGCGGCGGACCTCAAGGCCGTGCCCTACGCGTACCCGACGGTGGGTTCGAACGTCCGATACATGGTCTGATCGAGACGACTCCGAATCGCAGCCGGTGGGAGCCCGAGGCCGTTCAGGGCACTCGGCTCCGCCGACGATGTCTCTCAGCCCAGGGTTCCTATCGCCAGGACGAGTGGCCGGGAGTAGCTGACCCTGTCGCCGAATCTCCGGGCGAACTCGTCCCTTGCCGTCCCAAGGAAGCGTCGCCACTCGGCATCGCCCAGGGCGTGGCGGCCGAACCGTCCACCCGCGCCCAATTCGCGATCGGCAAGATACTCGTCGACCGAACAGTCATGGGCGAGCTCGGCCGACACGGCCCGAGCCGTGGTGAAGCCCGCCTCGAGGAGCGCCGTGCGGACGTTCTCGGGAGACGAGAAGTAGCCCTCCGATGGGACCACGGTATCGGCGGTGCGCTGGGCGGTGTCCGCGCCGACGGCCGCCTCCAGGAGCTGCTTCCATGCCGCGGCACAGGGATCGGTGGACGGCCCCCAGCTCGACGCCGCGAAGGCACCCGGCCTGGCAAGAATGCGAACGACTTCCGTGAGACCGCGATGGTAGTCCGCGAGGTGAGAGAGGACGCAATTCGCGGTCGCCAGATCGAAGCTGGCGTCACGAAAGGGAAGGCGAACGACATCGGCAACGACAAGGCGAAGGTCGGGCAGCCGATGCCTTGCCTTGCTCAACATGGCGAGGGACAGGTCGCACCCGACGATCGTGCGCGGGCTCCGTGCCTTGCCGCCGAGTGCCGAGGCGACCGCGCCGATCCCGGTGCCGAGGTCCAGTAGCCGCGAACCGCCGACCGGCGGCGCCACCGCCAGGAGCTGGCGCGCGACCGCCTCGAAACGAGCAGCCCAGATCCGCTCGTATGCATCCGCAATCGTGTCGTAGGAGCGCCAGTCGGCCATGGCCGCGAAGGTCAGACGGCGGTCGGGAGCGCGACATTCCGGCTGGGAGCCGCCGTGCCCCACCAGCAGTACGTCCACGCTCTCGGGAACCTGGCGAGATAACCCTTCTCGACCTGTTGTATCCGGAAGCCACTCTGCTCGAGGAGGGACGGGACGTCCCGCGTGACGTGACAGCCTTCGAAAAGCCACCGTGTCAGCGGCTCCGAACGCTCCTGCCACCGCCGTACTCGAGGCTCCGGAGAGAGGCCGTGCTCGAAGAAGATCAGCTTGCCCTCCGGCTTGAGCACTCGTTCTACGCCGCGCAGCGCCTCCCGGACCCCGGGAATGGTGCAGAGCGTGAACGTGCTGAGGACGGTATCCACCGAATCGTCATCCAACGGGATGCGTTCGCCCGGAAGGGCGAGGAATTCAATGTCGAGATCCGTGCGGCGGCGCCGCCGCTCGGCCAATCGCACCATCTGCGGATTGGGTTCGAGCGCATAGATCTTGCGGACCTTCGCCGGATCGTAGTGGGCGAAGTTGACGCCGGGGCCCACGCCGATCTCCAGCACCTTGCCTACCGCATCGCGCACGATCCGCTGTCGAACCGCGCGGATGGGCGGGGGATCGCCGAACGCCTCGACGATCCGGGGGTAGACGCGATCACGGTAGAAGGGCATGACTTGAACCCCCGCATTCTCTCCCCGCCCATGACCCGCCTCGGGGAACGGTAGGACGAAGCTTGACACTAATACAAAAGTGATCCATTGATTACTTGATTATGAATCGAGACCGGAAATTCAAGGAGCGGCTCTACGCCCAGTTCGCGCGGCTCGGCAAGGCGCTCAGCAGTCCCAGCCGGCTGGAGATCCTGGAGCTCCTCGCCCAGGGCGAACGGACGGTCGACTCGCTCGCCCAGGAGACCGCGCTGTCTCTCGCCAACGTGTCGCAGCACCTGAAGGCGCTGCGCGCGGCCTGCCTGGTCGAGAGCCGGAAGCAGGGGCTCTTCGTCTGGTATCGCCTCGCCGACCCGATCGTGTTCGAGCTGTCGCGCACCCTCCGTACCGTCGCCGAGAGCCGGCTCGCGGAGTTGGAGCGGATCGTGAGCCAGCAGTTCGTCGACCGTTCCGAGGCCGAGGCGGTCTCGATCAAGGAGCTGTTGCGCCGCGGGCGCTCTGGCGACGTCGTCGTCCTCGATACGCGACCGGCGGGGGAGTACGCGGCCGGCCACATCCCGGGAGCGCTCTCGGTGCCGGTCGACGATCTCGAGAAGCGCCTCAAGGAGCTCCCCCGGAGGAAGTCCTACGTCGCCTACTGCCGGGGTCCCTACTGCATCTACGCGGATCGTGCCGTCGAGATCCTCAAGGCCAGCGGCCGCCGCGCGCAGCGGCTCCGCGAAGGCTTCCCGGATTGGCGGGCGGCCGGCCTGCCCGTGGAGAGGCAGACGGACGCGGGCGCGTGAGCAACCCCATCGAGCCTGAACCCACCACGACCGTCCGGCTCGGCCTCCGCGCCAACCTCGCCCAGTTCTCGCTCCTCGTGCTGGTCAATGCCTTCGTGGGGGCGATGGTGGGTATGGAGCGCAGCATCCTGTCTCCGCTCGCGGAGAGCGAGTTTCACCTTGCCGCGCGGACCGCCATCCTGTCCTTCATCGTCGTCTTCGGCGTCACGAAGGCGCTCACGAACTACCTGGCCGGACGGCTGTCCGATCGCTTCGGGCGCAAGAGCGTCCTGGTCGGCGGTTGGCTGGTGGCCATGCCGGTTCCCTTTCTCCTGATGTGGGCGCCGAGCTGGGCCTGGATCCTTTTCGCCAACGCGCTCCTCGGCGTGAGCCAGGGCCTCACCTGGTCGACGACCGTCATCATGAAGGTGGACCTGGCGGGGCCGAAGAGGCGCGGCCTCGCCATGGGTCTGAATGAGTTCGCGGGCTACCTTGCCCTCGCGGGCGCCGCGCTCCTCACGGGGGCTCTCGCCGCCCGGTACGGATTCCGGCCGGAATCGTTCTATCCAGGAGTCGTGTTCGTCGCGGCCGGGCTCTTCCTCTCCGCAGTCGTCGTCCGCGAAACGGCCGGGCATGCCGCGCACGACTCCAAGCTGCACGGCGGGTTCACCGAGACGCCGACACCGAAGGAAGTCTTCTGGCGGACCAGCCTTTTCGATCGGAACCTCTCGAGCATCAGCCAGGCCGGCCTCGTGAACAACCTCAACGACGGGATGGCGTGGGGACTCTTTCCCTTGATCTTCGCCGCGGCCCACATGACCCTCGGGGAAGTGGGCCAGCTCGCCGCCCTCTATCCGGCAATCTGGGCGGTGGGGCAGCTCTTCACGGGCGCGCTTTCGGATCGTATCGGACGGAAATGGCTGATCGCCGGTGGAATGTGGGTTCAGGCCGCAAGCATCGCCGTCGTGGCGCTCTCCTCGAGCTTTTCGGGATTCGCGATGGGGGCCGTGTTTCTGGGCGTCGGCACGGCAATGGTCTATCCCACGCTCCTGGCCGCGATCGGCGACGTGGCGCAGGCGTCGTGGCGAGGCTCGGCCATTGGCGTCTATCGGCTCTGGCGCGACCTCGGCTACGCGGTCGGCGCGCTTCTCGCGGGCGTGAGCGCCGATGTGCTCGGCCTTCCCGCGGCGATGTGGCTCGTGGCCGCGCTGACCTTCGCGTCGGGCCTGGTCACGGCGTTCCGCATGAGTGAGACGGCCTCACCGACGGATAATGCAGGACGTGAACCGCCAACCCAACAGCCGCGACTGCTTCGTGTGTGGGCTGGAAAGCCCGGTGGGCCTCAAGCTCACCTTCGATGACGACGGCGTCGGCGAAGTCCGCTGCGAGTACGTCATCCGGCCGCAGTTCCAGGGATATCCCGGCATCGCCCACGGCGGCATCGTGGCCGCGATCCTCGACGAGGTCGTGGGACGCGTGGCCCTGATCGGCGACCCCAACCATTTCATGATGACCGTTCGCATGGAGATCACGTACCGCCAACCGGTACCGGTGGAGACGCCGCTCACGATCACGGGCCGGCCGGTGAGGATGGGTGGCCGGCTGGCGCGGGCCGTCGGCGAGGTCCGCTTGCCGGACGGGTCCGTTGCCGTCGAGGCGGAGCTGACGCTCGTCGACGTGCCCGAACGCATGCGCGCCGACGGGGCCCTCGATGCGCTCGGCTGGAAGGTCTATCCCTAGGGGGACCCAGCGTGGACCCAAGTTGATGGGATGGCGCCCCTGACTATTGAAGAGTGGTGGGCGCTGTAGGATTCGAACCTACGACTTCCACCGTGTGAAGGTGGCACTCTACCGCTGAGTTAAGCGCCCAAAGACGAGGCGATCAGTCTAGCTGCCGGCCCCGGCCAGGGTCAAGACCGGACGCACTACCAGGGCGACGGCGAAGGCTGCGGGTACGAGGGGATCGTGCTCTGGTAGCTGTGGATCGAGCAGTACTCGCGGGGCTCCGTGCCCGCGACGAAGGCCTCGGAGATCACCTGCGGGCAGTTGGGCGTGGCGAGCAGGCCCGTTTGCTTGTCGATGTCCACGAAGACGACGTTGGACGGCGGCGGCTGGAACTTCTCGCCGTGCGTTCCCGCCTGGGCCGCCTTCATGAAGTCGACCCACAGGGGGAGGGCCGCCCGCGCGCCGCTCAGGCCAGTGGGCGTGTTGTCGTCGAACCCGATCCAGATCACGCAGAGGAGGTCGGGGGTGAACCCCGCGAACCAGGCGTCGCGCAGGTCGTTGGTGGTGCCCGTCTTGCCCGCGGCGTCGGACATGAAGCCCATGGAGCGCGCGGCGGCGGCGGTGCCGTTGTTCATCACGCTGCGCATCATGTTGACGACGAGAAAGGTCGACTCCGGCCGCGCCACCCGCGGCGGGCTCGGGTAGTGCTGCTCGATCGCCGTCCCCTTCTCGTCCAGGACCTTGAGCACGGTGACGGGAGCGACCTTCAGTCCCATGTTGGCCAGGATGTTGTACGCGGAGGCCATCTCCAGCGGGGTGGCCTCGAACGAGCCCAGCGCGACCGCGGGATAGGGCTGCACGCGGTCGGCCATGCCGAACCGGCGATTCCACAGGTCCGCGATGCGTTCGAAGCCGACCATCTCCGCGACCTTGACCGTCGCGTTGTTGAGGCTGTGCGCGAGAGCGGTCCGCAGGGTCACGTAGCCCTTGTAGTCGTTCTCGTAGTTCTGCGGCGCGTACTCCTGCCGGCCGAAGAGGAACACGGTGGGCGCATCCTCGACCACCGTGGCCGGAGTGATGGGCGGCAGCGCGGGATCGTCGAAGGTCGCCTCGAATGCGGCCAGGTAGACGAACGGCTTGAAGGTGCTGCCCGGCTGGCGCTTGGCGGTGGTGGCGCGGTTGTACTGGCTCTCCGTGTAATCGCGCCCGCCCACGAGGGCCACGATCGCGCCCGTGGAGGGCTCGAGGGCGATGAGCGCGCCCTGGACGGGCGGGTGCGCCTTGCGCCGGACCATCTTGTCGACCCTGGCCAGCCCTTCCCGCAGCACCGTCTGGGCCTGCGACTGCAGGGAGAGATCGAGCGAGGTGTAGACGGCCAGGTTCTGGGTGGCGAGGTCCTTCGCGTCGTAGCGCTCCGAGAGCTGCTGCTTGACGAGGTCCACGAAGTACGGGGCATCCGAGCTGTCCAGGGATGCGCTCTCCACGCGCACGGGCTGCGCGATCGTCGCCTCCGCCGTGGCCGCGTCCACGAAGCCCGCCTCCTGCATGGCGCGCAGCACCTGGTTGCGGCGCTCCGTCGCGCGCTTGGCATGGCGGTACGGGTTGTAGGGATTCGGCGACTGGATCATCCCGGCCAGCAGCGCAGACTCCGCGAGGGTGAGGTTCCCCACGTCCTTGTGGAAATACATCCGCGACGCTTCGCCGATCCCGCTGATGCTGAACGAGCCGACCTGGCCCAGGTAGACCTCGTTGAGGTAGAGCTCGAGGATGTCCTTCTTGTTGGCGCGCCGCTCGAGCACGAAGGCGAGCAGCGCCTCCTGCGCTTTGCGCCGGAAGCTCTTCTCGGGGGTGAGGAAGAAGTTCTTCACGAGCTGCTGGGTGATGGTGCTGCCGCCCTGGATGTACGACTCCGCCTTGATGTTCCGCACGGCGGCGCCGACGATGCGGAAGGGATCGAGGCCGGGATGGGTGAAGAAGCGGCGGTCCTCGATGGCGAGGACGGCCTTGATGAGGTGGTCGGGGTACTCCTCGTAGTGGACGGTGCGCTTCTTCTCACGGGCCTCGTCGAAGAGGTACGTGATCAGCTCGGGCTCGAGGGTGAGCGTCGCGTAGCTGCGCTTGGTCTGCAGGCCGCGCATCTCCTTCACCCGCTCCTTGTCGAACTCGACGAGGAGGGCCTCGCCCGGACCGCCGCGCGGGGTGAACGTCACCGTGCGGGCGCCCACCGCGAACTCGCCGGCCGCGGCCGGGATGTCGTCCTTCTCCTCGTACTTGAGGCCGTTGAGGATGTTGACGAACCCGCGCACGGTCATGGGCATGCCCAGGCGCAGCACGAGCGGCTTGGCATAGAGCCGCGCCGGGACCTGCCAGCGCTCGCCCTGCAGGCGGCGGTCCACCATCACGTTGAACTTCAGGTAGTAATAGATGAGGACCGAGCACCCGATCACGACGGGCAGCGTGACCGCCGTCAGCAGGATGAGGACCAGCCGCAGGCGTTGGGGGGAATAGGTGTTGCCGCGCGACCCCGTCGGGGCGACCCGGCGGGCGGGATGGGCCACGAACGATTATAGCGGGGGGACCCCGGCGCGCCGGTAGAGCGGCGTACCGTTTGGCTTCCGGTGGGCCCTTAGCGCCGCTTCGCGCGCGCCGAGCGCGGCCTCTTCTTCGCGGGCGCGCGCCGCGCCGGCTTCACCGCCGCCGACTTCTTGATGATCGGGACCGCGCGATCCGCGTCGGCCTCGCTCCCGAACCCGAATACCGCCGCGTACCGGCGTCCGGACACGAGCGCCATCAGGAAGTGCAGGTTGATCCCGGCCTGTCCGAGGGAATTCGAAAGCGTCCGGCCCAGGCCCGGCCGATCGTCGCCTTCGACGAGGAGGGCCCCGATCGAGGCGGGAGCGAGGCCGGCGCCCTGCGCGGCCGCCGTCGCCTTGCGGCCCGTCACCGGCGCGAGCTCGACCGCGGCCTTGCCCGCCGGCTCGGGATAGCGATATCCCATCACGACGCGGAGGCTGGTGCCGGCGTCGGCGAGGGGGGCGAGGACCTGCGCCAGCGAGCCCGGCCGGTCGTCGATCTCCCGGCGCCAGAGCGTGATCTTCTTGACCGAAATTGCCATGGACGCGCTCCTCCTGTCGGCTTTGTACGCCGCGCGGCTCCCGGGGTCAATGGGCACCGCGCCGGTCGCGCGGATACCATTGCCCGATGCGCGTCCGACTGAACTCGATCCTCGCCGCCGCTTCCGCGGCTGCTCTCGTCCTCCGTGGTGCGGCCGCGTCCGCGCAGACCCGGCCGCTGCAGACCGAGGAGGCCACCACCGCGCCGCGCGGCACCACCGTGCTCGAGCTGGGGGCGGAAGCCATGCGCGACGAGCCCAACTTCGTCACCGGCCGCCTCCGCGACCGCTGGGCCGGCCCCATCCTCCGCCTCGTGCATTCGCCCGCGGACAACGTCGAGATCGACGTCGAGTGGACGGCGCGCGTGGGCCAGCGCAATGATCCGGACTTCGGCAGCGTCTCCGACTGGGGTGACGTGGGTTTGCGCGCGAAGTGGCGCCTGGCCGACGAAGGAAGCGCCCACCCCGCGATCGCCGCGCGCTTCGGGGTCCTGCTGCCGGAGACGAGCTTCGGCAACGGCCTCGGCCCCAACGCCCTGCGCATGTCGGCGCAGCTTCTCGCCACCAAGACCATCGGGGCCCTCACGCTGCACGGCAACGCCGGCCTCGCCCTGCACGACGAGGTCTACCGGCCGCACGAGCAGCGGGACTTCCTGGCCTTCGGCCTGGCGGCGGAGGTTCGTCTCCGCCCTCACCTCGCCGTGGTCGGCGAGTGGGCGGGGCTGGCCGGCAGCGGGATGCCGGGCGCGGACGCGCACGGCGAGCTGCGGGCGGGGGTGCGCCTGGGCGGGGAAGACTGGCGCGCGGACGGCGCCGTCCGTCGGGGCCTGCTCGCGGCGGACGGGACCTGGGGACTGACCGCGGGACTGACCCGGCGCTTTCGCTAGGGACGCACCGAATCCAGCGACCGTCGCACCGCGTCCCACTCCAGCGTGAGCTGGCGGATGAGAGCGCCGATCTGCGGGCACGAGGGACGGCCGTATTCGAGGTGGTTCGCCAGGGCGGCCATGCGCATCGCTCCCACCGTGCCGCAGCTGCCGCGGATGCTGTGGGCCGCGAACACGATCGCGTCCGCGTCGCCGGTCCGGGCCGCATCCTGGAGCGCGGCCAGTCGCCGCGTCACTCCGCTCTCGAACTCCACGACGAGCTCGGCCAGGAAGCCGGGCGCGTCCGCCTCGAGCGCCACGAGCTTTCCGAAGACCGTTGCGTCCAGCACATCGATCGGCAAGGACCCGGGCGCGATGCCCGAGGTTTCGGGCGCCGCACCCGATCGACGGCGCGGGGTCTTGAGCGCCCTCGCCCCGTAAACCTCACCGAACGTGGGGGTTGCGACTTGACTGGCCATCATCTCGGTCTTCATACGCCGAGGATGTAGAGCAAGCGCCGCGCCAGGACGGGCGGCGGACTAAGCGGGCAGGAGCTTCTGGATCTCGGCCAGGACGGTTTCGGGGGCGGCGGGCTTGCGAAGGTGGCCGACGGTGGCGGTGGCCGGGATCTTCTGGGCCACGTCCTCCGGGGGCAGCGACGTGTACACGAGGATGGGGATGTGCGACGTCGTGCTCATCATCTGCAGCCGCTTGAACGCCTCGAAGCCCCCGCCTCCCGGCATCGTGATGTCGAGGACGATCAGGTCCGGCCGCACCTGGCGGACCATCATCTGGGCCTGAACCGAATCGAAGGCGGAGTGGATCTTGTACCCGTGCTTCTCGAGGCTGGCGCGCAGGACGGTGTGGATCATCCGGTCGTCGTCGACGACGAGGAGACGGCGTTCAGCCATGCGTCCTTATAGCACGGCCACGCGTGCTCACCCGACGATCTCGAGGCGCACGCGGCCGGTCCCCGGCCCGATGAGGCCGATCTGGCGGGCGGCGGCGCGCGAGAGGTCGATCACGCGGCCCTTGTGGTTGGGGAAGCGGTCGTTGATGCGGACGACCACGCTCCGCCCCGTGCCCAGGTAGGTGACCCGCACCCGCGTCCCGAACTGCCAGCTCGCGTGCGCGGCCGTCAGGTCGTCCTGGTCGAACCGCTCGCCGCTCGACGTGCGCTTGCCGTCGTAACCCGGACCGTACCAGGAGGCGATGCCGACCTCGACCCGGCCGATGGATGGAGCCTGGGCGGGCGGGAACCGGTAGTGATGCGCGCAGGCGGCCAGGGGCAGCGAGGCGCCGAGGGCCACCGCCCACGTGACGATCGACAGGCGTCTCACGAGATCGTGTGGACGCGGAGCATGTTGGTGGCGCCGGCGGTGTGGCTCTGGCCGGCGAGCATCAGCACGGTGTCGCCCTTCGCGATCAGGCCCTGCGCCTTGAGCAGCATCTCGCCCTTCACGATCATCTCGTCCGTCGTCTCCGCGAACTCAGACTTTACGGGCAGGACCCCCCACCACAGGCCCAGTCGCCGGTAGGTGTCGGGGTTGTAGGTGATGGCGGCGATGGGGGCCCGCGGGCGATAGGTGGAGAGGAGGTGCGCGGTGGTGCCCGATTCCGTGAAGGCGATGATCAGCTTGCAGCGCAGCTCCTCCGCCACCGTGCTGGCCACCCGCGCGAGGGCGTTGGCCACCACGGAGGCGCTGCGGATGCTGACGCGGGCGGGGGAGCGGAAGGCCCCGTAGTGCTCCTCGGTGTAACAGGCGATGCGGGCCATGGTGGCCACGGCCTCGACCGGATACTTCCCGGAGGCCGTCTCCGCGGACAGCATGATCCCGTCCGTGCCGTCGAGGATGGCGTTGGCGACGTCGGAGGCTTCCGCGCGCGTGGGCCGCGAGTTCTCGACCATGCTCTCCAGCATCTGGGTGGCGGTGATGACCACCTTGCCCGCCTCGTTCGCCATCTCGATGATCCGCTTCTGCAGGGTGGGGACCTCTTCCGTCGAGAGCTCGACCCCGAGGTCGCCCCGCGCCACCATCACCCCGTCCGTCACCTCGAGGATGGCGGCCAGGTCGTCGATGGCCTCGCGCTTCTCGATCTTCGCGATCACGGGACAGGTCCCGCCCAGCGACTTGATGAGCCCCTTGCATTCGGTCACGTCCGCGGCCTGGCGGACGAACGACAGCGCGACGTAGTCCACGCCGTTCTTCACGCCGAAGGCCAGGTCGCGGCGGTCCTTCTCCGTGAGGGCAGGCGTGGAGAGCTTCACCCCGGGGAGGTTCATCCCCTTCTTGGACTTGAGCCATCCCCCGTCCACCACCTCGCACTCCACATCGCGCAGCGACGCCCGCACCACGCGCAGCTCGATGTTGCCGTCGTCGAGGAGGATGCGGTCGCCGGGCGAGACGTCCTTGGGCAGCGGCTGGTAGGTCGTGGAGATCAGCTTGGCCGTGCCCTCGACCGTTTCGTCGATCGTGATGGTTACCCGCTCGCCCGGGCGCAGCTCCACCGGCTGGTCGCCCTGGAGGCGGCCGGTGCGGATCTTGGGGCCGGAGAGGTCCTGGAGCAGCGCGATGGGCCGGCCCAGGTGGGCCGCGATCTCGCGCGCGGCCTGCATCACCTGCAGGTGCTGCTCGTGCTCGCCGTGCGAGAAGTTGAGGCGCACCACGTCCACGCCGGCCTGGGCGAGGCTCTCGAGCACCTTGCGCTCGCGGGAGGCCGGACCGATGGTCGCCACGATCTTCGTCCGGCGCATGCGCGGGGAAGTATGGGGTCTCGTCGGATGAGGGGCAAGCAGGCCGAGCGAGCGGGTCGGCCCCTCAGCCCACCAGGCCGCGCGCCGCGGCCACGCCCAGGGCGCCCGCGGCCAGGCACACGAGGAGGGTGGCGGCGACGTTGAGGCCCGCCATCGCCCACGCGCCCTCCTGCAGGTACTGGAGCGTGTCGTAGTTGAATGTCGAGTAGGTCGTGAAACCGCCCATCACACCGGTGGCGAGCACGGCGCGCGCGGTGGGCGAGAGCAGGGTCGTGTCCAGGCCCGCCTGCATGATCAGTCCGAGCAGGAACGAGCCGATCACGTTGACGGCCAGGGTGCCGTAGGGGAAGGCCGGGCCCAGGGCGCGCAGGAGCCATACGGAGACGAGGTAGCGCGCAGCGGTTCCGAGAGCGCCGCCCAGCGAGATCCAGAGGAGCCGCGCCATGGGGCGGAAGCCTACCACCCGCGCCTCAGGGCGCGGGCGCGGGACACGCGGCGTTGTCGGGGGGCGGATCGCCGCAAGCGAGCGTGGCGCTCTTGAACGTGCCCTGGGTGATGCACCGGTCCACGGCCTCACCCTGGCGGAAGCAGCCGGAGTCCTTCACCTGCCCGCGGTCGTCGATGGCCCAGAAGAAGGCGACGTCGGGCTGCAGGCGCAGGTAGACGAAGTGGTGGAAAGCGCCGCCGGCCGCGTAGCGCGCGTGCAGCGGCTGCACCCGGTACAGGGGCGCGCCGCCCCCGCCCGTCACGAAGTAGCGCACCCCCGTCTTCGCCTCCGTCGTCGGGTATCCGAGCCCGTCCAGGGCCCTCGTCCGCGCGTAGAAATGGTTGTGGGCGGTGAACACGAGGTCGGGATGGTGTCCGCCGTTCGACCGCTCGTCGTCGCCCGCCCCCCAGGTGGCCTGGAGCTGGGCCTTGAGCCCCTCCTCGTCGGCATGGCCTCCGATGCAGCGTCCGAGGAAGCGGAACACGCAGCCGCGCGGGCTGTAGACCGGATGGTGCATGAGCGTGATCTTCCAGGTCCCTTCGGGCGTCGTGCGGAGCTGGTTCTCCATCCAGAGGAGCTGGAGCTCGTCGGTGCGCCCCGCGCGCGGCGGGTTGGGCGGCGGGCCGGGCGGCGGCAGGAGGCCGCCGACCACGTCCAGCGTGTTCGAGTCCGCCACCAGCACGCGCACGCGTGGCTCGCGCTCGTCCTGCCCGCTCGTGACGCCCGGCCAGTCCACCGTGTAGTAGCGCAGCGGAATCTCTCCGCGGCGGGCGTACCCGAACTCGGTGTGCCGGAGGGCGGCCGACGCGTAGCAGGACCCGCCCTCGGCCTGGGACTGCTCGTAGGCGGCGTCGAAGGCGGAGGGGCAATCGGCCAGCGAGACCTTCATGGCGCGCTCGCGGACCTCGGGGGCGAGCCAGCGCGCGGCCAGGTCGCCCGCCTCGTTGGCCTGCGCGGAGGGCGCGGGCGCGCTCGCGGGCGTGCCCTCGCGACGCACGTCCTCGCGCACCGCACGCTCCAACGCGTCCAGGCAGCTCTGGCCGGTCGCGTATCCGGGCTCCCGGGCCACCTGGCAGCCCTTCACGTCGTGGTTGCCCAGAGCGGCGTGCACCCGCCGATGGTCCGCGTCGAAGAGGTTGCGGTACATCGTGTCGAAGCGGGGGCCGAAGAGGTCGGGGCTGCCCCCCCAGTAGATGTTGTCGCCCAGGAAGAAGACGAGATCCGGACGCGGGCAGACGGCGTCGATGCTCCTCGCCACCGCGGCCTGGGCGTGGCCTCCCCATTCGGAGGCGCCGCCCTCGCCGTATCCGGAGTCGCCGAGGAGGACGATCGCGACCTCACCGGGGCGCCGCGCCTGCGCGCAGGGATCGGCCACCGAGCAGGCGGGCGTCGTTTGCGCGAGCGCACGGGCCGCGCCCGCGAGGCTCAGGGCCGCCACCGCCGCGGCCGCGATGATCGAGGAGTCCCGTCTCGTTCGGGGCGCCATCACATCCTCACCGTGACGCCGAAGGAAAGGCGCCGGCGTCCGGCCGCCCGCACCGACGTCAGGCGCTCGACCACGACCTGGCTGATGTCGACGTCGAAGCGGAACCCGTTCTCGTAGAACTCGCCGAGGAGGGACGCGCCCGCGCCGGCCCGGAACGCGGCCGGCGGGGGCTCGCCGAAGGCCTGGCGCAGGGCGGAGTCCGTGCCGTCGTAGGCGAGCCGTCCTGCCGTCTCCCGGCGGATGCCGGCCCGGATCTTGAAGTAACCGCCGGTCGGCGAGGGCTTTGTCAGCTCGATCCCGAGACGCGGCTCGAGGCGGTTGCGCAGCCGGAACGCGCTCGCCGTGGCCGCGTCCGTGTTGCGCTCGAGGGTGCGGCGCACCTGGTCGTACCAGATGTAGTCCACCTCGCCCGTCAAGAGCCAGGTGTCGGAGACCCGGAAGGCCGCGCCCGCGGCGAGGACGGGGGGCTCCTCGATGTCGATGGTCCGTGGCCCGCTCACCGCTCCGGCGACGCGGTCGATCTCGGTGCGCTCGACCGACCAACCGAGGAGGTCGCGGTGATAGGCGGCGCCGAGGCGGAACGCGGTGGGATCGCTGGCCGGCCCGAAGGCGGCGAGCAGGCCCACGACGCCGCGCGCCTTGTTGGCGTCGCCTCCGATGAGGACGCGAGAGAGCTCGTCGCCCTCGAGGTTGGTCACCGCGCTCTGACCTTCCAGACGGACGTGGCTCCAGGTCACGGTCACACCCAGATTGAGCCAGGGCACGAGGCCGCGGGCGAGCGTGAGTCCGGCTTCTTCGGCCCGGGAGGCGAGGCTTCCGGATTCCGATCGCGCCGGACCGCGCACGACGTCGACCTGGTTCTCCTGCGTGACCGCCTGCTCCGCGAAGAGCGCGACCGCCCAGGGACGCGTCTGGCGCGCCGGTGCGCAGGGCACCGCGGGGACGGCGGGCTGGGTGGGCCTTCCGGCCACGGGTCCGACGGGAGCCGCGGGTCCGGCCGGCCGGACGGGGGCGGTGCCGCGCCGCAGGCTGTACCCGATCCCCGCCCACAGGTTGGCCGTGCCCGCCGCCAGCTCCGCCTTCGGGATGAGGGCCACGCCCGCCGGATTGATGGCCGCGGTACGCACGCTGTCCGCGACCGCGACGTAGGCGCCGCCGAGGCCGGCCGGGCGCGAGCCCGGGTCCCGCGATCGCCAGCTCCACTCCCCGAACACGACGTCGCTGGTCTGGGCCCCAGCGGGAGCGGGAAGGACGGCCGCCATGACCATCGCCAGCCCAACCGCTCTCCGCATTCCCGCCTCCTGGATGTCGCGTCTCGACGGATCGTCTCCCGATCCTACGGCGCGCCGCCACCGCCGCGGGACGTCGCCCGCAAACTTACCGGACGCGGGACCCGTCCCGAATTCTTGACACCCCGTTTCGCTTGAAGCTATAGTCGCCCGGCTCGCGAGAGCCGAAGTCCACGTCCAGTCGTCGTTTGCTACGGTTCCCTTGATGGCGCCCCCGGCGGGAGCGCGGGTCTAAGGATCATGCCTTCCTACGTGCCGATCCTCATCCTCGGCGGTGTGGCCGTCGGGTTCGCGGTCTTCACGCTGTTCGTGTCGCAGCTCCTCGGCCGCTCGCGCCCCAGCCCGGCCAAGAGCGCGGTGTACGAGTGCGGCGTGCCCCCCATCGGCACTGCGCGCGAGCGGTTCCCGATCAAGTTCTACCTCGTCTGCATGCTCTTCATCCTCTTCGACGTGGACGCGGCGTTCCTCTATCCCTGGGCCCTCATCTTCCGGCAGCTCGGCCTCTACGGACTCGTGGAGATGGCCGTCTTCGTCTTCCTCCTGGGCGGCGGCTTCGTCTACGCCTGGAAGGTCGGCGCCCTCGACTGGTAACGAATGGAATTCAACCCCGCCAACAAGGCGCGCTTCGACCGCATCTTCGCCCGCTATCCCGTGAAGCGCTCCGCCCTGATCCCCACCCTGCACCTCATCCAGGAGCAGGAGGGGTTCCTCTCGACGGCGGCCCTCGAGTACGCGGCCTCCCTGCTCCAGCTCACGCCGGCCCAGGTGCACGACACTGCCAGCTTCTACACCATGTTCCGGTTCCGGCCGGAGGGACGCCGGCACATCGACGTGTGCACGAACATCTCCTGCGCGCTCAACGGCGCGGACGAGGTGATCGCGAAGCTGTGCGACCGCCTGGGCATCCGCGAGGGCGAGACCACGAAGGACGGCGAGTGGACGGTGCACCGCGTGGAGTGCCTGGCCGGATGCGGGGGCGCGGTCTGCGCGCAGGTGGACGGGCGCTGGGTCGAGGGCCTCAAGGCGGACGACATCGACAAGATCCTGTCCGGCGAGCTCAAGAGCCGGCCCTTCGCCTGGCCGCGGAACGTTGGGGAGACGATCCTCCTCAAGAACGTCCACAAGGAGAACTCACCCTCCATCGAGGTCTACAAGCAGGGCGGCGGCTACGCGAAGCTGAAGGACTTCCTGCAGTGGAAGCCGGACGCGATCATCGACGCGGTCAAGAAGGCGAACCTGCGCGGCCGCGGGGGAGCGGGCTTCCCGGCGGGC
>Ga0209382_10004832_pt1 | contig 17786 bp, 16 predicted proteins | sample SoiMetdeltSBSDD5_FD_187599 | JGI IMG/M metagenome (GOLD analysis project Ga0209382, IMG submission 187599) | Bulk soil microbial communities from a Populus tree surrounding site in Tennessee, USA - Soil MetaG P. deltoides SBSDD5 (SPAdes) (version 2) | ecosystem: Environmental > Terrestrial >...
ACGTCGCCGGGCGCGGGCGGAGTGGTCCACGGATGATCGAGAGCCATGCAATGCAGTGTACCTTGCGTTCGCCGACCGAACCTGATCTTCTATGCGCCGCCGAATCACGACGCGACGCCGATCGATAACCTGGAGGAGACTCTATGAACCCGCTGCGGCTCGCCACCGTCGTCGTCATGCTCGCAATCTTCGTCGTCGTTCCCGTCGCGTACGGTCAGCTGCTCTTGTCGACCAACGACAACAAGGTGACCCTGGTCAACGGCGTTACGACGGTCGTGAAGAGCCCGCCGCCGGACACGTTGACGGTCATCGACATCAAGAGCTGGCCGCCTAAGGTCGTGACCGAGCTCGACGTGCCCGGCAGCGTGGTTGGGCCGCCGTTCAGCGTCGCGCTCACACCAGACGAGTCGCTGGCGCTCGTGACCGCGAACGAGAAGCTCGATCCGAGCGACCCGACCAAGCGGATCGCCAACAACACGATGTCGGTCGTCGATCTCAAAGCGACCCCGCCGAAGGTCATCGCGACGCTCGAGACCGGCAAGAATCCCGCCGGTGTGTCGATCACGCGCCAGGGCACGCTTGCGCTGGTGGCCAACCGCGGCGAGGGCACGGTCTCGGTCTACACGATTCAAGGCAAGACCGTGACGCCGGCGGGCAAGGTCGCGATCGCCGACGACAAGTCTGGCACGAGCCACGCGACGATCACGCCAGACGGCAAGCTGGCGCTCGTCAGCCGTGATGGCGACGATCGCATCTCGGTGCTCTCGATCGACGGCACCAAGGTGGAATACACGAAGCGGGACCTTGCGGCGGGTTTGCGTCCCTACGGGATCGACATCGCGTCGAACGGCGCCTTCGCCGCGGTGGCGAACATCGGCCGGGGCGGCGGCGACGCCGACACCGTGAGCCTCATCGATCTCAAGGCGCAGCCGCCGCGCGTCGTGAGCACGGTGACCGTCGGCCAGACGCCCGAGGGCATCAAGATCTCGCCGGACGGCACCATCGTCGCGGTCGTGGTGATGAACGGGAGCAACAAGCCCAAGGACTCGCCCTTCTTCGCCGACGCCGGCAAGCTGGTGCTCTTGCGCGTGAGCGGGATGGATCTCTCGCGCTTCGCCGAGGCGCCGATCGGCCACTGGTCGCAGGGCGCGGCGTTCTCGCCTGACGGCAAGCGCGTGTTCGTCGGCAACATGGTCGAGAAGGACATCCAGGTGTTCAGCCTCGACGGTGGCACCTTGCGCGACACGGGCGTGCGCATTGCGGTCAAGGGCGGCCCGGCGGCGCTCCGCACCGCCGACAAGTAGGGCTTAGGACCGCTCCTGGCAGGATGCCGTCGGGAAGAGGAGCTCGCGGTTTCCGTCGAACAGGTGTGCGCAGTGCGCGCGCAACCACGCTGCGGCCGCAGGATTCCTCGTCTCGAGCACGCCGACGGCATCGCGCGCGCTGACCATGTAGCCGGCCTGCACCCTGTAGCGGCCGAAAAACAAGTGCGCAATGCGCTGCCAAAACCCGCGAGGCGCTGACACGACGCCCGCCGTCATCACCAGCCGCCGCGTCGAGCGATTCGCCGCGAGCGGCAGCTCGAGGCCGACCCATGCCAGCCGCACCGACAGCGGCGCCTCACCGGGCGGGCACGCGACGATTCGGATGCTCTTCGCAGCCACAGACCCACGATAGCCCGCGACCGCCCGCGGCACCGAGCGGTTTCGCTGCCAGCTCCGAGCCTCGGCTCCCCTGCGAGAGTGTCTGAGTCAGCGCGGTTCGAGCGCGGGCTTTGCCCGCGCAATCCTGGGGGAAGCTCGAAGGGGGCCGTCGAGGCCCCCGTCGATGCTCTAGCGGGGCTTCACCCACGTCTCCGACCAGGCCAGGCAGGCGCTCGAGCCCTGCCGGTCGCCGCGCATCTCGGCCCAGGGCTGCCCGGTCGCGAAGCGGCCGTTCCACTCGACCTGCGCCGAGCGCGCCGGGAAGAACGTGCTGAAGACGCCGATCGGCCGGTTGTTGAAGCCGGGCGGCGCGTTGAGCACGAACGGCTCGATGCAGTCGTACCAGGTCATCCGGATGCGATCGGCGCCCGAGTCGATCGTCTCCACGGCCGTGGAGCGCGGGTCACCGGAGCGGCCGAACTGTGCGGAAATCACCGGCACGTTGGTGTCGGCGAACGCGGGGAACAGCAAGGTCTCGATCGTGCGCTGCAGCCAGCGCGCGACCGCCGCGTTGTCGCTGAAGATGCGCGTCTGGCCGGAGCTGAGCTCGCTCTGCGCGAACAGCACGTGGCCCGCGCCGGAGGGGCACCACAGCACACGCCAGTGGCTGAAGCGGTCGGAGGGCGTCTTGCCGCCGTCGTGGCTCAGGCGGATGAAGGAGTTCTCGCCGGTCATCAGGACCGCGTTCGGGTCGACGGGTGGAGTCATGGTCTCGTCCTCAGAGGGCCGCCACCTCGACGCGCGCGTCGTTGTAGCACGCGCCCTCGGAGATGTCGGCGTGGTCGGCCGGGCACAGCGCGGAGACGGTCTGGCCGTTGTCGCTCGTCGCCATCCACGCGCCCTTGAGCGAGCAGACGACGCCGCGCGGAATCACGTCGGTGACCACCAGCGGCAGCCGGACCTCGCCGAGGTCGTTCCACACGCGCACGCGCATGCCGTCGCGTAGATTCCTGGCCTTCGCGTCGTCGGGATGCATCTCGAGCGGCGGCGGCCCCTCGGCGACGTGCAAGCCGCCGAAGGTCGACGTGATGCGCTGGTCCGAAGCCGGTGAGATCAACGTCAGCGGATAGGACGACGCGACCGGTCGCCAGCTCGGCAGGCGCGCGCCGTACTTCTTCTCGAGGTAAGGCGACGCGAGCTCTACCTTGCCCGACGCCGTCTTGGGGAACACGTTCTTGAACAGGACGAGCTCCTCGCCGCCGCCGTTCACCGTCATCGGCGTCGCGCGATCGAGCGGGATCGCGCTCGGCCGCTTGCCGCCCATGCGCGGGTCGGCGCCGTCGAGCGCGTCGTCCATCAGCTCGGCGTCGCTCGCGCGAAACCCGGGGTCATTGAAGCCGAAGCGCGCCGCCAGCCGGCGGAAGATCTCGGTGTTGGGCAAGGCCTCGCCCTGCGGCGGGATCACCCGATCCGCGCGCTGCAGCCAGTGCGTGCCGTACGCCGCGAAGAGGTCGGCGTGCTCGAAGTGGCTCGCGGCCGGCAGCACCACGTCGGCGTAGGCGAGGCTGTCGGTCATCACGACGTCGGAGCCGACGACGAAGAGATCCTCGCGCGCGAGACCCCGGCGCAGGACGTTCTGCTCGGGATGCACCACCAGCGGGTTGTGGTTATAGATGAAGAGCGCCTTGAGCGGCGGCGACAGACTCGGGTCGTTCAGATCGCGGCCGACATCGATGATGTTGATCAGCCGCGTGCCGGCCGGCACGAGATCCGGACGAGCTAGGCGCGCCGGTGTCTTCGGGAACGCGAAGCCGGCGCCGTTGATCAGCCCACCGCCCGGCACGCCGAACTTGCCGGCGAGCGCCGGAAGCGCGAAAACCGCGCGGATGCCGCTGCCGCCGTTCTTGTTCCGCTCGAGCCCGTTGCCCACCGTGATGACCGCCGGGCTGATGGTCCTGTACCACTCGGCGAGCTGCTGGACCAAACGCTCTTCCACGCCGCAGATGCGCGCCGCGTCCGCCAGCGTGTAGCGCCGCGCCAGGGCCATGTACTCCTCGAAGCCCTCGACGTGGCGCGCGATGAACTCGCGATCGAGCGCGCCCTGTCGTTCCAGATCGGCTGCCATCGCCCAAGCCAGAATAACGTCGGTGCCCGGCCGCAGCGCGATGTGCAGGTCGGCCTGCTCGGCGATCTTGGTGCGGCGTGTGTCGACGATGACGAGCTTGGCGCCGTTACGCCGCGCGCGGTTGATGATCGGCACGATGTGAAGGTTCGACCACGTGACGTTGCTGCCCCAGGCGACGATCAGCTTCGAGTGCTCGGCCTGCTCGGGTCTGATTCCGGGCGCCGCGCCGAACGTGCCGACCCACGCCTCGGTGCGGATGCCGCCGCAGAGCGGACGGCGGTCGAGCAAGCTCGCGCCCAGGCGGTGAAAGAACCGGAGATCCATCGAGCCGCCGGCGAGCATCCCGTGCGGGCCGGCGTAGTTCAGCGGAAGGATCGCCTGTGGGCCGTGCGCGGCGATGACCGCCGTGAAGCGTTCGTGCACGATGTCGAGCGCTTGCGTCCACGAGATCCGCTCGAAGCGTCCCCCGCCCTTGGCGCCCGTGCGACGCAGCGGCGTCGTGAGGCGCCCCTCGCCGTGGACGAATCCCGGATACGCTTGCGGGACCTTGGCGCAGAGCACGCCTGCCGTGTAGGGATTGGCGCGCGAGCCGCGGATCGAGACGATGCGCTCGTCCTCGACGGTCACGGTCAGGCTGCAGGTGTCGGGACAATCGAGCGGACACACGCTCGGATGCTCGGTCTTCATTCGGGCCCTCCCGGCGGCGTCTTGCTCACACCACGCCTTCCCCTGATGTACACGGAGTGGTCAGCCGGGGGAAGAGCCATTGGTGTCAGCGCCGGCGAGCCAATCGGGCTACGGCGCCGGCACCGGCGGCAACGTCGCCATGTAGTGCGCCAGGCTCTCGATATCCGACTCGCTGAGCGGTTGGGCCGCCGTCGTCATCGTGCCGTCGAGATCGCCCGCCGTCTGCGCCTTGAAGCCGCGGAGGAGCTTTACAAGGTAGGCCAGATCCTGACCGGCCAATCGCGGAATCTGCTCGTGACCCACGAGGCCGGGGCGGTGGCACGAGACGCAGTGGTGCTGCTGAGCGAGCTCTCGGCCGGCGGCCACCTTCGCCGGCTCGGTCGTGGCCGGGCGCGGTGTCGGGCGCTGGGCGGCGTAGAACGCGGCCAGGTCGGCCATATCGGTGTCGGTGAGATTGGCGGCCATCGGCGACATCTGCGGATCCTTGCGCCGGCCGTCGCGGTACTTGATGAGCTGCCAGTGCGTGAAGAAGACGGGCTGGCCGGCGATCGACGGCGTGCCGGGAATCGACGCGTTGCCGTCTGCGCCGTGACACGCCTTGCACGGCTCGGATTTCTGGCGCCCGGCTTCGAGGTCGGCGGCTCGAGCCGGCGCCGCGGCCGTCACCGCCAGGACGGCGGCGATGACCGTGGCGCCGGCGAGCGGCTTGATGCGCTTCAGCGCTGGAAGGCGACGCGGTAGATCGCGCCCGCGTAGTCGTCGGCGATCAGGAGCGAGCCGTCCTTCATCTGCTGCGTGTAGACCGGGCGGCCCCAGACCTGATCACCCTGCAGCCAGCCCTCGGCGAACGGCTCGTACTTGGCGACGCCGCCCTTCGCGTCGAGCGTGACCATCATCACGCGGAAGCCGATCTTCTGCGAGCGGTTCCACGAGCCGCGCTGGGCCAGGAAGACGCGGTTCTTGTACTCGGCCGGGAACATCGAGCCCGTGTAGAACTGGACGCCGTTGCCCGCGACGTGCGGTCCGGTCTTGAGAATCGGCTTCTCGTAATCGTTGCAGCTCTTCCCCTTGCCGAACTCGGGATCGAGGGTGTCGCCCTGGTGGCAGTACGGGAAGCCGAAGTGCTGCCCCTTCTTCGCCGCGATGTCGAAGCGATCGCTCGGCATGTCGTCGCCCAGCCAGTCGCGGGCGTGCGTCGTGAAGTAGAGATCCTTCGACACGGGGTGCCAGTCGAAGCCGACGCTGTTGCGCACGCCGTGCGCGACGTACTCGAAGCCCGTACCGTCCGGGTTCACGCGCGAGAGGTTGGCGTGGGTGTCGGGCGGGATGCAGATGTTGCACGGCGCGCCGATGTTGAAGTAGAGCTTGCCGTCCGGACCGAACGCCAGATACTTCCAGCCGTGCGGAAGATCCTTCGGCAGCGTATCGAAGACCACTTCCATCGCGGGCGGGTTGTCGAGCTTGTCCTCGATCCCCACCATCTTCGTGATGCGATGCACCTCGGCGATGTAGAGCGTGCCGTTCCGGAACGCGATGCCGTTGGGCAGGTTGAGGCCCTTGGCAATCACCTTCACGTCGCGCGTACTCCCGTTGTCGACGACGGCGTACACGTTACCGGCCGTGCGGCTCGAGACGAAGAGCGTGCCCTTCTCGCCCCACGTCATGACCCGCGCGTTGTTGATGGTGTGCGCCCAGAGCGAAACCTTGAAGCCGGCCGGGACCTTGATCTTGTCGACCGGGATCTCGCCCGGCGCCTTGGGCGCGGGCGGCTGGGCAATCGGCGCCAGGGCGGAGTCCGCCATCGACGACGGCTGGCCTTGCTTCCACGGCGGCGGCGCCTGCGCGGGCTGCTGTGCCTCTCCGAACGGCCCGAGTGCCAACACGAGGGCGACGGCGATCACGAGCAACGTCACGGGGTTGCGGAGCATGGCGGGCCTCCCTTTCGATCGGTGAACGGTCGGGAACGGCATCGACTTCGCGGGCGGACGATACGTCTCGCGTCGTGCCTTGTCAAGGCGGCGGCTATGAGGCGTGCTCCGCCGACGATGTCGACGGCGCGCGCGAGGCAGAGGAGTGCAGCAACGGCACGCCGCTGCATCGCGGCCTACGCCCGCCGAAAGCGCTTGACCAGCCCAGAGCCATCCACTAGACTCGGCGCCACGTGGCTCCGTGTGGAGCCTGGTGCAGATTCTAAGACTCAGCCAATGGAGGTAAGAGCGATGGCCTGGGAAGCTCCGGAATTCGTGGAAGTCAGGATGGACGCCGAGATCAATTCTTACCAGGACGAGTTCGGGCCGGGGCGCGAAGAGGACGACCGCTTCTAAGGCCAGAGCCGCTCAGATTCTCAGCCCTTCTTCCTGGCCGCCGGGCCGGGGGAAGGGCTGTGTTGTCTCTGGCAAGCGACGATGCTGATCCGGGTCCTGGGCTCCGCCGCAGGCGGTGGATTCCCGCAATGGAACTGCGGGTGCCCGAACTGCCGCGGCGTGCGGGCCGGAGATTCTCACGTTATCGCCCGCACCCAGGAATGCGTGGCCTTCAGCATCGACTCCGCCCAGTGGTTTCTGCTGAATTGCTCGCCGGAGATCCGCCAGCAGATCGAGAGCTTCCCGCCGCTGCACCCGCGCGGGCCGCGGCACTCGCCGATCGCGGCCATCCTGCTGACGAACGCCGATCTCGATCACTGCCTGGGACTGCTGTCGCTGCGTGAGTCGCATCCCCTCGTGATCTACGCGACCGATCGCCTGCGCCGCGGGTTCACCGACGGCAACGTGCTGTACCGGACCCTCGATCGGTTTCCCGGCCAGGTCACGTGGCGAGCGCTCAAGCTCGGCCGCGAGGAGGAATTGGCCGACGTCGAGGGGCGTCCCTCGGGCCTCCTGGTCGAGGCCGTGGCGATGCCTGGCAAGCTGCCCATCCACCTCGAGGCCGACGGCACCTCCGATCCCGAAGACAGCGTCGGCTTCCGGATCCGCGAGCGCGCGACGGGGCGGATCCTCGCCTATCTCTCCGGGGTCGGCGGGGTGACCGACGCGGTTCGGCGCGCCGTCGAGGACGCCGACTGCGTGTTCTTCGACGGAACCTTCTGGTCCAGCGACGAGCTTCCCGGGCTCGGGCTCGGGACGAAGCGAGCCGAACAGATGGCCCACCTCCCGGTCGGGGGCCCGGACGGTAGCCTGGCCCGCCTGCACGGGCTGGCGGCGCCGCGCCGGATCTTCATTCACGTGAACAATACCAACCCGCTGCTCCGCGACGACTCGCCGGAGCGCGCGACCGTGGAGTCGGCGGGCTGGGAAGTCGCCCGAGACGGCATGGAGGTGCGGATATGACCGCAGAAGGCACGCGACCGCCGCTCAGCCGCGACGAGTTCATCGAGTGGGTGAGACGGGAAGGCGAGTACCGCTACCACGACCATCACCGTTATCACGTGCTGATGCACGACGGGAAGCTCACCCAGTTGCAGCTCCAGCAATGGGTGCTGAACCGGTACTACTACCAGACGCGCGTGCCGATCAAGGATGCCATCATCCTGTCGAAGTCCGAGGACCCCGCGTTCCGGCGGATGTGGATCCGGCGTATCCGCGACCACGACGGCGACGCGGCCGGCGAAGGCGGGCTCGAGCTGTGGCTGCGTCTGGCCGACGGGGTGGGGCTGGACCGGGAGGAGGTGGCGAGCTGCCGCTCCGTGCTGCCGGGCGTCCGCTTCGCCTGCGACGGCTACGTCGAGCTGGTGCGGGAGCGCCCGCTGCTCGAGGCGGTCGCCTCCTCGCTCACCGAGTTCTTCTCGCCCGACCTGATGACCAAGCGGGTGCTGGCCTGGGAGCGGCACTATCCGTGGATCAGCCGCGACACCCTCGACTACTTCCGCACGCGGCCACCGCGCGCGCGGCAGGATTCGCTGGAGGCCATCGACTTCGTGATCCGCCACGCCACCACCTACGAGCTCCAGGCCCGCTGCGTGGCCGCGCTCATCCGCAAGACCGAGATCCTCTGGCACCTGCTCGACAGCCTGTACACCGTCTACGTGGACCCGGCCTGGGGACCGGGCGGCGCGCGTGCCTGAGACCGGCGCTCGCCTCGCCGCGGACGCGCGGCCGCGGCTGGCTCCCAAGGTGCGGGTTCGATGGGATCGCAAGGACGGTCGCTACATGCTGCTCTACCCCGAGCGGGGCCTCGTGCTGAACGCGACCGCGGCCGAAGTGGTGAAGCTGTGCACCGGCGAGCACACGGTGGCCGCGATCGTCGAGCGGCTGGCCGCGCTGTACGCGCCCCAGCCCGCGGACGCCATCGAGCGGGAGGTGTTGGCGTTCCTCCACGCGATGGTCGAGCGCGGGCTCATCCGGAGCGAGCCGTGAGCGACGGCGCTCCGCGGCCGTACACGCTGGTGGCGGAGCTGACCTATCGCTGTCCACTGCGGTGCGTGTACTGCTCGAACCCGCTCGACTACGCGAGCCACCGCGACGCGCTCGGAACGGCGGACTGGCTGCGGGTGTTCCGGGAGGCGGAGGCCCTCGGGGTGGTGCAGCTCAACCTCACCGGCGGCGAGCCGCTGATCCGCGACGATCTCGAGGCGATGGTGGAGGCCGCGCGCGGGCTCGACCTCTACACCAACCTGATCACGAGCGGCATCCCGTGCACGCGCGAGCGGCTGGCGGGGCTGCGGGCCCGCGGTCTCGACAACGTCCAGGTGTCGGTGCAGGACGTCCGGGCGCCGGAATCGGACCGCATCGCCGGCCTCCGGTCCTTCGAGCGCAAGATGGAGGTGGCCCGTCTGGTCAAGGAGCTGGGGCTCGCCCTCACGCTCAACGTGGTGCTCCACCGCGAGAACCTCGACCGGGTGCCCGAGATCATCGCGCTCGCCGAGTCGCTCCAGGCCGATCGCCTCGAGCTGGCCAACACACAGTACCTCGGCTGGGCCCTGGTCAACCGGCGTGTGCTCCTGCCCACCCGCGAGCAGCTCGACCGCGCCCGCGAGGTCGCGCGCGCTGCGCGGCAGCGGCTGCTCGGACGCATGGAGCTGCTCTTCGTGATCCCCGACTACTACGCCGAGTTTCCCAAGTCCTGCATGGACGGCTGGGGGCGGCGCTTCATCGTGATCAGTCCGGACGGCTTGGCCCTGCCGTGCCACGCGGCGCACACGCTGCCCGGGCTCACCTTCGATCGCGTCCAGGACCGCTCGCTCGACGAGATCTGGCACCACTCGGAGGCCTTCAACGCCTACCGCGGCCAGGAGTGGATGCCGGAGCCCTGCCGGAGCTGCGACAAACGGACCGCCGACTTCGGAGGCTGCCGCTGCCAGGCGTATCACCTGACCGGCAGCGCCGCTGCGACGGATCCGGTCTGCTCGCTCGCGCCGCATCACGGGCTGATCGAGACGGCGCGCCGCGAGGCGCTGACGCCAAGCCGGGGCGAGATCGAGTACCGGAGCGCACGATCGTCCGCACCGGCGTAAAGCGACGGGTGGACGCCAGCACCTGGATCCTCCTCGGGCTCGTGGTCGCCGCGGTGATCGTGGCGGTCGCGCGCGACGTCAGCCTGCCGTTCCAAGCGGTGGCGGCCAGCAGCCGGCTCCTTCGCGGGGTCTGGTTCGATCTGGCCCTCGGGTTCCTCCTCGCCGGCTTCATCGAAGTCCTGATCCCTCCGCAGGTGCTGAGGCACTGGCTCGGCGGCGAGCGGATGGGACAGGGCATCCTGATCGGGTGGGCAGCGGGACTCGCGCTGCCCGGCGGCCCCTACGTCTTCTTTCCGGTTGCGGCGAATCTCCTGAAGAATGGGGCGGCGGCGGGCCCGCTCATCACGCTCCTCACCGCCAAGACGCTGGTGAGCCCGATCCGCATGCTGACCTACGAGGCGCCTCTGCTCGGGTGGCCGCTCACTCTCGCGCGCTGCATCCCGGGGCTGCTCCTGCCGCCGCTCCTCGGCCTGCTGGGGCAATGGCTCTTCAATCTGTTCAAGCGCTGAGCGCGACAGAATCCGGCCGAGCTTTTAACGGCGCCCGTCGTCAGGAAACGAGGTCGAGGTCGAGCAGCGCGCCGAGCTCGCGCAGCGCCTGCTCGGGATCGTCGACCTTGATCGTGGCCATCCCGAGCTCGCGCGCCGGCTTCAGATTGCGGCCGATGTCGTCGAGGAACGCGACCCGCGCCGGCGGAAGGCCGAGCTTGTCGCAGACCAGCGCGTAGATCCGCGGATCGGGCTTGCGGAGCCCGACCACCGCCGACTCCACGAACACGTCGAAGTGTGCGGCCAGACGCGCCTTCATCGTCTCGGACGCCGTGGCGCCCGGGGTCTCTGCGACCCAGTTGTTCGTGAGAGCGGCGACACGCAGACCGGCCGCCCGCAGACGGCGGATCGCCTCGAGCATGCGCGGGCGCGGAACGCTCGCCTCCGAGATCCGCTCCATGAGAACGCGCCCGTCGATCGCAACGCCGCGGGCGCGGCAATCGGCTTCGAAGGGGGCGCAGAAGCTCTGGACCGTCAGCTCCCCGCGCTCGAGCCGCGCCCACGCGCCTTCTTCGCCGGCGGCGACTACCACGCGGTTGATCGCGTTCGGCGGCAGGCCGCGCTCGCGCTCGTAGCGGGCGATCGCGTGCAGCGGCGAATCCTGCACGACGCCTCCGATGTCGAACACTACCGCCGCGATCGCGCTCATGCTGGGCTCTTGGAACATAGCAAATTCACGGCTACCCTACGGCGTCGGGGGTGAGCGCTGCAGGCCGTCGCGGGGCTGGGGCCCCGCCGGCCGAGGCGCACATAAAAAATGGACAGCGTGCGACCGTTCGCGGGCATCGAGGTCGTCGAGTTCGGCCAGTTCATCGCGGTTCCTTTTTGCGCGCAGCTGCTCTCGGAGGGCGGCGCCCACGTGATCAAGATCGAGTCGGTCGAGGGCGATCCGGTGCGCCAGCTGGCGCCGCTGGCTCCCGGCGAGACGCGGCATTTCATCTCGCGCAACCGCGGCAAGCACTCGCTGCCGCTCGATCTGCGCCATCCCTCGGCCGCGCGCGTCGTCGAGCGTCTGCTGGCCCGGGCCGACGTGGTGCTCACGAACTTTCGCCCCGGGCTCGCCGCCGAGCTCGGTCTCGACTGGCTGAGCCTCGCGCCGCGCTTCCCGCGGCTCGTCGTCGGTAACGTGAGCGCGTTCGGACGGCGCGGGCCGGCGGCGCGGCTGGCGGGCATGGACCTGGTCGTGCAGGCGCGCAGCGGGCTCCTGGCCGCGGGCGGCAGCGTCAACGCGGGCGTGCCGACCGGCGGCGAGAACCCGGTCGTCGACTACATGTGCGCGATGTCGCTCGCCTTCGGCGTCGCCTCGGCGCTCCTGCGCCGCGCGAACACCGGACGCGGCGGCGAGGTCGACGCCTCGCTCCTGATGTCGTCGCTGGTGCTCCAGAACAACAACATGGTGCGGATCGATTCGGCGGACGCGAAGACCCACGCCGCCTTGCGAAGCCGCCTGGCGGAGCTGCGCGCGGCCGGCCGGCCCTACGCGGAGCAGGCCGCGCTGACGCCGCAGATCCGCACGCCGGCGACGGTCAACGTGTACTACCGCACGTTCGCGACGCGCGACGCCGCGCTCGCGATCGCGTGCGGGAGCCCGGCGCTCCGCCGAGCGTTCATCAAGACGGTCGGTCTCACCGACGAGGCGCTCGACCGGCCCATCGCCGATCGCGCGCAGGAGGCGGAGCACTACGCGGCGCTGCGCAGCCGCGTCGAGGCAATCGTCGCCACCCGGACCACGGCCGAGTGGCAAACCGCGCTGGAGGCGGCGGGAGTGCCGGCCGCCGGGGTCAAGCTGCCGCTCGAGCTCCTGGACGACGAGCAGCCGCTCGCCAACGGCATGCTCCACGACCTGGTCCATCCGGTGCTGGGCGCCGTACGCGTCCTGGCCCCACCCGTGGCGCTCGACGGCGGCGGTTTCGTCCCCGCGCCGGCGACCCCGCCGTTCGGCTCGGAGGCACGCGCGCTCCTGGGCGAGCTCGGCTTCACGGACGCCGAGGTGGACGGATTCCTGGCCGAAGGCGTGACGCGCGAGAGGCCGGCGCCGCGCGGCGCGCGGTGACGGCGCGTTAGTTGCGCGCGGGGTTCGTTGCGACGCGCGTGGGGTCGGCGGCAGCTGGCTGCAGCTCGGTGAGCGCCACGCGCCGCTCGATCTTCGGATTGCGCAGATCGATGGCGATCCTGAGCGCGCGCAGCCCGTGCACGCCCTGCAGCTCCTCGAGCTCGACGTCCTCGATCTCACCGGTGAAGTAGCCGAGCGAGGTCAGGTAGTCGAGGTAGGCGCGGTACTCGTTCGCCTCGGCAACGTGCGAATAGACGATCGCGATCTTGCCGGGCTGCGTGATCCGCTCCTGGGAGCCCCGGATGATCGCCTTGTCGATCCGCTTCTTGACGATCTCGTAGCGGATGTCGTACGCGCCATCCACGTCGAAGCGCTTCTCGTCGAAGCGGAAGCGGATCGAGAGCGGCGCGTGCTGGACCAGCACCAGGTGCGTGACCTCGAGCGGAACCGGCAGCTTGTCCTTCAGGCGATTGACCCGGAGCGCCACGCCGCACGTCACCATGAGCTGCCAGAGCCGGAGGCTCTTCAGATAGAGCGGATCGAACTTGCCGTCCTCGAGTAGGGACGCGCCCACGTAGATCTGGTGGTCGACCCCGTCCGTCTTCTGCTTCTCGAAGTAGTGCGGGAAGATCGTCTGGGCCGTCTGCTCCTCGAGGTCGAGGTACGACGAGATGCCATCGGCAATTCGTGTCACGCTCTCCTCGAACAGCCGCCGGCGGTCGTACACCGTGCCGATCCGGGGGTCGAGCGCAGCGCGATAGGCGTCGACGCGCTCCCGGACGCTCGGGCCGAACGTCTGCAGATGATCGAACAGGCCCTCGACGTTCGAGCGGAGGAACGCGATGATCGACACCTCGTCGCCGGAGTGCACGTGCTCCTGGATCTTGGCGGCGTGCTTGTCGACGCGATAAAGCAGCTCGTGAAGGCCCGGCAGCGGCCGGGCATCGTGCGCGAAGCGGATGACGTCGCGCGCGAGCCGAAGCTGCATCAGGAGGTCCGCCTGGATCGCCAGGCTCCGCTGCGTCGAGGAGCCGCGAATGTCGGACAGGGCGTAGAGCGGATAGATCCGCTCGAACACGATCGGCTCGATCTCCATGCCGCGATCGTCCGAATCCTCACGATGCTGGTCGAAGCCCTTGAGCACGGCCTTGCGGAAGCGCCACTCGACCACGGGATGGATCGCCGTGCACTTCTCCTTGATGAACGCCTGGATGCGGGAGTTCAGCTCCTCCATGCTGCGCTGCACGGCCATGGAGAAGAGCGGCAGGATCTGGTGGAGCTTCGGCAGGTGCGTGGCGTCCAGGTCCCCGGGCGTCGGCGAGCCGAGCTCGAGCGTGCCGATGACGCGGTCCTGGTACATGAGCGGCGCCACGATGATGTTGCGCAGCCCCCACTCGATGATCTCGTCGTCCGCGGGCGTCCGGGTCGGCATCTCGGCCAGGTCTTCGACGATCAGCGGGCTGCCCTGGGTCACCGCGCGCTCGTAGACCGAGCCGCGGAACTCCTCGACCGTGTGGTGATGCGAGTCGGCGAAGATGCACGCTTGCTCGCTGGCGCCACCGTAGTTCAGGACGAGCACCTGGTCACCGTCCAGGGCCGCCAGCCCGAAGCGGAGGTCCGGCCGGCGGAAAAGCGTCCGCAGCTTGTCCTGGAGCGCCACGAACCGCGTGTGCGAGACGATCGACTCCTTGTCGATCAGGTCGCGCTCGAGCGAGGACAGCACTTCCTGGTCGGTGACCTCGATGGCCTTGAAGATCGAGAAGCCGTGGAACGCGAACCGGTCCGGCGGCAGCACGTCGCGCAGCTGGTCGGGCTCGAGGAAGTCGCGGCGCAGGCGCTTTCTGACCTCGTCGCTCAGGGGCGGGATCGGTCCGATGGTCTCGACCTCCAGGAACCGCCAGTCGAAGTCCATCCGGAAGTGGCGGTCGAGGCCAGTGTCGGGATCCGTGATCGTGAGGATCAGCGGATAGTCCACCGTGAGCTTGATCCCGTAGATGCGCTCCAGGATCAGAGCGTAGGCGAAGAAGAGCCGCATCTCGGACACCATCGGTGCGTCGAGGTTCACGCGGCCGCGGAGCGAGCCGTCCTCGCCGCGCAGGTACCGCTCGAACGGCGGGGTGGCGTAAAAGCTCTTGAGCTGGAACGGCACCAGAACGGCCGAGAACTCCTGCTCGAAGAAGGCCGGCGCGAAGATACCCGACATGATCACCGCCATCAGGTTGCGATGGCGCTCGACCACGCTCAGATCGGTGATCGGCCCCAAGAGCTCGGGAACCTGCCGGACCTGATCGCGGACGGTCCGCATGAACACCCCTTTGGGTGAGGTGTCGTCGCCGTACCGCTTGGCCCAGAACTCGAACAGCGGCGCCAAGCTCAGCTCGCTCTTGAACGGAAACCCGCCCATGCCGGCCTTGATCGCCAGGTTCAGATCGGCCGAGCGCGGCGTCTGACTCATGCGGAACATGGCGTTATTGTAGCAGGACGCGCCAGCCGGGCCATGAGGCCGCTGGTGTAGAATCCCGTGCGATCTTCTTAAAAGTCACAGGGAGGCCTCAATGGAGCATCGCCAGCTTGGCCATAGTTCGCTGTCCTTGCCCGCGCTCGGCCTGGGATGCATGTCAATGTCGGGGACGTACGGCAAGCAGGACGACGCGCAGTCGATCGACGTCGTGCATCGGGCGATCGATCTGGGCGCGAATTTCCTCGATTCCTCGGACATGTACGGCTTCGGCCAGAACGAAGAGCTCCTGGGCCGCGCGATTCGCGGGCGGCGCGACCAGGTCGTGATGTCGACCAAGTTCGGCCAGGTTCGGACACCGGAAGGCAAGATGACGGTGAACGGCCGGCCCGACTACGTCGCTCAGGCCTGCGACGCGAGCCTCAAGCGCCTGGGGATCGACGTGATCGACCTCTATTATCAGCATCGCGTCGACCCGACGGTGCCGATCGAGGAGACGGTCGGCGCCATGAAGCGGCTGATCGAGCAGGGCAAGGTGCGCTACATCGGCCTCTGCGAAGCCGCGCCGGCGACCGTGCGCCGCGCGCACCGGGTCCATCCGCTCAGCGCGCTGCAGAGCGAGTTCTCGCTGCTCTACCGGGTGCAGGCCGAGGAGACCCTGCCCACCCTGCGCGAGCTCGGCATCTCGTTCGTGGCGTACTCCCCGCTGGGGCGCAGCTGGCTGACCGGGCGGGTCGGCAGCGTGGGCGACATCCCCTCCGACGATCGCCGGCGCGATCATCCCCGCTTCCAGGAGGCCAACTTCGGCAAGAACCTCGAGCTCGTGCAGCGGCTCGAGCCGATCGCAAAGGAGAAGGGCTGCACGCCGGGTCAGCTCGCGCTCGCGTGGCTCCTAGCGCAGGGATCGGACATCGTGCCGATCCCGGGCACCAAGCGCAAGGAACGGCTCGAGGAGAACGTGAAGGCCGCCTCGCTGCGGTTGGATGCGCGGGACGCCGAGCGCATCGCGGCAGCGATCCCCGCGGGCGCCGCGGCGGGAACTCGCTATCCCGAGCCGCAGATGAAGGGCGTGCACATCTAGGACCGCTGCTGCTCCTGGCCCGTCTCCGGCGGCGGCTCGTGGCGGCCGCTCGATTTCTCGAGGTCGAGCATTTCCGGAAGATGCCGCTGGCGCTCCGCGTTCTCGAGTCGTGTGATGCGGTTCATGCGCAGGACGACCTCGCGGATGCGCTCGAGCGCCTCCAGCATCGACGCGATCCGGCCGCTCCACCGGGCGCCGACCTCGCGCGCCAGCAGCTGCAGCTCGCCGGAGACCACGGTCAGCGGGTTGTTGATCTCGTGCGCGGCGGCCACCGCGAGACTCGCGACCGACCGCAAGGTCGTGGCCTCGCGCAGCGCCGCCTCGGCGCGCCGCTTCTCGGTGACGTCGCGGCCGATCGCCGAGGCCCCGATGACGGCACCGGACGCGCTCCGCAGCGGCGAGACCGTCACCGACACCTGCACGCGCGTGCCGTCCTTTCGGATCCGCCCGGTCTCGTAAGGCTGGATGTGCTCGCCGCGCTTGAGCCGCGCCAGGACGCGCAAGAGCTCGTTGGGGTGATCGGGTGGGATGATGATCGAGATCGATCGCCCGACGACCTCGGCGGCCGGGTAGCCGTAGAGCCGCTCCGCGCCCGCGTTCCAGCTCGTGATGATTCCCTCGAGCGTCTTGCTGACGATCGCGTCGTCGGAGTACTCCACGATCGACGCCAGGTGGGCGAGCGCCGCCTCGTCGCGCTTGCGCTCGGCGACGACGGCCGCGATCAAGATGCTCATCACGGCCATCGTGCCGAGAAACGCCTGGAGCAGCACCAGCGACTCGTTCGGCGGGCCGTCGGCGAAGGGGCCGAAGCCGTGGACGGTTCCCCGGATCGCGAGGCCCGACAGGATCGCGATCACGAGCGCCGTCTCACGCTGGCCGAACCGGAAGGCGGCCCACACCAGCGGCGGCACACAGAGGAACGTGAGCGGCTGGCCGACAAAGCCGTAGAACACCAGCACGCCGCCGCCGATGACTGTCGCGATCAGCCCCACGGCCTCCAGCCGGCGCAGGTGGCCGCGCGGAAGGCCGCCGCCGGCGCGCCACAGTACCAGGACGGGCCCGACGACGAGCGCGCCCACGGCATCCCCGAGCCACCACGTGAACCAGATCGTGTGCAGATCGTGCCAGTCGACGCGACCGCCGAGCGTCAGGCTGGCCGCGCCGATCGTCGCGCTCAGGCTGGTGGCGACGAGCGCTGCGAGCACCACGAACTTGAACACGTCCCGAGCCCGATTGAAGACGTCGCGCCCGTTCGCGAAGAGCCGCACGAAGTCGGCGCCGAGCCGGCCCTCGAGCGTGTTGCCGATCGCGATGCCGATCGAGGTGGGGATCGAGCCGGTCGTCGTGACGTTTACGAGGAAGGCGCCCACCAGGATGGCCGGCCAGACCCGTGAGCCCAGCAACAAGAACGCGGCGAATGCAATCCCGGTCGGCGGCCAGACCGGCGAAACGCTCGCGTTGACTGAGGCCAGGCTGAGCCCGAATTTGCCCGCGCCGAAGTACGCCAGCATCAGGAGAGCCAGCCACCAGGGTGCTACCGACTTTTGGGATTCGGCCATCGCCCGACCCGCGGCGTGTGCTGTCGGGCCCCTGCAGCCCGGGTCGCTCAATCGATTCCGATAGCACCAGCTTAACACCCGGCGCGCGGGCCGGGCGGACTCGTGTAGGCTTACCCGGATCGCGAAGCCCGTGCCCGACGAATCGCAGTTCGCGCTGCAGGCCGTCGCGGGGCTGGGGCTCCG